>Ga0318516_10000545_pt1 | contig 12205 bp, 12 predicted proteins | sample GRESIP176b2f20_FD_202501 | JGI IMG/M metagenome (GOLD analysis project Ga0318516, IMG submission 202501) | Tropical soil microbial communities from Luquillo Experimental Forest, Puerto Rico - GRE.SIPMG.176b2f20 | ecosystem: Environmental > Terrestrial > Soil > Tropical forest > Bulk soil... | reverse complement strand
CGGCACCCTCATCGTCGACGTGTCGTGCGATGCGGGGATGGGGTTCAGCTGGGCCCGGCCCACATCATTTGTGAACCCCATTTTCACCGTGGACAGCAACATCCACTACTACGCCGTGGATCACAGCCCTTCGCTGCTGTGGAACTCCGCCACCTGGGAGATCAGCGAAGCGTTGCTGCCATATCTCAAGACCGTGCTTGACGGTCCTGGAGCCTGGGACCGTGATGAGACCATCCGGCGGGCCATCGAGATCCGCGCTGGCCGAATCCAGAAGCCCGACATCCTGTCCTTCCAGCATCGCGCGGCGCAATACCCGTACCAGCGGCTCGGTTAGTGATGTGGACCCGGCATAAGGCGGTCATCGTGGTGGCGGCCGTGATCGTGCTGGCCGGCCTGGTGACCGGTGTGCTGTTCGCGCTCCTCGGCGGGCAGGCGAAAAATGCCTCGGCGACACCCTCGGACACCGCCGAGTTGCGGTCGCCGTTTACCGGCGAGCCGGTGCGCGTGCTGAACCCGGTGCTGGCGGTGAAGATCGACAACATCGTGCACGCGCGGCCGCAAACCGGGCTCACCCATGCGGACATCGTCTACGTGCTGCCGGTCGAGGGCGGGCTGAGCCGGTTCCTGGCCATCTTCTCCTCCGGTTACCCGCCGGTGGTCGGGCCAGTGCGCAGCGCGCGGGAGGATGACCTGCAGGTGCTGCGGCAGTTCGGGCGGCCCGCGTTCGCCTATTCGGGTGCGACGCCCGCGCTGCTGCGCTACATCCACCGGAGCGCCAGGATCGTGGACCTGTACGCCGGCACCGCCCGCGGGTACTACCGGGATAACAGCCGGGTTGCGCCCTACAACTTGTATGCGCACACCGGGCAGCTGCTGGCGCAGGCCCCCGGCGCAAGCCGGGCGCGCGACATCGGTTTCCGGTTCGGCCCGCCGCCTCCGGGCGGGATAGTCACCGGGTCGGCGTCGGTGTCCTACCCGGCGGCCTCCTTCAAGTTCACCTGGTCGGCGGCGAAAGGGCGCTGGCTGGTCTCGATGGACGGCGCCGCGGCGGTGACCACCGACGGCGGGCCGTTGGCGCCTGCCACCGTGGTGATTCAGCACACGACGGTGCGCACATCCCGGTTCCTGGAGTACGGCAAGCCCCCGCCATTCGCGGAGAGCGTCGGGTCGGGCACCGCGGAGGTCCTGCGCGATGGCAAGGCCTGGATGACCCACTGGTCGCGCCCAGACGCCGAGGCCGGTACCACCTTCACCACCACCTCCGGCCAGCGGATGACCTTCGCCACCGGCCAGATCTGGATCGTGCTGGCCTACCCCTAAGCGCACCGCACCGAGGTGGGAGTCAGCCAGCTGCGCAAAAATCATCCTCTGCTTCTCTAGGACCCGGGACTACCTTCTCTTTCGGACTGGCCAACGGCAGACTGGGAGGATGCGCAATGGCGGGGATGATATCGAGCCGCCGGCCCGGCGGATCGGGCCTGCGTCCCGCGGTAACGTTCTGTCCTAGCCCGCAATCACTGGGGGAGCGATTATGTCGCCGCCTGCCGACCGGGAGGGTCAGCTGGTAATGGCCCGCAGCCATCTGGACCAGCTGCTGGAGGCGATCAGCCGGCGGGGCTTCCGGCTCATCGGGCCGACGGTCCGCGACGGCGCCATCGTCTATGACGAGATATCGTCCTCGGCTGACCTGCCTGCCGGGTGGACCGACGAGCAGGACGGCGGCACGTACCGGCTCCGCCGCCGTGATGACGACGCACTGTTCGGGTACAACGTCGGTCCTCAGTCGTGGAAACGTCAGCTGTTCCCGCCGTCCAGCCTGCTGTCGCGGGTGCGAGGCGATAACGGCATGTCCGACGCGGCCGCGGACTCGCAGGAGGCAGGCCCGCTGGCCTTCATTGGCGTGCGATCGTGCGAGCTGCACGCGATCGCGGTGCAGGACCGGGTGTTCCTCGGCGGCCGCCACGCAGACCCGGTCTATGCGGGCCGGCGTACGGGCGCGTTTATCGTCGCGGTGAACTGCGGCCAGGCCGGCGGGACGTGTTTTTGCGTGTCGATGCAGACCGGGCCGCGGGCAGAGTCCGGCTTCGACCTCGCCCTGACCGAGTTCCTCGACGGCGGCCGGCACGAATTCCTGGTCGAGATCGGGACCGCCCGCGGCGCGGAGGTCATGAGCGAGGTCGCGGGCCGGGCCGCGCAGGCGGCGGACGTCCAGATGGCTGATCAGATCATCCAGCGCACCGCCGCCTCCATGGGTCGGCAGATGGACACGAGCGGGATCAAGGAGCTGCTGTACGCGAATTTCGAGCATCCCCGCTGGGAGGAGGTGGCCGGGCGGTGCCTGTCCTGCGGGAACTGCACAATGGCCTGCCCGACCTGCTTCTGCTTCAGCGTGGAGGACGTCTCGGATCTGACCGGGACGCAGACGGAGCTGCACCGGTCCTGGGACTCCTGCTTCACCATGGACCACTCCTACCTGCACGGCGGCGCGGTGCGGGTCTCCAACCGCTCCCGTTACCGGCAGTGGATGACGCACAAGCTCGCCACCTGGATCGACCAGTTCGGCACCTCGGGGTGCGTCGGCTGCGGGCGCTGCATCACCTGGTGCCCGGTTGGCATCGACATCACCGAGGAGGTCGCCGCGATCCGCGCGGACGACGGTGCAGTAGCCGGCGGACCCGACGCGCAGGAGGGAGAGGCCGGTGACGCTTGAACCGCTGCTGCGCGATCACCCGTTCCTGAAGGACCTGGCGCCGGAGCACCTGGCCCTGCTGGCGGGATGCGCGACGAACGTCCGGTTCGGCGCTGGCTCGTTCTTGTTCCGCGAGGGCGGGGCGGCCGACCGGTGCTTCTTGATCCGTGAGGGCAAGATAGCGCTGGAGATCGCCGCGCCGGGCCACGGCGCCATCATCGTGCAGACCCTGGCGGCCGGCGATGTGGCCGGGTTCTCGTGGCTGCTGGAACCGCACCAGTGGCAGTTCGACGGCCGCGCGGTGGAGCCGGTGCACGCCTTCGCTCTGGATGGGACCTGCCTGCGAGGAAAGTGCGCCGAAGACCCGCGGCTGGGGTTTGAGCTCACGCAACTGTTCGCACGCCTCGCCATCCAGCGACTGCAGGCTACGCGGCTGCAACTGCTGGACGTGTACGGGAACGCCAGTGCATCAGCTGTCTGAGCCCGTGACATCCCTTCCGTGGACCGTGCCGGCTCTCTGGCGGGTGGCCTCCAGGCGACGGGAATCGGCTGACACCGTCACGCTGGAGCTTGAGCCTCCCCCGGGAGAGGCGTTCGCATTCCGGCCGGGCCAGTTCAACATGCTCGGCGCGTTCGGCGCCGGCCAAGTGCCGATCTCGATCAGCGGCGACCCGGCCGCAGGCGGCCCGGTCCTGCACACCATCCGCGACGTCGGGATGGCCACTCACGCGCTGTGTGCCCTGGAGTCAGGGGACCGGGTCGGCGTGCGCGGGCCGTACGGCACCTGGTGGCCACTGAAACAGGCCGAGGGCGGAGACGTGATGATCATCGCCGGCGGGATCGGGCTGCCCCCGGTACGCCCCGCGGTGTACCACCTGCTCGCGCACCGCGACCGCTACCGGCGGGCCGTGCTGCTTTATGGCGCCCGTACCCCGGCCGACCTGCTGTTCACCGACGAGCTGGCCGACTGGCGCAGCCGGTTTGACCTTGACGTGCAGGTCATCGTGGACACGGCGGCCGGCGGCTGGCAGGGCGACGTCGGCGTCGTGCCCGATCTGATCGCCACCACGCGATTCGATCCGGCGACAGTGACGGCATTCATGGTCGGCCCGGAGATCATGATGCGGTTCACCGTCCGGGCGCTCCGGTCAGTCGGCGTGCCCGATGACCGGATCTTCTTGTCGATGGAACGCAATATGCAGTGCGCGGTCGCGATGTGCGGGCATTGCCAGCTAGGCCCGTTCCTGGTGTGCCGCGATGGTCCCGTCTTCTGCCACGGACAGGTGGCCCGATGGCTGAGCCTGCGGGAGGTGTGATGACCAGTCCGGATGACACTCGGCCAGGTCCGCGCAGGCCGACACTGGCGGTGTGGAAGTTCGCCTCTTGCGACGGCTGCCAGCTGACCCTGCTCAACTGCGAGGACCAGCTGCTCCAGGTAGCCGAGTCGGTCCAGGTCGCATCCTTTCCCGAGGCGTCTCGGGAGGTGATCTCGGGTCCTTATGACCTCTCGCTGGTCGAAGGATCCATTACCACCCCGGCCGATGCGCAGCGGATCCACGAGGTCCGCCAGGCATCGCGGTTCCTGGTCACCATCGGCGCGTGCGCCACCGCGGGCGGCATCCAGGCGCTGCGGAACTTCGGCGACGTGGAGGAATTCAGCCGTCTGGTGTACGCCCGCCCGGACTATATCGCCACGCTGTCGACCTCCACCGCGATCGCCGACCACGTGCACGTCGACTTCGAACTGCGGGGCTGCCCCATCGACCGCCGGCAGCTTCTGGACGTGGTGACGGCGTTCCTGCACGGCCGCAGGCCCAATGTCCGCGGGCACAGCGTGTGCATCGAGTGCAAGCGGGCCGGGATCACCTGCGTGATGGTCGCGCACGGCACGCCCTGCCTCGGCCCGGTGACCCACGCCGGGTGCGGCGCTCTGTGCCCGTCGTACGCACGCGGATGCTACGGCTGTTTCGGCCCGATGGAAGCGCCCAACACCGCCGCGCTGGCGGCGTGGTGGCAAAGGCTCGGTGTAGACCATCCCGACCTGGCCCGAGTGTTCCGCACGTTCAACGCCAACGCCGCCCCGTTCCGCACGGAAGCCGAAGCGCATGACCCACGGTAGGACAGTCCGCGGCCGGTCGATCGCGGTGCCGGCCCTGACCAGGGTCGAGGGTGAGGGCGGCCTCGAAGTTGTCATCCGCGACGGGCAGGTCACCGACGCGCGGCTGGACATCTACGAGCCACCCCGGTTCTTCGAAGCACTGCTGCGCGGGCGACGGTACACCGAGCCCCCGGACATCACGGCGCGGGTCTGCGGCATCTGCCCGATCGCCTACCAGATGAGCTCGTGCCAAGCCATCGAGGACGCCTGCGGCGTGCAGGTCCCCGAGCCGATCGCCTTGCTGCGGCGGCTCATCTACTGCGGTGAGTGGATCGAAAGCCATACGCTGCACGTCTACCTGCTGCACGCCCCGGACTTCCTCGGCTATGAGAGCGGCCTGCACATGGCCCGCGAACGCCCCGAACTCCTGCAGCGCGGGCTCCGGCTCAAGAAGGCAGGCAACCGGCTGATGGAGGTCATCGGCGGCCGGTCCGTCCATCCGGTCAACGTCCGCATCGGCGGCTTCTACCGCTCGCCGGCCCGGAGCGAGCTGCGGAACCTGATCGGCGAGCTGGAGCAGGCCCGCAACGACGCCATGGACACGGTCCGCTGGGTGGCGGGTTTCTCGTTTCCTGACTTCGGCCACGACTACAACTTCGTCTCGCTCCGGCATCCCGCCGAGTACCCGATCACTCGCGGGCGCGTCGTGTCCAGCCAGGGCCTTGACATCACCGTCCGTGAATACGACGAGCATTTCACCGAACTGCAGGTTCCGCACTCCACCGCCCTGCACTCACAGCTCGCCGATGGCGGAACGTACCTGGTCGGTCCCATGGCCCGGTACAGCCTGAACTCCGACCGCCTGTCCGGCCTGGCCGCCGACGCAGCGCGCGCCGCCGGACTCGGACCCACGTGCACCAACCCGTTCCGCAGCATCATCGTGCGCGCCGTCGAGATCCTCTACGCATGCGACGAAGCACTCCGGCTGATCAGCGACTACGAACCGCCTGATCCCCCGTTCATCGATGTCCCCCCACGTGACGCAACTGGATTCGGCTGTACCGAGGCGCCACGCGGCCTGCTGTACAACCGCTACCAGCTCAATGCCGACGGCACCATCGCCAGCGCGAAGATCGTCCCGCCCACTTCGCAGAACCAGCGGATCATCGAAGCTGACCTCCGCGCGTTCGTCTCCGACCGGGTCGACCTCCCCCACGAGCAGCTCACCTGGCAATGCGAGCAGGCCGTGCGCAGCTACGACCCATGCATCTCGTGCGCCGCCCACTTCCTCGACCTGCGCGTCCAGCGAACATAACGCGGGGAGGCCGAGGGGGCGTGTCTTACCGGCCGCGGTAGCCTCGGCTGGCTCAGGCGAGTTCCGCTAGTTCGGGTAGATGACGCAGGCGTGCCAGGGCTCGGGCCTCCAGTTGCCGAGCTCGCTCCCGGGAAATGCCGAGCGTTGCGGCCGTGTCGGTGAGTGTGGCGGGCTCGGTTCCGTCCAGCCCGTAACGGAGGCTGATGACCTTCGCCTGCGCCGGGGTCAGGTGGTTGAGCATCTGCTCGAGTTCCTGGCTCTGCGCCGCGTCGGTCACCAACCGCTCCGGGCCCGGCTCGGTACCCGAAAGCAGGTCTTCAAGCTCGGCGTCATCCTCGCCGACCGGCGCGGACAAGGAGACCATCGGCTGGTTTGCCCGTTGCAGCAGTCCTGCCTCGGCGAGGGTCATCCCGGATTCTGCAGCTATCTCCTCGATGCTGGGCGACCGGCCGAGCGTCTGCTGGAGCCCGTCCTCGGCCGCGCGGAGCGCGGCGGACTTGTCTCGGGCGTGTACCGGCAGCCGGATAGTGGAGGCCGAGTCGGCGATGCCCTTGGTGAGGGCCTGCCGGATCCACCAGGTGGCGTACGTGGAGAACCGGAAGCCCAGGTCGGGATCGAATCTTTCCACGGCCCGCATCAGGCCCAGGTTGCCTTCCTGAATGAGGTCGGCCAGATCGAGCCCTCGGTGCTGGTAGCGCCGGGCGACGGCCACGACCAGCCGCAGGTTCGCTGCTGCGAATTCTGCCGCTGCTTGCTGTCCCGCCTGCGCTGTCTGCTCAAGCTGCCGTCGCCGCTCCGCGCTGTGCTGGCCAGGCTGCGACAGTTCCTCCCGGGCGCGTATCCCGAGCTGCACAGCCGAGGCCAGGCGGGCCTCGCCGTCGCCGTCCAGGAGCGGATAGCGGCCGATCTCGCTGAGGTACAGCCCCAGGGCGTCGGGCTCGCCTGGGACGGTCTCCGGCGCGTTGGCCTTGCGCGCCAGCACGGCGCTGTTAGACACAGCCCACTTCCTTGTCCTTGGAAATCGGTTTCATATAGGTCAACAGCGCCATGGCTCCGACCCATGTCACGACGCGGAAAGATGTGACTTTCGGCCCTGCCGAAGGGCCCACGCAGGTGAACTCTCGGGCGTCGGCTGGATCGGCCATGGGAATGTCAGCGAGCCCGGCGGGCGGACCTTGACGGGGTGCGGGCGCTGTTCTTCCTGCAGCTCAGGCGCAAGCTGAACGACGTGGGCATCCAGCTCTCGCCCGACCTGGAGGACCTGCTGCAGAAGGTGCAGCCGGTGCTGGCGGGGGGATGAGCCGATGTCTGACTTCTTCAGTCCATCGTGGGCCGAGTCGGTGCGGGAGGCGCTGACGGCCGGGCCTTCGGAGCAGGCGCGAGCGGGCAAGCTGCAGGAGTACTGGGACTTCTACGACCTGCTCAAGAGCATGTACCCGGCGTCCTGGGCGCTGGGCTGCCGGGACCTGGCTTCCTACCTGTTCGTGCAGTGGGGCGGCGGCACGGTGACCGACTGCCGGATCATCGGCCCGGACGCGCCGCTCAAGGCGACCTACATGCTCGGCATGGACTACCGGGACTGGAAGGCGCTGCACGAGGGGTACGACGCGCAGCGCACGGTCATGTACCGCAAGATCGCGCTCGAGGAGGGTGACCTGCTCGAGTTCTTCAAGACGATCTACTTCTTCGTGGAGTCCGTGGCCGTCATCGGCTCCGTGCCGGCCGTCTACCCATAAGCTCCTGTCATGTCCGCTGACCTGGAAGCCTTGGTTGCGCTCATGCCGTTCGCCGGGCAGCTCGGCCTGGTCCTGGACGAGGCCGGTCCTGATCGGGTGATCGCGCGGCTGGACTGGGCGCCGCATCTGTGCACCTCGGGCGGCGTCATGCACGGCGGAGTCCTGATGTCCCTGGCCGACACCGCGGGAGCGCTGGTGACGTTCCTCGGACTGCCGGAGGGAGCCACCACGGCCACCATCACCTCCACCAGCCAGCTGTTCCGGCCGGTCCTCGGCGGGACGGTGCGCGCGGTGTCGGTCCCGCTGCACCGCGGCCGGACCACGGTTACCGCGCAGACTAGCCTGCACGACTCCGAGCAGCGCCTGGTCGCCCAGACCACACAGATCCAGGCCGTCCGGCCAGCGCCGCCGCGCGTCTAGCGCAGGGCGCTACGGACGATCTTGCCGACGTGGTTGCGGGGCAGGGCGACCCGTTGGAAGACCCGCTTAGGGCACTTGTACCCGGCCAGCCGCGACCGGGCGTACGCGAGGAGGGCGGGCTCGTCGAACCCGTGCCCGGCACGCATCACCACCCAGGCTGTCACCTGCTCCCCCCACCGCTCGTGGGGGACGCCGGCCACCGCCGCCTCGGCCACCGACGGGTGCTCCTCGAGCACGATCTCCACCTCGCGCGGGTAAACGTTCAGCCCGCCGGTGATGATCATCTCCTTGGTCCGGCCGCGGATCCGCAGGTGCCCGGTGGCCGGGTCCACCGCCCCGATGTCGCCGGTGCGGAACCAGCCGTCCGGAGTGTAGGCGGCCTCGGTGGCGGCCGGGTTGTGCCAATAGCCAGCCAGGACATGCGGCCCCCGGATCTGGACCTCGCCGTCCTGGCCCGGCTCCGCCTCGCCGTCGGCGGCCCAGACCCGGGCCAGGACGCCGGGTAGCGGCACTCCTACTGTGTCACCGCGCGGGTGATCGAGCGGGTTGGAGACGTTCAGCCCGGTCTCGGTCGTGCCGTACCTGATCAGCGGCGTGCGGCCGAGCACGTCGGCCAGCCGCTGGGCGAGCGCGGGGTTCAGCGGGGCCGAGCCGCACACCGCCAGCCGCAGGCCACGCAGACCCGCGGCCACGCCCCGGTCCGCTGACATCAGGGCCTGGTACATGGTGGGCACCGCGAACAGCGCAGTGGCACCGGTGTCCCGGATCGTCCGCACCAGGTCGGCGGGGGAGAACCGGGACCTGATGTGCACCGTGCCGCCCGCGATCAGCGTCGCGTGCAGGCCGGACAGACCGTGCTGGTGGTACAGCGGCAGCGAGTGCACCAGCACGTCGTCCGCGCTCCAGCGCCAGGCCGCCATCGCCGAGCGGATCGAGATGGCCAGCTGGGCGTGGGTCAGCGGCACGCCCTTGGGCTGGCCCGTGGTGCCCGAGGTGTAGGCCAGCAACGCGATGTCCCGCGGGCCGACCGCGACTTCGGAAACCCGGCGGTCACCGGAAGGAGGGTGAGCCACGTCGAAGACCGGTAGCGAGCCCAGTCTGGCCAGCAGCCGGCCCGGCTCGGGGTCGGCCAGGGCCAGCACCGCGTCCGAGTCGGCGACCAGATGGCCGAGTTCGCCCGCCGTGTAGCCCGGGTTGGCCAGCACCACAACCGCGCCGGCCCGCAGCGCCCCCAGGTAGCAGCGGACAAAGGCGGCGCTGGCGGTGGCCGCGAGCAGTACCCGGTCGCCGGGCTGCACGCGCCCGGCCAGCCAGCCCGCGACCCGCGAGGCGGCGTCGTCCAGTTCGGCGTGGGTCATCGGCTCCCCGTCCACGCTGACCGCGACCCGGCCCGGGTCGGCGGCCGCTGACGCGGCGGCCAGGGCCGGGATCGTGTCGCGGCCCAGTGCCGCCGCGAACGAGTCGACGTCGGCCCCTTCCGGCAGGTGCTCCCGCCAGCCGGCCAGGCTCCAGTCCCGGTAACCGGGGGCCAACGGAGCTCACCCGCGCCCAGGCGGCCCGGTTGACCTCGCGTTCGGCGCGCAGCCGGTCGAGCAGGCCGCCGGCCGCCATCACCGCCTTGGCCCCGGCCCCGGCCTCGCCCTTAGCCCCGCGCGCGGCCAGGTCCGCGGCGAGCTGCCCGGCGGCCCGTTCGGGGTCCTCGGTGACGCGGTTCACCAGGCCGAGGGCGAGCGCCTCGGCCGCCTGCACCCACCGGCCGGTCAGCACCAGGTCCAGGGCCGCGCCGCGGCCGACCAGGTCCGGCAGCAGCCAGGCGCCGACGGCCAGGTCCAGGCCGGGAGGTCCGATCCAGCGCAGCCGCGCGCCCGGACCCGCGATCCGGAGGTCCGCCGCCGCGGCCAGTTGGGCCCCGCCGCCGACCGCGGCCCCGGTAATCACGGCGATCACCGGGCCGGGCCTGGTCACCATGGTCTCGCACGCGTCGTAGACCAGATCGGAGACCACGGCTCGTTCGGCATCAGAAATGGTCAGGTCCGCTCCCGCGCAGAACACCTGGGGGTCGGCGCTGCCGAGTACGGCGGGTGTCCCGGGCTCGGCCGCGAGCGCGTCCCTGATCGCGGCCAGCAGGCCCGGGTCCAGCGCGTTCCGCCGTTCCGGCCGGGCCAGGCGCAGCCAGCGGTAGCCAGCGGGATGGTTCTCGACCAGCAGGTGTGGATGCGCCATGGGAGCTCTCCCGGAACGTGTGAAATATGGTATACCAAATGGACCGGAGCCCCTGTGAGTGCCCGAGGGAGCCAGCCAGGTGAAGCCAGCGCCGTTCGCCTACCACCGAGCGCACAGCGTGGGTGAGGCGGTCGCGCTGCTCGCCGACCTCGGCGACGAGGCCAAGATCCTGGCCGGAGGGCTAAGCCTGGTCCCGATGATGAACTTCCGGCTGGCCCGGCCGTCCGCGCTCATCGACGTGACCAGGGTCGAGGGCCTGTCCTACCTGCGCGCCGGCCGGGACGGCCTGCGCATCGGCGCGCTCACCACCCACCGTACGGTCGAGACCACCCGGGACCAGGCCGTGCTCAGCGCTTACGGCGTGCTGCCCCGGGCGGCCCGCTGGATCGGGCACTACCCGATCCGCAGCCGCGGCACGTTCGGCGGCAGCATCGCGCACGCGGACCCGGCCTCGGAATGGTGCCTGCTCGCGGTCCTGCTCGGCGCCCAGATCGTGCTGACCGGGCCGCAAGGACGCCGTGAAGTCCCGGCCGCGGAGTTCTTCCAGGGCTACTACACCACCGCGGCCCGCCCCGACGAGATGATCACCGAGCTGTGGTTCCCGCGCCCGGAACCGCACGCGGTGCTCACCGAGTTCGCCCCGCGGCAGGGCGACTTCGCGGTGGTCGCCGCCGCGGTGGCCACCGACGTCGCTGGCGGCGTCTGCCGGTCAGGGCGGGTCGTGCTCGGCGGGGTCGGCCCCCAGCCGGTCCAAGTCCAGGCGAGCGCGCTGGCCGGGCAGCCCGCCGGCCCGGGCACCTGGCAGGCCATGGGCGAGCAGGCCGCGAGCCAGATCGACCCGCCGGACGACACGCACGGCACCAGCGAGTACCGTCGCCGGCTGACCGCCACCCTGGTCTCCCGGGCCCTCGCCGAGGCCGGCGAACGCAGCCGGGACCGCACGTGAGCCCGTGGGTCGGCGCCGCGGTGCCGCGGAAGGAAGACCGCCGGATGCTGCTCGGGCGGGGGCGCTTCACGGGTGACCTGGTCCGGCCCGGCCTGCTGCACGCCGCGTTCGTGCGCAGCCCGCACGCCCACGCCCGCGTGGACGCCATCGACATCGGCACCGCGCTCAAGGCCGACGGCGTGGCCGCCGTCGTCACCGCCGCCAGCCTCGGCCACCCTTACCTGCTCGCAATGCTGGAACGGGAGGAGTTCAGGCCCACCCGGATGCCCATCCTGGCCGGGGAGACGGTCCGGTTCGTCGGCGAGCCGGTGGCGATGGTGATCGCCGACGATGCCTACCGGGCCGAGGACGCGGCCGAACTGGTGGAGGTGGACTGGGCTCCGCTGCCCGCGGTGACCAGCATCCAGCAGGCCGAATCCGCCACCGCGCCGCGGCTGCACGCCGACGCGGACGGCAACCGCCTGGTCGACCTGCTGATGTTCGACGACGACCGGCTCGCCGCCATCTTCGCCGCGGCGGCGCTGACCGTCGGCGCCACGTTCGCCAGCGCGCGGGTCGCGGCGCTGCCGCTGGAGGGACGCGCCTGCCTGGCCGAGTGGGACGACCGCGACGACCAGCTGGTCGTGCACGTCTCCACCCAGGTCCCGCACCAGGTCCGGTCCGGGATCGCGCAGGCCCTCGGCCTGCCGGAGCGGCAGATCCGGGTGATCGCGCCGGATGTCGGCGGGGGGTTCGGCCTGAAGTGCGTGGTGGGCCGGGAGGAGGTGGCCGTCGCCGC
>Ga0318516_10000539_pt1 | contig 12251 bp, 12 predicted proteins | sample GRESIP176b2f20_FD_202501 | JGI IMG/M metagenome (GOLD analysis project Ga0318516, IMG submission 202501) | Tropical soil microbial communities from Luquillo Experimental Forest, Puerto Rico - GRE.SIPMG.176b2f20 | ecosystem: Environmental > Terrestrial > Soil > Tropical forest > Bulk soil... | reverse complement strand
ATGCGATCATCGACGCCATGGACCGCACCATCGGACAGAAGATCGTCACCTACGATTTCGCCCGTCTCATGGAAGGTGCGCAGGAAGTGTCGACCAGCGCCTTCGCGGATGCGCTGGTCCGCAACCTGCAGGGCACCCCATGAAATTTCGCTGGCCCTGCTCGATGAGCGCCCGCCGCTCAGCAAGACGCGAAATTTCCCGGGGACCCCACTAGCCCGGGGCACCGCTGCGGCACACTCGATTCGCACGGCGCCGCGCAAACGCCCTCATGAGCGGATACTCCGGCACGCCGCTGGCAAAGAAGCTCGGCATCCGCGCGCACGCCCGGCTGTTCGTGCGGGCGGCGCCCGACAATTACCGCGAGCTGCTCGCGCCGCTGCCGGAGGGTGTCCACAGTGTGCGACGTATCGATGCCCGCACCGACCTCATACACCTCTTCGCCACGCGCGCTGCGCCACTCGCTCGCGCGCTCACGGCCGCGCGCGGGGCGATGCGCATGGATGCCGTGATCTGGGTGAGCTGGCCGAAGAGACTCTCGGGGGTCGACACCGACATCAGCGAGAACGACGTGCGGGCGCTGGCGTTGCCGCTGGGGCTCGTGGACGTCAAAGTGTGCGCGGTGGATGACACCTGGTCGGGGTTGAAGCTGGTGCTGCGCAAGAGCGAGCGCCGTGCGCCGCATCCATGAGCCCGCAGCCTCCCAGAAACCTCCTCGAATGGGCGCGCAAGGTGCAGGCGATCGCGCAGACCGGGCTCGCCTTCACGCGCGATCCCTTCGACCGCGAGCGCTACACGCAGCTCGTCGAGCTGGTGGCGGACCTGCTGTCGCGGGAGCTCGAGATCCCGCTCGGTGCAGCGCGCGAGCTCTGGGCCGGCGAGCACGGTTATGCCACGCCCAAGGTCGATGTGCGCGGCGGGGTGTTCCGCGATGACCGCGTGCTGCTGGTGCGCGAGCGCGCCGATGGCCGCTGGACGCTGCCCGGCGGCTGGGTGGATGTGAACGATGCGCCTTCGGAGGCGGTGGCGCGCGAGATCCTCGAGGAGTCCGGTTACCGGGCGCGTGCCGTGAAGCTCGCCGCGCTCATCGACAAGAACCGTCACCCGCATCCCCCGGGGGTGCATCACATCTACAAGCTGTTCTTCGTCTGCGAGCTCGAAGGCGGCGATCCGGCCCCGAGCAGCGAGACCGACGCGGTCGAGTTCTTCCCGGTGCACGCGCTGCCGTCGCTCTCGCAAGGAAGGGTGCTCGCCTCGCAGATCGAGCGGCTCTACCAGCACCGGCTCGATCCCTCGCTGCCGACGGACTTCGACTGACGCCGCGCCGCATGGATACAGCCGTCGTTCCCTCCCCGCGCGAGTGTGCCCGCCACATCGTCGAGGCCTTTGCCCGCTACAACGCCGAGTTCCGTGCCATCACACGGCGCGCGCCGCAGCGCTTCGACGCGCGCGACTGGAAGGGCAGCCAGCGGGATGCGGTCGAGCGCATCGAGCTGTACGACCAGTTCGTCAACCAGACGATCGCCGCCTTACGCCTCGCGCTCGGTGCCAGGGCAGCCGACCGCACCCTGTGGCGGCAGATCCACGGCGAGTTCGCCACGCAGATCGTGGCGCTCCCCGACCCGGAGTTCACCAAGACTTTCTTCAGCTCGATCAGCCGCCGCCTCTTCGGCACCGTCGGCGTCGCGCCCGATATCGAGTTCGTCGCCACCGACCTCGATCCACTCGCCGACATCCATTCGGCCGTCGGCACCAACACCTACCTCAATCACGGCTCGCTGCCGCTGCTCATCGAGGATCTGCTCGGCGACGTGCGCTTCCGCTCGCCGTGGCGCGACCTGGACGCGAGCATCGCGCACGTCGCCAGCGAGGTGCGCAGCCATCTGCAGGCGCGCGGCGAACGGCGCGCGGTCGAGCGGATCGAGGTGATCCGCGCGGTCTTCTACCAGATGCATCGTGCCTACATCGTCGGGCGAATCCTCGGCCGCAATTTCCTCGTGCCGCTGGTCATTGCACTCAAGAACACCGACAGCGGCGTGCTGGTCGATGCGGTGATGCTGGCCGAGACCGACGTCAGCATCGTGTTCAGCTTCACGCGCTCCTATTTTCACGCCGACCTCGAGCGGGTCGCCGAGGCGGTGGTGTTCCTCAAGTCCCTGATGCCACGCAAGCCGGTGAGCGAGCTCTTCACCGTCCTCGGGCGCGCGCGCCAGGGCAAGACCGAGCGCTACCGCGAGTTGATGCGCAACCTCGAGCGCACGGATGACCTGTTCGTGCATGCCGCGGGCGAGCGCGGTCTGGTCATGGTGTGCTTCACGCTGCCCTCCTTCGATGTGGTCTTCAAGGTGATCCGCGACCGTTTTGCCTACCCCAAGACGATGCTGCGCGAGGAGGTGATGGCGAAATACCGCCTGGTGTTCATTCATGACCGTGCCGGGCGGCTGGTGGATGCGCAGGAGTTTCGCCGCTTGCGCTTTCCGCTGTCGCGCTTCGCGCCCGAGCTGCTGGAGGAGCTGCGGCGCGAGACCGCCGGCACCGTGCACGAAGATGGCGCCGACCTGGTGTTCGATCACCTCTACATCGAGCGGCGCATGACGCCGCTCAACCTGTACCTGCGGCAGGCGTCAACTGCGGAGGCCGAGCGCGCCGTGCTCGACTACGGCCAATGCCTCCGCGATCTCGCCTATACCAACATCTTTCCGGGCGATCTGCTGCTGAAGAACTTCGGGGTGACGCGCAACGGGCGGGTGATCTTCTACGACTACGACGAGCTCTGTCGCGTCACCGACTGCAACTTCCGCGACGTGCCGCCGGTGACGCACGAGGAGGACGAGATGCGCGGCGAGGCCTGGTTTTACGTCGCCGAGAACGATGTCTTCCCCGAGACGTTCCTCAACTTCCTGAGCTTCAGCGACGAGCAGCGCGCGGCGCTGCTGCGCGTGCACGGGGAGATCCTGACCGCAGGCTTCTGGCGCGGCGTGCAGCACCGGCTCACTGAAGGCGAGGTGCTGGAGGTGCTGCCCTACCACCCGCACCGTGTACGGGTCGCCAGCAGCCTGTGAGGGAGAGGGACCGTGGGCGGCGCCTCGCGAACGGGGCGTCGCGCCCCGCGCTCACGGCATCCGCAAACCGCCGGGAGCGAGCGTGGCGTCGGCTGCCGCGCGTGCGCGGGCCGCGGGGCGCACTTCGCTGCCGGCGCCGAGCTCCGCCAGGGTGCGATTGGCGGTTTCCCAGTTGACCAGCTCCTCGAGGAAGGCCTCGACGTACGCGCTGCGGCGATTCTGATGATCGAGGTAGTAGGCGTGCTCCCACAGATCGAGTGCGAGCAGCGGCACGTCCCCGCGCACCAGCGGCGTACCGGCGTTGCTGGTGGTGACGATCTCCAGTGACCCGGCGCGCCACACGACCCACAACCAGCCGCTGCCGAAGTGAGCGCTGGCGGCGTCGCTGAACTCGCGCGCGAAGCGATCGTGCGAGCCGAAGCGCTCCCGCAGCCGCTCGCCGACGAGCCCGGTGGCCGGGCCGCCACCGCCCGGATGCATCGAGTTCCAGTACAGGTTGTGGTTGTAAACTTCCGCGGCGTAACGATACAGCCCGTGCTGTGCCGGGTTGCGCTCGGTCACGCGGATCAGCTCGACGAGACCGAGCGGCTCGAGCTCGGTGCCGCGCACCATGGCCACCATCCGGTCGAAGCACACGCGCTGATGGCGCAGGAAGTGGAACACCAGGGTGTCGCGCGAGACCGCCGGCTCGAGGTCGACGAAGTTGTACGGCATCGCGGGCGACTCGATGTTCATGCGGCGTCCTTCCTGCATGTCAAACTCGAAGCGAAACCATTTGACTGCTCGACCGCTGCACCGGTTCCACAGCCGCAGGGTTCCACTGCGAACTGAATACGCCCACCACGAACCCTATGCAAGGGGAGGAAGGCGTTAAGTTCGTCGCATGTTTTTGCGCTGACGCCGCGGCGCACGCGGGTGCGGCGGCCGTGCGGTCTCGCTCTGCAAGCCGGCGGGGATTGATGCGGCCTGAGCTCGGACTTGTCGGTTGGCAGCTTGCGCCGTGCACCCCGCGGCGCCTCCAGGAATTTCCGTAACTTGCCGCCGGTGGTTCGCTCACCCGCGCGCGATGAGTGTGATTTCCCAAGGTGGCCTAGCTCACCGTCGCGGCGAGAGCGTGCGTGAGATCGGCGATCAGGTCTTCGGTGTCCTCGAGCCCGATCGAGAGGCGGATCGTTCCATGCGTGACGGCCGACAGCCGCTGCAGCTCCGCGTCGAGCTCGCGGCCGCCCATCATTTGCGCCGTCACCACGAGCGACTCGGTGGATCCGAGGCTGGCGGTGCGCGCGAACAGCTCCAGTGTGTCCGCGAAACGACGCGCCGCGGCCGCACCGCCCCTGAGGTCGAAACTGACGATGCTGCCGAAATCCTGCATCTGCCGGGCGGCGAGCGCGTGTTGCGGGTGCGTCGGGAGTCCCGGGTAGTGCACGCGCGCAACGGCCGGATGGTCGGCGAGGAACTGCGCGATGCGCAGCGCGCTGGCGCACTCGGCCTGATAACGCACGAAGTAGGTCTTGAGACCCCGCAGGATCAGCCACGCGGCGTGCGGATCGAGCGTCCCGCCAAGGGCGCCGAAGTCGGTGCGCAGGGCACGGATCAGCTCGCCGCGTGCGATCACCGCCCCACCCATCACATCGCCGGTGCCGGAGGCGTACTTGGTGAGACTGTGCAGGTACACGTCGACCTCGTAGCCACCATGCTGGTGGAAGCCTGCAAAGGTGTTGTCGAGCACGCTGAGCGCACCGGCAGCGCGGGCGAGGCGCGTGAGAGCGGCGATATCGGCGATCTTGGTGACCGGATTGGTCGGACTCTCGAAGATCAGCAGGCGCGTTGGCCGCGCCGCGAGCGTGCGCTCCACCCCGGCGAGATCCTCGATGGACAACAGCGTGTGCGTGACGCCGAAGCGGCCGAGGATGCGGCGGATGAGGTAGCGCGTCGGGTTATAGCTCTCGATGAAGCCGATGATGTGATCGCCCTGGCTGGTGAGCGCGAGCAGCGCCTGCGAGATGGCCGCCACCCCCGAGGCGGTGACCAGGCAGTCATCGCGCCCCTGCAGCTCGGCGAGCAGCAGCTCCAGCTGGCGCGTCGTCGGGTTCGAAGCGCGCGAGTAGTAGAACCCGGGGCGCTCGCCGCGCAGGTAGCGCTCGGTCTCCTCGACCGTGTCGAACTCGAACTTCACCGACTGATAGATCGGGGCCACGACCGGATGGTTGTCCGGTGCCAGCCCGGTGGCGGGTGGATGATTGACGCGCGTGGTTTTCTTCATCGCGGCGGGGGATCCTCGAGCTCGAGGGTGAAACGGTCGGCGTCGAGATGCGCGGGGAACTTCTCGCGGAACTCAATGAGCGGCTCGCGAGGCAGCGGCACGGTGAGGAGCGCCGGCCCATCGCCGGCATCGGCGAGCGTGCGGCCCCGGAAGTCGATGGCGGCGCTGTCGCCAGCGTACGGCACACCCTTCCCGTCACTGCCTACGCGGTTGACGCCGACCACGTAGGCCTGGTTCTCGATGGCGCGTGCGCGCAGCAGCTGCCGCCAGGCATCCGCGCGCGCCGCCGGCCAGTTCGCCACGTACAGCAGCAGGTCGTAGTCGAGGCCGGGGCGGCGGCGGCTCCACACCGGGAAGCGCAGGTCGTAGCAGACGAGCGGACACACGCTGAAACCGCGAAAGGCCACGCTCCAGGCCGCGCGCCCGGCCGCGAAGTGCTCGTGCTCCCGTCCCATGCGGAAGAGGTGGCGCTTGTCGTAGTACCGCAGCTCCCCCGCCGGGGATGCCCACAACAGCCGGTTGTAGTAGCGCGCCCCCTCGAGGGTGATGACGCTGCCCGTGATCACCGCATCGAGCCACCGGGCGAGCTGCGCGAGCCATTCGCTCGTCTCACCGCCCGGCGGCTCGGCCTGCCGCTCGACTTCCATGCTGAATCCGGTGGTGAACGTCTCCGGCAGCACCACCAGGTCGGTCTGCCCGGCAAGCGGGCGCAGCAGCTCGGCGAAGCGCGCGCGGTTGGCGGCGCGGTCGTGCCAGAGAAGTGGCTGCTGCACGAGCGAGACACGCAGTGTGCTCAAGGCTCAGTCGCCTCCGGCGCGTGCGGCGAACGCGTTGAGCCGGGCGGCGGCCTCATCCAGGGTGCTGTCACGCTTGGCGATGCACAGCCGCACGAAGGTGAGCGGCTCGGGCTCGGCGTAGAAGGGCGAGAGCGGAATGGTCGCCACGCGCGCCTCGGTCAGCAGTCGCTCGGCAAAGAAACGATCGTCCCGGGAGCCGAACGCCGCGAAGTCGAGCAGCTGGAAATACGTACCCTGCGCGGGCGGCAGCACGAAGCCTGAGGGCTCGAGCGCACGGCGCAGGCGATCGCGCTTCGCCTGGAAGAACGCCGCCAGTCCCTCGCCGCACCGCGGCTGCTCGCCGAGATAGCGGGCGATCGCGTGCTGCAGCGGGTGAGAGATGCTGAAGGTGTTGAACTGATGGACCTTGCGCAGCTCGCGCGTGAGCTTCGCCGTCGCAACGCAGTAGCCGACACGGAGCCCCGTGGCGTGCAGCGTCTTGCCGAAGGAGAACACCGCGAAGCTGCACGCAGCGAGCCCCGGGTGCGCGAGCACGGAGGCGTGCCGCGCGCCATCGAACACCACGTGCTCGTACACCTCATCGGAGAGCACGAGGATGTCGCGCCCGGCGATGAGGCGCGCGAGCTCATCGAGGTCTTCCGCGCTCGCGGTGCTGCAGGCGGGGTTGTGCGGGCTGTTGAAGAGCACCAGGCGCGTGCGGGAGCTGAGCTCCCGGCGCACGCGGTCCCAGTCGTAGCGAAAGTGCGGCTGCACGAGCGGCACGCGGATGCAGCGTCCGCCGGCGAGCCGCACCGCCGGCTCGTACGAATCGTAGGCCGGATCGAAGGCGATCGCCTCATCGCCCGCGCCGATGACGGCCTGCACCGCCGAGTAGATCGCTTCGGTCGCGCCGAGCGTGACGGTCACCTCGGTTTCCGCATCGACCTGCAGGCCGTAGGAGCCGAGAAGCTTGGCGGCAATGCGCTCGCGCAGCGCCGGCAGGCCCTCCATGGGGGCGTACTGGTTGTGTCCGGCGTTCATGGCCTCGGCCACGAGCTCGGTGAGCCGCGGGTCGATGTCGTAATCGGGGAAGCCCTGCCCCAGGTTGAGCGCATCGAGCTCGCGCGCCCGGCGCGACATGACCGTGAAGATCGTGGTGCCGACGTCCTCGAGCTTGCCGCTCACAGAACGCTCAGGGCCCTTCGCCAGATGTGGCGGCGGCCAGTGCGGCGCCGACCACGCCGGCCTGGTTGGCGAAAAGCGCCGGCCGTATCCCGGCGGGCGAGCGCAGCAGCGGCGCGAACTCGCTGAAGCGCTCGCTCACGGCACCACCGAGGATGAACACGTCCGGCCACAGCAGCTGGTACAGCGCATCCAGGTACTCATTTACGCGCGCGATCCAACCGGGGAAGTCGAGACCGGCAACGGTACGCGTTTGCGCCGAGGCCCATTTCTCCGCGTCCATGCCCCGTAACTCGAGATGCCCGAGCTCGGTGTTCGCAAAGAGCTTCCCGCCGGTAAAGAGCGCGGTGCCGATGCCGGTGCCGAAGGTGAGCATGATGACCGTGCCGGTGCAATCGCGGCCGCTGCCGAAGCGCATCTCGGCGATGCCGGCGGCGTCGGCGTCGTTCAGCATCAGCACCGGACGCCCGAGCGCCTGCGCGGCGAGCGACTCGCCATTGGCGCCGATCCAGCTCTGATCGATGTTGGCGGCCGTGAACGCCGTGCCGCCCTTGATGACGCTCGGGAACGCTACCCCGGCCCGACCGCGGACGCCGTCGAGCCGCGCGGCGAGAGACGCCAGCACCGGCATCAGGGACGGGGGCGTGCACGGACGCGGCGTCGGTGCCGAGATGATCTCACCCATGACGCTGCCGCGCTCTACATCGACCCGCCCGGCTTTGACCGAGGATCCGCCGACATCGATGCCGAGTACTTCAGTCGTCATGGGTGCACCGCCTGAGTTGTCGCCCTCACAGATTCGCCGCCGCGGCGAGCTGCAGTTCGCGCTCCCGCCGCCGCTCGCGGTAGCGCATCCATACCGTGGAGAGCGCGATACCGGTCGCCACGATGAGGACCATGATGGTGGCGAGGGCGTTGACGTCCGGCGTCACACCGAAGCGCACCTTCGAGAAAATGACCATGGGCAACGTGCTCGACCCGGGTCCGGCGACGAACTGCGTGATGACCAGATCATCCCACGAAAGCGTGAACGCCAGCAGCCACCCGGAAGCGATCGCCGGCAGGATGAGCGGCAGCGTGATGCGCCTGAACACCGTCAAGGGCCGCGCCCCGAGGTCCATGGCCGCCTCCTCCAGCGATTCGTCGAACCCGGCGAAGCGCGACTGCACGACCACCGTCACGTAGGCCATGCAGAAGGTGATGTGGGCAAGCGCGATCGTGACGGCTCCGACCCCGCGCGGCCAGCCGATCAATTGTCCCATCGTGACGAACAGCAGCAGGAGCGACAGGCCGGTAATGACCTCGGGCATGACGATCGGGGCGGTGGTCATGCCGGCGAGCAGCAGCCGGCCGCGGAAAGGGCCGAAGCGCGCGAGGGCCATGCCGGCGAGCGTGCCGAGCACCACCGCGGCGGTCGCCGAGATCAGCGCGATGCGGATCGAAAGCCAGGCGGCGCCGAGGATCTGCTGGTTGCTGAGGAGCGCCTTGTACCACTTGAGGGTGGGCGAATGCGCCGCATCCCACACCGTGACGAGGCGCGAGTTGTTGAAGGAGAACACCATCATCGATGCGATCGGCACGTACAGGAAGACGAGCCCGAGCACGAGCATGCTGCGCGCGAAGAGTCCCCGCGAGCTCACCTGCCGGTCTCCAGCTCGCGCCGCTGCAGGCGCTGGAACAGTATGATCGGCACGACCAGCAGCAGCAGCGCCAGGATCGCCACCGCGCTCGCCACCGGCCAGTCGCGGTTCTCGAAGAACTCATCCGACAGCACACGGCCGATCATCAGCTGATCGGTGCGTCCGAGCAGGGTCGGTATCACGTACTCGCCCACCGCCGGGATGAACACCAGCAGCGACCCGGCCAGGATGCCGGCGACCGACTGCGGCAGCGTAATCGCGAGGAACGCGCGCAGCGGGCGCGCACCGAGGTCCGCGGCCGCTTCCAGCAGCGTCGGGTCGTGCTTCTCGAGGTTGGTGTAGAGCGGCAGGATCATGAACGGCAGGTAGGAGTAGACGATGCCGATATAGACCGCGAAGTCGGTCTGCAGCATCGCGAGCGGCTGGTGGATCACGCCGAGGTACAGCAGCACGTTGTTGATCACGCCGTTGTACTTCAGCAGCCCGATCCAGGCGTAGACGCGCAGCAGGAACGAGGTCCAGAAGGGCAGCACGATGAGCATCAGCAGCACCGAGCGCGTCGCCGGCCGGGCGCGCGCGATCGCGTACGCCATCGGGTAGCCGATCAGCAGGCAACAGAGCGTCGACACCGCTGCGACCTTGAGCGAGTACAGATAGGAGCTGATGTACAGCGGGTCGGTGAACAGGAACGAGTAGGCCGAGGTGTGCAGCTCGAGTGTCGGCCTGCCGTGGTGCCAGGCGATGAGCGGCGTGTACGGCGGGATCGCCAGGCGCACCTCGGAAAAGGAGATACGGAAAACGATGAGGAACGGGATGAGGAACAGCAGCAGCAGCCACAGGGTCGGAATCCCCGCGATCAGTCGCCGCCCGGCCGACTGCGTCAGGCGCGGCAATCGCCCCCCTACTCGGTGAGCACCACGGGGCTCGAGCCGTGCCAGGAAAGCCACACGCTTTCCTCGCGGGCAATCGGCCGGTCGCCGCCGCGCGTGGTGTTGGGCAGCGTCACGCGCAGCATCTTGCCGGAGGCCAGCTGCACCAGATAGATCGACATATCGCCCATGTAGGCGATCTCGCGCACGGTGCCGCGCACGCTGTTCTCGGGCTCGCCGGAATCCGCCGACGGCGGTGGCTCGCGGCTGATGTTGATCTTCTCCGGCCGGATCGCGGCCCACACCGTGGCGCCACGCGCACAGCTCACCGTGCGCTCCGCGCGCAGCGCGGAGCCGAGCTCGTCGCACTCGAGCCGCAGGCCCTCCGGCCGCTCATCGCTCACCCGGCCCTCGAACATGTTGACCGAGCCGATGAAATCGGCGACGAAGCGCGTCGCCGGTGATTCGTAGATGTCGGACGGCGTCCCCACCTGCACGATGCGGCCGTGATTCATGACTCCGAGCCGCTGGCCGAGCGTCATGGCCTCCTCCTGGTCGTGGGTGACCACGATGAAGGTGACGCCGAGACGCTGCTGGATGTTGAGCAGCTCGAACTGGGTGTGCTCGCGCAGCTTCTTGTCGAGCGCGGCGAGCGGCTCATCGAGCAGCAGCAGCTTGGGGCGCTTCACCAGCGCGCGCGCCAGGGCCACGCGCTGGCGCTGCCCGCCGGAGAGCTGGTGCGGCTTGCGCGTCCCGAAGCCGTTCATCTTGACGATGTCGAGGATCTCCGCCACCTGGCGGCGGATCGACTCGCGCGCCAGTCCCTCCTGCTCGAGCCCGAAGGCGACGTTCTTCTCGACGCTCATGTGGGGGAAGAGCGCGTACGACTGGAACATCATATTCACCGGGCGCTCGTACGGCGGAATGGTGCTCATGTCGACGCCATCGATCCAGATGGTGCCGGCGCTCGGGCGCTCGAAGCCGGCCAGCATGCGCAGCAGGGTCGTTTTCCCCGAGCCCGAGCCGCCCAGCAGGCAGAAGATCTCGCCACGGCGGATGTCGAGCGACACGTCATCGACCGCCACGAAGTCGCCGAACTTCTTGGTCACGTGCGCGATGCGCACGTAGGCAGAGTCGCGCTCGGCGTCCGCGGGCGCGCCGGCACCGCTTTTGGCAATGGCATTCAAGTCGTTCACCGCAGCCCCAAAGCTCACTTACCGGTCTTGAAGCGCGTCCAGGCGCGCGTCAGCAGCCGCTGGTAGTCTGCCGGCCGCGCCCGCTCCGGCGTCAAGCGTGCGCGTACCGCCGGTGGCGGATAGACGGTCGGATCGGTGCGCACCGCGGGATCGAGTTGCTGCAGGTCGGGCAGCACCGCGCTCGGGTACTTGATGAGGTTGGAGTTGCGGGCGGCAATGTCCGGGCGCAGCAGGTAGTCGATGAACAGGTGCGCGTTCCTCACGTGCGGCGCATCCGCCGGGATCGCCAGCACATCATAGTTGATGATCGCGCCCTCGCGCGGTATCCGATAGGCGATTTCGATACCCTTGCCGGCCTCCTGGGCGCGGTCGTGCGCCTGCTTGATGTCGCCCGACCAGCCCATCACCAGGCAGATATCGCCGTTGGCGAGCATGTCGATATAGCGCGAGGAGTCGACGTAGCGCACGTACGGGCGCATGGCGTGCAGCACCTGCTCCGCCGCCTTGAGATCCTCGGGCGAGTCGCTGTTGGGGTCGCGGCCGATGAACAGCAGCACCGTGCCAACCACCTCGGACGGCGCATCGAGTATCGACACGCCGCAGTCGGCGAACTTCGACACCACCGCGGGATCGAAGATCATCCGCCAGCTGTCGACCGGTGCATCCGGCATGCGGGCCTTGACCTCCGCCACGTTGAAGCCGACACCGGAGGTGATCCACATGTAGTCGACCGCGTACTGGTTGCCCGGGTCGTAGAGGGCCGTGTCGCGTGCCACCTGCGGATCGACGTTGGCGAGATTCGGCAGCAGTGACTTGTCGAGCTTCTGGTAGATCTCGGCCTGGATCTGCCGCTCGAGGAAGGCGCCCGAGGGCACGACGATGTCGTAGTTGGTGTGCCCGGTGAGGAGTTTCGTCTCGAGGATCTCGTTGGAGTCGAAGACGTCGTAATTGACGTGGATGCCGTACTCCTTCTCGAAGTCGCTGATCACCGAGGGCTGGATGTAGTCGGACCAGTTGTAGACGTTGAGGACCTTCTCCGTGGCCGTGGCCGCGGAGGGCTGCGCGCTGCTCTGCCCGCCGCAGCCGCTGGCAGTGGCGATCAGCGCCGCCACCAGGGCGCCGGGACGAAGGCATCGGAGGGCGCGGATCACGGTCTCTTATTTATATCACCCGGCCGTCGGCCGTGTACCCGCGGCACGGCGGCCGCGAGCGGCCGGCCGCCAATCAGACATTCAGCAGCAGGTGCTCGCGCTCCCAGGAGCTGAT
>Ga0318516_10000509_pt1 | contig 12444 bp, 17 predicted proteins | sample GRESIP176b2f20_FD_202501 | JGI IMG/M metagenome (GOLD analysis project Ga0318516, IMG submission 202501) | Tropical soil microbial communities from Luquillo Experimental Forest, Puerto Rico - GRE.SIPMG.176b2f20 | ecosystem: Environmental > Terrestrial > Soil > Tropical forest > Bulk soil... | reverse complement strand
GCTTTTTGCACCCCCCAAGAGGGTGTACCCGCGTTTATTCTCTCTCTGGAGAAGGAGAAGTTATAAGTAACTTCTCCTGTGCACTCTCCAGCGATTGTGTATAACGCGGATGCCCCCCTCGTCAGGATCACAGAAGTCTCCATAAATCGGCCTTTCCCTGCCCCTGAGATAACCGTTCTGCTACCGCGTATGCCGCGAGGTCTTCGAGCCCGCGACGGACGGTGTTGGTCGGCAGCTTGACGCCCTTGGCGACGGCGGTGGTGCTGATGCTTCTTGGATGGGCCAGCGCCAAGCATTCGTACGCCTTGCGGCGCAGCGGCGGCACGGAATCCATGGCGACGGTTTCTACCACTTCGAGCGCCGTTTCCCGGTCGACGCCGATGAGGGAAAGACCGGCGAGCAGCCGTTCCAGCATGAGTCCGATGCGCGCCGGCCCTTCGGCGCCGTGGACGGCCTCGATTTCGCGCTTGATGCGGTCGCGCTCGACGCTGCCGCGTAGCTTGACCACCAATGCGAGCGTCCGGTCCAGCCGGTAGATTTCGTCTGCATCGATCATCGGTTGCGGCTGGTTGCCTAGGCCGGCAAACAGATTGGCAACGGCCTCGGCTAGCTCCTTGCGCATTTGGGCGGCGCCTGTGCCGACATGTTTGAGAGCGTGCTCGAATTGGCCCTTGCCGATGGGGGCCAAGCGGTTGAGCAAGAAACGGTCGCCCATGGCGCCGAAGACGCTATAGTGAACGTCGATGACGCCGGTCGAGCCAAACAAGAGCCCGACCTTACCCTTCCAAGTGAGCGTTCGGCCGCCATCGCTGCCGATGTGGCGAGTCCAAGCGCCGTCGTAAATCTCGCGTAAGGCTGCCAGCAGTTCGGCTTTGAGATCCGGTCGCATGCTTAGGATCGAGCCGAAATCCTTGAGTACGATGATTCCGAAGCTACCGATCTGTCGTAGCAGGCCGCCTTTGGCGGTCGCCGTTTGTTGGCGCCTTGGCACGCCCGAGAGCAATCCGGGCGCTGTCAGGGTCGAGGCTTGTACGACGTTCGGTACCAGTGATGTGGAATTGAGGATTTCGGTCTTGGCGCTCGACGGTGGCCCGACCAACCCAAGCCAAACCGGATCACCTGGTAGGAGATTGGCGGCAAGCGCGCCGAGCACGGCATAGATCGGCGTGTGATCCTTGAGAATGAGCCAGCGGTCGAACACTTCGAGCGTTTGCTCAAGCGTTGACGGCGGACGCGCCTGTGCGGCCTGTGTTGCCGCTGCTGCTTGTGCTGCCTGTCTGGCTTGTTCTTCCTTTTCCTCCTTAAGCTCTTCGGCGCCCCGGACCAGGCGCGGGATGTCGTCGTCGCGCTCTTGCCAGCGCTTGTCGCGCGGGGCGGCTGAGCCGGTCAGCAGCGCGCGCAGATAGTTGACGGCAGCGCCTGCTGCCATGCCGGCGGTGATGAGCTTGGCGGCGAGGTCGCGCAGCGAGTCATGTAGCTCGCGACCGGCTTGGATGTTGTCGGTGAGATATTGCCAATCGGCGGGGGCGCCGACGCCGTTGCCGCCGGCTTTCTTCGGCCGCTCAGCGGCGCGGGTATAGCCGAAGTCGCGCACCAGTAAGTCGACTAGGGCGTCGACGAGCACGCGCGCCTCCTGTTCGCGGATGTAGGGCAGATCGTCGCGGCTGATGGGTCCGGGTTGCCCGCCAAACCAGTCGTAGGGCTGTTGTGTGTCGGGGTGGATTCCGTCGACGACGACCTGCTGGCCATCACATAGGAATTCGATCTTTTCGCTGTTGCCGTTGGCGGCACTCAGGTTGATGACGATTTTGGCGAATGGCTCGTCGGTTCGAAAGAGAATCGCGCGTTTTGGCGCTTTGCCGATGCGCACGAGAAAGGATCCGCGATCTTCGTATTGCTCATGCGTGTAGTTTTCACACCCTTCTGCGGCCTCTTCGTTGAGGATATCGAGGTCAAGCGTCGGCACTCGCTGCGTGAGGATGCCGGTGTTCTGTGCGTCCGGCCAAAGCTTCGACCATAGCTCGATTTGTTCGGGGGTGATGTCGTTGAGCGTCTGCCAGCCGTCGAGCCCCTTGTGCTTGTTGTTCTTGCCGTAGATCGGCGGTTCCTTGCCGTAGAGCGGAATCGGGCAGTAGCCGCTTTCGCGTAGCTGCTGGCGTAGAGCGAGGACATCGGTCATCGTTGTGTCCTCGCGTAGATTTTTCGCAGCCAGGCTGCTTGCTTCTGCGTCGGCTCGCCGCCGTGGACGGTTCTGTGCACCATGTCGTGTACGAACTTTCGCTCGCTATCGCTGTGCATCAGCCGCGGATGTGCTGCGCACTTGACCGCGATCTCGTGCCAGCTTGGCTCGTCGTCCCCTACGCCGTGAAATATCGGACCAGCCTCGCGCTCGGCTTGACGCTTGCCGTCTTCGACGCCGCGGAAGTAAATTTGGCGTGCTTCTTCTTCGGAAAATTTCTTGCCGTTGGCGGATCCGATGCTGTCGGCGAGTGCGTGCATGTCGAGACTGGCGTTCTGTAGGGTTTTATTGAGCGCACGCGCTGCGGCTGTGACCTCGCCGTCGCGGTTGCTGGCTAAAAGCCGGACGTACCGCTTAATCTTCTCGGCAATCGGCGCGAGCGCATCGGTCATTTGCTCGTGTCGTCACGGAAGCGAGGGCACCAACTTGGTGGGCGGGGCTCTCGCTTCCGTCCTCCTTCTCAGCAAGGAATGTCGTCGTTGAGGTCTTTGTCGCGCGGGACTAGGCCGCGTTGTGCTTTCTTGCCCGGCCAATCGTCATCATCGACCGTGACAATGCGGTCGATGCGGTTGCTGTCTTTATAGCCGTTGCGGCCTTTTTCGATGTCGACGTGTGCCCAATAAGTTAGACCGCTGACGCGCAAAAGGTCCTGTGCAATCGCGCGTCGGGTCGCTTTTGCCTGATCGCTGTCATCCTTGTGACGAAGCCCATGGGCGCTGTCGACGATGGCGCGCAACCTCACGCGTCCGATCTCTACGGCGGTTTCATAGTTGTCGATCTGCTGTGCCGTGAGTGCTGGCACATCCGGATCGTCACCGCCCTTGCTGTATCGGAGGGTGACGTAATCAAAGATCTTCGCACCTTTGTAAGGTCCCTCGATGACGGTGTTCTCAATCTTGAGGTGCTCGGTGTAGCCGTTCTTGGCCACGCATAGCGGATCGACGACACCGCCCGGCTTTACCTTCGCGCGCACGCGGTAGATGTCCGCCGGGAGCGTGTCGAATTCCCTTTGTTGTGTCCCCGCGTCGTTGATCCAATCGCCGTTATCATCTGTCATTGTGGATTCCTTTCATTCGCATTTCGTGCAAGAAGGCGACGGCTTCCGTGATCGCGTTTTCGATGCGGATGATGCCGTTCCGGTTGATGAGAGCGACGAGATCGTCGCTCTCGGGGACGCTGACGGGCTCGCACAACGTCAGCGTGGTGAGCGCTCCGTCGAGTCGCTCAGTCAGATCGCGCAGTTGGTGGTCGCGGACGAAGCGAAGGTGGTCGGTCATGCCCGCCCCCGTCGCTTGAGGATGTTGTCGAGGTAGTGACCGATGTTGGTGACGACGCTCTCGATCTCGATCTTGGTGCCGCGCTTGATCGTGTCCTCGTACACGACGTAGTCGCTGCGGTCGTACGGTAAGCCAACGCGGATGGCCTCCCTAAGCTCGGCTTCGCGCCAAGTCCTTCGTCGGGGCTTGCTCATGCCGCGCTCTTTTTCAGCAGCGCCATGAGTTCCGCCGCGGTCTCTCCCATCGTTTCGATGGTCCAGAGATCGTTTTCTCCTTGCAGGTAGTACTCGCAGAGCGAGTGCAAGGATCTTTCCAACTCGCTGATCCGTTTGCTGACCTTCAAGTTGTGGGGCTTGCGGTGGATCGCGGGGGTTGTCTTGGGCGCTGCGCCCTGTATATATGACTGCATAGACGTGCCTTTCCTCGGCTCTGCAAAGCCGGTGTTGGATTTCAGAGGCGGCGGGCCTTTTCAGCCCGCCGCTTTCGCGTTGGTTACCCCACTGTGTGGACCGCCTTGGCCGCCGGGGGCGGCGCAGCCGAGACGGACCCGGCTCAGGCCGCGTCAGCGTCGCGTCGCGGCTCGGTCTCGGGATCGATGTATTTTCGCTTTCGGATGTACCCGGGCGTCGGAATGATGCCTGCCGCCGCCCACCTATCGAGCGTCCGGACAGAAACGCCGCGAGCCTCGGCATAGTGCCGCCATGACACGCGCCGCTTGTTGCGCTTCTTCTTCTTCGGCTGTGTCGTGCCCGCTGTGTTGGTGTCTGTCATGTCCGCCCTCGTCATCACTTTTGCGATGAGGGGCAGCGAACACCGCCACGACGCACATTGCGAGACTCCAAAATGTGCGTTTGTGCGTGCGTTTGTGCGTCCGGGGTTATTCGATGGCTGAGATCGGCCAGAGCCCGGGCTTGTTTGCAAGCATATTCACGATGGTGCGCCAGCGGAGCGCTTTGAGCCGGGTCGAGGGATCCTTGGTGGCCTCGCGCATTCTGGGTTCGAGGAAATCCCTCGCGAGTTCTGTCTTACTGATGCCGTTGGAAATCTTGCCTTCTTTTTTCAGCCGCGCGATCTCCGTTAGAATCCACATTTCCGGTGAAATGCGGCGGGGCTTTTCTTGTGTATCGGGCCGCGGCACGCGCGCGTCCTTGGGCTGCAACGCGACCACAGCCTTAAGCCCAATCTGGATCGGACCGATCCTGCGGCGAACGCCCTTGATGTAAAATTCCACCCGATCCCCTTCGAAACGCGGCGGGAGGGTTATGTCCGGGTTGCCCCGGCTCAGTTTCCTCCAAAGCTCGCCGAGATCGGGATCGTCGGGCGAATAGGGCACGCCTCTCGCTGCCATCCCGTGCACTAGCTTTTCCCACGCAATTTCCCACGCAATATTGTCGGGGAACAACGCGCGGGCCTTGGACAGCGAAATCAGGGCGACTGCGCTAGACTTACTCGCAAGCTTGGCCAATGGGGCCCACTCCCATGGTCGGGCGAGGGCTGGCGAGTGTTGAGCGCACCCCGCTGCCCGCTTGTTAACGTTTTCGGAGCTTCACGATTTTAGCGTCGCGGGCGGTGACCAGCCGCTCGACGTGATCGCCCCACCGCTGCATGGCGACCGTCATCTCGGGCAGGAATCCGTACTTCTGGTAGACGCCGACGATGCCCGCGAAGGTGCCCTTGCGGTGCGCGAGGATCTTCTCGACCACCGGCACCGCGATGCCGATCCGCGCCATGCCGGACGCGACCGAGCGCCGGATGTCGCGTATGACCCACTTCGGGATGTCGCCCATGTGCTCGTCGAGCCGGTCCTTGATTCTATGGAAGTGTCCGACCGGCGATTCACCGAAGACGCAACCGTCCGGCTTAGGCACCTGCGGCACGAGCTTCGGCATGTCGGCGATGATGGCGGCGGCCTGCGCCGCCAGCGGCACCATGTGCGCGCGCTTGCCCTTCATGCGCGGGGCTGGCAATTCCAGCACGTCGTTGCCGACCTCGCCCCACTTGAGGTGCGAAATCTCGCTCCGTCGTTGGCCGGTAAGTAGCAGTAGCTTGACGCAAGCGCCTTCCCGGCCGCCGAGCGCATCGCAGGCCGCCCATAGCTTGACGATCTCGTCGTCGTTGAGCACGCGCTCGCCCACGTGCTCTTCAGCCGGACGCTCGACGCCGATGACGGGGGAAACGAAATCAGCGTCGTCGAGCTTGGTCATCAACCACTTGAAGAACTTGCTCAGCACCCCGTGCGTCCGATTCGCCATGATGGGCTTGGTCTCGGCGAGGTCTTCCAGCAACTCGCGCACATCCTTACGCTTGATGTCGTGGACAGTGCGGCCCTTCCACGCGGGCAGCACGATGTTGTTGAGGACGTGCTCGGTCTGCCGCCAGCTATTCGGCCGCGTCTTCTTCTTGGCGTAGCGCGTGACGAACGCGTTCGCCCACCGCTCGATGGTGTCGCCGGTCTTGGCGGCGGCGCTGCGCCTGGTCGCCTGCTTGGCGGCGGCCGGGTCGCGGCCCTGCGCCACCTCCAAGAGCGCATCGCCAGCGAGCTTGCGGGCGGCGGCGAGCGTGATGCCGGGGGTCAAGGTGAGCTTGCGTGTCCGGCCGGTGGCGTTGCGCGCACGACGAAGCTCTTGCGGCCGGTCGGATGCACGACGACGCGCAAGCCGCGAGCAGCGCTGTCCGGCTTCTCGTATTGCTTACTGCCTGGTCTGAGGTTGTGGATGGCGATGTCGGTGAGCGGTCGCATGGGTTGATGATGTCCTTCCGAGGTAACGCATAGGTAACAAAATTGGCTGTCTGCGCGTGTCTTGGTCTGTCTAGGACAAGCCCGGACAACGTGCTAGATATGCCGATGCCATGGGCACAAAGCAAGGGTCCGGTGTCCGTTTGTGTCCGGCCGTGTCCTGGTACCCGAGATGGTAGGCCATCATCGGTCCCGACGCCGACATCACGATGCCGGCCATCCCCGTGTTCGCGGCCTGCAGCGCGAAGTAGCCGACGGCGCCCGCGTGGGTGATGTTGCGCGCGGCGCACCAGCCGACATGGACTTCGCGCGCCCGCGCGATCGCCTCTTCCATAGCCCTTGCCATGGCAACCGCTCCCGGCGCGCGATCCGCCTCCAAAACCGCGACCGCGCCTGAGCGCTGTTCCACCCGCATGTCGGGGGCGGGGTTGATGGCCTTGGTGTTCAGCCGTTCGATGTAGCCCGGGATCCGCAACACCCCATGCGAATCAACGCCCCGCAGATTCGCCCACACCAACGACTTCGCCCATTCATCCGCCATGGGCGGCGCAACACCCGCCGCGTGGAACAGCGCGCTTGCGAAGCGCTGGAGATCGGTGCTTGGAATCACGTGCAATTTGGTGTCCGATGGCATCTCGGTAACCTGCAGGAATTCTCGCGAAGGACTCAGGACATAAGTCGCGGACGATCTCTATACGAACCGGTTCATCAAGTAACAATCCCGACTGCCGCTCTGAGGCAGCGCGAAAAGATCTAGCCATGATCGACGAGACCCATTCACCCGCGCGGCGCAGCTGGGTCGCCTCGGCCCATCAGCACGCCGACTTTCCGATCCAGAACCTGCCGCTCTGCGTCTTCACCCCGCCGGGCGGCGCTGCCCGCGGCGGCGTCGCGATCGGGGACGACATCTTCGATCTCGCCGCGGCGCTCGAGCTCGGCTTGTTCGATGGGGTAGCGGCACGCGCCGCCGAGGCCGCTCGCGGCGCGACGCTCAACCCGCTGTTCGCGCTCGGCCGCGAGGCACGCGTCGCGCTCCGCCGCCGTCTCGGCGACATTCTCGATGCCGATGGCCGCGAGCGCGCCAAGGTCGAAGCGCTGCGATCGCGCCTCATTCACCGCGCCGACGATTGCCGCCTCGAGCTTCCGGCCGCGATCGGCGACTACACCGACTTCTTCGCCGGCATTCACCACGCCACCAACGCGGGCAAGTTGTTCCGCCCCGACAATCCGCTGCTGCCCAACTACAAATACGTGCCGATTGGCTATCACGGGCGCGCCTCCTCCATCGCCGTGTCCGGCGCCACGCTGCGCCGCCCGAACGGCCAACGCAAAGGGTCGACCGAAACGAACCCAAGCTTCGGGCCCTGCCGCAGTCTCGACTACGAGCTCGAGCTCGGCGTTTGGATCGGCCCCGGCAACGAGCTGGGCACGCCGATCGCCATCGCGGACGCGGCGAGCCACATCGCGGGATTCTGCCTGCTCAACGATTGGTCCGCGCGCGACATTCAGGCGTGGGAATACCAGCCGCTGGGCCCATTCCTCGGTAAAAGCTTTCTCACCACCATCTCGCCGTGGGTCGTCACTCCCGAAGCGCTGGCGCCGTTTCGGACGGCGCAGGCGGCGCGGCCGGCGGGGGATCCAGCTCCTCTGCCCCATCTCCTAGACGCTGCGGACCAGGCCACGGGGGCCCTCGACATCGAGCTCGAGGTGTTTTTGCTCACGCCGGGTCTTGAGTCGAAAGCGCTTTCCCCGCAGCGGCTATCCGTCGGCAATGCACGCCATCTCTACTGGACCGTGGCCCAGCTCGTGGCTCATCACAGCAGCGGCGGCTGCAATCTGCGCCCGGGCGATCTGTTCGGCACCGGCACGATCTCGGCGCCCGGAGACGGCGGGCTCGGCAGCTTGCTCGAGATCTCGGCCGGCGGGCGACGGCCGGTTGAACTCGCCTCCGGCGAGACGCGCCGTTTCCTCGAAGACGGCGACAGCGTCATCATGCGGGCGCGCTGCGCCCGCGAAGGCTTTGCAACCATCGGCTTGGGAGAGTGCCGCGGAACGATCGCGGCCGCCATCTGACGCCCTGGTGGCCGTGGCGCCTCGATTCCCCCTGAAAACGGCGCCGCGGCCAGCTTTCAACGCTGGAATGTCGCGTCGGCGTCATCAAAGCGAAACATACTGCTTCTAAGGGTATTGCGCGGGCTTGAGTTTCCGCCCGGTGTTCGCAGTTTTCAGCCGCACTCGTTCCGCAAGGCCCGGCCGGTCGGGAGATTGTCCCGGGTTTGAGTTGAGTACTCCCGGCCGGCCGTATTGACGACGCTCGCGCAGGAGCCGCCTGATATCAATCGACTGGGCCACGGCCGCATATTTTCTCGACTGATGCGGCCGACTCAGAAAAGATCGGAACCATCGCGCCGGCTTGGCGTTGGTGGATACCGAGAATGGGAGGCGACAACGTGCTGTTCCTGCAACGTCTCCTGCTGCACTACGGAATATACCGGCGCTATCCCCTCAAGCCCTGGCCCGCATTCAAGAACGCCTGGCGGATTGCATTCAGATAGGCGACAATTCCCGGCATGAGTATCCCAAGGGGGCTCATGCTGCGCCGCATTGAGCTTATTTGCCTCATCGGCGCCGCCGCCATCCTCGCCGGCGCGCGGCCGGCTTTCACGCAGGTCGGCTCGCCGCCGACTATGGGACCTAGCATGCCATCCGACATCAACCCCCAATCGGGGTTTCGCCTGCCGCTGCCGAAACGCGAAGATTTGGACGAGGCCGGCAAGGCCCACTACGACCGTGCAACGGCGCCGGGCGCGTCGATCGCCGGCCTGCAAGGCCCGACCGGGATCGGACTCTACAGCCCGAAGGCGGCCGCGCATGCGCGCGCGCTCAACCGTTACCTGCGCTTCGAGGCCGGATTTAGCCCCCGCGTCCGCGAGATCGCGATCCTTACCACCGCGCGCGAGATGGACAGCCAATTCGAATGGTCGGCGCACGAGCCGGAGGCGTTGAAGGAAGGCGTCGAGCCGCGCGTCATCGACGCGATCAAGCACCGCTCGACGACCGCAGGCCTCGACGAAACCGACGCGACGGTCATTGAGCTCGGTCGGCAGATTTTCCGCGACCACAAGGTGACGCCGGAAACCTTCGCCAAGGCGAAAGCGCTGTTCGGGCCGAACAAGCTCGTCGAGCTGGTGATGCTGATGGGCAACTATGCCGGCACCGCGGCGCTGCTCACCGCCGTCGACATGCAGTTGCATCCCGGACAAAAGCCGCCCCTGCCGATCCCGTAGGGCTGATCCAGCCTCGCGTGCCTCCCCGCTGCTGCGTTCGCCTCACGCCGGCGCGCTGGCCCTGGCGGCGAGATAGTCCTTTACCAGCTCGGCCGTCAGCACGACATTGGGATCGTATTCCGGCGCATCCTCGATCTGCTCGAGATCGTTCAAGCCGCAATTCTTGTAGATGCGGTTGGTGCAAGAGATCAACCGCGCCGGCCGCGCGGCATCCGCGTTGAAGTGCTGATGAATCGTGCACGGGGGGACGTAGATGACGTCGCCCGCTTCCCATTCGAAGCGCTTGATCTCGGCTTGCGGCTGCCAGCGATAGGTGTCGATGATCTCGACGTCGCAGTCCTGATGCAGATCGTAGCCGTGACCCTCGACCACGTAGAGGCACTCCTCCGCCAGGTGCCGGTGCTTGCCCGACCGTGATCCCGGCGGGATCACCTGCATGTAGGCGTCGACCGTCTCCATGCGCGTGTGCATCTGCTCGTTCAAGAGATGCTTGAGCAGCCCCTGCCGCGCCATCTCCCACGGCATATCTTCGGGATGAATGATCTTTTTGCGCCTGGCGTTGCGCGCCGGCCGCGCCAGCGCGTCGTCCAGTAGGTTCTGATAGAGGTTTCCGTTCAGCGTGCCGCTGAGCCAGGCCCTTGCCTCATCCCAAGCCATTTTCTGTCTCTCGCCGCGATTGCATCCGTGCCGTCCGAGCAGTCTCAATCATGCGGGTGGTTGTGATCCTCTTCCTCGTGCCGCGGCACGAAGTTGCCTTGGGTGGCGGATGGCGTCTTCGGGCGCTTCTCCACCGTGTGCTGGAACAGCATGTTCATGAACAGGTACATCGGCTTGGTCTTGATGACCAAAGCCCGCGCCGGCTCCTTCGCGCTGGCGTTGAAGTGCTGGTGCACGCAATTGTTATGCACGATGGCGACGTCGCCGGCCTTCCAGTCGTAACGCGTGCCGTCGTGGATCTCGTAGCCCGCGCCATCGAGAATGTAGAAGGCCGCCTCGTTCACGTGGCCGTGCTTCTGAGTCTTTGCGCCCGGCGCATATTCCTCAAGGTGAATGTGCAGCGTCTGGGTGCGGCCGTCCTCGGGCTCCACATAATGCCGGCTGAAATGCTGCGGACCGCCGTCGAGCTTAAGGTCCTTGCCCTTGATCACCCGCGGCATCGCCCGCAGCCTAGCAAGCTCGTCCTTAAGACTGTAGGCCCCTTGCAGCGCGCGCACGAAGACGCGCTCTTTGTCCGGATCGTGCTGCTTATCACCCATGCATAATTCCTCTGCGACCTGTCTCAAGACTCGCGCGCTCAGTGCGTCGGATTCGTGACGACATCGCGGTATTGTTTACTCCATTTCGCATATTCATCCAGCCCTTTGGCGGGGTCGAGAAAGTGGAGCAAAGCACCCTCCGGCAGCGATCTTGCGTTCGCCCGAGCCGGAAAGAAGTCGCGAGCAAGCAAGATATCCTGCCCATCGGTGAGCATGAATTCGAAGAACAGGATTGCGGCATTCGGATGCGAGGCGCGGCGGGCGACGCCGGCGCCCTCGAAGCGTGCCACGCCGGGCGGAATGACGAACCAGCCGATCGGCGCGCCGCTTTTGCGCAGCTGCTCGGCCTTGTAGGCATAGGCCGTGAGCGCGAGCGGAACTTCACCGGTGACCACGAGGTTCGCCAGCAGGGTATGACCCTTGCGTACCGATATGCCGTTGGCGGCGACGATGTCGCGGAACAGCTTGAGGCCCTTGTCCTCACCCAAGGCGCTCACCACCGCGCCGAACCAGTCGCTGTCCTCGGCCTCCACGCCGAGCTTGCCCGCCCAGCGGCGATCGAGGAGATCATCGTAACGTTTCGGCAGCCCGTCCTTGATGAGGCCGGTGTTGTAGGCGGCGACGAAAATGTTGAAGCGTGTCCCGATCCACTCCCGATGCGGCAGGATCGCCGCCGGAAGGAGCGCGGATAGCGCGGCCGTTTTGATCTCCTGGAACAACCGTTCGCGCTGCATCGATTCCATCGCGGTGGCGCCGGTCTCGAACACGTCCGCATCGAAACGGCCGCCGCGGGCCTCGACCACCGCGCGTTGCACGATGTTTTCCGAGCTGGCGCGCCACAGGCGGACCTTGACGCCGTACTTCTTCTCGAATGCCGCGATGAGCGCCGCCATGTCGTCCATCGCCGCCGAGCTGTAGACGACGACGGAGCCTTCCTTCTTCGCCGCCGCGACGAGCTTCTCCATACGATCCGCGCCGCCATAGGCGGCCAAATCCGCCGCGGCCGGTTGAGCGGTCTGCGCCGATGCGGACAGGCTTTGTACGCACGAACCCAAGAGCGTGAACAGGAAAGCGAGCAGGAGGACGAGCAAGAGCGCAAACAGGAGCGTGAGCCCCTGCATCGACGCCATGGGCTTTGGCCGAGATGCCGTAGGCTTTTGCCTAGATGGCCTCACGCCGCACCGCTCCCGTCGTCACGATCCCTTCGGCACTCGCCGCAGCTTTCCTGCGTCGCTAGTCAAGCCCGCCGTCTAAAAGACTGCAAGTCGCTTGATGATCCCCGTTCGACGACATGCTATCGTGTTCATAAAATCTGGGAGAAACGCCATGGACACGCAGCATCGATGGCCGGCCACTTTTGCCGGCATTGTCTCGGTATTCGTGCTCGGCAGCGCAGGTGTAAAAGCCGAGGACAAGTACCCGTCCAAACCGGTCCGCATCGTCGTTTCCTTCTCCGCCGGCGGCCCAACCGACACCGTCGCGCGCGTGATGGGCGCGAAAATGGCGGACCTGCTGGGGCAGCAGTTCGTGGTGGAGAACAAGGTCGGCGCCGGCGGCAACATCGGCGCCGATCTGGTCGCAAAGGCGCCGCCCGACGGTTACACCTTGCTGATGGCGACGGTGTCCACCCACGCCATCAATCCGGGAC
>Ga0318516_10000508_pt1 | contig 12465 bp, 9 predicted proteins | sample GRESIP176b2f20_FD_202501 | JGI IMG/M metagenome (GOLD analysis project Ga0318516, IMG submission 202501) | Tropical soil microbial communities from Luquillo Experimental Forest, Puerto Rico - GRE.SIPMG.176b2f20 | ecosystem: Environmental > Terrestrial > Soil > Tropical forest > Bulk soil... | reverse complement strand
GGCCGAAGAACCAGCTGCTCGCGAGCGGCGGGTTGTCCGGGTTCTCGCCGGTGAGCGCGCGGCGCACGCCCTTGGGGCGGCCCGAGGTGCCCGACGTGTAGACCATGGGAGCGCCCATGGTGCGGTGGTCCGGCCGGCCTTCGCCGCCGTTGCCAAGTTCTGCCAGCGGTGTGAAACCCCGGATCACACCGTCGGAGAACCTGGCCTCGGTTTTGATGCCAGCCTGATCCGCGGCGGCCGCCGCGACGGCGGCGAACTTCTCGTGCGCCACGAACGCGGACGCGCAGCTGTCGCCGAGGATGTAGCCGACCTCGGCGGCGGCCAGGTGCCAGTTCACCGGCACCACGTAGAGCCCGGTCTGCAGCGCGGCGAAGAACAGCGCGAGCGCCGTCGAGCCGTTGGGCAGCATCCCGGCCACGCTGTCACCGGGTCTGAGCCCGAGCGCTTGCAGGCCCCGGCCTATCTGGTCGGCTCGCGCGGCCAGTTCCTGGTAGGTGACGACGCTGCCGTCGGGCTCGATCACCGCCGGGCGGTCCGGAGTTTGCGCTGCGATGGTCCACAAGCCGATGTCGGTCACGGGCCCCAATCTAGAACTCGTTCTAAGATCGGACAAGGCTAAAGCTAGAACACGTTCTATAATGACCGCGTGACTGAGACCCCGCTGCGGGCGCCGATGGAGATCGCGTTCGACTACACGCGATCGCTTGGGCCGGTGCTCGGCCAGTTCATGACCGCGCTCAGGGAACGTCGCATCCTGGGGGCGCGCGGCGCTGACGGCAGGGTGCACGCGCCGCCGTTCGAGTACGACCCGGTGACGTTTTCGCCTCCCGCGGAACTTGTCGAGGTGGGGCCGGGCGGGAGCGTGGTGAGCTGGACGTGGCTGTCTTCGCCGCTGTCCGGCCAGCCCCTTGAGCACCCGTTCGCGTGGGCGCTGATCCGGCTGGACGGCGCGGATACCGCGATGCTGCACGCCGTGGACGCCGGGTCGGCCGCCGCGATGCGGACGGGGATGCGCGTGCGGGCGCGCTGGGCGGCCGACCGGGTAGGCAGCATCCGTGACATCGAGTGCTTCGAGCCGGGCGACGCGCCGCCCGCGTCGGACGGAGCGGGCGCGGCGGGCGGCGATCCGGTCACGATGACGGTCACGCCGGTGCGGCTGCGCTACCAGCACACCGCGTCGCCCGCGGAGAGCGCCTACCTGCGCGGCCTGGCCGAAGGCCGGCTGATCGGGCAGCGGTGCCCCGCGTGCGGCAAGGTGTACATCCCCTCCCGGGGCACCTGCCCGGCCGACGGGGTGCCCACCAACAGCGAGGTCGAACTTCCCGACACAGGGACGGTCACGACCTTCTCCGTGGTGAACGTGGGCTACCCGGGCCAGAAGGTCACGCCGCCGTACGTGGCGGCGGCGGTGCTGCTCGACGGCGCGGACATCGCGTTCCAGCACCTCCTCCTCGGCTGCGACCCCGGCGAGGTGCGGATGGGCATGCGGGTGCGGGCCGTGTGGCGGCCACGCGAGGAATGGAGCACGAGCGCCGAGACCATCAGCCACTTCGCGCCGAGCGGCGAGCCGGACGCGCCCTACGAGTCGTACGCGAGGTTCTTGTGACTTCAGAGGTGGCCGTTGTCGGTTTCGCGCAGTCGCCCTGCCGGGTCCGTGCGGACGCGACGACCGGCGGGGTGGAGATGCTGGTGCCGATCTTCGCGGAGGTTTTCGCCGCCACCGGGCTGACCAGGTCCGAGATCGGCTTCTGGTGCTCGGGATCGTCGGATTACCTGGCCGGGCGGGCGTTCTCCTTCGTGCAGGCGGTGGACGCGATCGGTTCGGTCCCGCCGATCATGGAATCGCACGTGGAGATGGACGGCGCCTGGGCGCTGTACGAGGCCTGGGTGAAGATCATGTCCGGCGAGGCGTCGGTAGCGCTGGCGTACGGGTTCGGCAAGTCCTCCGGTGCCGAACTGCGCCGGGTGCTGGCGCTGCAACTCGACCCGTACCTGGTAGCGCCGCTGTGGCCCGACTCGGTGTCGGTCGCGGCGCTGCAGGCGCGCCTGGGTATCGATGCGGGGCTGTGGACGGAGAAGGACATGGCGGAGGTCGCGGCGCGGTGCCGTGCCGCGGCGGTTTCGAACCCGGCCGCGCAGGTGTCCGGGGACGCGGCGGTCGAGGATCTGCTGGGCGCGCCCTACGTCGCCGACCCGCTGCGTGCGCACGACTGCGCGCCGGTGGGCGACGGGGCCGCGGTCGTGATCCTGGCCGACGGCGACCGGGCGCGGGAGCTGTGCGAGCGGCCGGCGTGGATCACGTCGTTCGCGCACCGGATCGAGTCGGGATCGTTCGGCGCCCGGGACCTGTTGAGCGTCTCGCCGCCCGGGCCCGTCGGCGGGCCACCCGTTGAGGTGGCCGAACTGCACGCGCCGTTCACCCATCAGGAGATCCTGCTGCGCCGGGCGCTCGGTCTGGGCGCTGATGCGGAGGTCAACCCGTCGGGCGGGGCGCTGTGCGGCAACCCGATGTTCGCCGCGGGGCTCGCCCGGATCGGCTGCGCGGCTTCGGCGATCATGTCCGGACGCGCCGCGCGCGCCCTAGGGCACGCGACCAGCGGGCCCGCGCTGCAGCAGAACCTGGTCTGTGTAATGGAGGCACGATCTCGATGAGAGCTGCTGTTCTCGGCGTGGGACAGACCCGGCACCGGGCCAAGCGCACCGATGTGTCGATGGCGGGGCTGTGCCGGGAGGCGGCGGACCGCGCGCTGGCCGACGCCGGGCTCACCTTCGACGACATCGACGCGGTCGTCGTCGGGAAGGCGCCGGACCTGTTCGAGGGCGTGATGATGCCCGAGCTGTACCTGGCGGACGCGCTCGGCGTCGTCGGCAAGCCGCTGCTGCGGGTGCATACCGCGGGATCGGTCGGCGGCGCCACCGGGATCGTCACGGCCAACCTGGTGCAGGCGGGCATCCACCGGCGGGTGCTGGCGGTGGCGTTCGAGAAGCAGTCGGAATCGAACGCCATGTGGGCGCTGTCGATCGCGCCGCCGTTCAGCATCGCGGTCGTGGCCGGCGCGGGCGGGTACTTCGCGCCGCACATCCGCGCCTACATCCGCCGCAGCGGCGCGCCTTCGCACATCGGCGCGATGGTCGCGGTCAAGGACCGGCGCAACGGCGCGCTGAACCCGTACGCCCACCTGCAGCAGCCGGACATCACGCTGGAATCGGTGCAGGCCTCCCCGATGCTCTGGAATCCAGTGCGGTACGACGAGACCTGCCCGTCGTCGGACGGCGCGTGCGCGGTGGTCATCGGCGACTCGGACGCGGCGCGGGCGGCGATGGCCGACGGCCGGCCGGTGGCGTGGATACGGGCGACCTCTATGCGCACCGAGGCGACGATGTTCGCGGGCAAGGACCCGGTGAACCCGGCGGCAGGGGCCGCGGCGGCCGCCGCGCTGTGGCGGCAGGCCGGCATCACCTCCCCGATCGATGAGATCGACGTGGCCGAGATCTACGTCCCGTTCTCCTGGTACGAGCCGATGTGGCTGGAGAACCTCGGCTTCACCCCGGCTGGCGAGGGGTGGCGGCTCACCGAGGCCGGCGAGACCGCGATAGGCGGCAGGCTGCCGGTCAACCCGTCCGGCGGAGTGCTGTCGTCCAACCCGATCGGCGCGTCCGGACTGCTCCGGTTCGCCGAGGCGGCCCTGCAGGTGATGGGCAAGGCGGGCGCCCACCAGGTGCCTGGGGCGCGCACCGCGCTCGGGCACGCCTACGGCGGCGGTTCGCAGTACTTCTCGATGTGGGTGGTGTCCGCCGAGGAGTGAGGCGGCGCGCGATCAGGAACCCGTGTAGCTCACCGGCAGCCGCTTGATCCCGTTCAGCCAGCCCGAACGCAGCCGCTCCGCCTCCCCGGCCGGCTGGATGTCGGGCATCGCGTCGGCGATGGCGTTGAAGATCAGCCCGATCTCCAGCTTGGCGAGGCTGGCGCCCAGGCAGTAGTGCGCGCCGAGACCGCCGAGGCCGAGGTGCGGGTTGGGGCTGCGGAGGATGTCGAACCGCTCAGGGTGGTCGAAGACGTCCTCGTCGAAGTTGGCCGACCGGTAGAACAGGCCGAGCCGCTGCCCCTTCTTGATCTGCTGGCCGCCGAGTTCGGTGTCGGCGGTCGCGGTGCGCTGGAACACCGTCACGGGGGTGCCCCACCTGATGATCTCGTCCGCCGCCGTCTCCGGCCGCTCCGCCTTGAACAGCTCCCACTGGTCCGGGTTGTCGAAGAAGGCCATCATCCCGTGCGAGATCGCGTTGCGGGTGGTCTCGTTGCCCGCCACCGCCAGCATGAGCACGAAGTAACCGAACTCGTCCGATGAGAGGTGCTCGCCGTCGATCTCGGCGTTGACCAGCTTGGTGACGATGTCGCCGCGGGGATTGACCCGCCTGTCTTCGGCCATCTCCATGGCGTAGGCCAGGATCTCCATCGCCGCGATGGTCCCCTCGTCCCCGAACTCCGGGTCGTCGGAGCCGACCATCGCGTTCGACCACTGGAAGATCTTCTTCCTGTCCTCCTGCGGAACGCCGATCAGTTCCGCGATCGCTTGCAGCGGCAGTTCGCACGCGACGTCCGTGACGAAGTCGCCGGATCCCTTGGCCAGCGCGGCGGCCACGATGCGCTCGGCGCGCTCGCGCAGGTTGTCCCGCATGTTGGCGACCGACCTCGGCGTGAAGCCGCGGGACACGATGCCGCGCACCTTGGTGTGCTCCGGCGGGTCGATGTTGAGCAGGATCACCCGCTGCATCTCGATCGCGTCCCGCTCGATGCCTTCCTGGAAGCGGATCAGCGCGGTGTTCTCCCAGCTGGAGTACAGCTCGCTGCGCCTGGAGATCTCCAGGATGTCGGCGTGCCTGGTGACCACCCAGTAGCCGTCGTCGTCGAAGCCCGCCGAACCACGGCGCTGGGCGTTCCACCAGACCGGCGCCGTGCGGCGCAGCTCGGCGAACTCCTCGGAAGGGACCCGGACGGCGTACAGATCCGGATCGGTGAAATCGAACCCCGCGGGGATGTCCGGTACGGCCACGGCTGCCTCCGGTCTGCCTCGAGAACGCGCCAAGAATTGAAACATGTTCTAATTGGATTAGAGTACATCGACTCCTCCAGGTGAACTAGAGCAGCCGAACACGTTCTATCGAGAGGGTGGTTCTCGTGGGGACCGCGGTGATCGTCGAGGCCGTGCGCACGCCGATAGGCAGGCGCGGCGGCACGCTCGCGGGTCTGCACGCCGCCGAGATCCTCGGCGCCGCGCAGACCGCGCTGCTGGAGCGGGCCGGCCTCGAGCCCGCGGCCGTCGAGCAGATCGCCGGCGGCTGCGTGACGCAGGCCGGCGAGCAGTCGAACAACATCACCCGCACCGCCTGGCTGCACGCGGGACTGCCGTACCAGACGGGCTGTCTGACGCTCGACGCACAGTGCGGCTCCGCGCAGCAAGCCGTCCACCTGATCGCCGGCCTCATCGCGGCCGACGCGATCAGCGCCGGCATCGGCTGCGGGGTGGAGGCCATGTCGCGGGTGCCGCTGCGCTCGAATGTCGGCAGCGGGGTCGGGTCGCCGCGGCCGGACACCTGGGGCATTGACATGCCGAACCAGTACGTCGCCGTGGCACGAGGGACGTTTCGACAGGGAGATCGTGCCGGTGAAAGCGCCCAACGGCATGGTCGACCGGGACGAGGGCCTGCGCGAGACCAGCATGGACGCGCTGGCACGGCTGAAGCCGGTGGTGGAAGGCGGCCTGCACACGGCCGGCACGTCCTCGCAGATCTCCGACGGCGCGGCCGCCGTCCTGCTGGCCGACGCCGGCCGGGCGCGGTCGCTGGGCCTGCGGCCGCGGGCGCGGATCGTCGCGCAGTGCCTCATCGGCGCGGAGCCCTACTACCACCTGGACGGCCCGATCGCCGCGACGCGGCGGGTGCTCGCGGCCAGCGGGATGACGCTCGCGGACATCGACCTGTTCGAGGTCAACGAGGCATTCGCCTCCGTGGTCCTCTCCTGGCTGCGTGTCCTGGAGCCAGCCGAGGACCGCGTCAACGTCAACGGCGGGGCGATCGCGCTCGGCCACCCGGTGGGCGCCACCGGCGCCCGGCTGATCACCACCGCGCTGCACGAGCTCGAGCGGCGCGACGCCAGCACCGCCCTGATCACCATGTGCGCCGGCGGCGCCATGGCGACCGCCACCATCATCGAGCGGCTTTAAGGCAATCATTCCGAACGGAAGGTGGCGCCGCGGCCAGCGTCAGGGATGGCCCGCCGTGGCGGCGTGCGTAATGAGCAGTGAGTCCGGCGGGGCAAGGTCGACGCCATCGGGGTTGTTGAGGTAGCCGGGGGCGCTGCCGGGGACGCCGTCGTGGCCATACTGCCAGACGATCCGGTTGGTCTTGGTGTCGATCACGATCACGCGGTCGTTGTGATCGTCGTTGACCAGGATGTTGCCATTTGGAAGCGGCAGCGCGAGCGACGGATGGTTGAGCGCGGCCGCGCCGGCGGGCCGGAAGCGCCACAGCAGCCGCCCGGTGCGGCTGAAGATGACGATCTGGCCCGGATAGGAGTAGTCGGCGACGAGGTAGCGGCCCGGGCTCACCTCGTTGGTATCGGACGGGTAGCGGACGCCCGGCGGGTGCGTCGACCAGTACACGTGGCCGCGCAGGCTCATCTCGTCCACCCAGTCACCGAGGATCTCGGTGATGAGGTAATTCCCGTCGGTGAGCGGGAAGGCGCCGTTCGGCTGGGCGAACTGGCGCGGCGGGTCATGGCTGCACGCTATCGACGTGCTGCCCAGCTGGCGGGCGATGCCCCGGGCCGACAGCAGCAGGATCCGGCAGTTGAGAATGTCCGCCACTAGGATCTGGCCGCCGGGCAGCAGCATGGCGTCGTCCGGATGATAGTAATAGCCGGGCCTGAACCCTGGGATCCCCGGATGGCCGTACCGGCGGGTGATTCGGCCGGTTGCGATGTCGATGACCGAGATCGTCTGGTCCTCCTCCTGCGTGGCCACGATCGACCGGCCATCTGGGGAGACGAACGCGTCATCGGGGTGGCCGAACACCTGGCCGCGCCCGAGGGCGCCGGGCCCGGGGAACACCCAGCGGATCCGCCCGTACGGGTCGACCAGCAGCAGGCGCCGGTTGTTCTCGTCGGCGATCAGCACGTCCCCGGGCAGCGCCCGCGGATCCGACCCGGCTGCCAGGTACCCTGGGCCACTGGCAGGCAGCAGCGGGAACGCGGTGGCTGGCTGGGGCGGTGTGCTAAGCGAGGGCGAGGGCGAGGGCGAGGGTGACCGAAGGACCGGGGTGCTCGCAGCGCCCGCGACATGACCGGGCTGCGAATACGAGCTTGAGGTGGTGCAGCCGGCGAGGCCGGCCGTAACCACCGCGGCCAGCGCGGCCGCGGCGCGGCCAGGCCGCGCGGCGACCATGGCCGGCCGCGTCACGCGGAAGCCGCAAAGAGCCACCCACCGAGGTTAGCGGGCTTGCACAGTATTTGCGCCGTATACCAGCCCATGGGCCAGCTAAGATCACGACAGTGACTCAGAGCGCGACGGCACGTCGCGCCGGGGCGTGGCGGCGTGCGTTCATGATTGTCGGCGTGCTCGCGCTCGGCATCGCGCCGAGCGCGTGCACCGCCTCCGGGCGCGCGGGTGACCACGCAGTTCACGCTATCCGCGCCAGCGCGACGGCGTCCCCGCAGCACCACCCCAGCGGCAGCCCCAGCGTCCAGCTGGTGGTCGAGGCGAGCGGAGACCTGCTGATCCATTCCGCGGTCTTTCACCGGGCGCTGGTCTTGGGCGGCGGCCACCACTACGACTTCGCTCCCATGTTCGCGCAGATCAGGCCCTATATCCAGGGCGCGGACCTGGCGCTGTGCCACGTCGAGACGCCGATGACCCCGGCTCGTCCTACCGGCTACCCGACCTTCAACACCCCGCCCGCCCTGGCCACCGCGATCCGCCAGACCGGGTGGCGTGCCTGCTCCACGGCCGGGACGCACTCCCTCGATCAGGGGCAGACCGGGGTCGATGACACCATCCGCGCGCTGGACCAGGCCGGGGTGGCGCACGCCGGCACCTTCTCCTCGGCAGCAGCGCAGAAAACGCCGCTGATCATGACCATCAAGGGGGTCCGGGTCGCGTTCCTCGCTTACACCGAGCTGACCAACGGCATCCCCTCGCCCCATCCGTGGTCGGTCAACCGGGCCAGCGCGGCGCAGATCCTGGCCGACGCGCACCGTGCCCGCCTGGACGGCGCCAAGGTCGTCATCGTCAACATCCACTGGGGCGATCAGTACGTCGCCCAGCCCAGCAGCTTCCAGCTCGCCCTCGCCGGCCAGCTCACCCGCTCCCCTGACATCACCGCTGTCGTCGGCCAGCACGTGCACATCGTCCAGCCCATTCGCATCCTCAACGGCAAGCTCGTGGTGTTCGGCGAGGGCAACCTGATCTCCAACCAGACCAGTGCCTGCTGCCCGGCCGCCTCCCAGGACGGGATGATCGTGCTGCTCACCATCACCGTGGACAGCCGCGGCGCGCGCGTCACGTTCGTTCGCTACGTGCCGGTCTGGGTCCGCCACCCGGACTACGTGGTGCTCCCGGCCGGCACCGCGTGGCGCACCGATCCCGCCCACGCCGCAGCCCTTCGCGCATCGTATGGGCGCACAGTCGCGGTGGTCGGCCGCGGCCCCCTCGTCCAGCCCATCCCCGCCCGCCTGTTATCAGCCGTAAGTAGGGGCCGTTCGTCTCGCGTCCTTAAGGCCTTCGGGTATGCCGACGACCGGCGTTGGGCCCTGCTAGCCGGGAATCTCGGCGGCATAGCTTGCCAACAGGAATTAGGAGCGAGGTTCTTGTGCGCCTCGGACCGCGAGGGGAAGTGCGATGTCGTCCGTGACTCACCCTGCGCGGGCATCCCACGGACGGCACCGGCGGCGCGGCTTGATGGGGAGGCTGCATCTCGCGCGCACGGCGCAGATTCATGGCCGCAGGGCGCTGGGAATGGCGTTCGTCATAGCCGCGGTCGCGGCCATATGCGCGCTGGCGGCCGTTGGCGCGTCCCACTCAGGCGGCGCCCTTCCCCCGTACATGAAGCAGCCGAACCCGTTCCTCCAGGGCCCGGCGCCAACCCCCAGCGCCACAGCGGCTCCCCTGCTGCCTGGATTGCTTCCCCTCCCTGTCCAGTCGTCCGGTATTGGCGTGGGTGATCTGCTGGGACCCGGCGAGTCGACGTCCCCGGCGCCGACCTCGCCGGCGCCGACGTCTTCGGTCCCGGCCTTCCCAGTCCCGGCCTCCCCGGCGCCGACGTCTTCGGCTCCGACGTCCCCTGCGCCAACAACCCCGGCGCCGACGTCGTCTCCGGTCCCGACCTCCCCGGTGCCGGAGTCTCCGGAGCCGACAACCTCGGTGCCGGCCTCTCCGATCCCGACGCCTCAGGCGCCGGACGCCCAGGTCCCGGAGTCTCCGGCTCCGACAACCCCGGCACCCGACACCCCGGCTCCGACAACTCCGGCGCCGGAAACGTCCTCGCCGCCAGCTTCTTCCGGTCCGCAGACGTTGCGGTGAAGCATTTGCCGGCAAAGGGGTGTGTGTTATGGGGCGCCACGACGGTTTCAGGCCAAGGCGCCGCGTCGATCCGGTGTTTTTCAGTAAGAGCCATCACCGCGGCCTGATCGCGCTGTCGCTCATGCTGGCGCTGGGCGCCGGCCTGACGCTGAGCATCGTCCGCGCTCAGCAACTGGCGGTAGCGCTGCCGCGGCCGCCCGTGCACCACGCCGACGCCGCCTATCCCCGGCAGCTCGCCACCGAGATGACCGCCTGCGGGCAAAAGCAGGGGGCGCTGGTGTCGCCCGGGAAACGCGACATCCCCGTCATCGGAAGCGGAGTGTTCCGGCGGGTCGTGGAAGTGCGGCGGTCCGGCGATACGGCCTACGCGATCGACCCGTTCTCCGGGCGGACGGTCATGAACGGCCTGACGGCACAGGAAATGTCCGACACAAAGGGCTGCGATTACGCGATCGAGCAGTTCGGCCAGGTGCCGCCGCGGACATTGCTGCTGACCTATGACGACGGGCCGAACTCGACCGGGACGCCGCAGCTGCTCGCCGCCCTTAATGCATACGGCGTGCGGGCCACATTCTTCGAAGTCGGCATGAATATTCTCCGTTCGCCGGGCACGCTCAAGCAAGTCATCGCGAGCGGCAACGTCGTGGCGAACCACACGCTCGACCACCCCGAAATCAACACACTCTCACCCGCCGCCGCCCGGCGAGAAATGCTGATGAATTACGATGTCATCGCCACAGCCGGCGGATATCACACCCTGCTGTACAGGACGCCGTACACCGGGAACAACCTCAGTGCCAATGTCTATTCGACATTGGTCAGTCAGCAACTGGGGTTCACCGAGGTCGGCTACACCCTCGACACCGCCGACTACACCTACCGGCCGGGCGCGCAGATCCCCCTCCCGCAGTTCGGCGGCCCGGGGCTGCCGGGCGAGGTCGTCGAAATGCACGACACCGGTGCCGCGACGGTGCGGCTGACAGAGCGCATCATCCAGAGGGCACAGGCGCTCGGGTACCGGTTCATGACCGTGGACGAGCTGCTCCGCCAGCAAACGGGGAGCGATCCGGTGTGGCGGGCACAGCCAGACCTCGATGACCGGATCGGCTACTGGCTGAGCTGGGCTGGCCAGGTGGGACTCAAGGACGCGGTGCCGGTGATCCTCAACGCCACGGCCGTCTTCGTGATCGTATTCGGGCTGATCTGGATCGGGCGGGCGCTGTATGAGGGGGTCAAGCAGAACCGGCGCACGCCCGCATGGCATCCCAGGCTCGTTTCGGTGCTGATCGCCGCCAAGGACGAGAAGGCCGTGATCCGGGCCACCATCGAGTCGGTATTCGCCTACTCCTACCCGTTTGACCTGCAGGTCGTGGTCGTCAACGACGGGTCCACGGACGGTGCCGGGGGCACCGCGGACGGGGCAGGCGGGACCAAGGCCATCCTGGACGAGCTCGCCGCTATCTATCGCTACCCGCCGCGCCAGCTCGAAGTCATTCACCTGGAACACAACGTCGGCAAGTCTGCCGCCTGGGACCTGGCTTTCAAGACCAGGATCCGCGGCGAGGTCTGCGTGGCATTCGATGCCGATACCGAGCTCGCCGGACCGGATACGATCCCCAATCTGGTCCGCCATTTCCGCGATCCCAGGATCGGCGCCGTGGCCGGCTATATCAAGGCGAGAAACACGGCCCGCCAGCCGTGGAAATGGGCACTGTGCCAGTTCCAGCAAGCCGAGTACAACATCGGCATCGGCATGATGCGGGTAGGCCAGGGCAGGCACGGCATCATGGTCGTCCCTGGCGCCTGCTCGGCCTGGCGGACATCGGCCATGCGGCGGATAGGCATGCCAGGCGACACCGTGGGCGAGGACGCCGACGCCGGGCTTGAATTGCGCGAAGCCGGGTTCATGGTTGTCCAGGACATCAAGGCCGTCGCGATAACGCAGATACCGGAGACCCTGAGGGGCCTGGCACGGCAGTGGCTGCGCTGGAGCTTCGGCATGGCGCAGAACATATGGAAGCACAAGCGGGTAATGGCGCAGCCTGGCCGCTATGGGGCGCTTACCTGGGTCTTGTGGTACGCGGTCATCAGCGTGCTGATACCGCTGGTGGTGCTGCCGGTGAGCTACATGACCATCGGGCTCGCGATAGCCACCGGGCGCTGGTCCAGTATCTTGTTCTACTTCGCCGTGTTCACCGGCTTCCGGCTGGTACAGAACCTGACCGCCATGGTGGTGCTGCGCGAATGGACCTGGGATCCGGTGACCGCCGTCTTCTACCGTTTCCTCAACGACCCGCTCCAGGTCTATCTGGCGTATCGCACTCTGTTCGCGGTGGTGACCGGACGGCTCATCGGCTGGAAGGGCACCCGGGTGACCAGGGCCCCGGCGATCGTGAATGAAACCCCGGTGCGAGCCGCATAGGGAGATAGGCGGATGCGCAGCGGAAGCCCGGCCCGCGCGAGGCTCATCCTGGCAAGCGCTATGGCGGTGGCGGCCGCCCTCGGCCTGTGCATGACCACAGCCTGCTCTGGGACCGGCCGGCCGGGTCCCGGCGATGGCCGCACAGCGCCGCCCGCGACGCCGCTCGTGCCCCGCGGCGCCGCTTGCGGTCAGCCCGCGCTGGCCGGGGCCAGCGGGGCGTGGCTGCCTGACTGGCTCGACGACCCCAGCCGGCCGAGCGTCATCCCCGAGCTGGCCCGGCGGCTGAGACTGCTGGACTTCTTCTGGCTGGGTCTTGGCGCGGGTCCTGAGAGCATCCTGCAGCGGCCGGACAACCCGGCCGCGTCGTCGCTGGGTACCGTGCTTCGCGCCGCCGGCACGGCGAACCCGTGCGTACTGCGGTTCGTCACCATCGCCGACCAGCGGACGCCCAAGGCCACGATGGCCCGTATC
>Ga0318516_10000506_pt1 | contig 12470 bp, 15 predicted proteins | sample GRESIP176b2f20_FD_202501 | JGI IMG/M metagenome (GOLD analysis project Ga0318516, IMG submission 202501) | Tropical soil microbial communities from Luquillo Experimental Forest, Puerto Rico - GRE.SIPMG.176b2f20 | ecosystem: Environmental > Terrestrial > Soil > Tropical forest > Bulk soil... | reverse complement strand
AATCGCATCCGGGAATTCGCTAAAATCAGATACGGGGATCAGCTGACTCCCGCGCGCCTGGCAGAGGCCGACTTGGCGGTCTGCATGAATCAAAGGGTTTACGACGAATGTCTACAGCTTGTCAGCCTGCCTGCCAGCACGCATATATGGTCGGTGGCTGATATAGGTGAACCGGGGAGGGTTGCACATACCGGCTCCGGGAAGACCCTGTGCAGGGAAGAGGCTTACCTAGAGATAGTTGAAGGTATCAACCAGCTCATCTCAGAGCTTTCACATCGGTAGCCCGCCCGAACCAGCGATCAGCTTGGCGTGGGTTGCTGCTCGGCCACCGCCTCCCGCAGCCTGTGCTTGAGGACCTTGCCGGACGGATTGCGCGGGATAGCGCCTGTGATGACGTCGTGCGGGATCTTGTACCCGGTGAGGCGGTCGTGCAGGAACGCCCGGACGTCGTCCAGGGTGATCGCCGCGCCGTCGCGCGGGGTGATCACCGCGACGATGCTCTCGCCATAGTCGGGGTGCGGCCGGCCGACCACCGCCCGGCACGCGCCGGGCGGTGGACCGAAGACTGGCGGGAATCGTGGGCATCGTCGCCTCAGCCCATCTTCTCGCGCAGCCAGACGCCGGAAACCTTCTCGGACATATCCCCCCCGCTAGCAGACATTCACTTCGTACACCACCAGCACCGGTAACGTAAAGAGCCCGCCCAGGCTCGCAGGTAACAGCAGTTCAAGCAGCGACGCCAGGTCAGTGCCGTGCCGCGTACTCGATCGAGCGGAACGGCCAGTCGAGGTCCAGCCAGGCGCGGACCGCGTGATAGAGCACCGGGTCAAGCGCCGCATGGTCCGCGCGGACCCAGGACCGAACGGCCGCATGCTGTCCGCCCGCCTCAGGATGGTCCGAGCCTTGGTCGCGCGGTGGGTAGATATAGACGCAGCCGATGACCTCGCCGGTGAGGGTGCTGAGCACGGTATAGGTGAATCCGCGGCGTGCGGTGAAGTCCTGTGCGTGGCGTTCGAGGTCGCGCAGGTTCTCCGCCAGGCTCATCTGGTGCGGCCAACTCCCCCAGGGAAATCCAGGCGTCGCCCGGATGTGGTCGATGCTGGCCGTCCATGCGGCGTAGTCAGCGGTGTTGTGCTGGGGCCCGAGCGGTTCCAGCCGGAACCCCCCGGTCGTGAGCCCGTCCGGGACCGTGAAGTCCGCCGGGACGAACAGCTGATCACTCACCAGGCACTAGCCCTTGACGTAGGCCAGGCTCTCGGCGAGCTGGCCATTTCGGACCCGGACAATATCCACGCCGCGCACGTGCCCGTCCGCCCAGTCGTAGCGCCAGCGGACGACGGCGCGTCCTGAGCCGTCCGAGAACTGCTCTTCGACGGAAAACCGGGCCTGGGGCGTCCCCGCCAGTACCTCTGCCCAGATCTGGCGCACCGCGTCCCGGCCTTCGTAGCGGGTGCCGTCGGGTGCTGGCGAGGTGGACTCGAAGACGATGTCGTCGGTGACGAGGGCCATGGTGGCGTCAAGGTCATGGGAGTTGAGGGCAGCGGTGAAGCGGTCCATGAGATCAAGGACGGGATCATCAGTGTGCATGCGGCCATCCTTGCAGCCGCTGCCGAGGACAGCAGGTCAGGACACGCCATGAGGCATTGCGGCTACTCCGGCGGCGTCGTGCCGCTACCGTGGCCTGATACCTAAGGTGGGTGGCATACGTTCAGGCCCAGGGAGGGCAGATGGATATCCCCGAGATGTTCGGCCGCGCCGTCGCGGAGTTCGACGCTCGTGTCCGGCAGATCGGCGACCAGCAGTGGCAGGCCGCGACCCCGAATGAGGACTGGTCTGTCCGCGACCTGGTAAACCATCTGGTCGGCGAGGATTTGTGGGCGCCGCCATTGCTGGCTGGATCCACGATCGCCGAGGTGGGTGACCGCTTCGACGGCGACGTGCTCGGTTCCGATCCCAAGGCCGCCTGGACCGCGGCCTCTGCCGCGGCGGTGCGCGCCGTCCAGGCCGATGGCGCGATGGACCGGATCGTTCACCTGTCGTTCGGCGACTTCCCCGGCAGCGAGTACACGCTGCAGCTGTTCGCCGACCACCTGATCCACACGTGGGATCTGGCCCGTGCGATCGGCGCGGATGAGCACTTGGACGAAGAGCTGGTCGCGCCCTGCGCGACCTGGTTCGAAGCCGTGGAGGAGGCTTACCGCAGCGCGGGTGCGATCGCCGCGCCGCCGCCGGTGCCCGGCCACGCGGACGCCCAGACCTTGCTGCTTGCCCGTTTCGGCCGGCGTGCCTGACGAAGGTTCAAGCCCTAGCAGGCCGGGGAGAGTACCGATCAGGGTGATCTGGGTCGCCCGCGATGGGCGGCTGACCGCGCTGGCCTGGAGGAGGCCGCGATGGAGGAGCACTTCGTCTGGGTGACGACACGCCGGATCAGGCCGGGCACGCTGACCGACTTCGAGCGTGCCTGGCGGCCGGATACACGCCCTGAGGGCATGCTGAACGCCTACGCGTACTGGTCTGATGACGAGCAGCAGCTCATCGGCATGTCGTTCTGGAGTTCAAGGCAGTCGTGCGATGCGTGGCGGGCATCGGAGGCCGAAGCGCGCCGGCGTGCAGCCATGGCTCCCTACATCATTGACGAGCAGGAGGCGTTTTACCGGGGCCGTGAGCTGATCCTGCCCGCTCACTAGCGGCGGGCCAGGGGACGACGGCATCAGGAGCCGGGCCGGGCCGTGCTGAGCTGAGGAGGTGTCGGAGATGACAGTTCAGCTGCCTTTTGAGCAGGATCATCCGCTAGAGGTAGCGCCATTGCTCCGCCAGCTGCAGCAAGATGGCGTGGTGCACCAGGTCCGGACCGTGGCGGGCGACCAGGCATGGCTGGTTACCGGCTATGAGGAGGTACGCCGTCTGCTGACCGATGAACGGCTTGGCCGCTCACATCCTGACCCCGCCAGGGCCGCCCGGCTGGGGGGGTCGGTGTTGTTCGGCGGTCCGTTGGGCAATTACGACACCGAGCAGGCCGACAATGCCCGCCTGCGATCACTGCTGCAGCCGCATTTCTCACCCAGGCGGATGCGCGCATTCCGGCCCCGGGTGGAAGAGCTGACCGCGGGCCTGCTCGATGACCTGGCTGCGCACGGGTCGCCCGCGGATCTGCACCAGGCGCTGGCGGTGCCGCTGCCCGTCCAGGTCATCTGCGAGCTGCTCGGCGTGCCGTATGCCGACCGTGACCAATTTCGCGCCTGGAGCGAGGCCGTCGGTAATGTGCATGACCAGACCCGATCCGAGCAAGGGCTGGGCGAGCTGTTCGGCTATGGCCAGCAGCTAGTGGCTCGCAAGCGCGAGCAGCCGGGTGACGACTTCATTTCAAGGCTGTGCGCTGACGGCCTCGGTGATGACGAGATCGCGATGCTGTCGATGGCCCTGTTGTTCGCCGGCCATGTGACGACGGTGACGGCGATCGGCATGGGAGCCCTGTGCCTGCTGGCCAATCCCGGCCAGCACCAGGCCCTTGCCGGTGATCCGGGCCGGATCGCCATCGCGGTGGAGGAGATATTGCGCGCCCCGGCCCGGAGCGGCGGCGGCATTCCCCGCTATGCCCGTACCGACCTGCGGATCGGGGAGGTCACCGTGCGTGCGGGCGAGCTGGTGCTGCTAGACAACCGCGCCGCTAACCACGATCCCGGGGTCTTTCCCAGCCCGGAACGCTTCGACATCACCCGCCAAGGGCTGGCCCACCTGTCGTTCGGGCATGGCGCCCACTACTGCCTCGGCGCCCCGCTCGCCCGCATCGAACTGCTGGCTGTCTTCTCCCAGCTGCTGGCGCGCTTTCCCACGATGCGGCTCGCGGTCCCGGTCGAGCAATTGCGAGTCCGTTCCGATGCGGTGACAGGCGGCCTGACCGGGCTGCCGGTGGAATGGTAGAGCCGAACACCGCCCAGCCGGGCAAGACCGGCAAGCAAACCGGTTACGGGCAGATGGCGCTGGTGATGGCGTGGGCAAGCCACTGGGTATATCGCTGGAGCGGCCAGCCCTGGGCCAAGACCAGCCGTTCGTAGTGGTCGATCGCGAGGTAGTTCCACAGCGTGTCGCGGACCTCCTCTAGGTCGATCCCCTCGCGGAGCTGGCCAGTCTGGAGCAGGTGACGGCCCAGCATCGTCATGCCGGTCAGGCCCTCGTCGGTCAGCTTCGCCCAGACCGGGGCGAGCGAATCGTCGACATGCCGGCCATCGCGGATCAGGATCTGCACCCCTGCGGAGCGCGCCTGCCGCCCCGCCAGGCCCTCGGTGAACATCGCGATCTTGCGCCGCACGTCAGGCTCGTCCCGTATCGCCTGCATCGCCGGGCGCTCGGCGACCGGGACCGGTTCGTCGTCACCGGCGAGCGCGATGTCGAACACGGCCTTGGCCAGCGCGGCCTTGGTGCCGAAGCCCTTGTAGACGCTTTCCGCCGAGACGCCGGCGTGCGCGGCGATCGCGGCGATCGTCGTCGGCCGGTACCCGTCCCGCTCGAACAGGTCACGAGCCGCCAGCACCACCGCCAGGCGCCGGGCACGGGCCTGCTCGCGACGCCGCGACGCGTCGTAGGACCTCTTGACTTCCGTCACCGTCTGCCCCAGGATTTAGATACAGTCCAACTGTATCTGATTGGAGTCATCATGACCGCCCACTCCTCCGCCGCCGTGTCGGCCGATCCGATCCCCGTTGCGGTGCGCAGCATCCACGCCATGGCCGACGGGGACCGGGCCGACTTCGATCCCTTGTACCACCCGCGCGCCGTCGACCGCGAGAACCGGATCCAGCCGCTGTCGTCACGGGTTCCCGGCCCGGCCTGCTTCTACTCAACGGCGCTGTGGCTGCGGGCCGCGTTCGCCGACCTGCACTACGACATCCACCACGCCATCGCCGACGGCAACCTGGTCGCGGTGAACTCGACGATGAACGGGCGGCACGTCGCCCCATGGGCCGTCTACACCGACGACGGCGCGGTCGACACGGTCTTCCCGCCGACGAACAGGACCTTCGCGATGACCCAGTCGCACTGGTTCCGGATCGAAGACGGCAAGATCATCGAGCACTGGGCGAACCGCGACGATCTCGGGACGGCCAGGCAACTCGGCTGGATCCCGCCGACCCCGGCCTACCTGTTCAAGATGGCCCGGGCGAAGCGGCGCGCCAAGCGCTCTTGACCTCCGCTAGACACCTTCGGCGATTGTGAACAGGCTGAGCTTGGGCGCGGCAGCCAGGATCGGGCCAAGCTCCGAGGCACCCTCGGCGCTGGCTCGCCACGCACGGTAGGCCCGGTCGTGCTCGATCGATTCCCAGGTCTCATAGAGAACCACGTGTGCCGGGTCGTCGCTGTCGACCAAGACCGTGACATCCAGGCAGCCGGGAAACGCGCGGGTGTCGGCGAGCGTCGCGTGGAGGACCTCGTGCGCGGTTGCCAGCGAGTCGGCCTTGAGCTGCAGATCGAGAATTGCTGTTATCGCCACGGCTGCTCCCTGCGACTCGGTGCTCAACGGACACAACCCTCCCGCAGTCCGGTAATCGGGGTTAATGTGCCCGGTCTCAGTAAAACGCTGCGACAGTAGTCACCTGGCGACAGCCGTCGCCCGCTGGTCACTGTGGCCGGCTTTCCTACCATGGGCGGGCCCGGGTTGAATGGTGGATGTGCTGGTTGAGCGGGAGGGCTTCCTGGCTTCGCTGGAGCGGCTGCTCGATGAGGCGCTGGGCGGCAGCGGCCGGCTTGTGTTCGTGGGCGGGGAGGCTGGCGTTGGCAAAACGGCGCTGGCGGCGGCCCTGGCCGAGGCCGCCAGCGGGCTGGCGGTCCGGCGTGGTTGTTGTGACAACATCACCACTGCCGAAGCGCTGGGCCCGATCCTGGATGCCCTGCCCGAGCTTTCGGTGGCCGCTGACCTTGCGGCAGGCTTGAGCAGGCTCCGGCTGTTTCAGCAGGTGCGCGGCGTGCTGGCCGAGTCACCCATGTTGCTCCTGCTGGAGGACGTCCACTGGGCTGACGAGGCGACGCTGGACATCTTGCGGTTCCTGGGCCGCCGGCTGGCAGGGATCCGGCTGCTGATCCTGGCGACCTTCCGCTCCGAGGAGGTCGGCGGCGATCATCCACTGACGGTGGTGATGGGTGAGCTCGCGACCCTGCCTGGTGTCGTCCGGATGCAGCTTCCGCCGATCAGCGTGAATGGCGTGAAGGAGTTGCTGCATGACGCGGGCTCCGCGCTGGACGCCGGTGAGGTTTACCAGCGCACCGGCGGAAACCCGTTCTACGTCACGGAAGTGATCGCGGCCGGCTCCGCGCAGGTTCCGGCCACGGTGCGTGATGCCGTGCTGGCCCGGGTGTCCCGGCTCTCGGCTGCGGCACGGGAGGTTGCTGGTACCGCTTCAGTGCTCGGCCGCCGCGCCGACGTCAGCCTGTTGGCCGAGGTAGCGGGCCAGCCGCTCGCCGGAGTTGATGAGTGCCTGAGCAGTGGCGTCCTTGTTGCCGACGATGGGGCGGTGGGGTTTCGGCATGAGCTGGCCCGACTGGCCGTCGAGGGCTCACTTTCTCAAGCTCAGCGGGCGGCCGTCCACGCCCGGGCGCTGGCCCAGCTAGGGGCGCGGGGCTCGGCCGACCACCGGTGGCTGGCACATCACGCCGCGGGCAGCGGTGACCGTGCTGCGGTGCTGAATCACGCCCCGCTCGCCGCCGCACGGGCCGCCCGTCTCGGCGCCCACCGCGAGGCAGCGGACCAGTTCCGGCTGACGCTTCGCTTCCACGAGGTACCCGACCGTCGGCGGGCTGCCCTGCTGCAGCAGCTGTCCTATGAGTGCTACCTGACTGGCCAGGTGACCCAGGCCCGGGACAGCGTGCTGGAGGCGCTGGGCATCCACCAACATCACCAGGACGAGCTGCTTATCGGCACGGCACAGCGCTGGCTGTCGCGGCTGTCCTGGTTTCTCGGGCAAAACGCGGACAGCGAGCGCTATGCCGCAGCCGCCGTGACGACGCTGGAGCCACTTGGGTCCAGCCGGGAGCTCGCCATGGCCTACAGCAACGTCGCTCAGCTGCGCATGCTCGCCGACGACGCGCCGGAGGCGGTGCGCTGGGGCAGAAAAGCGATCGAGCTGGCTCGCGAGCTCGATGACCGTGAGACCCAGATACATGCGCTGAACAACATAGGTACCGCGCTCTGCTTGGCCGGCGATGTCGCCGAAGGCCGGACACGGCTGGCGCAGAGCCTGGACCTCGCGCTAGCCAGCGACGCGCATGAGCACGCCGCACGGGCCTACACAAACCTTGGCAGCTCCGCCGTCTACAACAGGTCGTTGGCCGAGGCGGACCGGTACCTTCAGGCCGGCATCGCCTACTGCACTGACCGGGACCTGGATACCTGGCGGCTGTACATGAGCGCCTGGCTCGCCCGCTCGCGGGCCGAGCAAGGCCACTACGCGGCAGCGGAACAGCACCTGGCCGCCATTGTGCAGCATCCGCGCCTGTCCCCGATCACCCACGTATGCGCTCTGGCCGTCGCCGGCGTGCTCGCCGCCCGGCGCGGCCGCGACGGCACTGCCGCACTGGACGACGCCCTTCCCATTGCCGTCCAGACCGGCGAGTCGCAGCGGCTCGTGCCGGTGGCCGCGGCCCGCGCTGAAGCGGCGTGGATCACCGGGGCCACCTCAGACATCGCCGCCGAGATCGACCGTGCCTGGCCCGCCGCCGTCGCACACCCGCGGCCCTGGGACCTCGGCGAGCTGAACTGGTGGCTTTACCTCGCCGGCGACTCTCGGCAGATCCCCGCCCCCGTGGCGCAGCCCTTCGCTCTCATGCTTGCCGACGACCACCGCCGCGCCGCGCAGGCGTGGCAGGCTCTGGGCTGTCCCCTGTGGGCGGCATACGCGCTGGCATTCTCCCCCCGGATGGGGGACGCGCAAGAGTGCCTGGACATTCTCAGCAGGCTCGACGCCCCCGCCGTCCGCCACGCCGTGCTGCGCGACCGGCGCGCGCGCGGCCTGGCGATCCCCCGCGGTCCCCGGCCGGCAAGCCGCGCCAACCCGGCCGGGCTCACGGCACGCGAGCTCGAGGTGCTTCAGCTTCTCGCCGACGGGCTCTCCTATGCCGAGGTCGCCGGGCGGCTCATCTTGTCGGAAAAAACGGTTGGCCACCATGTCTCCGCCATACTGCGCAAGCTAGGTGAGCCAACCCGCGCCAGGGCGGTCGCGGCAGCCTTGCGGCTTGGAGCCATCCCGCAAAGATAGGGAAGACACCCGATGTTCCACCCGGTCCGACTCGGGTTTCCTGAGCCTGCGAGCACAATGCCCGCGCAAACACCTCCGAGAAAGGCTCAATTCATGGCGCTGTTCATGGACGCGCACACGATCGGCGGACCGGTCACCATCGACGACGTGGCCAAGGCACACGCCGCCGACCTGCAGGCCCAGGACGCATACGGCGTGCATTATCTTCGCTACTGGGTCGACCAGGAACACGGCAAGATCTTCTGCCTGGTCGACGCCCCGGACGCCGACACGGCGGCTACGGTGCACCGCGAGGCACACGGGCTCGTCGCTGACGAGATCTATCCAGTCGTCGAGGGAGCCTGACTCCCCGGCCGTCACACAGCGCAGCGCGCCTGGCTCCCCGGGTCGGCCGGGGGGCCAGGCCGGATCGCGGAACGAAGCTAGCGGTCGTGGCTGTCGTTCTCCTCGGGCCCGTCGCGCCAGCGACTGATCCTCGCGCCCGGCGGCGCTCCCGCGACTCAGCGGCCGGTGAATCGTGGCTCGCGCCGCTCCACGAACGCCTTCGCGGCCTCCCGGTGATCCTGGGTCAGACCGGTGTGGAGGTGGTGAGTGGCCTCGATGTCCATGCACTCGCCAACCTCACCGCTGACTGCGCGGTTGAGGTTCTCTTTCATGTAGCGGTACGCGAGCCGCGGTCCCTCAGCCAGGCGCCGGGCCCGCTGGCGTACCTCGAGGTCAAAGTCGGCCGCCGGGAACACCGCGTTGACGATTCCCAGCCGCTCTGCGTCCGCCGCAGATATCCGGTCAGAGAAGTAATACAGCTCCTTAGCCTTGGCGCTGCCGACCAGGCGGGTCAGGAACCATGTCCCGCCGTAGTCACCGGAGAAGGCGACCCGGGCGAACGCGGTGGTGAGCACGGCGCCCTCGACGGCATACCGCAAGTCGCAGGCGAGCGCGAGCGACAAGCCGGCGCCAGCGGCGGGCCCGGTGATCGCTGCGATGGTGGGCTTGGGCATGTGCCACAGCCGGCCGCTGGTCGCGCGCTGACGCAGGCGCTGCCGGTGGATGGCGGCATCCAGGCTCTGGCCTCGCTCTGCGGCTGGCCGCTCCGCCATGGCCTTCACGTCGCCGCCGGCGCAGAAGGCACCGCCCGCTCCGGTTAGCACCACGCAGCCGACCGTGGCGTCGGCCTCGACATCGCCGAGCACCCGGTCCATGGCCGCCATCATGGCCTCGGACATGGCGTTCCGCCGGTCCGGGCGGTTCATGGTCAGGACCGCAACACCGCCATCAACCTCGGCGAGCAGGTCCTCGGTTCCGGTGTCGAGCCTCGTCACGGCGATTGGCCTCCAGCTACTGGTGCGGTCGAAACGAACCGGACGCCGCCGATCTGAACAGCCGGTACCGGGCGCTCGGTGGTGAGCCTTACCTCGGTGATGCCTTCGCCGCGGCCCGCCGCGGCGGGCACGAAGCGAAGGTCCTGGCGCGCATGCTCCAGCTCGATCGTGGCGGTGCCGCCTTCCTCACTGACGGTCAGCCCGAGGACGCTGGCCCAGCGGGTGGCGGCAGCGGCGGGATGGCTGACCTCGATAGTGATCCCCGATACGCCTCCGGAAGCGTGCTCCGGAGCGCGCCCGGTCCACTCAGGCCCGGCCCAGCGCCACGATTCCGGCGGGTCTGCCCAGTCCAGCGACACGATCGCGCCGGGAACGTCTTTCGGATGCAGGTGAGTACCCGCGATGCCGGCGAGTTCGGCCGTCCAGACCACCCGGACGCCGGCGTCCGCTACCCGCCGCCGGGCCGCTGCCAGGTCCGGCATCTGGAAGATAGCCATGTAGCCGCTGTCACCTCCGCGGCGCTCCAGGTAGTGTCCGGCCGGACCGGGGCCACAACCTCGACGAACGTGTCGCCGACGACGAGGACGGCATTGGTGAGCCCGAAACGGCTGACGCCAGGGTCATGGAATGGCTCCGGCCAGCCGAATGTCATCTTCAGCTGGGTGGCGGTCGCGTCGCAGTTGGCGGCGGCGAGGGCGACCTGACGAAGCCGGGGACCGGCGAGCATGCCCGAACAGTACCGCTAAGGCCGGCACTCAACTACTGCCTGGGTGCGGAAATCACCGCCCTCCCGGACAGTGACGGCCAAGACCGGGCATCAGCCAACGCTGGCTCCGGTTCCGGTGATGTGCAGGGTGAAGTCCTGGGTCACGGTGCCTGCGCTGCTCGTCGCGGTGATGTCGAGCCCGTAGGACTTCCCGTTGTGCCCGCCGTCCTGGTGGTCCGGGCCGTCGCTGGCGATGGTGGCGGTGCCGTCGCCGTTGTCGGTGAAGGTGATGTCCTTGGGCAGGTGCCCCTTCTCGGTGAGCACCGGGGCGGGGTAGCCATAAGTGTTCACGGTGAAGGAGAAGGGGACGCCCACTGCCTCGGTGTCGCTGTCCGCGCTGGCGAACGACGGCGTCGACGGGGCGCTGCCCACGTTGATCTCGAAGAGCTGGAAGTAGGGGGTGCCTGCGCCGTTGCTCGCCTCAAGGAGGAGGAAGTAGGAGTTCAGCGGTGGCGGGGCGGCGACGGCGGGATCGGTGACCTCGCCGCCGAACGTGGCGGTGCCGTTGCCGTTGTCGGTGAAGGTGATCCCGGCCGGCAGCTGCCCCAGCTCCGCGAGCGTCGGCGTCGGCGTGCCCGTGGCTGTGACCGTGAAGTCGACCGGCTCCCGCAGCTCCAACTGCACGAAGCCCGCGCTGGTGATGACCGGGGCCACGGTGGTGGTGTCTGCGCGGGCCGCGGCCGGGGAAGCGACGATGAGCCCCGCCGCCGTGATGAACAGGATGGAAACGACGCGAAGCCGCCTTGGAATGCCCCTGAAAACTCTCATGTAATACCTCAGGACATCGAGTCTCGGATGCGGGCAATCCTGGCATTCGACCGCACCGACGTCAACAATTAAGGGCATTACAGCTCACAACCCGACTTCGTTAAGTCAGCGGCATTGACGCCAGCCCTAGTTCCGGCCCCTTCCCGGAGTACCTTGCCGGGCTGGTGATTTCGGGTCAGGTTTTGACGGCGTTCATGTGCTTGTAACACGATGACATTGTGGCGTCCCGGCTTGCGCCGGGGCCGCCGGTGAGGTGTCCGCGGATTAGCCGGTGAGCGCTGGCTTTCAGCGAGGGGAATGACTGTGGCTGACATACATGGCAGGTGTGACGGGCGGTTCGAGGCGGTGCGCGGCGCGCTGGCGCGGAACCTGGACTCGGGTGCGGAGCTGGGTGCCTCGCTTGTTGTGGACATGGACGGCGAGACCGTCATCGACATGTGGGGCGGCTTCTGCGACCAGGCCCGGGCGATCCCGTGGTCGGAGCAGACCATCACCAATGTCTGGTCCTCCACCAAGACGGTGACCAGCCTGGCCGCGCTGATGCTGGCCGATCGCGGTGAGCTGGATGTCGACGCCCCGGTCGCGGCGTACTGGCCCGAGTTCGCCGCCAATGGCAAGCAGGACGTCCTGGTCCGCCATCTGATGTCGTACTCCTCTGGCGTTTCCGGACTGGACCAGCCCGCCGTGACGGAGGATCTGTACGACTGGCAGAAGGCGACGTCCCGGATGGCGGCCCAGGCTCCGTGGTGGGAGCCGGGCACCGCGTCGGGCTACCACGCGCTCAACTACGGCCACCTGGTCGGCGAACTGGTGCGGCGGATCAGCGGCAAGACGCTCAAGCGGTTCGTCGCCGAGGAGATCGCCGGGCCGCTCGGCGCCGATTTCCAGATCGGTGCCGCCGAAAGCGACTGGGCGCGGATCGCCGACGTGGTCCCGCCGCCGCCGCTGCCGTTCGACCTGGAGGCGCTCGGACTGGACAGCCCGGCTGTCAAGACACTGACCGGGCCGCCCGTCGAAGCCGGGGTCGCCAACACGCCCGGCTGGCGGCTTGCGGACATCGGCGCGGCGAACGGGCACGGGAACGCCCGTTCGGTGGCCCGGATCATGTCGGTGGTCTCGCGCGGCGGCGAAATCGACGGAATTCGCCTGCTCAGCCCCGGCACCATCGACCTGATCTTCCGTGAGCAGCTCAACGGCACCGATTTGGTGCTGGGCGTTCCGCTGCGGCTGGGCATCGGTTACGGGCTGCCCAGGCTGGATCTGCTGCCCTGGATCCCCGACGAGAAAATCTGCTTCTGGGGAGGCTGGGGCGGCTCCATGATCATCATGGATACCGGCCGCCGCATGACGATCTCTTACATGATGAACAAG
>Ga0318516_10000505_pt1 | contig 12472 bp, 8 predicted proteins | sample GRESIP176b2f20_FD_202501 | JGI IMG/M metagenome (GOLD analysis project Ga0318516, IMG submission 202501) | Tropical soil microbial communities from Luquillo Experimental Forest, Puerto Rico - GRE.SIPMG.176b2f20 | ecosystem: Environmental > Terrestrial > Soil > Tropical forest > Bulk soil... | reverse complement strand
GGCGCGTCGTGGCGCTGAACGGTTCCTCCGTCGAGGGGTTGCCACTGCCGAAGCCGGCCAGCGTCCCGTCGCCGGAGACCGTGACGGTGACCGGCCGGTCGTCGCCGGTGCACAGGGTCCCGTGCGCGTCTTCCAGCGTCAGGGTGACGTAGGCGAGGTCGCCGCCGGCCGCGGTGATCACGGTCCGGTCGGCCCGGGCGTGCAGCAATGCCGGGCCCGTCGCGGTGCGAATCGAGCCGCGGCCGGTTTCGGTGCCGTCCCGGAACGCGACCGCGGTCAGCTCGCCTGGCTCGTAGCGTGTCTCGAACCCGGCGCGGAATCCTGCCTTCTCCCCGGCCGGGCGGCGGCCGAGCGAACGGCCGTTGAGCAGCAGCTCCACTTCGTCGGCGTCGCTGTAGACCTCGACGGTTACCGGCTTGCCCTCCCAGCCGGGCCAGGTCCAGCTGGAGACGCAGTCATGCCAGGCCCACGGGGTGCCCGTGAAGGCCTGCCCGTGATGTTCGGGCCGCTCGACCGCGATGTAGGGCTGCCGGCGCAGCCCGAAGACCGTCTCGCGGTAGTAGGAAGCGGGCCGCCGGAAGCCGGTGATGTCGAGGTCGCCGCAGCCGGCCAGCAGATAGGGGTACGGGGCGGCGAAGGACGGGTCCCGGCTGCCGTACTGAGGGCGGCCGACACCGACCTCGCCGAGATAGTCCCAGCCCGTCCACGTGAAGTCGCCGATGACATGGCTGTGGCTACTGACCAGCCGCCAGTTGCCGTCGATGCGGGTGGGGAACGTCTCGGTGCCGAGGATGATCCGGCCGGGGAACAGCTCGCGGTCCGGCTCGTACCGGCTGTCGGAGTAGTTCATGCCGGCGACGTCGAGAATGCCGTAGGACTCGGCGGTGCGCCTAGTCGCCAGGTCGGAGGCGGCGATCGCGTTCATCGCGCCGGCGATGTCCGCCATCAGCGCGTTGAGGCCGCCCCCCTGCTCCCCGCCCGGCCGCTGGGCGGCCAGGTCAGGCAGGACGGCGAACATATTGTTGACCGCGTTGGTCACGTAGCGCGTCCCGTCCAGCGAGCGGATCTTCTCGGCGAGCTCGCGGCCGCGGGCGTCGCCGGCGGGCGAGCCGACCTCGGGGATCTCGTTGCCGGTCGAGTACAGGATGACGCTGGGATGGTTATAATCCTTGGCGACCATCGCCTCGATGTCACGTTCCCACCATTCGGGAAAGCTCAGGGCGTAGTCGAACTCGCTCTTTCCCGCGGCCCACACGTCGAAGGCCTCGTCAAGCACGAACATGCCGAGCCGGTCGCAGGCGTTCAGCATGGCGGAGCTCATCGGGTGGTGGGACATGCGGATCGCGTTGAACCCGGCCTCCTTGAGGAGCTGGACGCGACGCTCCTCGGCGCGGGCGAAGGTCGCCGCGCCGAGGACGCCGTTGTCATGGTGCACGCAGGCGCCGCGCAGCTTGACGGTCTCGCCGTTGACGCGCAGCCCGTGCTCGGGGTCGAGCCGCAGCGACCGGATGCCGAAGGTCACCGTCTCGGCGTCCGCCGGCCCGCCATCGGGATCGGTGAGCGTCACGGCGCAGGTATACAAGGCGGGGGAGTCCGGGCCCCACAGCGACGGGTCGCGGACGTACAAGCGCTGCCGCGCGGTCGCGGGCTCGCCGGGCAGCACCGTGACGGGGGACGCGGCGCCCGCGACGACCGTTCCGGTGGCGTCCCGGATCTCGGTGATGACATTGACCGTGCTGAGCACCCCCGAGTCGTTCTGGACAAGGACGGCGACCGCGACAACCGCGCGTTCGGCGTCGGTGTCCGGAGTCGTGACGCGGACTCCGCCGGGCCCGATCCGGACCGGGCCGCCGGTGAGCAGCCACGTGTCGCGGTAGATCCCCGCGCCGGTGTACCAGCGGGAATCGGCGTGGCTGCGGGCTTCGACGCGGATCTCGTTGTCCTGCCCGGCTCGCAGGAACCGGCCGGCGTCGACGCGGAACGCCGAGTACCCGTACGGTCGCTGGCCCGCGTACGCCCCGTTGACGGACACCACCGCGTCGCGGTAGACACCCTCGAACTCGACGAGGACCCGCTTGCCCCGGTCCTGTTCGGGGACGAAGAAGATCTTGCGGTACTCGAAGACCCCGCCGGGGAAATACGCGCAGGCCGCGTTCCCCGAGGCGGAACGCGGCTGGCCGATCATCGCGTCGTGCGGCAGCGCCACCGGCTGGAATGCCGCCGGGGCACCGGAGAGCTCGGCGAAATAGCTCACCTTCGGCCGGACCTGCCAGCCGTCATTGAACGAGGTCCGGATCACTCATCGCTCCTTACGCGCGTTGCCAATACGTATTGGTATCAGCCGTGCGTCGCCCCTCGGTCAGCGGCTAGGGCCGTAGAGCCGCCACGCGTCCGTTCGGAATAGCGTGGCGCTGTGACCTCACCTTTCGAACTATCCGGGCGGGCGGCACTCGTCACCGGATCCTCTCGCGGCATCGGATCGGCGATCGCCGACGGCCTTGCCCGCGGCGGTGCGGCGGTCATCCTCAACGGCCGGGACGAGGCCCGGCTCGCTCACGCGCTCGAGGCCGCACGCCGCCGCATACCAAGCGCGACATGGCACGCTAGTGCCTTCGACGTCACGGACGAGGCGGCGATCGAGGACGCCATCGCGCGGTACGAGTCCGGGATCGGTCCTATCGACATCCTCGTGAACAACGCCGGAATGCAGTTGCGCACGCCGCTTACCGAGATCTCCCTGGAGAACTGGCGCTCCGTGATCGACACCGATCTGACAAGCGCGTTCCTCGTCGGGCGCACCGTCGCGCGCAGGATGATCCAGCGGGGGCGCGGCAAGATCATCAACATCTGTTCGGTGCAATCTGAACTCGCGCGGCCAGGCATCGCCGCCTACACCGCCGCCAAGGGCGGTCTCCGCAACCTCACGCGCGCCATGGCGGCCGAATGGAGCCGCGCGGGTCTGCAGGTAAACGGCCTCGCGCCCGGCTACATCCTGACGGAGCTGACCCGGCCGCTCGCCGCGGATCCCGAGTTCGACGCGTGGGTGCGGAACCGGACGCCAGCGCACCGCTGGGGCCGTCCGGAAGACCTGGCCGGACCGGCCGTGTGGCTCGCCTCGCCCGCCTCCGATTTCGTCACCGGGCAGGTCATCTACGTCGACGGCGGCATGACATCGGTCGTCTAGCAGCCGCGGCGGGCAGCGTATTTACGGCAGCGTCTGGACCAGTGCCTGCACGTTGGGGACGCCGAGACCGGTCACCAGGTCGTAGCCTTGCGTCGCGTGGTAGGTCCCGTTGCTGCCGGTCACGATGTCCCGGAAGCACGAACCCGCCGCCGGGTAGATGAGCGGGTTCAGGAAGCCCAGCGGCTGCTTGCCGGCCTTTACCCGGGCCGAGTTGATGAGGGCGCATATCCCAGCCCAGACGGGGGCGCTCCAGCTGGTGCCCCCGATTTGCTGGGGCTGGCCGTGCAGCACGATCAGCGCCCCGTAGTCGGGATCGGCGGTGGCACTGACGTCCGGGACGAGCCTGCGGCTGCCGCTGATCCTGGTGCCGACCTGCCACGACGGCCGGTGAAAGTACATGCTTATGCCGCCGCCACCGGAGGACCAGCCTCCCTCGCTCGCGACCGTGCCGTCGGCTGCGAGCTCCAAGGTGGTGCCGCCGACGGCGATGACGCACGGGTCAGTGGATTCGTATTCGGCCTGCAACGGCCCGGTCGCGCTGTGGCCGGTCTGGTCGGGGTTCGATCCGGCGTCGCCGGTCGAGACGAAGACGTTGACCCCGGCAGCGGCGAGCTTGAGGAATTTCTGGTGCTGGGTGGCGACCTCGCCGTCGGGCCCGCCGAAGTAGGTTTCGCCGAGTCCGAGGCTGATCGACAGCTGCCGCATGCCCGGCTGGCTGGGGATGTCGTCGATGATCCGGTCCAGCGCTTTGTCCAGGGACGTGAAGTCAAGGCCGCCCGTGGCGTAGATGCGGATGGTGGCGCCGGGAGCTATGCCGCTTGTCCACTGGGTGTCAAGCGTCTCTTCACCCTCGGGTGCGGGCACTTGACCGCCCGAGACGTTGATCTTCTCGATCTGCGAGAGCTTCACCGGCAGGTTGGCCTGCTGCCAGAAAGCCTCCATGTCGGCGTCGTTCGGGAAGGTGTCGATCAGGATGGCGATCGTCTGCCCGCTGCCATCCAGGCCCAGCCCCTCGCCGTTGTACGCCTTGAGTACCTCACTGGGGAGGTAGGGCGGGGCGTTGGAGATATTCGTCGTGAATTCCGGCGTCCCGTCCGCTGCCTCGCGGAACTGGCCGCGGTTTTCGTCGCGCGGCAGCAGCCGCCTGCTGTGCTTGTGAGCATGCCGGAACGGCTGCAGGCCGCCAATCGCCTGCACAGGCCCGCCCACGGACGCCGGCAGGCTCGGCGCGCTGCGGGCAGCCATGTAGGTGAAGCCATCCCGGCTGACGCGCGCCATCTGGACCTGAAGTGTCTGCTCGATCTGTGCGGCCGGCGCGGAAGCGTAGATGCTCGTGTGGTCGGCTGAGGCATGCTCGATCTGGTAGCCATTGCTCGTCAGCCAGGCGGTCAGCGCGTCGGCGTCTGCCTGCTGCGCGCCGTATCCGGTGAGTTCGCTGACCGGCACCGTCTCGCCCTGGGCGACCTTGGCCTCGAGGTCACGCTCGACACTGTCCGGGAGTGCCAGCGAAAAATGCACCGTCATCCGCTCGGTTCGGTGCCGCTCGGCCGCCGGCTGGACCATCAGCCCGGTCGGAGTGGGGCCGGCTTCCACCGGGATCGGCACCACGCTGCTATGGAAGATCTTGCGCTCGTCCATGTTCTTCCCCCCCTGTTGGAGCCATCGGCGGTCGTGCTTCTGAGCAGCTTAGAAGTAACGAGGAGAGCGGCACCGCTACAGATACATGTCAAAGCGGTAACACATTCCTCTCACGGCGATGCGGGATGTCCAGGCCGGCCGATGGGCGGCCGGCCTGGACACCGGGATCAGGCGAGGTCGAACCGGTCGAGGTTCATGACCTTGTCCCACGCCGCGACGAAGTCGCGCGCGAACTTCTCCTTCGCGTCGGCGCACGCGTAGACCTCCGCGATGGCCCGGAGCTCGGAGTTCGAGCCGAAGACGAGGTCGACGGCGGTGGCGGTCCACTTGACCTCGCCCGTGGCGCGGTCCCGGATCTCGAACGCGCTCTCGGCCGAGGCGGACGGCTTCCACTCGTTGCGCATGTCGCACAGGTTCACGAAGAAGTCGTTGGTCAGCGTCTCCGGCCGGCTGGTGAAGACGCCGTGCGGTGATTGCCCGACGTTGGCGTTCAGCGCCCGCATGCCGCCGATCAGGACCGTCATCTCGGGCACGGTCAGCGTCAGCAGGTTGGCCCGGTCGACCAGCAGGGTTTCCGGCGGCAGCTTCTGGCCGGCCCGCAGGTAGTTGCGGAACCCGTCCGCCGCCGGCTCCAGCACGGCGAACGACTCCACGTCGGTCTGTTCCTGCGAGGCGTCCGTGCGCCCCGGCGCGAACGGGACGGTGATGTCGTGGCCGGCGTTCTTCGCCGCCTGCTCGACGGCCGCGCAGCCGCCCAGGACGATCAGGTCGGCGAGCGAGATCTTCTTCCCCCCGGACTGCGCGCGGTTGAAGTCCTGCTGGACCTGCTCGAGGGCCTCTAGCGCCTTGGCCAGCTCACCCGGCTGGTTGACCTCCCAGCTCCGCTGCGGCTCGAGGCGGATCCGTGCCCCGTTGGCCCCGCCGCGCTTGTCGGTGCCGCGGAAGCTCGCCGCCGCCGCCCAGGCGGTGGTGACGAGCTGGGAGATGGACAGCCCCGAGGCGAGGAGCTTGCCCTTGAGGGCGGCGATGTCCGCGTCCGAGATCAGCTCATGATCGACTTTGGGGACGGGATCCTGCCAGAGCTGGGGCTCAGGGACCCACGGGCCGAGGTAGCGCGTGACCGGCCCCATGTCGCGGTGCAGCAGCTTGTACCACGCCCTGGCGAACGCGTCCGCCAGCTCGTCCGGGTTCTCGTAGAAGCGCCTGGCGATCGGCTCGTAGACCGGATCCAGCCGCAGCGCGAGGTCCGTCGTCAGCATCATCGGCGCGTGCCGCTTCGACGGATCGAACGCATCCGGCACCGTGCCCTGCGCCTCGGGGTTCTTCGGGGTCCACTGCTTCGCCCCGGCCGGGCTGGCCGTCAGCTCCCAGTCGTACCTGAACAGGTTGTCGAGGAAGCCGTTGTCCCACCTCGTCGGCTCGTTGGTCCACGCGCCCTCCGGCCCGCCGGTGACCGCGTAGGGGCCGCTGCCGGTGCCGTAGCTGTTCTTCCAGCCGAGGCCCTGCTGCTCGATGGGGGCAGCCTCCGGCTCCGGGCCGATGTACTTGGGATCGACCGCGCCGTGCGTCTTGCCGACCGTGTGGCCGCCGATGATGAGCGCGAGCGTCTCCTCGTCGTTCATCGCCATGCGCCGGAAGGTCTCCCGGATGTCCACGGCGGCGGCCAGCGGATCCGGGTTGCCGTTCGGCCCCTCCGGGTTCACGTAGATCAGGCCCATCTGCACGTTGGCCAAGGGGTTGTCGAGCTGCCTGTCGCCGCTGTAGCGCTCGTCGCCGAGCCAGGTGTCCTCCGGCCCCCAGAAGATCTCCTCGGGCTCCCAGATGTCCTCGCGCCCGAAGCCGAAGCCGAACGTCTTGAACCCCATCGATTCGTAGGCGCAGTTGCCGGCGAAGATGAGCAGGTCGGCCCAGGAGATCTTGCGGCCGTACTTCTGCTTGAGCGGCCAGAGCAGCCGGCGCGCCTTGTCCAGGCTCGCATTGTCGGGCCAGCTGTTCAGCGGGGCGAAGCGCTGGGCGCCGGCGCCGCCGCCGCCCCGGCCGTCGTGGATCCGGTACGTGCCCGCGGCGTGCCAGCTCATCCGGATGAAGAGCGGCCCGTAGTGGCCGTAGTCGGCCGGCCACCACTCCTGTGAGGTCGTCATCAGCTCGAAGAGGTCTCGCTTCAGCGCCTCGACGTCGAGGGTCTTGAACTCCTCCGCGTAGCTGAAGTGCTCGCCCATCGGATTGGATTTGGGTGCGTGCTGACGGAGAACCTGCAGGCTCGGCTGATTCGGCCACCAGTCCCGGTTGGTCATGGGCCGGTGCGCGGTGGGAGCCGGGGAGGGGATTACTGGGTTCTCGCTCTCGCTGGCGTGGTCAGACATGTCCGTCCTCCTCCTGTCTCGCTGTTTCGTTCTGATCGCTAGCTGGTGTCGCGGCGCACTCGGGACATCTGCCCCAGTAGATGACCTCGGCCTCGCTGATCTCGTAGCCCGCGTCGTCGGCGGCCGTCAGGCAGGGGGTGTAGCCGACCGCGCAGTCGACGTCGGCGATGGCGCCGCACGACCGGCAAACGACGTGGTGGTGGTTGTCCCCGACCCGTGCTTCGTATCGTGCCACGGAGCCCATCGGCTGGATGCACCGCACCAGGCCCGCGGCGGTCAGCACCCGCAGCACGTCATAGACGGCCTGATGAGATACCACACCGAGATCTCCGCGCACGGCGCCGATGACCGAGTCCGTGTCGGCGTGCGGATGGCCGTGGACCGCGGCCAGCACCGCCACCCGAGGACCGGTCACACGCAGTGAAGCACCCCGCAACATGCGCACGAAATCCGAAGTCGTGGGCATGCCCCCAGTCTCGCCCCGTTTCTGGATTCAATCAAGATCAAACGCCCGTCTTCGACCTGGTCACAGGCCGTCACGGGAGCTGACCAAGATCAGTTGGTCACCTTTCTCGAGCCGCGCCGCCCTCGGGTCATCCGGCCCGAGCACCTGGCTTCCGCGTATCACGGCGATGACCGCCCCGGCCGCCGCGCGGGCCGGGGTGCCCACCTCGGCCTCGCCCGCCGGCCGTTCAACTAGGTCCAGACCGCGGCCCAGATCCAGCAGATCGGCGATCACCTTCGCCGCGGCCGGCCGGAGGGTAGAAAAGGCGAGCATGTGCCCGGCGGCGTCCGAGGACACCACCACATGGTCGGCGCCGCTCTGGCGTAGCAGGTCCCGGTTCTCTTCCTCCCGGACCGCGGCCACGATGGTGGCGGCGGGATTCAGCTGGCGGGCCGTGAGCGCGATCAGCACGGCGGTGTCATCGCGATTTACGGCGATGACCACCTGGTCGGCGCTGCCGATCTGCGCCTGACGCAGGACTTCGCTGCGTGTTCCATCACCGCAGACGGCTACCAGTCCGGCGGCATTGGCTTCGGCCGCCGCCTCTGCCAGCGAGTCAATCACCACGATGGCTGCCTTTTGCACTCCCGAATCTCGCAGCGCCCTGATCACGGCGCGGCCCTTGGCTCCATACCCGACGACGACCACCTGACCAGTCACCTTCGTCCTCCACCGGGTGATCCGCCAGTTCTGGCGGGTGCGCTCCGTCAGCACCTCCAGCGTGGTGCCGACCAGCAAGATCAAGAAAAGCACCCGGATCGGGGTGATCACCACCGTGTTCACCAGCCGCGCGGCGTCGGTGACGGGAACGATATCGCCGTAGCCGATCGTCGACAGCGTGACGGTCGCGTAGTACACGCAGGCGAGGACCGATAGCGGCTGACCCGGATGAGCGTAATCCCGGTAGCCGTGACGGCCCAGGTAGACGATCACCGTCGACAGCACCAGCAGTCCGACCGCCAGCACCATCCGCCTCGTCACCGCGGTAAGCGGATTTGCCCGCCGAGAGGGTAGCGACAAGACCCCGGCCAAGGGGGCAGAGCTTCGACCGCCGTCACCGGCCGATTTAGTCGTCACGCTCAGCGACAATACTCACCCCCGGGGAGGGGACAACCATGACCGGCGCCGTCGTCGCGCTGACCCTTTCTCTACCCGTGGTGAGAGGCCAGGTTCCACTCGCGGGCCGATGTGCGGGCGGCCTCTCGCGGTGAGGATTGCGGGTATGACTGAACCTGACGTAGTAACGGTGCGAGGCCTGCGCAAGGCGTACCAGGCCAGGGTGGTCGTGCACGATCTGGACCTGGACGTGCCGGGCGGCGAGGTCGTCGGCCTGGTCGGCGCCAACGGGGCGGGGAAGACCACGACTGTCGAGTGCATCCAGGGCCTGCGCCGCCCAGATGCCGGGACGCTGCGCGTTCTCGGCCATGACCCGGTCCGCCAGGCGGAACAGCTGCGGCCGCTCGTGGGCAGCCAGCTGCAGGACTCGGCGCTGCCGGACCGGCTCCGGGTGGCCGAGGCGCTTGATCTGTTCGCTACCGCACGCGCCCACCGCGGCGCCGAGTTGCTGGACCAGTTCGGCCTGGCCGGACGGCGCAAGTCGGCGTTCGCGTCACTGAGCGGGGGAGAGCGGCAGCGGCTGTTCCTGGTGCTCGCACTGCTGAACCAGCCCCGGCTGGTGATCCTCGATGAGCTGACCCAGGGCCTGGACCCGGCCGCTCGTCGCGACGTGTGGGCCGCTGTGCGCCAGTTGCGCGCGGCAGGCACCACAGTGCTGCTGGTGACACACGAGATGGACGAGGCCGAGGCGCTGTGCGGCCGGATCAACGTGATGCGCGCGGGCCGCATCATCGACATGGGCACCCCTGCCGAGCTGGTGGACCGCCACGCCCGCCGGGCCACGGTGTCGTTCACCATGGCGGACCCGCCCGCGGGCCTGCTCAGCGAGGTAAGCCGGCTCGACGGCGTGCAGGAGGTGCGGCAGGCGGGCACGCGGGTCACCGTGCGCGGTGACCGGCGCATGATCGCGTACGTCGGCGCGGCGCTGGTGCGGTGGGAGGCGGTGCCAGCAGACCTCAGCGTGCGCGTTCCCGGTCTGGAGGACGCCCTGCTGAGCCTGCTCGGAACAAAGCCGGCCGACGACGGGGCTCCGGCCGCGGCCGGTAGCGCGGGAGCGCCGCTCCCGGATGGGATCCAATTCACAGGAGGGCGACAATGAGCACCACTGCCATGGGCCGGCTGGTCCGTGCGGAACTGAAGCTGATGACCCGGGATCCGCTCGTGCTGACGTTCGTGTTCGCGTTCCCGGTCGTCACGATGCTGATCATCGGCGGGGCGTTCGGCACGGCCCCGGATCCGGCGTTCGACCACGTGAACCCTTCGCACTGGTACGTGGCTTCCTACCTCACCGTGGTCATCGCCGCGATCGGGCTGGTCATGCTGCCCGTGCACCTGGCCTCCTACCGCGAGCGGGGGGTGCTGCGGCGCTTCGCCGCCGCTGGCTTCCCCCGGTGGTCATTCGCGCTGGCCCAGCTCGTCGTGGGCCTGGTCACGGCGGTCGTCGCCTGCGGCCTCCTGCTGGCCGTGGCCGCGCCCGTGTACGGCATACCGGCCGTGCACAGCTGGTGGCGGGTGGCGGTGGCCTTGCCGCTCGGCGCGGTCGCCTTCGTGAGCCTGGGCGTGCTGCTCGGCTCGGTGCTGCCGTCGGCCCGGTCCGCCCAGGCCGTGGGGTTGCTGATCTTCTTCCCGTCGTTCCTGCTCGGCGCGGGCGGCCCGCCACCCCATGTGATGGGCGCGGCGGTCCGCCACGTGGCCGGCCCGCTCCCGCTGACCCTGCTGACGAACGCCGTGCGCGAGCCATGGCTGGGCCTCGGGTCGGCCACCTGGTCGCTGCTGGCCGTCGCGGCCCTGGCGGTCGCGGGCACCGTGCTCGCCGCGCGCCGGACCGCCTTGTGATCCAGGCAGCCGTGCGCGTCTTGTCCCCCGCCGCCGCCCGGTCGTACCTCGACGGTCGTAGCATTCGAGGCATGACCGGGCGGGCTGGCCCGTCCCATCCCGTCGAGTTCGTGACGGGACGGGCGAGATGGATTGGCCTCGGCGTGTTCATCGCGTTCGTCGTCATCGGGCTGGGGCGGCTGAACCCCGGCCCGGCCGCCGCGTTCGCTGCCGCGCTGGTGGCCGCGGGGGCAGGCGCGGTGCTGATCGGCTGGCAGCGGCCGCCGCTGCTGGGCTGGGCGGCGCTGGCGACCGGCGGGATCGCCGTCCTCGGGCACGGCATGTCCAGCAACGTCGGGTGGTTCGCGGTGTGCGTGCTCAGCATCTGGTGCGTGCTGGCCGCGGGCCGCCGCGCCGGGCTGGCCTACCTGGCAGGCGCGCTGGCCTTGTTCGCCGCCGAATGGCTGTGGGTCAAGCCCGATCCGGGATGGGGGGCGTGGATGGCGGGCACGACGTTCTCCGTGCTGGCTGCCCTGCTCATACGGCACGAGTTTGACCTGGTCACGCAGTTGCGGGCGGCCCAGGCCGGGCTCGCCGAGCGTGCCCGGGCCGAAGAGCGCAATCGCATCGCCCGGGAACTGCACGACGTGATCGCGCACACGCTGACCGTCTCCCTGCTGCACGTGACCAGCGCGCGGCTGGCCGTCGAGCACGACCCCGCGGATGCCGCGCGGTCGCTGGCCGAGGCGGAGCGGCTGGGCCGGGAGACCCTGGCCGAGGTGCGGATGGCCGTGGGAATGCTGCGCCAGCCGGACGACCCTTCCCGTACCGTCCCGCTGCCGGGCGTGGACGGTTTGCCCGCGCTGGTGGACCGGTTCAGGTCGGCGGGCGCCGAGGTGAGTCTTTCCGTCGACGGCGACACCGGGCGGCTGCACGCGACGACCGGCCTGGCCGTCTACCGGATCGTGCAGGAAGCACTGACCAACGCGGCCAAGCACGCCCAGGGTGCGCCCACGGCGGTACGGCTGACCGTCGACGCGGACACGGTCGGGCTGGCGGTGGACAGCGCGGGCGAGCCGGGCACAGGCACCGGGCTGGGCCTGCTGAGCATGCGCGAGCGAGCCGAGTCGCTGGGCGGAAGCTGCCGGGCCGGCCCTGGCGGCCAGGGCTGGCTGGTCCAGGCCGCCCTCCCGGTGAGCGCCGGCCGGCGGCGGGAAGGCGCGACATGATCCGGATCTTGGTGGTGGACGATCAGGAGCTGGTGCGGACCGGGCTGCGGGGCATCCTGCGCCCGCAGCTGGGCTTCGAGGTCGTCGGCGAATGCGCCAACGGCAGCGAGGTGATGGCCGCGGTCGGCGCGCTGGCGCCGGCTGTCGTGCTGATGGACGTCCGGATGCCGGTGGTCGACGGAGTGCAGGCGACTCGTGAGCTGCGCAGCCAGGAGGGCAGCCCGCCTGTGCTGGCCCTCACCACGTTCGACGACGATGAGGTGCTGGCCGGAATCCTCCGGGCAGGCGCGTCAGGCTTTGTCCTCAAGGGCGTGCCCGCCGAGGATCTGCACCGGGCAGTGCGCGTGGTAGCGGAGGGCGGGTCCTGGCTCGACCCGGCGGTGACCGGCCGGGTGCTGGCCATCTACCGGTCGGCCGCGCCGCGGCGGGCTGGGCGGGATGCCGCCGTAGACGAGCTGACCTCCCGCGAGCGCGAGGTGCTTTCGCTCATCGGCCTCGGGATGACCAACGCCGAGATCGCCGCCGAGCTGTTCGTCGGCGAAGGCACGGTCAAGACACACATCAACCACGTGTTCGCCAAACTCCAGCTGCGCGACCGGGCCGCCGCGGTGGTCTTCGCGTT
>Ga0318516_10000502_pt1 | contig 12491 bp, 9 predicted proteins | sample GRESIP176b2f20_FD_202501 | JGI IMG/M metagenome (GOLD analysis project Ga0318516, IMG submission 202501) | Tropical soil microbial communities from Luquillo Experimental Forest, Puerto Rico - GRE.SIPMG.176b2f20 | ecosystem: Environmental > Terrestrial > Soil > Tropical forest > Bulk soil... | reverse complement strand
GTTCGTCGTCGGCGACGTCACGGTCAACCTGATCGACACGCCCGGGCACCCGGATTTCATCGCCGAGGTAGAGCGGGTGCTCGGTGTGCTGGATGGCACCGTGCTTGTCATCTCCGCGGTCGAGGGCGTCCAGGCGCAGACCCGGGTGCTGATGCGGGCGCTGCGGCGGCTGCGGATCCCCACGATCATCTTCGTGAACAAGACCGACCGGGCGGGCGCGCACACCGGGCGGGTGCTTGCGGGCATCGCCGAGCGGCTGACCCCGTCGATCGTGGCGATGGGCTCGGTGACGCGGCTGGGCACCGCGGGATGCGCGTTCCGCGCGTACGGGCCCGGCGACGCCGCGTTCACCGCCCGGCTGGCCGAGGTGCTCGCCGAGCACGACGAGGACCTGCTCGCCGACTACCTGCGCGACGAACATGTGCTGTCCTACCGGCGGCTGAGCCGGGCGCTGGGCGGCCAGGCCAGGCGCGCTCTGGTGCACCCGGTGTTCTTCGGCTCGGCGATCACCGGGGCCGGGGTCGCGGAGCTGACGGCCGGGCTCACCCGGTTCCTGCCTGCCACCCGCGGCGACGCGGCGGGCCCGGTCTCCGGCACGGTGTTCAAGGTGGAGCGGGGCCCGGCGGGGGAGAAGATCGCGTACGTCCGGATGTTCTCCGGTGCGCTGCACGTGCGGGACCGGCTGCCGTCCCGCGCCGGCCAGCCGGCTCGCGACGACCACCGGATCACCGCGATCAGCGTGTTCGAGCGCGGCCCGGCGGTCCGGCGCGAGCAGGTCCGCGCCGGGCAGATCGGCAAGCTCTGGGGGCTGCGCGATATCCAGATCGGCGACACGCTCGGCGTGCCGCCCGCGGGGCGGCCCCGGCACAGGTTCGCCCCGCCCACGCTGGAAACCGTGGTGACGCCCGGCCGGCCGGCGGACAAGGGCGCGCTGCACGTCGCGCTCACCCAGCTTGCCGAGCAGGACCCGCTGATCGGCCTGCGCCGTGACGACGTCCGCGGTGAACTGCTGCTCTCGCTCTACGGCGAGGTGCAGAAGGAGGTCATCCAGGCCACGCTGGCCAGCGAGTACGGCGTCGAGGCCGGCTTCAGCGCCTCCACGACGATCTGCATCGAGCGGCCGGCCGGGTCCGGTGCGGCGTTCGAACTCATCGGCACGCCGGGCAACCCGTTCCTGGCCACGGTCGGGCTGCGGGTCGATCCGGCGCCGGTGGACTCCGGGGTGCGGTTCCGGCTGGAGGTCGAGCTTGGCTCGATGCCGTTCGCATTCTTCAAGGCGGTCGAGGAGACCGTAACGGAAACGCTGCAGCAGGGGATCCACGGCTGGCAGGTGAGCGACTGCGTGGTCACCATGACGCACTCCGGTTACTGGCCGCGGCAGAGCCACGCCCACGCCCACTTCGACAAGAGCATGTCGAGCACGGCGGGCGACTTCCGCAACCTGACGCGGCTGATCCTGATGAGCGCGCTCAGCCGGGCCGGCACGCAGGTATACGAGCCGGTGCAACGCTTCCATCTGGAGATCCCGGCCGACGCCTACGGGCCGGCGCTGCCGGCGCTGGCCCGGCTGCGCGCGATACCCGGAGCCCCGGCCATGCGCGGTTCGCTGTGCCTGCTCGACGGGGAGATCCCCGCAGCCCAGGTGCGTGCGCTGGAGGAGCAGCTTCCGGCGCTGACCCGCGGCGAGGGCGTGCTGGAGGCCGTCTTCGGCCACTACCAGCCGGTCCGCGGTGAGGTACCGGAGCGGCCGCGGACCGACAACAACCCGCTCAACCGCGAGGAGTACCTGCTGCATGTGGTGCGGCGGGTGGCGGACCGGTGAGGCGCCGGTGCGGCGGGTCGCGGAGTGGTGAGCCGCCGGCGCGGGTGTCCGGTGCTGCCCCGGTTGACCTTGTTGTCGAGTTCAGGGCCGTGGAGCAGGGGTTTGGGTCCTGTTCGGGCACCCGGTCCGGTGTTACGCTCCGCCCCGGGAGCTCGGTGCAGCGAAGCCCTGGGACCCACCCAGCGCGACCGGGCTCACCGCGGGAGGGTGCAAATGAGACCTCTACGGCTGGTGGCGATTCCCGGAATCTTGCTGATCGCAGGCGCGAGCCTGGTGGCCGCGGCCCCAGCACAGGCTCTGCACGCCGGCGGCGCTGCGAGCACAAGCCAGCACGCGGCGATCAACTGCGAGTACGGCATGTGCGCCGAAGTGGCCAACCCCGAGGAGGCCTTCGGGTCGGAGTATGTCGGGCACGACGAGCCGTCCGCGGTCTTCTACTCCAATACCCCGGGGGCCGGGAACCACATGACCTACTCGCTGGTCCTGCCGCACGACCCCTCGCCAGCCAACCCGAACACGCCAGGCAAGTCCTACTCGTTCGAGTTGAACGGGTCGATCTGGCTGGGCATGGCGCTGTGCGCCACGCAGTCCTACCCGGAGCAGGTGTCCACCTGCACCCCGGACAGCGACAGCAACATCCTGGACCCGGCTACCTCGCCCAACCACGCCGGCACCGCGTTCATGGAACTGCAGTTCTACCCGCCGGGGTGGGTGCCCTGGCCGACCTGGCAGGTCGCGATCGGTGCCAGCGCCTGCGACCCGACCAGGTGGTGCGCCGCGATGAACATCTTCAGCCTCGCCCAGGACCCGGTCGCCGGCACGATCCAAAACTCGACCTGCCTGGCAAGGATCGGCAGCCCCGAGTACGTCAACTACGCGTTCGTCACCAAGAACGGCCGGCCCACCGCCCCGCCGAACCCGGTGGATTCCACCACCGCGACGTTCACGCCAAGCCGGAGCGACCTGTTCATGAACTCCGGCGACCACGTCAGCGTGTCCCTGAAGGACACGCCGAACGGGCTGCGGGCGGTCCTCAACGATCAGACCAGCGGGCAGACGGGATCGATGACCGCCAGCGCGGCCAACGGGTTCGGCCAGGTCCAGTACGACCCGACCGGCACCAGCTGCGTCAACCTTCCTTACGACTTCCACCCGATGTACTCCACCTCGTCGGAGCAGACCCGGGTCATCTGGGCGGCCCACTCCTACAACATCTCCTTTACCAGCGAGATCGGGCACTTCGAGAACTGCGAGGGCCCGAACCCCATCCCGGCCACGCCGTTCGGCCTTGACGCCAGCGGCAACCCGGTCACCTGCCCGGCGGGTAACACCGAGGGATTCGGGGATCACGTCTCGCCGACCGACGGGGACGATGACTTCTGCTTCCCCGCCAGCGAGGCCCTGCGGATCCATATCAACGGCTGCACAGAAACCAACACCGGGTTCGACAGCCTCGGCTACCAGCCGGTCTGGCCGGACGGCAACACGGCGCTGCATCCGGAGCCGACGCTGTTCTCCAGCCCGCTGACCGGGCCCGGTGACAGCGTCCAGTACTCCCGCGTCGCGTTCGAGTCCAATACTCCGAGAATCGAGCCCGGGAATTGCAGGTTCACCGGCGTAGGGTGCACGCTGATCCCGAACACCGACAAGGGCACGCCGGCCGCCTTCTACCCGTTCTTCAGCGCGTTCCAGAACGGTGTCCCGGACGAGCAGGGTGATAACGGCTGCATGTGGGGGTTCGGCAACAACCTTCCGGGTGCGACCACCAACTTCGGAGGCGTCCCGCAGTACGGGTCGCTCCTGGCCCAGAACTACCTCGCCGTCGGCGGAGGTGGTGCCACCACGGTGCGCTACAACGATTTCCGCCAGATCATCTCGAACCCGTGCCCCGAAGGGAGCCAGCAGAGCTAGAGGCGCAGCAGATACCGGGGCCGGACCTCACGGTCCGGCCCCGCGCCTGTCCGCACCTCGAACGCGCCGCCGGGACGGGGCCGGGAATCGGCGCGGGACCGCGCGCGGTTGACCCTGATCGATGGAGCAGGCACCGCAAGTGAATGGAGCCCAGGCCGGCAGCCTGGCACCCGGGTTGGCCGTGCACGGGACAGGCCTGGCCCCGGTCACGATCGCAAGCCTCACCGCGGGCGGCTGCGCCCTGCTGGTCTTCGTGTCCGAGCACTGCCCCACCTCGGCGCTGGCGCTGCGCCGGCTCGGCCCGCTGTGCCAGGGCTGGGCGCGGGCCGGGCTGACCGCGGTTGCCATCTTCGAGGATCCCCTCGACCTGGCGATCCGGACGGCCCGCGGGCTTGGCTGGACCGGCCAGGTGGCCGCTCAGGAGCCGCCCTACCAGGCGTCCCGCGATTTCGGGCTGGCCACCGTCCCGACGGCCGTCCTCGTCGGCCGGGACGGGGTGGTCGCGGGCACCGTGACCGGCTGGGATCAGCCTTCGCTGGCCGCGCTGCTGCGCACGGCGGGGGAGCGGCTGGGCACGGAACTCGCGGCACCGCCGGGCAGCGCACCGCTGACCAAGCCGGGCTGCTCGTCCAAGGCCGCCATCGACCCGGACCTGGCGGCGGCGATGTCCGGCCAGGGCGGCGCCGACGACCTGGAGGAGATGTTCGAGCGCGGCTGGACCGACGGCCTGCCGGTGATCCCGCCCACCGCGGAACGGGTCGAGGCGATGCTCGGCGGGTGGGACCCGGACGCCTCCCTCGGCCCGGTCCCGCCCGCGATGGGGGAGGCCACGCTGGCGCGGGTGGCCGCGTGCGCGGTCCTGGCCGGCTGCCGCCCGGAGTACTTCCCCGTGGTGGTGGCGGCCGCGCGGGCCGCGCTCGACCCGGCGTTCAACCTGCACGGCCAGGCGGTGACCACCCAGCCCGCCGGGCAGCTCGTGGTGGTCAACGGCCCGGTGCGCGAGGCCATCGGCCTGAACAGCGGCATGGGCGCGCTCGGCCCCGGCTTCCGGGCCAACCTCACCATCGGCCGGGCGCTGCGGCTGCTCGTCTGCCTGACCGGCGGGGCGATGCCCGGGGCGATGGACCAGTCCACCCTCGGCCACATGGGCAAGCTCAGCTTCTGCATCGCCGAGGACGAGGAGACGAGCCCGTGGGAGCCGCTGCACGTGGAGCGCGGTTTCGCGGCGGACCAGTCCGTGGTCACGGTCATCGGCAGCGATGCGCCGCTGTCCATCTCCGACCACCGCAGCCGCACCCCCGAGGACCTGGCTTACATACTCGCCTGGGCGGCGGCCAGCGCATGGAGCACGAACTGGTGGCCGCTAGCGGAGCCGTCGGTGTTCGTGATCTGCCCGGAGCACGCGCAGATGTTCCGCGACGCCGGCTGGACCAAGCAGCGGCTGCGGCAATTCATGTTCGAGGCGGTACGCAAGCCAGCCAGCCTGTTGCGCCGGGGCGAGACGACTCCCGTGGTCCATGCCGCCGACCCAGGGGCGCTGGTGCCCAAGTGGGCGTCGGCCGACGCCATCGTGCTGCTCGTGGCCGGTGGTGAGGCCGGGCGTTACTCTGCTGTCCTCGGCCCGTGTACCGGCATGGGGTCCCAGATCGTCTCCCGGGAGGTGGAATCGCGTGGCCGCTGACTACGTGAGCCCGTTCGACGAGCGGGTCAGGGCGGCGGAGCCGCTCGCGCCGCGCCCGGCCAGCGTGGCCGGGAGCCGCGTGCTGCTGCTCGACATCAGGAAGAACCGGGGGGCGGAGTTCCTCGACCGGGTCGAGACGCTGCTGACCGCGGCCGGTGCGGCGACCGCGCGGGTGACCAAGGAGATCTTCTCCAAGCCCGCGGCGCTGAGCCTGATCGACGAGATCGCCAGCGGTGGCGGGCTGGTCGTGGAGGCCCTCGCCGATTGAGGCTCGTGTACGTCGTGCAGTTTGTGCGACCTCGTTCACCTGGAACGCCGGGGAATCCCCGCCGTCGGCATCGCCACGGCGCCGTTCGCCGACGAAGCCGTGGCCCAGGCACGCCTGCTCGGCATGCCCGGCGCCCGCGTGCTCTACATCCCGCACCCGGTCCAGTTGCTGTCCGCCGGTGAACTGGCCGCCCGCGCCGACGCGGTGTTCCCCGACGTGCTCGCCGCGCTGACCGCCGGGCCTGTGGCCTGATGAGGCAACCGGCGCCTCCCGAAGCACGGGCAGGGGAGCCCATGAGATGAGCGGCCTCGATGTGATCGTCCGGGGGATCACGGTGCCGCCCGAGGAGCTGACCTGGCGGTTCTCCCGGTCAACCGGGCCCGGCGGCCAGTCGGTGAACACCACCGACAGCCGGGTCGAGCTTTCCTTCGACCTGGAGGGTTCCGCCGCGCTGCCAGCGCTCTACCGGGAGCGGGCGCTGCACGCGCTGGCGGGCCGGCTGGCCGACGGCGTGCTGACCGTGACCGCGTCCGAGACCAGGTCGCAGTTGCGCAACCGTGAGGCCGCGGCGGAACGGATGTCCGCGCTGCTCACCGAGGCGACCGCCGCGCCGCCCCGGCCGCGGCGCCCCACCAAGCCCAGCCGTGCGGCCAAGGAACGCAGGCTGGCGGCCAAGCGGCGCACTTCCGAACGCAAGCGCCTGCGCGGCAACCGCGGCCCGGGGTTCGACGAGTAACCGGATTCCGCTCCGCCGCGAGTCGGGTGCGGTGGGCCCGTCCCGTGGTCAACCCGGTGCCGCAACTGCGCGTCTTTCAGGCGGGCTGCGCGGACCAGGTGAGCGCCGGGGGGTGGACCCGGGCGCAGACCGGGTTCCCCCTGGGATCGGTGAGGCGGATCCGGGCGACGAGCCGGTGGCCGGGCCGGATGGCCTCCTCGATCACGGCAGGGTCCACGTCCACGAGCCGGAGCTTGGCGCCGCGGAACAGCCGCAGCGTCCCGTCGCCGGGCACATCACCCCAGGCCAGGCCGAGGCTGCGGTCGTCGCGGGTGCCCCCGACGAACGGCCCGGTGAAGTCGAAGCCGTCCGCGTCGCGCCGCACGGTGACGGTGAGTTCCCAGCGTGCCGACTCGGCATCGCCGGGCACCGGCTCGATGGCCAGTCCGGGCCGGTCCGGCACGACCAGGGCAGGCCGGTCCTTGCTCTTGCCGGACAGCGCGACGTGAACGTTGCGATGGCCGGACCCGTCTGGCTCGGGACGGCAGGTGAGCCCAGGCAGGTCGTAGCCCTCGATCACCACGGCGAGCTCTCCCAGGACCGTCGCCGGGCGCCGGGCCGGCCGGCGTGGCGGCGGCGGCGCGGCGTTCTCGTCGTAGGCGCGCCGCAGCCAGCCGAGCGCCTCCCCGTCGAAGTCCCCGGGCCCGGTCAGCGGGATGCGCAGGTTGGCCGCGCCGATGTCCCTGGCCGCGAGCAGGCGCCCGCCCGGCTTCTCGTTGTCGAGCCGCAGGCCGAGGTCCACCCGGTTCTTCGTGGTCGCCTGCACCACGGCGAACGTGCGGCGCGGGCCGACCAGGCTGACGATCGTCTTACGGGCCTGGACGGTCACCTGGCCCAGCGCGGGCAGCGCCGCAAGCACGGCGTCGAGCACCGGGCGCAGGTGCGGGCGGTCGGCGTACTGCGCGTCGATCAGCTCGTCCGCGCCGGTGGTCATGAAGTCCGGATAGCCGAAGCGCTCCCACACCAGCAGCGCCTGGGAGTACCCGGTGACGTCCCGCTCGGCCAGCCACGACCGCAGCGCCTGCTCGTCGGCCAGGCCCGCTTCGGCGATGCGGCGGTTCCACGCCTGGACGTCCTCCCCGGTGCGGGACTGCAGCAGCCGGGCCGCCCAGTCGCGCATCTCTTCCCACGACTTCACCGGCGGCGCGGGGCCGTCGGCTGGGTCGGCGGGTGCCGGGCGGGCCGCCTCGGCGCGGCGCCGCTCCGCCTCGGCTTTGAGCCGCGGCCAGCTGGGGAAGCCGTAGTCCCTGGCGATCGCGAGCTGGGCGGCCGACAGCGTGACGTTGTCTGAGACCTGGCGGAGCCGGCCCAGCGCGCTCGCGTCGCCGTCGGCGGCGGCGCGGTGCAGTTCGCGGGCCTGACGGCGAAGCTGATCGGTATCGGGACGATCGGGAAGCCGGGACATGACGCGTCTCCTCACCGAGTCCGGGGCCCGCGTTCCGGCTCGCCTGAAGACGGTCGTCGTGGCTGTCCAGCAGCGAAGCACCTGCGCTAACGGAGGTGGACTCAGTCCTTCCCGCGGACCCGGCGGCGCCCTCCCGCGCCACTGCCAACGTACCGCACACGCGACATCGGCATTACGGTCCGCCGCCAGCCCTGATCCGCGGTGGCCGGGTCAGTCGTTGCTGGTCAGGACCGGGCGCAGTGCGTCGAGCACCGCCGGGTCCTCGATGGTGGAGGGCGGGGCCTCATCGTGCCCGTCGGCGATGCCGCGCATCGTCCGGCGCAGGATCTTGCCGGAGCGGGTCTTCGGCAGGGCGGCCACTACGTCCACCCGGCGCAGCGCGGCGACCGCGCCGATCTGATCCCGGACCAGCTGGACGAGTTCCGCGGCGACGGTGTCCGGATCGGTGGCGACGCCGGCCTTCAGGACGGCGAAACCGCGCGGGACCTGGCCCTTGAGCTCGTCGTGCACGCCGATCACCGCGCATTCGGCGACGGCGGGGTGGCCGGCCAGTATCTCTTCCATCTCGCCCGTGGACAGCCGGTGCCCGGCGACGTTGATGACGTCGTCGGTGCGGCCCATCACATAGAGGTAGCCGTCGGTGTCGCGGTAGCCGCCGTCGCCGGTGACATATGCGTCGCCGAACCGGGACATGTAGGAGTCGATGAACCGCTTGTCGTCCTGCCACAGGGTGGGCAGGCAGCCGGGCGGCAGCGGGAGCCGGATCACGATCTCGCCGGTCTCCCCGGCCGGGGCGTCGGCGCCGTCGGGGCCGACGATGCGCACGTCATATCCGGGCACCGGCACGCTGGGGGAGCCGGGCTTGGTGGGCATGGGCTCCAGGCCCCGCAGGTTGGCGGCGATCGGCCAGCCGGTCTCGGTCTGCCACCAGTGGTCGATGACCGGTATACCCAGCAGGTCGCCGGCCCACCGGTAGGTTTCCGGGTCCAGCCGCTCTCCGGCCAGGAACAGGTATTTCAGGCCGGACAGGTCATAGCGGCGGGCCAGCGCGCCGGCCGGGTCTTCCTTCTTGATCGCCCGGAACGCGGTGGGTGCGGTGAATAGCGCCTTGACCTTGTGGTCGGCGACCACCCGCCAGAACGCCCCGGCGTCGGGGGTGCCGACGGGCTTGCCTTCGTACAGCACGGTGGTGCACCCGGCGAGCAGCGGCGCGTAGACGATGTAGGAGTGACCTACCACCCACCCGACGTCGGAGGCGGCCCAGAAGACCTCCCCGGGGCCGGTGTCGTAGATCGCTTCCATGCTCCAGCGCAGCGCCACTGCGTGGCCGCCGTTGTCGCGAACGACCCCCTTTGGCCGCGCCGTGGTGCCGGAGGTGTACAGGATGTACAGCGGGTCGGTCGCCGCGAGCGGGACGCAGTCGGCCGGGCGCGCGGTGGCCATGGCCTCGTCCCAGTCCAGATCCCGCCCCGCTGTCATGGCCGCCCGGGCCTGCGGGCGCTGCAGGATCACGCAGTGGGCAGGCTGGTGGCTGGCCAGGGCCAGGGCCCGGTCCAGGATCGGCTTGTACTCGATGACGCGGCTGACCTCGATGCCGCACGACGCCGAGACCACCACCGTGGGCTGTGCGTCATCGATGCGAACCGCGAGTTCGGGCGCGGCGAACCCGCCGAACACCACCGAATGGACCGCCCCGATCCGGGCACACGCCAGCATCGCCACGAGCGCCTGCGGGATCATCGGCAGGTAGATCACCACACGGTCACCGCGGCTGACGCCCAGACCGGTCAGCACCCCGGCGAACCTGGCGACCTCGTCCAGCAGTTCGGCGTAGCTGTACCGGCGCGTGCCGCCGGTCACCGGGCTGTCGTAGATCAGCGCGGCCTGGTCACCGCGCCCGCCGGCCACGTGCCGGTCCAGCGCGTTGAAGCACGTATTCATGACCCCGTCGCTGAGCCACCGGTAGAACGGCGGGTTCGAGGCATCCAGAACAAGGTTCGGTGCCTGGTACCAGTCGATTCCCTGTGCCGCCGCACCCCAGAAGCCCTCGGGGTCGGTCAGGCTCCGCTGGTATGCCTTCGCGTAGTCGCCCATCAAGTCCTCCGTTCCCTCCCTGTTGTGCGAGTTTGCACCCGGAAGGGCTGGCGGTCCACAGCCGGGGCCCGGATCCGGGCGAGCGGCGGACGGCCGGTGGCCGCCGTAAGATCGTTCCCCGTGGAAGAACGCATTCTGGGCCGGACCGGCCGTGTCGTCTCCGTGGCCGGTCTTGGCACCTGGCAGCTGGGCGCGGACTGGGGCGAGGTCGCCGAGGCCGACGCGCTGGCCGTGCTCGACGCGGCCGTGCAGGCGGGCGTCACGTTCCTGGACACCGCCGACGTGTACGGCGACGGCCGCAGCGAGCGCCTGATCGGGCAGTTCCTCGCCGCCAACCCCGGGCTGCCGATGACGGTGGCCACCAAGATGGGCCGCCGCGTGCCGCAGGACCCGGCGCAGTACACGCTCGCCAACTTCCGCGCGTGGACCGACCGGTCGCGGGCCAACCTGGGCACAGACACGCTGGACCTGGTCCAGTTGCACTGCCCGCCGACGCCGGTCTTCTCCACCGGCGCGGTCTACGACGCGCTGGACACCCTGGTGGCCGAGAAGCGCATTGCCGCGTACGGGGTGAGCGTGGAGACCTGCGCCGAGGCGCTGGCCGCGATCGCGCGGCCCGGCACCGCCAGCGTGCAGATCATCTTCAACGCATTCCGCCGCAAGCCGCTGGAGGAGGTGCTGCCCGCCGCGCAGGCCGCCGGGGTGGGGATCATCGCGCGGGTGCCGCTGGCCTCGGGGCTGCTGTCCGGCCGGTACACCCACGGCACCACGTTCGATGCCAGCGACCATCGCACCTACAACAGGCACGGCGAGGCGTTCGACGTGGGGGAGACCTTCTCCGGGGTGGACTTCGACACCGGGGTCGACGCGGCGCGGGAGTTCGCCGCCCTGCTGCCGGCCGGCCTCGCCCCGGCACAGGCCGCGCTGCGCTGGATCATCCAGCAGCCGGGAGTCACCACCGTGATCCCGGGCGCACGGAACCCGGAGCAGGCGCGGCAGAACGCCGCCGCCGCGGGCCTGCCACCGCTGACCGCCGGGCAACTGCGCGGCATCGAAGACATCTACGACCGCCGCATCCGCGCCCAGGTCCACGACCGCTGGTGACGGAAAGCGGGGCCTGGGGTATGGCCGCACCGAGTCAGCGGCGGCGGATGACCGCCAGCCAGGCCTGGGCCACGGTGTTGCCGTGGATCGGGTTGACCGAGAACTGGTCCCGGGTGAGGCTCATGATCTCCCAGCCGTCGGCGAACGCGGCGCGGATCTCCTCCTCACGCACCCGGCGCGGCCCCCAGATTCCCGGCTGCTGGTCGCTGAAGCACATCATGTAGTAGGTGCCGCCGGGCTCGACGACGCTTGCCAGGCTGGTCAGGTACCGGGGCCGGTCGGCGTCGTCGAACACGTGGAAGAGACCGCTGTCGATCACGGTGCCGAACCGCTCACCCAGCAGTTCCAGGTGCAGCGCGTCGGCGACCTCGAACCGGGCGGTCAGGCCGCGCTCGGCCGCCTTGGCCCTGGCCTTCTCGATGGCGAGCCCGGACACGTCCACGCCCAGCGCGTCCGCGCCGTGGGCCACGGCAAGCAGCACGTGCTCCCCGGTGCCGCAGCCGGCGTCAAGCAGCCGGCCGGACAGCAGCCCGTCGTCGGCCAGGCGTACGAACGCGGGCTGCGGTCGGCCGATGTCCCAGGGCGATGGGCTGCCCTCGTACGCGGAGTCCCATCCCTCTGAGTGCGTCGTCATCGCGATCCCCTCATCCAGGCGATGAGTACCTGTCGGCGACATTACCCTCCGGTGCGGACAGTGGCCCGGTCGGCCAGGGCCCTGACTTCGCCGGCCACCTGCGGCCACACCGCGGCGGGCAGGTCGTGTCCCACGCCGGGCAGCAGCACCAGCCGCGCGCCGCCGATCGCGGCCGCGGTCCGCCTGGCGGCGGCCGGGCGCAGCAGCGGATCACGCTCGCCGTGCAGCACCAGCGCCGGTACTTGCAGCTCCGACAGCCGCCCGCCGTGCCACTTGGCGCCCACCTGGCGGCTCTGCGCCGCCGTGTCGCGCACGCCGCTGACCAGGTCACGCTCGATCCGGGCCCGCGCCTCCGCCTCGTCGAACGGGTAGCCGGGGGAGGCCACCAGGCGGGCAAGCGCAAGGCCGAGTTCGATGTCGCCGTCCCGGCCCTCGGGGTACCGCAGCCTGGCCATCCGGGCCACCAGGCTCAGGTGCACGTAGCGGGCCGCGGCCAGCCCGCCGGTGTCGCTCGGCAGCGAGGCGGACGAGGTAATGCTGCGCACCCGCTGGCGGTGCCGCAGCGCGGTGCGCTGTGCGAGCTGGCCGCCCATCGAGTGCCCGAACAGGTGCGCGGAATCCCAGCCGAGTGCGTCGAGCACCGCCACGGCGTCGTCGGTCATGTCCTCGGCCGTGTAGGCGACCGAGCGGCGGCGCAGCGCGGCGGCTATCGGGCTGCGCGATGGGGCCTGCCGGCTTGCCGGCCAGGCGTCATCGGCGCCTCGGGGGGTTCCGGGGGGTCGTCCCCCCGGGCCAGC
>Ga0318516_10000488_pt1 | contig 12551 bp, 8 predicted proteins | sample GRESIP176b2f20_FD_202501 | JGI IMG/M metagenome (GOLD analysis project Ga0318516, IMG submission 202501) | Tropical soil microbial communities from Luquillo Experimental Forest, Puerto Rico - GRE.SIPMG.176b2f20 | ecosystem: Environmental > Terrestrial > Soil > Tropical forest > Bulk soil... | reverse complement strand
GGCGCTGGTGGTGCGGGCGGGGCGGGCCTCCTTGAGAAGTAGGTGCAGTGACTTTGTGGTGGGGTCGGACATGGCGACGGTTCCGCCTATCGTGCTGCGGGCTGCTGATCAGCCGCTCGGGACAGGGATGCCGGTGGTGGCGCGGTGGCGCCGTCTGAATGCCTGTCGACCGAGCACAGCGGCGGCGCCCGTCGGGCGCCGCCGCTGAGCGGGAGGGCGGGTCAGGCCACATCGCGGCGCAGGACCAGCCGGGTGGCGACCGCGAGCAGGACCAGGGTGTAACCGCTGAGGACCGCGATGGCGGTGGCCGGGGTGAGGGCCCTGCTGGCGAGCACGCCCGGGTCGGTCAGGGTGGAGGCGGCGCCGGTGACCAGCCACTTGGCCAGGTGCGGGGCGAGCGTGTGCAGGATGGCCAGCTCGGCGAACAGCACCCAGCCGACCGCGCCGACGACGGCGGCGATCGTGCTGCGGGTGATATAGCCGAGCGCGACGCCGATCACGCCGAACAGGGTGCCGGCGATCACCGAGCCTGCGAACAGGGTGCCGGTGTCGGCGGGCAGGTGGTGGATGTGGCGGCCGGACAGTTCGCCGACGGCGGTGGCCAGGCCCAGGCCGAAGGTCAGCGTGCTGAGCACCGCGCCGGCCACGGCGATGCCGATGACCTTGGCGGCCACCAGGGCGCCGCGGCGGGGGGCGATGAGCATGGCCGGGATGATGGTCTTGTGCCGGTACTCGCTGCCGGAGCCGATGATGCCCAGCACCAGCATGGCCACGCAGCACACCGAGCCGAGCTTGAGCATCTGGTCGGTGCTGGCCGCGGTGCCGAGGGCCGCGTGACCGTTCTTGCCTGCCGAGGCCGCGTCCACGGCCACACTGATGACGGCGAGGCCGGCGGACAGGGCCAGGCCGATGAGGAAGCTCCGGGCCGCCATGAGCTTGCGGAGCTCGGCGCGGGTGAGTCGGGCGATGGTAGTCATGACGGGCAAGCCTCTCTAACGTGGTCGTTCGGGTGGTCGCTGGTGAGGTCGAAGAACAGGTCCTCGAGGTTGCTGGTGCTGGTCGCGGCGGTCAGTTCGGCCACCGGGCCCTCGGCGGCGAGCCGCCCCCGGTTGATGACCACCACGTCGTCCACGGTCTGCGCGGCCTCGGCCAGCAGGTGGCTGGACACCAGCACCGTCCGGCCTTCGCCCGCCAGCTGGCGGAGCAGGTCGCGCATCCAGCGGATCCCGTCGGGGTCCAGGCCGTTGAGCGGCTCGTCGAGGATCAGCACGCCCGGGTCGCCAAGCAAGGTGGTGGCCAGCGTCAGCCGCTGCCGCATGCCCAGGGAGAAGCCGCCGACCCGGCGGCGGGCGGCTTCGGTCAGGCCGACGACGTCCAGGACCTCAGCTGGCCGGCGGCGGCTGATCCCGGCCGCGGTGGCCATGATCTGCAGGTGCTCGATGGCGCTGCGGCCGGGGTGGAAACAGTCGGCCTCGAGCGCCGCGCCGACGGTGCGCGCCGGGTCTGGCAGGTCGCGGTAGCGGACACCGTTAATGGTGGCGGTCCCGCTGGTCGGGGCCGCCAGTCCCAGCAGCATCCGCAGTGTGGTGGTCTTGCCGGCGCCGTTGGGCCCGAGGAAGCCGGTGACCCGGCCGGGCCCGACGTCGAAGCTCAGGCCGTCGACGGCGGTGATAGTCCCGTACCGCTTGGTGAGGCGGTCAACGTTTAGCATGTGAGAGTCCTTTCGGGCCGGGCGGTGACGCCCGTGGATCGGTACCCCACCAAGGTCACCCGGCCGGGCGCCGGCTGGCATCAGTGAAATCGCCAGTCGATCGCCGGCCGGATCGCCGGTGGGTTGGCTGGTGACCGGCGAGCGCGGGCTCTAGGCGGCGGTCGCCGCACGGGCTACCATGCGCGCTATGGCGGGTCCCGGGCCGCAGCTTGCGGGCCTTCGGCTGCTCGGGCGGGAGGCCGAGTGCGCGGCGATCGACAAGTTGCTGGACGACGCCCGCCAGGGCGCTGGCGGGGCCCTGGTCGTCCGGGGTGAGCCCGGGATCGGCAAGTCGGCGCTGCTGGACTACGCACGCCAGCGAGCCGCGCCGATGGCGGTGCTGTCCGCGGCCGGGGTGGAGGCCGAATCGGACCTGGCCTTCGCCGGGCTGCACGAATTGCTGCGGCCGGTCCTTGGCTACCTGGGCGAGCTGCCGGATATTCAGTCCCGGGCGCTGGCCGGCGCACTTGGGATCGCGCCGTCCACGCACGCTGACCGCCTGCTGATCTCGGCCGCGGTGCTGGGTGTGCTGGCGGCGGCCGCCGAGGACCGCCCCACGCTGTGTGTGGTGGACGACGCCCAGTGGCTGGACCGGCCGTCCGCGGATGCCCTGGTGTTCACGGCCCGGCGGCTGCGAGCCGAGCACCTGACGATGGTGTTCGGCGCGCGCGAGGGTGAGGCGACCCGCTTTGAGGCTGCTGGCCTGGCCGAACTCATGCTTACCGGGCTGGCGGATCAGCCTGCTGCCATGGTTCTGGCGGGCCGGGCACGCCGGGCGGCGCCCGGGGTGCGGGACCGGCTGCTCGCCGAGGCCGCGGGGAATCCGCTGGCGCTGCTGGAGCTGGCGGGCGGGCTGTCGGATGAGCAGCTGCAGGGCCTGGTCCCGCTGCCGGAGGCGATTCCGTTGACCCCGCGGCTGGAAGGGGTGTTCCGCCAGCGGATCGGGCAGCTTCCCCCGGCGGCGCAGACCGCGCTGCTGATCGCCGCCGCCGACAACACCGGCGACGCGCCGACCGTGCTGCGCGCGGCGACCGGGCTGCGGCTTCCCTCTGACGCCCTCGACGCCGGGCAGCGGGCGGCCCTGATCCGGGTTACCGGCACCACGATCACCTTCCGCCATCCGCTGGTCCGCTCGGCGCTCTATCAGAGCGCCACGCTGAGCCAGCGCCAGCAGGCGCACGCGGCGCTGGCGGACGCGCTGGCCGGCGAGGAGAACACCGACCGCCGGGTCTGGCACCAGGCGATGGCCACCCTCACCGGTGACGAGGAAGTCGCCGCGGCCCTGGAGGCCTCCGCCCGCCGGGCCGAGCTGCGGGCCGGGCACTCATCGGCGGCTGCCGCCTATCTGCGGGCGGCCGAGCTGAGCACCGATGACGCCCGCCGGGTGCGGCGGATGGCCGCCGCCGCGCAGGCCGCCTGGGACGCTGGGCAGCCCGGCCGGGCCCGGGACATCGTCGGGCAGGCGCTGCCGCACGCCACCGGCCAGACGCGGGCGCGGCTGCTGCACCTGGGCGGGGTGATCGAAGCACGCACGGGCAGTCTGGCGGACGCATGCACCAGGCTGGCCGACGGTGCTGCGGCGACCAGTGATCCATCGCTCAAGCTGGAGGCGCTGATCGAGGCCGCTGAAGCCGCCTTGTTCTCCGGTGACCTGGCAAGAGCCACCGAGATCTCTGCCAGCGCAGCGGCCATTCCCGCGACGACCGCCCGTGATCAGCTGATCGCCGCCATGCTCCGGGGATTCGGGCACGCGTTCGCCGGGGAGCACGAGCAAGCACAGCCCGTGCTGACCGAGGCACTACAGCATGCCGACGCTCTCGATGACCCGCGTGCGCTGGTCTGGGCCTCCAACGCCGCCCAGGTGGCGGACGACCTGGGCAGCGGCCTCCGCTACGCTAACCGCGCGGTCGATGTGGCGCGCCGTCAGGGCCTGCTCAGCCAGCTGCCGGTGGCGCTGGAGCAGCAGGCGTTCGAGCTAGCCGCGAGCGGCAGCTTCGACCTCGCCTACGCGGCTGCCGAGGAGGGCTACCGGCTGTCTGTCGACATCGGGTATGGGCTGGGGTGGCACTTGGTGACCATGGCAAGCGTGGAGGCGGTGTGGGGCCGCGAGGCCGATAGCCGCCGCCACGCCGAGCAGGCGCTTACCCAGCGGAACGCCTTTCTCACAAGCACGGCCGAGAACGTTCTCGGCATCATCGAGCTCACCATGGGACGGCCGGAGCAAGCGGCTGACCGGCTGCTTCCGCTTACCGATTTGGAAAACCCCGGGATCAGCATGCTCATCGCCCTGCAGGCGATGCCCGATGCGGTGGAGGCAGCGGTGCGCGCCGGCAGGCCGGAAGAGGCCGGCCAGCGCCTGGAGATTCTCCGGGGGTGGGCCGCTGTGGCTCCCACGTCCGCCCGGCTGGGGTTGCTGGCGCGGTGTGAGGCACTGACGGGGGCGCGGGATGCGGATGAGGCGTTCGGGGAGGCGATCGCGGCGGCCGCGGCGCTGCCGCCGTTGCAGCGGGCCAGGACGGAGTTGCTTTACGGCGAGTGGCTGCGACGTGAGCGGCGGCGCACCGATGCGCGCGGCCATCTGCGTACCGCCCTGGAAATGTTCCGGACGATGGGCGCGGCGCCGTGGGCGGAGCGGGCCGAGGCGGAGCTGCGGGCGACGGGGGAGACCGCGCGCAAGCGTGATGTGTCGGCGGTGGAGCAGCTGACGCCGCAGGAGCTGCAGATCGCGGGCCTGGTCGCCGGGGGGCTGACCAACAAGGAGATCGCGGCGCAGTTGTTCCTCAGCCCGCGCACGGTCGACTACCACCTGCGGAAGGTCTTCACCAAGCTCGGCATCGCCTCCCGCAGCGAACTCATACGCGGCGGCCTGCCCCGGCCCGGGGTCGCCTGAGCACGCGCAGCAGCGCGGCACGAGCAGGAACAGCCCGGCGCTGCTGGTGACCTGGCCGGACCAGTCGAGCCCGCGCGCCCGCGGTCAGGCCACTCGCGCACCCACCGTCGGGTGCCGCAAAAGCTGATCACCCGAGCGGGACGCTGATGCAGAAGACCGCGTGCCAGCCCAGCCCGCTGGTCAGGACCCCGCCGGCGGCACTACCCGCCGCGAACGCAAACCCGATGGTCGCGCCGTAGGCGGCCACCGCGTCCGCGCGCTCGCGCGTGGCGGTGAACGGGGCGAGCCCGGCGGTGAACACCCGCCGCCCCAGCCGGTCAACGGCCGATCCTGCGCCGGGCACCACTGCTGCCAGGGCGAGGGTGTACTGTCGGCGACCGCTGCAGCCCGGCCGGCCCGGAGTTAAGATCACGGGCGAGATGCGGCAGTGCGGCGTTGACGACGGCGATGTCCGCCATCAGCACTGCCGTGGCCAGGCAGGCCACGGCAACCGCGCCGCGCCTGGCGCGTGGGGAAAGCTCGCAACCGTGTCAACGTCCCTTTCGTGCGGGGTACGCGGGATCCGCGCCTTCCGAGACCGCCACGGCTTGAGCTGGCTGGCTCAGTGAAGTCGCCGGTCGGCACGCCGGGATGACGCAAATTCAGCAGAAGGCCAGGGTCGGCCGGTCCTCGGCCCCTGACCCAGGCAGCTGTGAATTGACGCGCCGACCGGCTCCGATGTTGGCGACCGGGCAGCCGGGCGGTGCCGCCCGGCTGCCCGGTTCTGGGTGCGGGTCAGGCGTCTCGCCGGGTGATCAGGAACGCTGCCGCGGCGGTCGCGGCGACGGCGTACGCCGTGACGATGAGGAAGGACGGGCCGGGCGAGAGGTAGCCGGGAACCGGATGCTGGGCGATCACCTGCTGGGCGGCTATGTCCAGGCTGTACTTGCCGATCCGGACATCCCACGGCGCGGGCAGGGCCTGGATGATGTGGGGCAGGAGGAAGACGATCCCGATCACGGCGGTGATCGTGCCGGCGGTGTGCCGGATGACGGCGCCCAGCCCGAGCCCGACCCAGGCCATGACGGCCAGGTAGAACCCGGCGGCCAGCACGCCGCGCAGCGCCCCGGGATGGGCCAGGGTCACGTCCGCGTGCTGGCCGGACAGCGCCTGCTGGCCGGCGAAGAAGGTGGCGAAGGCGATCAGTTCCCCGGCGGCCAGGGTCAGGGCGCCGACGACCGCGGCCTTGGCCGCGATGACCGCGCGGCGCCGCGGGGCCGCGGCGAAGGTGGTGCGGATCAGGCCGGTGGTGTACTCGGAGCTGATCGCGAGCACGCCGAGCGCGCCGAACGCCAGCTGGGCGAGCCCCAGGCCGGTGAAGGCGTCGTCCACCGGGTCGAAAGAAGCCCTGGCCTGCGCGGTCATGGTGGCCCACTGGGTGGCTTGGGAGCGGGTGACCAGGTATCCGACTCCCACGGCCGCCACCGCGGCGAACAGCAGGGTCAGGTAGGTGGAGCGGACGGAGCGGAGTTTGATCCATTCGGCGGCGAGCAGGTCGCGGGCCCGGGCCGGGGCGGAGGCGGTGATGGTGGTCATGATCAGGCTGCCTTTCCAGCGTAGCCGGGCAGGTCGGCACGGTAGTCGACGCTGTCCTGGGTGAGTTCCATGAACGCCTCCTCCAGCGAGGCGTGCCGGGGGGTGAGCTCGTGCACGGTGATGCCGTGCGCGCTGGCCACCTCCCCGATCGCGGCGGCATCCAGGCCGGTGACCGCGAGCCCGCCGTCAGGCTCGGCGGTGACCAGAGCGCCCCGCTGGGTCAGCAGCCCGGCAAAGGCGCCGCCCGCTGGCGAGCGCACCAGGACATCGTTGCGGGAACTTTGCCGCACGAACTCCTCGATGGGCGCGTTGGCCACGAGCCGACCGCGGCCGATGACGATGAGGTGATCGGCGGTCAGCGCCATCTCGCTCATCAGGTGGCTGGAGACGAAGATGGTCCGGCCCTCGGCGGCCAGCGACTTGAGCAGGCCGCGGATCCAGTGGATGCCCTCGGGGTCCAGGCCGTTGACCGGCTCGTCGAATAGCAGCACCGGCGGGTCGCCGAGCAGCGCTGCCGCGATGCCCAGCCGCTGCTTCATGCCCAAGGAGAACCCGCGGACCCGCCGGCCGGCCACCCCGTCCAGGCCCACCATGGCAAGCACCTGGCCGACGCGGCGGGCACCGATCCGGTTGCTGGCCGCGATGGCGCGCAGGTGATCACGGGCGGTGCGGCCGCCGTGCACGGCGCCGGCGTCCAGCAGCGCGCCGGCCTGGCGCAGCGGGCGAGACAGCTGCTGGTAGGGGCGGCCGTTGACGGCGGCCCACCCTGAGGTGGGGGCGTCCAGGCCGAGGATGACCCGCATGGTGGTGGACTTGCCGGCGCCGTTGGGCCCGAGGAAGCCGGTAACCCGGCCCGGCTGGACGGTGAAGCTGAGCCCATCGACGGCCACGGCGCTGCCGTAGCGTTTGGTCAGCTCGTGAACCTCGATCATTAGCTGTGCCTTTCGTGCTGGTGGCGGTGCTGTTCAGGCTGCCCGAGCAGGCGGGCCGGGCAGGGAAGGGGCGGCTGGCCGTGCGGCGATGGGTGCGCGCGAGCAGCCCGCCGGGTGGGCCGGTGCTTGGTGCAGGCCGGGCCGCTGGTGCAGGCGGCGCAGCGGAAGCCGGCCGGCAGATCGCTGGGGTGTGCTGGCGGCGCTGCTGAGAGCGGGCCGGTGCTCGCGGGACGGATGCCCGTCCTCGCCGAGGCTGCGGCTGAGGGCCACGGCGCCGGCGATGACCACGGCCAGTGCTAGCGCCTGGCCGGCCAGGGCCGCGGACCCGGTCCGGATGTGCTCGCCGAACAAGAACACCCCGAACAGGCTGGCTGAGAACGGATCCAGGATGGTGAACCCGGGCTGCGAGGCGGCCAGCGGCCCGGCCGCCAGCGCGTGCGAGGCCAGCAGCATGGTCGCCGCCCCGACGATGACGAGCACGTACAGCGACCAGGTGGACAAGACGGCGCCGATGCCGGCACCGAGGTGCGAGCTGAGTTCCTTGATGACCGCGGCCATGAACCCCCAGGAGATCCCGGTGGCCGCCCCGAGCAGCGCGGCCCGGCGGCCCGCGGACGCGCCGGCCCGGTTGTCGAGCTCATGGGCCACGGCCAGGGCCGCGAGCACGACGCCGGCGGTGGCCAGCCCGGCCAGCAGCCACGAGTGGCCCGGCGCGTGCAGCCGCCCGCCGTACGGTGACGCCAGGCGGAGGTACAAGCCAATCCCCGCCGACATGGCGGCCGCCGCCAGCCAGTCGCGCCGCTTGACCGACCGCGAGCCGGCGACGGCCAGGTAGCCGAAGACGAACAGCAGCTCGGCTGCCAGGATGGGCTGGACCAGGGCCAGGCCGCCGGAGCGCAGCGCGGTCAGCTGGAAGATGAACCCGCCGATCATCGCGGCGATGCCGAGCAGCCAGGCCGGGCGGCGGGCCAGCCGGACGACGAGCCGGACATCGAAGCCCGCTGTCTGGGTACTCCTGGCCCCCTTGCGCTGGCACACCGAGGACGTGGCCGTGCAGATGCTTGCCGCGACGCCCAGCAGGATTGCCTTCTCCATCAGCTTGTCCCTTCGCCAGTGCCGGGCGGTCAAGCCCGCGGTATCGGTACCGCACCAACTTCGCCTGGCCGGGGGCCGGCTGGCATCAGCGAAATCGCCAGTCCCGTCGCCAGCGGATCGCCGGTCACCGGCGAGGCCGACCGCGCCGGTGCCGCAGGTGACTGCGCAGCCGGGAGCGCCATCGCGCGACCGGCCCAGGTGGCCCACCTGTGAAACAGGGCCTGGGAGTTAGCATGCGTTATGGCCAGCCCTTGGATTCGGCAGCCAGCTGTGCAACTGCTCGGGCGTGAGCGCGAGTGTGCGGTGATCGACCGCTTGCTGGCCGATGCCGGCGCTGGCGCTGGGGGCGCGTTGGTGGTGCGGGGCGAGGCGGGCATCGGCAAGTCCGCGGTGCTGGGATACGCGGTACAGCGGGCGGCGCCGGGGATGCTGGTGTTGCGCGCGGATGGCGTGGAGGCCGAGTCGGATCTGGCGTTCGCGGGGCTGCATGGGCTGCTGCGCCCGGTCCTGGCGCATCTGCGCGAGCTGCCTCAGCCCCAGTCGGCGGCGCTGGCGGGTGCGCTGGGGCTGGCACCGTCAACGCAATCCGACCGCCTGCTGATGTCGGCGGCGGTGCTGGGCCTGCTCGCGGCGGCCGCGGAGGACACGCCGGTGCTGTGCGTGGTCGATGACGCGCAGTGGGTGGATCGGCCGTCGGCCGGCGCGCTGGTTTTCGCGGCCCGCCGGCTGCAGGCCGAGCGGCTGGCGATGTTGTTCGGAGCGCGCGAGGGTGAGGTGCGCCGGTTCGAGGCGGCGGGCGTGCCGGACTTCGCGCTGACCGGGCTGGACCCGCCGTCGGCGGCCGCCGTCTTGGCCGCCGGGGGGTGGGGCGCGGCGCCGTCGGTGCGGGAGCGGTTGCTGGCCGACGCAGGCGGGAACCCGCTGGCGCTGCTGGAACTGCCGCGCGGATTGTCAAAGGCGCAGCTGGATGGGCGGGCCGTCTTGCCGGACGCGATTCCGCTCAGCCCGCAGCTGGAGGGCGTGTTCCGGCAGCTGATCGGGCGGCTCGCGGAAACGGCGCAGACGGCGCTGCTGATCGCCGCTGCGGACACGACCGGGGACATGCCGGCCGTGCTGCGGGCGATGGCAGTACTTGAGCTTCCCGTTGAAGCGCTGGATCCCGCGGAGGGTGCGGGCCTGGTCCGGATCTCTGGAACAACGATCACCTTCCGCCATCCGCTGGTGCGCTCGGCCCTGTACCAGGGGGCGACGTTGAGCCAGCGCCAGCGGGTGCACGCGGCGCTGGCGGGGGCGTTCACCGGCGAGGAGCACGCGGACCGCCGGGTCTGGCATCAGGCGCTGGCCACGCTGGCCGGCGATGAGGAAATCGCGGCGACGCTGGAGGCCTCAGCCCGCCGCGCGCAGCTGCGGGCCGGGCATGCGTCCGCGGCGACTGCGTTCATGCGCGCGGCCGAGCTGAGCACCGACGACACCCGCCGCGTGCGGCGGATCGCCGCCGCGGCCCAGGCCGCCTGGGATGCCGGGCAGGCCGATCGGGCCCGGGCCGCCGCCGGACAAGCGCTGCCCCTGGCCAGCGGCGAAACCCGCGCGCGACTGCTGCACCTGACTGGGGTGATCGAAGCACGCACCGGCAACATGCAGGAGGCGTGCACCAGGTTCCTCCAGGGAGCTGAGGCGAGCAATGAGCCGTCCCATACGCTGGAGATGCTGGTTGAGGCCGCTGAAGCGGCGACGATGTGCGGCGACAGGGCGCAAACGTTCCGGCTCGCGGATCGTGCCGCGGGTGTCGTGCCGGTGACCCCGCGAGATTGCCTTATGGTCGCGGTGCTTGGCGGTTTCGCCCTCGCACTAGCTGGTGACCAGGATCGGGCCCGCTCACTGCTCGTTGATGTGCATGCCCAGGCCGCTGAGCTCGATGATCCGCGCGCGCTGATCTGGGCGTCAACCGCGGTGTCAGTGGCCGGGGACTCTGCGGACGCTTTGTCTTATGTGAACCGCGCGGTCGAGTCGGCGCGCCGGCAGGGCCTGCTCAGCATGCTCCCGGCCGCCCTCGAGGAACAGGCGATCGTTCTCATTGAGAATGGCAGCTTCGATCTCGGCTACGCCGCCGCCGTGGAAGGTTACCGGCTCTCGCTCGACATCGGCCATGGGAGTGGCGGGCACCTTATGAACATGGCGGTGGTCGAGGCGGTACGGGGCCACGAGGAGGCTCGCCACCATGCGGAGGAGGCGCTTTCGGTCGGCCAGCGAACCGGGTCGACGTTCCTTATTGCCTGTGCCGAGCGGACACTGGGATTCCTTGACCTGACTTTGGGCCGGACGGAGCAGGCAGCAGACCGACTGCTGGCGCTGACCACACCGGGTAGCCCGGCTGTCAGCGAGTTCATGGCACCGGAGGCGATTCCCAACGCCATAGAGGCGGCGATACGGGCTGACAGGCACCAGGCCGCGGCCGAGCGGCTTGAGACGTTCCGTGCCTGGGTCGCGGGAGCGCCCACGCCGACCCGGCGAGCGATGCTCGCACAGTGTGAGGCGCTGCTGGGGGTGCGGGATGCGGATGAGGCGTTCGGGGAAGCTCTCGCGGCGGCCCCGGCGCTGCCTCCGTTGCAGCGGGCCCGGACGGAGCTGCTTTACGGTGAATGGCTGCGGCGTGAGCGGCGGCGCACCGATGCCCGCGGTCACCTGCGCACCGCCCTGGAATTGTTCCGCACACTTGGCGCGACGCCGTGGGCGGAGCGAGCCGAGGCCGAGCTGCGGGCGACCGGGGAGACCGCGCGTAAGCGCGACCCGTCCGCGGCCGAGCAGCTGACACCGCAGGAACTCCAGATCGCCGGGCTGGTCGCCGAGGGCCTGACCAACAAGGAGATCGCCGCGCAGCTGTACCTCAGCCCGCGCACCGTGGACTATCACCTGCGCAAGGTCTTCACCAAGCTCGGGATCGGGTCGCGGGCCGACCTGATCCGTGCGGGACTGTCCCAGCGCGAGTCCGCCTGAATCCGGTGCGAGGCGCCGGACGCGCCGCTGTGATGCACGTCCGGCTGGCAGACGCACACGGGTGGGCCCCCAGCTTGGCTGGGGGCCCACCCTTACGAGGCATGATGCTGGCGGGAGTTCCTCCCGGTTGCCCGTGCCTCATGAGACAGTCACGGGCCTCCTTTCGTCCTGGGTGTGCTCGCCGGCTCGGCTGCCGCCGCCAGCGCTGGCGGTGCCGGTGAGGCCGGCCGGGTGGGCGGGGGTCTCGTGCAGGCCGAGCCGCTGGTGCAGGCGGCGCAGCGGGCCGGGGGCCCACCAGTTCCATTCGCCGAGCAGGGTCATCGTGGCCGGGACCAGGATGCAGCGGACCAGGGTGGCGTCGACGGCGACGGCGATGGCCAGCGCCAGGCCGAATTCCTTGATGCCCATGCTCTGCCCGGCGGCGAAGCCGAGGAAGACGATGATGACCAGGAACGCGGCCGAGGTGATGATCCGCCCGGAGCGCTGCAGCCCGGCGGCGACCGCGGTGTTGGTGTCGCCGGTCTCGTCGTGGGCCTCCTTGATCCGGGACAGCAGGAACACCTCGTAGTCCATGGACAGCCCGAACGCGAAGGCGAACACGATGACCGGGATCCAGGCCTCGATCGCGCCGAACGCGGTGAAGCCGAGCAGCGAGGCCAGGTGTCCGTCCTGGAAGATCCAGACCAGCGCGCCGAAGGTGGCGCCGAGCGAGAGGGTGTTCATGACCAGGGCCTTGATCGGGATGAGCACCGACCCGGTCATCAAGAACAGCAGCGTGAAGGTGGCCAGGCCGATGATCGCCAGGGCGTACGGGAGCCGCTGAGCGATGGTGGTGTTGAAGTCGGTCAGGGAGGCTTCCTGCCCGGTCACCCAGGTGCGGAACGCCGGCCGGTGCTCGCGCAGCTCGGTGACCAGGTGCCGGGCGGTGCTGCCTTGCGCGGTCCCGGCCGGGATCACGTCGATGGCGGACACGTTCCCGTGCAGGCCTTTTTCGATGCTGACCGCGCCCGCGCCGGGCAGGTGGCTGATCGTGGCCGCGTACGCGGCGATCCGCGGGTCGCTGGCCGGGAGCTTGGCGACGACCGTGACCGGGTCGGCGCGCAGGCCGGGGAAGTCGGCGTACAGGGCCAGCGCGACCTGGCGGCTCTCGCTGCCCTGGGGTAGCGTGCGGGGATCGCCCAGGCCGTAGTTCACGTGCAGGAACGGCAGCGCGGCGGCCAGCAGGAGGGCGCTGACCCCGGCGGCGGCCAGGATCGGGCGGCGCTGCACCCGGCGGGCCAGCCGGCCGAAGAACCCGTCCTCGGCCTGCTGCCGG
>Ga0318516_10000487_pt1 | contig 12562 bp, 9 predicted proteins | sample GRESIP176b2f20_FD_202501 | JGI IMG/M metagenome (GOLD analysis project Ga0318516, IMG submission 202501) | Tropical soil microbial communities from Luquillo Experimental Forest, Puerto Rico - GRE.SIPMG.176b2f20 | ecosystem: Environmental > Terrestrial > Soil > Tropical forest > Bulk soil... | reverse complement strand
CTGTCGCGCTCGAAGTCCTGGTCGTACAGGCGCTCGGTGAGCTCGCTCTTGGAGATCACTTCCCCGGCACGCAGCATCAGGTGCTCGAGAATGCGGTATTCGAAGGTGGTGAGCTCCACCGCTGCGCCGTCCACGGTGATGGTCTGCGCCCGCGTATCGAGAACAATCGGACCGCACTTGAGCTGCGGGCTCGCCCAGCCGCCTGCGCGGCGCAACAGCGCCTGCAACCGGGCCAGCACTTCCTCGAAGTGAAAGGGTTTGACGACGTAGTCATCCGCGCCCGCCTGCAGGCCTTCGACCTTGTCCTGCCAGTTGTCGCGCGCAGTCAGGATCAGAATCGGGTACGTTTTACCGGCGGCGCGTAGACGGCGGATGAGCTCGAGGCCGGAGATACCCGGCAGCCCGAGATCGATGACAGCAACATCGAGCGGATATTCGCGCCCGGCGAACAGGCCCTCATCGCCATCCCGCGCTACATCCACGGTAAAGCCCGCTTCGCCGAGACGCGTCTGCAGGCTCTCGCGCAGCGACGCCTCGTCTTCGACCACCAGTGCGCGCATGCCGCTCCCCGTAACGCCGCTGTTACTGCATATAACCGTTGGCCGCGTCGACGCGCACCGTCCACACCTTGCCCGCGTCATTCAACAGCCGCAGTACGTAGAGCGTACGGCCTGCGTCGTGCTCGGTCTCGGCTTTCACTACCCGCGCGTGATACCGCTCTTCCACCATCCGCACGGCCTGGTCCATCGAAATGCTGTCGCGCGCCATCACGAGCGGAGCGGAGCCGGACTGCGCGGGCAGCGTCGCGGAGGCGAATACCAGCGCCGCGCCCGTGGCGCCGGCCGCCGCACCCAGGAGCAGGAGCCCGATTGATCTGGCACTACTCATAACACTCAAGCCTAACGCATTCACGTGTTGGAGGGCGACTGTCAGCACAAGCCGTGATTCCTTCAGCTGGCGTTCAGTTTCGCTTCGTTCCAGAGTGCCTCCCACTCGGCGGGCGAGAGCCGTGCGAGCTCGAGGCCACGAGCCTGCACCAGGGACTCCATGCGCGCAAAGCGGCGCTCGAACTTGTCATTCGCCACACGTAACGCCGCCTCGGCATCGATGTGCAGATGCCGGCTCCAGTTGACGACGCTGAAGAGCAGATCGCCCAGCTCGCTGACGAGCGCGTGCGGTGCCGACTGATGCGCGTCGCCGCCGGGGTGACTCTCGAGCGCCGCGTCGATCTCCTCGAGCTCCTCGAGCACCTTGGAGCGCACTGCGCGAGCGTCCGGCCAGTCAAAACCGACGCGCGCGGCGCGCCGGCCCAGCTTCGCCGCGCGCGTGAGCGCGGGCAGCGCCCGTGGCACACCGGCCAGCACCTCACTTGCGCCGGCGGCTGCCGCTCGCGCCCGGCTCGCGGCGCGCTCCTGTGCCTTCTGCTCCTCCCAGACGCGCACCAGATCCTCCGGGGCAACAGTAGCCCCCGCGAACAGGTGCGGATGGCGTCTGACCAACTTGTCGCGGATTCCGTCCGCCACGGCGCTGAAGTCGAACCAGCCGCGTTCCTCGGCCATGCGTGCGTGAAACACCACCTGGAACAGCAGATCGCCCAGCTCCTCAAGCAGGTGCTCGCGGTCGCCGTGCTCGATGGCATCGGCGACCTCGTACGCTTCCTCGATGGTGTAAGGCGCGATGCTGGAGAAGGACTGCGCACGGTCCCAGGGGCAACCGCGCTCGGGGTCGCGTAGCCGCGCCATCAGCGCGAGCAGTGCTCCGACCGCCCGCTCGGCCTCACTCATGGTGCCTGCGGTCCTGCGGACACACGGTACAGCGTGTGCAGCATCCCCGCAGTTGCACCCCAGATGGTGCGCTCACCGAAGGGGATCTCGCGAAACTCGACCTCATCGCCTGCGCCGCTGGTGCGGCGCTGGAGGCGATGGTTGGCGGGGTCGAACAGGTAACCGAGCGGCACCTCGAAGGTATCCGCGACTTCCTGGCTATCGAGCGCCAGCTCGAACCCGGGCTGCACGAAGGCGACGACCGGCGTGATTCGAAAGCCGGTGACCACCACGTGATCCGGGAGATAGCCAATCACGGAGACAAAGTGCTCATCGAGCCCGATCTCCTCGCGCGCTTCCCGCAGTGCAGCCGCAGCGGGACTGGGGTCGCTCGGCTCGATGCGCCCGCCCGGGAAGCTGATCTGCCCGGCATGGTGTCGCAGCTGCGTGGCACGCTGCGTGAAGAGCACCGTGAGATCCGGTCTTTCGACGAGCGGGATGAGCACCGCCGCCGGCACCGGCTCACGCGGCAGCAGTAGCCGCCGCCGGTCACCGGGCTCGAAGAGTCCTGGCACCATCCAGTCCTCGCGGGCGTGCCTTGGTGCGGTGCCGGCGAGACGTGCGCGGATGATGCTCGCCCAGTCGCGCTGCGTTGGGGCCGGCATGGCGCGCTCGCTCTCCTCGGGTGCCTCCTGCATGGCGCGTGGCGCTTCGGGGGCTTCAGCCTCCTCCACCGCCTCCTCCCTTGATTCCACCGGTGGTGAGCTCCGCTGGATCGAGCAGCTTCTCGAGCTGCTCACGTGGCAGATTCGTCATCGATGCGGCGACCTCACGAATCGGACGCCCGTCGGCGTACGCTTTCTTCGCGATCGCCGCGCCCTTCTCGTAACCGATGACCGGGTTGAGCGCGGTCACGAGGATTGGATTGCGATCGAGTGCCTCCGTGAGTCGCCCAGTGTTCACGCGGAACCCGGCGATGGCGCTATCCGCGAGTGCGCGCGCGGCATTGGTCAGCAGGCGGATGCTCTCGAGCAGATTGTGGGCGATCACCGGCAGCATGACGATCAGCTGAAAATTGCCCGATTGGCCGGCGACGGTGATGGTGGTGTCGTTGCCGATCACCTGCGCGCACACCATGGCCACCGCTTCGGGTATGACCGGGTTGACCTTCCCCGGCATGATGCTGCTGCCCGGCTGCAGTGCCGGCAGCGCGATCTCACCGAGCCCGGCGAGTGGTCCGCTGTTCATCCAGCGCAGATCGTTGGCGATCTTCATGAGGCTGACGGCGAGGACCTTGAGCTGGCCCGAGAGCTCGACGGCGGTATCCTGGCTGGAGAGTGCCTCGAAATAATTGCGCGCCGGCTTGAACGCGAGCCCAGTGAGCGCCGAGAGCTCCTCGGAAAAGCGCGCGCCGAATTCCCCGTGCGCGTTGATGCCCGTCCCGACCGCGGTACCCCCCTGCGCCAGCGAGAGCAGCCGTGGCTCCACCGACCTCAGCCGTGCGATGTCGTTCTCGATCTGAGTACGCCAGCCCGAGAGCTCCTGCGAGAGCGTCACCGGCATGGCATCCATCAAGTGCGTGCGGCCGGTCTTGACGATGCCGGCAACCTCACGCTCCTTGGTCGCAATCACATCGCGCAGGTGCTCGAGCGCCGGTATGAGCTCGCGGCGCACCGCGAGCACTGCGCTCACGTGGATGACGGTCGGGATCACATCGTTGCTGCTCTGTCCCATGTTGACGTGATCATTCGGATGCACCGCGGCTCCGAGGCGGCGGGTCGCCAGTGCCGAGATCACCTCGTTGGCGTTCATGTTCGAGCTGGTGCCCGACCCGGTCTGGAACACGTCGAGCGGAAAGTGCCGGTCATGGCGTCCTGCAGCCACCTCTCCCGCTGCCGTGTCCACCGCCTGTGCGGTGCGCTCATCGAGCAGCTTCAGGCTGCGATTGGCGCGCGCCGCCGCCTGCTTCACCAGGCCGAGAGCCGCGATGAACTCGCGCGGCATGGTGAGACCGCTGATGGGGAAGTTCTCCACTGCGCGCTGCGTCTGCGCACCCCACAGCGCCTCGGCGGGCACTTTGAGCTCGCCCATGCTGTCACGCTCAGTACGGAAGGAGCTGGTCATGCGTGCACTCCGCGGCTGGAAACGACGGCCGAATGACCGTATGCGTTATGATAGTAGCGCATGTCCGCAAGCCCCAGCGATTGCCTGACGGCGCTCGAAGCGCTCTCGCCGGTCGATGGGCGCTACCGCGCCGCCGCCGCGCCACTGCGCAGCCTGCTCTCGGAAGGCGGGCTGATCCGCGAGCGCATCCGCATCGAGGCACAGTGGTTGCTCCAGCTCGTCGCAGCCGTCCCCCAACTCGCCGGCGCGGCGCTCAGCCCGGCGGTGAGCGAGCGCGCCCTGGAGCTGGCCCGGGCGCCCGAGCCTTCCGCGGCGGCGGCCGTGAAAAGCATCGAGGACCGCATTAATCATGATGTGAAGGCGGTCGAGTACTACGTGCGCGAGCAGCTGGCCGCCGCGGGAGCGTCCGCCGCGACCCTCGAGCTCGTGCATTTCGGCTGCACTTCCGAAGACATCAACAATCTCTGCTACGCGGGGCTGCTGCGCGCGGCGCGCGGCGTATTGCTGCCGGTGCTGGCGGCGCGCACGCAAGAGCTGACTCAGCTCGCACACCGCTACGCCGATACCGCCATGCCGGCGCGCACCCACGGGCAGGCCGCGAGCCCCACCACACTCGGGAAGGAACTGGCGAATTTCGCCGCGCGGCTCACCCGTGCGCAGCGCCGCTGGGCGTCGGTGAGCATCCTCGGGAAATGGAACGGAGCGGTGGGCAACTTCAACGCGCACGTAGCGGCCTTGCCGGCGGTCGATTGGCCGGGAGTCGCGCAGTCGTTCGTCGAGTCACTCGGGCTGGAGTACAACCCCTGGACCACGCAGATCGAGCCGCACGACTGGATCGGCGAATACTGCGACGCGGCTGCCGCGGCCAACGTCGTGTGTATCGACCTGTGCCGCGACCTGTGGGGCTACATTTCGCTCGGCTATCTGCGGCAGCAGGCAGCTGGCGGCGAGGTGGGTTCCTCCACCATGCCTCATAAGGTGAACCCGATCGACTTCGAGAACGCCGAAGGCAACTGCGGGCTCGCCAATGCCCTGCTGCGGCACTTCGCCGAGAAGCTGCCGGTATCGCGCTGGCAGCGTGATCTCACCGATTCGACCGTGCTACGAAATCTCGGGGTCGCATTAGGTCACACCCTCATCGCCTGGCGCGCCCTTGGGCGGGGCCTCGGGAAAATCGAGGCCGACCCTGCACGCATGACGGCGGATTTCGGCGCTGCGTGGGAGGTGCTCGGTGAGGCGGTGCAGACGGTGTTGCGTGCCGCCGGCGTACCCGATGGCTACGAGCGGCTGAAAGAATTCACACGCGGCCGGGCGATCGACGCAGCCACGCTCGCCGCCTTCATCGACGGCCTGCCATTGCCCGCTGCCGAGAAGGCGCGCCTGCGGAGCCTTCGGCCCGAGGGCTATACGGGCCTCGCCGCGCGGCTTGCGCGAGGGGTGTAGCGCGGACCGCACGGCGGCCCCCGGATTTGGCAAAGTGCGAACCAGGCCTCGCTTTTGACTTACTGCAGCCCTCCTCCCGCCCCAAACCGTGACCGGATCGGCAAGGAAATTCCAGGCCGGTCACTAAGATGCGACGCAGCCTGCCTTCCGTGCAGGTGATGCAGGACGCCAAGAGTGGCCATAAGCGGGGAACTTGATCTGAATGGTGCGTTGGCACAGCTTGCCAACGCACGCTACGCGTCCGAATCGGCCAATGGGACTGGCGGTTCGGCCAGCTCGCGCCAGGGTGCCGAAACCCTTACCGTACTCACCTCGCTCGCGGAAGTTCGCGCCGCGGTCAATGAGATCGCCGCCACCGCACAGCGGCTCATCTCCATCTACACCCCGGATCTCGAGCCCGATCTGTACGACCAGACGGCGTTTCTCGATGTCATCAAGCACTTCGTGCTGACGCGCAGCTTCTCCAAGGTACGCGTCCTGCTCGCCGAGCCGACACGCGTCATGCGTGACAGCAACCGCTTTGTCGCCATGGGGCGGCGTCTGTCGAGCTGCATCGACATCCGCTACGTCGCCGCGCCGGGCCAGCAACGCGCCTCGAGTTACCTCATCGCCGATGACCGCGCGATCGTGTACCGCATGCGCGCCGACACCTGGGACGGTGTGGCTGACATCAATAACACCGCGGCCGCACGCGTGTACCTGCAGGAGTTCGACCAGGTCTGGAACGCCAGCGCGGCCGAGCATGGCTTGCGCGCGGCACGCCGCGGCTGATCCCGGCCGCAAGCGTCGCGACCCGCCGACGATTTGGAGCAACACCGCTGACGGTTACAATGCCCGACATGGGCAGGACGCCTGATGTAACCGTGGCGGCCATCGTCGAGACGGCGGGCCGTTTCCTGGTGGTTGAGGAACGCATCAACCGCCGTTGGGTGTTCAATCAACCCGCAGGGCACGTCGAGCGCGGCGAAACCCTGCTCGCCGCCGTCGTACGCGAGGCGCGCGAGGAGACCGCGTGGCGCTTCGCACCGCAGGCGCTGGTCGGCGTCTACCTCTGGCGCAATCCCAGCACCGGCCGCGACATCCTGCGCTTCGCCTTCACCGGGCCCGTGGCTGATCACGACTCCGCGCAGCGGCTCGACCGCGGCATCATCGGCACGCACTGGCTCACCTGCAGCGAGCTGGAGGCTCGGGAGCAGCGATTGCGCAGCCCGCTCGTCCTATGCTGTGTGCGCGACTACCTGGCCGGTAAGCGCCACGAGCTGAACGGTGTCGCGCAGCTCGATCTCGAGTGCGCCGCCGGCTTCGTCAAGAGCGCTGCTGCCTCACCTCGGGGGCCGGCGGTTCGCGCAGTCGACATGACCTGAAGCGGAGGACGGCGTAGCTCAACCCGGCGCATTACAATGCGCCCATGTCTTCCGTGCCTGCACCTCCAGGTTCCTCCTCCCGGGTCATCGTCGGACTCTCGGGTGGCGTGGATTCCGCAGTCGCGGCACTGCTGCTGAAGGAGGCAGGCTGGGATGTGCAGGGGCTGTTCCTCAGCAACTGGGAAGAGGACGACGACGCCTACTGCACAGCCGCACAGGACTTCCAGGACGCCCGCGGCGTGGCCACCGAGCTCGGCATCATCCTGCACCGCGTTAGCTTCGCGGCCGAATATCGGGAGCGGGTGTTTGCGCACTTCCTGCGTGAGCATCGCGCCGGCCGCACGCCCAATCCCGATGTGCTCTGCAACCGCGAGATCAAGTTCGGTGTGGCGCTCAGCTGGGCCCGCCGGCTCGGCGCCTCGCACTTTGCAACCGGGCACTACGCCCGGCTCGAAGCAGCCGGTGACGGAGCCGCCTTGTGCAAGGCGCGTGATGCGGCCAAGGACCAGAGCTATTTCCTGCACGCGGTCGCCCGGTGCGAGCTCGCCAGGACCCTGATGCCGCTCGGTGAGCTGCACAAGGGCGCCGTACGCGAGCGTGCCCGTCGCGCCGGGCTCCCGGTGTTCGACAAGCCCGACAGCACCGGTATCTGTTTCATCGGCGAGCGGCCGTTTCGCGAGTTTCTCGCCCGCTATCTCGAGCGCTCACCCGGGGTGATCGAGTCGGCCGATGGCGAGGTACTGGGAACGCACGAGGGACTGCCCTTCTACACGCTCGGTCAGCGAGCGGGACTGCACATCGGTGGCCGCAGCGGCCGTGACCAGGCGCCCTGGTACGTGGCGCGAAAGGATGCTGCCCGCAACGCACTGATTGTGGTGCAGGGCCATGATCACCCGTTGCTCGAGAGCCGCGCGCTCACAACCGGAGTCTGGCACTGGCTCGCGCCTGCACGGCGCGAGCCCTTCCACGGCGCCGTAAAAGTGCGCTATCGGCAGAGCGACCAGGCAGCACGGCTCGAACCGCGAGCGGATGGCAGCATGCGCATCGTGTTCGAGGAGCCGCAGCGCGCCGTGACACCCGGTCAGTACGCCGTAGGGTACGAAGGCGAGCGGTGTCTCGGCGGTGCCGTGATCGAGTCGCTCGCACGCCCCGAGCGGCTGTCCGCCGCGGCCTGAAGGACACGACGGCTGCGGGGCGGCAGGCAGCGGGTGCGCCCGATATAATTGCGTGCACACCGCGGAGACCCCCATGAACAACAGCTTCCGGGCACGCTCGACGCTCAAGGTGGGCGATCAGACCTATGAGATCTGGAGCCTCGCCGCGTTGCCGCAAGAGAAGCTGGCGCGCCTGCCCTACTCGCTCAAGGTTTTGCTGGAAAATCTGTTGCGCTACGAGGATGGCGTCAATGTCACGCGCGCCGACATCGAGGCGCTCCTCGAGTGGAACCCCGTCGCTACCCCGGCGCACGAAATTGCCTTCACGCCCGCACGGGTCATCCTGCAGGACTTTACCGGGGTTCCCTGTGTCGTCGACCTTGCGGCCATGCGCGATGCCATCGTGCGCCTTGGCGGCAGCGCCGATCGCGTGAATCCGCTGAACCCGGCGGAGCTCGTCATCGACCATTCGGTGCAGGTGGATGAATACGGCACACCGAATGCGCTCGCCGCCAATACCGCAATCGAGTTTGCACGCAATCGCGAACGCTATGCCTTCCTGCGTTGGGGACAGACGGCCTTCCGCAATCTCTCGGTAGTGCCACCGAGCACCGGCATCGTGCACCAGGTGAACCTCGAGTATCTCGCCCGTGTGATTTTCGATGCGCCGACCAACGGCACGCGCCGTGCGTATCCGGATACGCTCGTGGGAACCGATTCGCACACCACCATGGTGAACGGGCTCGGCGTCCTTGGGTGGGGCGTCGGCGGCATCGAGGCCGAGGCGGCCATGCTCGGCCAGCCGGTCACCATGCTCATTCCGCAGGTGATCGGCTTTCGCCTCGACGGACGTCTGCAGCCGGGCGCCACGGCGACCGATCTCGTCCTCACCGTCACGGAGATGCTGCGCAAGAAAGGTGTGGTCGACAAGTTCGTCGAGTTCTTCGGTGACGGTCTCGCCAATCTGCCCCTCGCCGATCGCGCGACCATTGCCAACATGGCCCCCGAGTACGGCAGCACCTGCGGCATCTTTCCGATCGATGCCGAGACCGTGCGTTACCTCGAGCTCTCGGGCCGGCCGCGCGAGCGGCTCGAGCTGGTGAGCGCCTACGCGCGAGCGCAGGGCATGTGGCGTAACGAAGGCGCACTGCCCGCCAGCTACACGGATGTGCTCGAGCTCGACCTCGGTACGGTCGAGCCGAGCCTCGCCGGGCCCCGGCGTCCCCAGGACCGTGTGCCACTGAAGAGCGCGAAGCAGGTCTACGAGGCGAATGCGAAAAAGGCAGCCGACGAGCGTACCGCGCGCGGCACCGGTGCCCGCGGGGTGGCGGCGGCAAAGCTCAATGGTGGAAGCTACGAGCTCAAGGACGGCTCGGTGCTCATCGCAGCGATCACGAGCTGCACCAACACGTCCAACCCATCGGTGATGCTCGGCGCGGGGCTCCTGGCTCGGAAGGCGCGCGAGCGCGGACTCAGCTCGAAGCCGTGGGTGAAAACGAGCCTGGCGCCAGGCTCGAGGGTCGTGACCGACTACTTCACTAAGGCTGGCGTGCTCGAAGATCTCGAAGCGCTCGGGTTCGATCTCGTCGGCTACGGATGTACCACCTGCATCGCCGCCGGGACTCCCGTGCTGCTCGCCAATGGGACGAGCCGCCGGATCGAGAGCATGTCAGCCGCAGGCGGTGCCCGAGTCTTCGGTCCCACGATGGATCGCAGCCTCGCGATGGCTACGCAAACCGAGATGATGGTGCAGGGTGAGCGCGAGTGCATCTCTGTGGTGCTGCAGGACGGCCGGCGGCTGGTCTGCACGGACGATCATAAGATCCTGTGCTCAGATGGCCGCTGGGTTCCCGCGGGAGAACTGGTGCCCAAGCGCGATCGCGTCGTTACCGGCCTCGAGGCTCCCCTGGATGAGCCAGCAGCAGATGAGGCGGGCTATCAGCTGCTTGCCGGCGGAATGACCTTCGGCTTTGCCAACGAGTGGGAGCGCGCCCGCAGCCTCGCGTTCGCACGTCTCGTCGGTCATCTGATCAGTGACGGCTCGATCAGTCGGATGGGCCAGGGCAGGATGAATCTAGGCCAGGCCCTCGATCGCGAAGCAGCGCTGGACGACATCGAACTCCTCACGGGCAAGCGCCCGGTCGCCAAACGCTACGATCCGCGGAAGTGGAGCATCGTCCTGCCGCAGAAGTTGACCGCCATCATTGCTTCGCTCCCGGGCGTGCGCCGTGGTCGGCGCATCCACCAGAGCTCTGCGCTGCCGGAATTCGTTCTGGACGAGAAGTGTCCTGTGGCCATGGTGCGCGAGTTCCTCGCGGCACTCTTCGGTGCCGACGGACACTCGCCTGCGCTCCATCGGCAGGGCGAGACCGAAGCGAGTGCACTGCTCCGACCGCCCGCGTTCGCGCAGAGCGCCAAGCCCGAGCACGCGGAAGCACTAAAGCAGGTCATGCAGCTCATCATGCAGCTGCTCGTGCGCTGTGGGGTGAAAGCCCGTGGAGCTCGAATCTATACCTATCCTACGCGGCGCTCGCCCTCGACCTATCCGGCCGCGCGAGACGGCGTAGAGCGCATCGAAGTGCGCCTGGCTCTGCCAGAGGGTCTGTCGTTTGTCGAACGAGTCGGTTTCCGATATTGCGTCGATAAGTCGTTGCGCGCGAGCGCGGCCGCGGTCTACTGGCGCACCATCGACACCATCAACCGGCAGCGCCTGTGGATGGCGGATCGTATCGAGGCGCTGCGAGAAAACTATGACTTCAGCTTTCAGCAAACCCGGCGCATCGCCGCAGCGGAGCTGATGACGTACGAGACGACATTGTTTCCGCATTACGCGCTGCTTGAAGGTCACGACCGCTTCGACCGCCTGCCTGGCACAGAGAACCACCGCGGATTCAGACCCCTGCATCGCGAGAACTGCGACTTCCCCTCACCTGCCGAGCTCCTGCAAGAAATCGGTGCGCGTGACTGGTTTGCGCGGCTGGAGCCACTGCGAGCCGGTGGCATGAGCCGCCGCTACTGCGTGGAAAAGGAGGCGCTGGATCTTCCGACGTTGTCTCTCCAGGTCAGCGATGTATGTCCCGCCGGCATTCGGCCTGTGTTCGATCTTGCGGTGGAGGGTCTTCACGCCTTCGTCTGTGGAACTGTCGCGGTGCACAATTGCATAGGCAACAGCGGCCCCCTCAAGCCCGAAATCTCAGCCGCGGTCAAAGAAGGAGATCTGACCGCTGCCTCCGTGCTCTCCGGCAATCGCAACTTCGAGGGCCGCGTGCACCCCGAGACGCGCATGAATTTCCTTGCCTCTCCGCCGCTGGTCGTGGCGTACGCCCTCGCCGGCACGGTCGACATCGATCTCACACGCGAGCCGCTCGGGACCGGCAAGGACGGGAAGCCGGTGTACCTCGCCGACATCTGGCCGAGCGATGCGGAGATCCAGGAGCTCGCCACGCGCTCGATCGATTCGCAGATGTTCCGCCAGAGCTACGCGAGCGTGTTCAAGGGCGATGAGAACTGGGCCAACATCAAAGTGCCCACCGGACAGCTGTACACCTGGGACGAGCAGTCCACCTACGTGAAGAATCCGCCCTACTTCGAGGGCATGACCATGCAGCTCAAGCCGCTCGAGGACGTGCGCGGCGCGCGTGTGCTGGCGATGCTTGGCGATTCGGTGACCACCGATCACATCTCCCCGGCCGGCAACATCTCGAAGAGCAGCCCGGCCGCGCGCTACCTCATGGATCTGGGAGTGGAGCCCAAGGACTTCAACTCCTACGGAGCACGCCGCGGTAATCATGAAGTGATGATGCGCGGCACCTTCGCCAACATCCGCTTGCGGAATCTCATGGTGCCCGGTGTCGAGGGAGGCGTCACGCTGCATCTTCCGGATGGCGAGCGTGGCTCCATCTATGACATCGCGATGCGTTACCAACGCGAAGGCACGCCGCTCGTCGTACTCGCCGGCCGCGAGTATGGCACCGGCTCATCGCGCGACTGGGCGGCAAAGGGCACGATGCTCCTCGGAGTGAAGGCGGTTATCGCGGAGAGCTTCGAGCGCATCCATCGCTCGAACCTCATCGGTATGGGCGTGGCCCCGTTGCAGTTCCTGCCCGGACAGGGAGTCGCGGCGCTCGGGCTCACGGGACGAGAAGTCATCGAGATCACCGGACTGAGCCGCGGCGATGCCAGCGAAGTCAGTGTCACGGCCACACCCCCCGATGGCGCACCGAAGAAATTCAACGTGCGACTGCGCATCGACACGCCCAAGGAGCGCGCATACTACCGCCATGGCGGGATCCTCCAGTATGTGCTGCGGCAGCTCGCCTCAGCGGGCGGCGCCGCCTGACGGAATTGCCGGTGGCGCTGGTCCCGGCGGCCCCGAGCACGGCCGGGGTCGCTACGTTGGCGCTGTTCGATCTGGATGGCACGCTCACCCAACATGACACGCTCTTCCCCTACCTTGCCGGTTTCCTGCGTCAGCATCCCCGGCGCCTGGTGCATCTTGCGCAGGTGCTCCCGGCGCTCGTGAGCTTTGCGCTCGGGCGGGCCGACCGCGGTGCCCTGAAGTCCTCCGCGATCCGCGCCGCGATGGCAGGCTTCACCCGCAGTGAGATCGAGCACTGGACGCGCGAGTTCGTGACGATGCTGCTCGGCCGCGGGATGCATGCCGATGCGCTCGCAGCGGTCGAAGGTCACCGCCGGGCGGGGGACTTGCTGGTGC
>Ga0318516_10000484_pt1 | contig 12581 bp, 9 predicted proteins | sample GRESIP176b2f20_FD_202501 | JGI IMG/M metagenome (GOLD analysis project Ga0318516, IMG submission 202501) | Tropical soil microbial communities from Luquillo Experimental Forest, Puerto Rico - GRE.SIPMG.176b2f20 | ecosystem: Environmental > Terrestrial > Soil > Tropical forest > Bulk soil... | reverse complement strand
GCCGATCGGCTCCCCGAGCGGCTCGCCGGGGGAGCGGTGACAGAGGAATGCCCGGACGTCCGCCGGGGCGTGCGCATGCACCGCGCGTCCATCGAGCCGCAGCTCATCGCCCGGACCCACCCGCGCCCCGAGCGTGGCAACGGCGCCGTTGATCGTGAGCCGGCCGGCGCGGATCCAGGCTTCCACTTCGCGCCGCGAGGCGAGACCGGCGCGCGCGAGCACCTTCTGCAGCCGCTCAGGTCGGTTCGCGCCCGCGGACGCCGCGGCCCGCGGCGGCGCGCGCCGCGGCGCCTGCAGCCGGCCGCGCGCGCCCCGGCGGCGGGCAGGTACACCCGTGGGGCGGCGACCGCCGCCCGGGCGTGGCATCAGCGCTCCAGGTCGCGGGGTCCCGCGACGAGCTCCGCCGAAGCGCCGCCCTCTGCCGAGAGCTCATCATCCTCGCCCGGGTCTTCTTCGACAGTGCCGGGTGGCTCGATGGCAGCGTCGTCCTGGGACGCGCCAGCGTCCCCGGCGAGTGCGAGCTGCAGAGTGAGATCGCCCATCGCCTTGAGCTCCGCGAGCGGTGGCAGATCATCGAGGCTCTTGAGGCCGAAGTAATCGAGGAACTCGCGCGTGGTGCCGAGCAGCTCCGGGTGCCCCGGGACGTCACGGCGACCGACCACGTGCACCCAGTTGCGCTCGATCATGGTGCGGATGATGTTGGGGTTCACGGCGACCCCGCGCACCGCCTCGATCTCGGCGCGCGTCAGCGGCTGACGATAGGCGATCAGCGCGAGCGTCTCGAGCAGCGCCCGCGAGTAGCGCGCCGCACGCTCGGGCCAGAGCCGTGAGATCTCCCCGGTGAGCTCGCGGCGCACCTGGATGCGGAAGCCGCTGGCGGTCTCCTTGAGCTCGATGCCGCGGCCTTCGTATTCCGCGCCGAGTGAGGCGAGCGCCTCGCGCACCGCCTGCGCGCCCGGTCGCACGGCATCATCGAACAGCCGCAGGAGCTCGGCCACGGGTAGCGGCCCGCCCGCGGCGAGCAGTGCCGCCTCGATGACGTTGCGGATGTAGGAATCGTTCATGAAGGATCCTCGTCGGCACCCGTGGCCGAGGTGTCGCTCGCATCGCGGTCGATTGCGGCACTGTCGGATTCAACATTGTCGGCGACGACGTGCAGCACCCGTGCGGGGCCGGTGCCGCGTACGTGCAGCGGCGCGTAGGCGTGCGCCTGCACGATGTCGATCAAGCCCTCGCGCATCAGCTCGAGAATGGCCACGAAGGTGACCGTGACACCCATGCGGCCCTCCTCGGGACGGAACAGCTGGGTGAACGGCACGAAAGCGCCGGTGGCGAGCGCGGCGACGATGTCCTTCATCCGCTCCCCGACCGAGAGCTGCTCACGCCGGATGTGATGGTGGGCGAACATCTCCGAGCGCGCCACCACCTCCTTGAAGGCGATCAGCAGCTCCTGCAGCGTGATCTGCGGCAGCGCGCGCACCACGCGCCGCTCGCGCAGCTCCGCGCTGACGCTCCAGACGTCGCGCTCGAGCCGCGACAGACCGTCGATCTGCTCGGCGGCGCGCTTGAAACGCTCGTATTCCTGCAGCCGCCGCACCAGCTCGGCGCGCGGGTCCTCCTCGCTGTCCTCCGCGAGCTTCGGCCGCGGCAGCAGCATCCGCGACTTGATCTCCGCCAGCGTCGCTGCCATGACGAGATACTCGCCCGCGAGCTCGAGCTGCAGCTCCTGCATCAACTCGATGTACTGCATGTACTGCCGCGTGATCTCCGCGAGCGGGATGTCGAGGATGTCGAGATTCTGGCGACGGATCAGGTAGAGCAGCAGATCGAGCGGTCCCTCGAAGGCCTCGAGAAACACCTCGAGCGCTTGCGGCGGGATGTACAGGTCGCGCGGCAGCTGTGAGATCGGCTCGCCGTTCACCACCGCAAACGGCATCTCTACCTGCTCGGGCGGCGGCTCCGGCGGCGACGCCGCCGGAGGCGCGCCCGGGACGATCCGCAGTTCGGGGCGCTGCTTCACGGGCGGCGCGCCTCAGCCCGCACGCAGATGCATGGCGCGGCGCACGTCATCGAGCGTCTCGCGCGCCGCCTCGCGCGCCTTGTCGGCACCTTCGGCGACGATGTTGCGTACCAACTCGGGATTGTCCTCGAACTCCTGGGCGCGCCGGCGCATACCGCTCACCTCCTCGACGACGCGCTCGATGAGCGGCTGCTTGCAGTCGAGGCAGCCGATGCCGGCGCTGCGGCAGCCCTCCCACACCCAGTTGCGGGTGGCCTCGTCCGAATAGATCTTGTGCAGGTCCCACACCGGGCATTTCTCCGGATCTCCCGGGTCGCTGCGGCGCACGCGCGCCGGATCGGTCACCATCGCCCGCAGCTTCTGTGCCACGGCCTCCGGCTCCTCGCGCAACCCGATGGTGTTGCCGTAGGACTTCGACATCTTGCGGCCATCGAGCCCCGGCACCTTCGGAGTGGCGGTGAGCAGCACCTGGGGCTCGGGCAGGATCGCGACTCCGGTGCCCTCGAGGAAACCGAGCAGCCGCTCGCGGTCGGCGACGGTGATGCGGTTGTTGCCCTGTACCAGCGCCTGCGCGCGTTGCAGCGCCTCGGTGTCGCCGCTCTCCTGGAACCTGCGCCGCAGCTGGCGGTAGTTGCTGCTGTTGCGGCCGCCGAGACTCTTCACGGCGCGCTCGGCCTTGGCCTCGAAGTCCGGCTCGCGGCCGTAGAGATGGTTGAAGCGGCGCGCGGTCTCGCGCGTCAGCTCGACGTGCGAAACCTGGTCCTCGCCCACCGGCACGTAGGCGGCCCGGTACACCAGGATGTCAGCGCTCTGCAGCAGCGGGTAACCGAGGAAGCCGTAGGTGGCGAGGTCCTTCTCCCGCAGCTGCTCCTGCTGATCCTTGTAGCTCGGCACGCGCTCGAGCCAGCCGAGCGGCATCATCATCGACAAGAGCAGGTGCAGCTCCGCGTGCTCGGGCACGTGCGACTGGATGAACAGCGTCGCCACACCGGGGTTGAGCCCCGCGGCGAGCCAGTCGATGAGCACGTCGCGGACATTCTCCTGCAGGCGCGCGGTGTCCTCGTAGCCGGTGGTGAGCATGTGCCAGTCGGCGACGAAGAAGAAACACGGGTACTGATACTGCAGCTCGACCCAGTTGCGCAGCGCGCCGTGCCAGTTGCCGAGGTGCAGCGGGCCGGTGGGACGCATGCCGGAAAGGACGCGCCGCGCCGGCGCGGGCGAACTCACGTGCGTGCAAAGGCAGAATGGCTCACGGCAAAATTATAGCGCACGGCCGGTGATCGGTCCGAGAGTGCCCTTGCCCCTGCGCACGATCAGCGGCGGAGTGACCGACAGGTCGACCACGGTCGTTGGCTCGATGCCACAGTCGCCGCCATCGAGCACCGCGTCGATCTCCCGTCCGAGCCGTGCCTCGATCTCGCGTCCCGCGGTAAGCGGCAGCTCATCCGCCGCCAACAGCAGTGTCGAGCTCATCAGCGGCTCGCCGAGCTCCGCGAGCAGCAGGCGCGGCACCGGATGGTCGGGAATGCGCACGCCGATGGTGCGCCGCCGCTCGTGTTGCAGGCGGCGCGGGGTCGCGCGCGTGGCGCGCAGCAGGAACGTGTACGGCCCGGGCAGGCACGCCCGCAGCATGCGGAACTGCCAGGTCTCGAGCCGGGCGAAGCGCCCGATCTGCGCAAGATCGGCGCACACCAGCGTGAAATGGTGGTGACGATCAGCCTGGCGTATGCGCCGCACACGCTCGAGGGCGTGCTTGTCGCCGAGGTGCCAGCCGAGCGCGTAGCACGAATCGGTCGGATAGGCGATCAGCCCCCCGGCGCGCACCACTTCCGCCGCCCGGCGGATGAGGCGCGGCTGCGGGTTGAGCGGATGCAACTCGAGATAGTCGGCCAAAGCAAAACTCATGGCAGTCGGGCGCGGCGCGTGACAATATACGCGGCCGTTTTGCGGCTTATACGGTCAGTCTTCGGGTACCAGCGCTCCCATGCAGGCTCTTGCCGAGTTTGCGCCGCTCGTGGCGTTCTTCGTGACCTATTCCCTGCGCGGGCTGTACGCCGCCACCGCGGTCCTCATGGTCGCGATGCTGGCGCTGCTCGGCTTCGACTGGCTGCGCCAGCGGCGCATCCCACCGCTGCATGCACTGTCGGCGGCGCTCGTGCTGGTGCTGGGGGGCGCGACTCTGCTGCTGCACAATCGCCTGTTCATCCAGTGGAAGCCGACGGTGCTTTTCTGGCTGGTGAGCGCGGCGTTCATCGCGAGCTTCTGGATTGGCGAGCGCACGCTCACGCAACGTTTCCTCGAGCCCGCGCTCGCCGGCCGCGTGCCGGTGAGCCCGCGGCAGTGGCGACGCGTCAACGGAGCCTCGGCGGCGTTCTACGCTCTGCTCGGTGTGCTCAATCTCGCGGTCGCCTACGGCGCGAGCGAGCGCACCTGGGTGTATTTCAAGTTGTTCGGTCTGGCGCTGCTCACCTTCGCGTTCGTCGCGCTGCAGGTGCTGTGGTTGAGCCGGGCCGCGGCCGCGCTGGCGGAGCGCGCGCCCGCTTCCGACGCCTCGCGATGAGCGCGCAGGTGATGGCGCAGCTGCGCAGCGCGCTCGAGCGGGCGTTCGCGCCCGCGACACTCGAGATCTTCGATGACAGCGCCGCGCACGCCGGTCACGAAGGCAGCCGCGCCGGCGGTCACTACCGCGTGACACTCGTGGCCGCGGCGTTTCGTGGCTGCTCGCGTCTCGAGCGTCACCGCCTGGTCCATGCGGCGGTCGCGCCGCTTTTCCAGGGCGCGGTGCACGCGCTCAACATCGTGGCACGCACCCCGGAAGAGTCGCCGTGAGCACGCGTCCCTCGCGAACGCGACCGCCTGCGCAGCGCCTCTGATGTCCCCGTCCAGCTTCCACCTCACCGCTCAACAACGGAAATCCGTATGAATCATTCCCGACTCGCTCTGGTTCTTGTGACGCTCGCCGCGCTCGCGGCCTGCCAGCCGAAGACTGCCGGCACCGCGATCAACGACAACTCCCCGGCGGTCGCCACGGTGAACGGTGTGCCGATCACCCGCAGCTTCTGGGAGTTCTACATCAAGGGCATCACCGGCGGAAAATCTCCCGCCGATCTCACCGCGGACCAGCGCAGCCAGGCCCTCGACAATCTCATCCGCGCCCAGGTGGTGGCGGATCATGCCACCCGGGACGGCCTCGACAGGAGCGGCGATACCGCCTACATGCTCGAGCTCGCCCGCCTCAACGTGCTGCAGCAGGCCGTGGAGGAGCGTTACCTCAAGGACCGTGAGCCGACCGAGCAGGAGCTGCGCGCCGAATACGAAACGCAGCTCGCCGCGATGCCGAAGACCGAATACCACGCCCGCCACATCCTGGTGGCCACCGAACCCTTCGCGCAGAAGATCATCGAGCGGCTCAACAAGGGCGAGAAGTTCGAGGCGCTTGCGAAGTCCGAATCGATGGATTCCTCCAAGAACAACGGCGGCGACCTCGGCTGGTTCACCCCGGGGCGCATGGTGCCGGAGTTTGCGGGCGCGGTGATGGCACTGAAGCCCGGCGAATTCACCCATAGCCCGGTGCAGACGCAGTACGGCTGGCACGTGATCCAGCTGCTCGAGACCCGCGAGGTCACCCCGCCGCCGTTCGACCAGGTGCGCCAGCGCCTCGTGCAGGTCGTGCAGGCGAAGAAGTTCCGTATCTACCAGGACGAGTTGATGCGCAACGCCAAGATCGAGAAGTTCCCCGACAGGTTGGTCGGCAACGTGGCCCCTGCTGCGCCGGGCACTGCCGCACCGGCCGCTCCGGGCACTCCGCCGGCTGCGGCTCCAGGGGTTGCGCCCACGCCGCCCGCTGCGCCAGCGCCAACGCCCGCGCCGACTCCGGCCCCGCCGCCGACCGCGGCCCCGAAAAAGAACTGAGCGCGGCTCTGATGTTCGTGGCGGCGGGTCGAGCGACCCGTCGCCACGCAGCGTCTATTCCCGGGTCCCGCGCTCGAGCAGCTCGAGAAACTGCGGCTCATCGAGCACCGGCACACCGAGCTCGCGCGCTTTCGCGAGCTTCGAGCCCGCCTCGCTCCCGGCGACGAGGAAGCTCGTTTTCTTCGAAACGCTGCCGGACACCCGGGCGCCGCGCGCGTTGAGCGCCTCCGCGGCCTGCTCACGGCTCATCGCCGCGAGGGTCCCGGTGATCACGAACGTGCTGCCGGCGAGCGTCTGCGCCGCGCGCGGCGCGACGGCCATCTCAGGCCAGGTGACACCTTGTTCGCGTAACGCGCTGATCACACGGCGATGTTCTTCGGAGGCGAAGAACGCGGCGACGTGGGCCGCCACCACCGGTCCCACGTCGGGCACCTGCCGGATCGCCGCCTCGTCGGCCTGCATCACACGCTCGAGCGTGCCGAAGTGGCGCGCGAGCGCGAGCGCGGTGGCTTCGCCGACCTCGCGGATGCCGAGTGCGTAGAGCAGCCGCGGCAGCGTGGTGCGGCGGCTCCTGTCGATGGCGGCGACCAGGTTCGCCGCGGACTTCTCGCCCATGCGCTCGAGCCCGGCGAGCTGCGCGGCCGTGAGCGTGTAGAGATCGGCTGGCGTGCGCACCACATCGCGCTCGACGAGCTGCTCGACGATCTTGTCGCCGAGCCCCTCGATGTCGAGTGCGCGGCGGCTCGCGAAGTGACGCAGTGACTCCTGGCGCTGCGCCCGGCAGGTGAAGCCGCCGGTGCAGCGCGCCACGGCCTCGTCCGCTGCGCGCAGCACCTGCGAATGACATACCGGGCAGCGCGTCGGCAGCTCCACGGGCGCGGTACCCGCGGGGCGCTTGTCCAGCACCACGCTCACCACCTCGGGGATCACATCGCCGGCGCGGCGCACGACCACCGTGTCGCCGACGCGCACGTCCTTGCGGTGCACCTCGTCGATGTTGTGCAGTGTCACGTTGCTCACCGTCACCCCGCCCACGAACACCGGCTCGAGTCGCGCGACCGGGGTGAGCGCCCCGGTACGCCCGACCTGGAAGCCGATGTCCCTGACGACCGTGAACACCTCATCGGGAGGGAACTTGTGCGCGATCGCCCAGCGCGGCGCGCGCGAGACGAACCCGAGCCGCTCCTGGTCGGCGCGCGAGTCGAGCTTGTAGACGACGCCGTCGATCTGGTACGGCAGCGAGCTGCGCCGCTCGCCGATATGGCGGTAGTAGCCGAGGCATCCCTCCACCCCCTGCACGGTGCGCGTTTCCGGCGATACCGGCAGCCCGTGCGTACGCAGCAGCTCGAGCAGCTCGCTCTGCCGCGCGGGCAGGAGCACGCCCTCGATGACGCCGACCCCGTAGAAGAGAGCGCTGAGCGGGCGACCCGCCGTGATGCGCGGATCGAGCTGCCGGAGGCTCCCCGCCGCCGCGTTGCGCGGGTTCACGAACACCTTCTCGCCGCGCTCGCGCGCGAGCTGGTTCATCCGCTCGAAGCCGGCGATCGTCATGAACACCTCGCCCCGCGCCTCGAGGAGCGGCGGCGGCGCCACACCCCGCAGCCGCTGTGGCACGGCACGGATAGTGCGCACGTTCGCCGTCACGTCCTCGCCGGTAACGCCATCACCGCGGGTCGCGGCGCGCTCGAGCAGGCCGCCGCGATAGATCACGCTCACGGCGAGCCCATCGAGTTTCGGCTCCGCGACGTAATCGAGATCGCCGTGGCGCTCGAGCCGCTCGTGGATGCGCCGGTCGAAGGCACGCAGGTCCTCTTCGGTGAAGGCATTGTCGAGCGACAGCATCGGCACCTGGTGCACCACCTCGCCGAAGGCCGCGCTCGGGGCGCCGGCGACCCGCTGCGTGGGTGAATCGGAGGTGACGAGCTCGGGATGGTCCGCTTCCAGCGCCCGCAGTTCCTGCATCAGCCGGTCGTACTCGGCATCCGAGATCAGCGGGTCATCGAGCACGTAGTAACGGTAGTCGTGCTGCGCGATCTGCGAGCGCAGCTGTGCTGCGCGCGCAGCCGCCGGGGCTGTCACGAGCTGGCTCCGGCCCGTAGCTGCTCGCGCAGCTGCGCGATGCGCGCCGGGGTGAGCGGTGTTCCCTGCTCATCCTGCAGCACGCCGTGCAGGCGCTCGTTCAGATTGCGCGCCGCGAACACCAGCTCATCGAACGCCTGTGGCGGAGGCTTGGGACCCGGCAGCACCGCAAACAGCGACAGCCCGCCGTAGTGCTGCGAGTCCATGGTCTCCATGTCGAAGGTGCCCGGACGCGTCAGGCTCGCCGCCGAGAGCACCGCGCGGTGCTCGTCATCGGGCTTGTGAAAGATGTCGAACTGGCCCAGCAGGAAGCCTTCCGCCGCGAGCGCCTGGCGGAGCGAGCGTCCCGCGAACCGCTCGCGCTGCGGCGCAACGAGGCGCAGTGCGAGGATGCGTCGCTCGCGGTCGGCGGGCCAGTCGACCACGGGCGGCGCCGCGGGCGGCAACTCCGGCAGCACCTCCTGTTGCGAGGGCACGGCGGGCGCTGCCGCGGGCTCGGTGTCCACGGAGGCTACCGGCCCGGTGTCCCCAAACCCGGAGTCCTCGAACTCGGATTCCTGGAAAACGGCGCGTTGGTCCGCCGGAATCTCGTCAGCGGGCACGATGGCCAGAAGATCATCCACGGTGTCATCCGTCGCGGCTGGAGCGGGAGGGCGCTCCGCCGCCTCCGCCGGGCGCGCGGGCGCCGCGGCTTCGAGCACCGGCGGCTCCGGTTCCTGCGCCTCCGCAGACTCCTGCGCCTGCGGCTCCTCCGCGCGCCACTCGGCGACCACCGGCAACTCCTTCACGGCCATCGGTTCGCGCGCACGCACCTCGGGCAGCGTGAGCGGTGGCTCCCGCACGAGCCGCGGCGGTGCGTCCACGCCGCCCTCGCGCGACAGCGTGCGGTCCAGCGCGCCGCTCGCCTGGCGGGGACGGCGCCGCTCCCACCACCAGAGCGCCGCTATGAATAGCACCCCGAGAATCAGCAGCGCCCAGCGCAGCTCCGACATCATGGGGACACTCATCCGCAGGTTCACACCGCGGCCAGCCTCACAGCCTCGTCGACATCCACGGTGACCAGGCGCGAAACACCCGGCTCGTTCATGGTCACGCCGATCAGCTGCGAGGCGAGCTCCATGGTGCCCTTGTTGTGGGTGATGAACACGAACTGCACGCGGCTCGACATCTCACGCACGATATCGCAGAAACGCCCGACGTTGTGCTCATCGAGCGGTGCGTCGACCTCGTCGAGGAGACAGAACGGCGCGGGGTTCAGGTCGAAGATGGAGAACACGAGCGCCACCGCGGTGAGCGCCTTTTCGCCGCCCGAGAGCAGGTGAATGGTGCTGTTCTTCTTGCCTGGGGGACGCGCCATGACGGCAACGCCGGCGCTGAGCTTGTCCTCGCCCACGAGCTCGAGGTAGGCATGGCCGCCGCCGAACAGGCGCGGAAACTTCTCGCGCAGGCCGGCGTTGATGCGCTCGAAGGTATCCTCGAAGCGCGTACGTGTCTCGCGGTCGATGCGCCGCATGGCTTCTGCCAGCGTATCGAGTGCCGAGGTGAGATCGGCGAACTGACTGTCGAGATACTCCTTGCGCTGGCTCTGCTCGCGCAGCTCGTCGATCGCGGCGAGGTTCACGGAGCCGAGCCGTTCGATGTCGGCGCGTGTCACCCCGAGGTTCTCCTCCCAGGCCGCAACGTTCGCCTCGGGCGCCAGTTGCGCCCGCACCGCCGCGAGCTCGCACCCGGTCTGCGCGAACTGCTCGGTGAGCGCCGCACGCCGCACGTGCGTCTCCTGGGCCGCGAGGCGCGCCTGCTCCATCGCCTCGCGTGCCGACTGTACGCGCTGTTCGGCAGCCAGGCGCTGCTCATCGAGCGCGCGCAGGGCAGCCTCGGCCTCCTCCATCGCCGCGCGCGCGAGGCCGAGCTCGGCTTCCACCGCGAGACGCAGGGCCAGAGTCTCATTCAGTCGTGCCTGCATGCGCACGATCGGCTCATCGCCGGAGGCGAGCTCCTGCTCGAGCTCCGTGCGGCGCCTCGTCAGCTGCTCGCGCTGCTCGATCATGCGGCGCAGCGCCTGGGCAACGGAGCTTTCGGTGGAGCGGCGTGCCTCGACCTGTACGTGCAGGTCGCGCGCGGCGAGCTGCGCGCCGTGCGCCCTGGTGCGGGCCGCGGCGAGCGCCACCCGGCGCTCATCGCGCTCCGCGGTGAGAGCGGCCGCGGCCGCCCCGAGCGCCGTGCGCGCCTCCAGCGCCCGGGCAATCTCGCTGGCCGCCTGCTCGCGCGCCGTGGCCGTCGTGGTGCGCTCGTACGCCACCTCGCCCGCATCCTGCTGCAAGCGCTCACCGCGCAGGCTGGCGTGCTCGGCGTGGGCGCGCGCCGCCTGCAGGGCGCCGGCCCGATCGGCGTGCCGCCCGAGAGCGCCCTGCAGCTCCGCCTGCTGCATTTCGCGCTCAACTTCGGCGCGCTGCAGCGCTTCGCGGGCGCTCGCGAGTGCGACCTCGGCTTCGCGCACGCGCTCCCCGGAAGTGGTCGCGGCGGCCCGCAGGCCTTTCAGGCGCTGCTCGCGCGCGAGTGCGCCAGCGCGCGGGTCGGCGCCGCGGCTGATGCGCAGCCAGTCGCGACCCAGCCACTCGCCTTCCCGCGTGATGAGCGATTGGCCTTCGGCCAAACCGGCCCGCGCGCGCAGTGCCTCGCTGAGCGATGCTGCTGTCAGCACGCGCCCGAGAGGGCCGGTCACCGCCGCCGGGCCACGCACACGGTTGGCGAGAGTGTTGGCGGCGCCCGGCGCTGCCCCCGCGCGCGCCTCCAGCAGCGTGAGGCTCCCCGCGGCGAGCGTTGCGAGCGCCGCTGAAAGCGCATCGAGCTCCTCGACGCACACGGCCTGGAGATAGTCGCCGAGTGCCGTTTCCACGGCACGCTCCCAACCGGGCTCGACTTCCAGCGTCGCGGCGAGCCGCGGTCGTCCCCCGAGCCCGCTGCTGCGGAGCCACTCGCTCGCCTCGCCGGCGTGTGCCGAGAGCGCCGCGGCCTGCAGCGCTTCGAGCGAGGTGAGCTCGGCCCGCGCCGCCTCACGAGCGCTGCGCGCGTGCTCGAGAGCCTCCTCGGCGGCGAGCTGCGCGGCGCGCGCCGACTGGACGCGCACCTGCACCGCCGCGAGCGCAGCGCCCGCCGCCTCGCCGTGCGTGTGCGCCTGTGACTCCTCGAGCTCGAGTTGCGCGAGCTCCTCGCCTATCCCGTCGGTCCCGAGACTCGCCTGCTCGGCGGCGAGGCGCCCGGCCTGGCTCTCGAGACGGCGCAGTTGAGTGTCGAGCTGCTCGAGGCGCGCGCTCTCGACCTGGGTGGTGCGCTCGGCGGCGGCCACCGCGGCGGTGTGCGCCTCCCAGCGTTGCTGCCACTCCTGCACTGCCTGCTCGCTCGCCTCGAGCTCCCGCGCGGCGTCGCCCTCGGCCCGCTGCGCGGCGGCGCGCTCAGGGCCGAGGCTCGCGAGCTGCGCGCCCACCGCGGCGAGCTCGGTCTCATCGCGCCCGATGTGCGCACCGAGCTCTGCGTCCGTCGCCTGCGCCTGGGTCAGGTCGGCGCGCTGGCGCTCGCGCAGCTCGCGCGTGTGCTCGATCGACTGCTCGAGACGCGAGATGTCGGCGCCGACTTCGTAGTAGCGTCCCTGCACCGCCGAGAGACCGTCGATGTGGGCCGTGTGCACCGCGCGCTGCCTCTCGATGCTCGCCTCGGCGGCGCGCTGCGCGGCGAGCTCACCCTGCATCGCGAGCTCGCGCTCGCGCACTGCGGCATCGTGCACTTCGGCGCCGCTGTCGAGGTCGCGCAGGCGCAGCGCCAGAACCTCGGCGCCAAGGCGTCGTTCCTGCTCCTTGAGCGCCTGGTAGCGCCGGGCGGTCGCGGCCTGGCGCTGCAGGTGTCGGATCTGCTTCTCCACCTCGTCACGAACGTCCTGCAGCCGCTCGAGGTTCTCGCGCGTCTCGCTGACGCGCACCTCGGTCTCCCTGCGGCGCTCCTTGTAGCGGGAGATGCCGGCCGCCTCCTCGACGAAGGCGCGCATGTCGTCCGCCTTGGCGTCGATGACGCGCGTGATCATTCCCTGCTCGATGATGGCGTAGCTGCGCGAGCCCAGGCCCGTGCCGAGGAACAGGTTGGTGATGTCCTTGCGGCGGCAGCGGGTGCCGTTGATGAAGTACGCCGAGCTGCCATCGCGTCCCACCTGGCGACGGAGCGAGATCTCGCCGTAGCTCGCGTAGGCACCACCGATCTTGCCGTCGGCGTTGTCGAAGATCAGCTCCACCGAGGCGCTGCCGACCGGCTTGCGGGCGGCGGAGCCGTTGAACACCACATCGGTCATGCTGTCGCCGCGCAGGTGCTTCGCCGACAGCTCCCCCATGACCCAGCGGACCGCGTCGATGACGTTCGACTTGCCGCAGCCGTTGGGGCCCACCACACCGGTGAGATTGCTGGGGAGGTTGATTTGGGTCGGATCGACGAAGGATTTGAAGCCGGCGAGCTTGATCTTGGTCAGCCGCATCTGATGATTTCTTCCGTCGCGCCCTGGCCTTTCGAAGATGGAGGTGTAGTGTAG
>Ga0318516_10000483_pt1 | contig 12596 bp, 10 predicted proteins | sample GRESIP176b2f20_FD_202501 | JGI IMG/M metagenome (GOLD analysis project Ga0318516, IMG submission 202501) | Tropical soil microbial communities from Luquillo Experimental Forest, Puerto Rico - GRE.SIPMG.176b2f20 | ecosystem: Environmental > Terrestrial > Soil > Tropical forest > Bulk soil... | reverse complement strand
CCACCTGGGCCGTGAGCAGCCCGCGCCGCCCGGCCTCGAGGTAGGCGTCGAAGCAGTCGGGGACCACCGCGTAGTCGCCGACGATCGCCTCCTGCCAGCCCGTGACGCCCAGCCCGTGCAGGTACCGCTGGCCTTCGCAGATGCCGGCCACCTGCTCGTCCAGCCCCGGGCGGGGCACGGCCCGCTCCACCAGGTTCATGGCGCCCTCTTGCAGGGTCCCCGACGGCTCGCCGCGCGCGTCCCGCTCGATCCGGCCGTCGGCGGGGTCCGGGGTATCCGCGTCGACCCCGGCCAGGGCGAGCGCCCGCGAATTCACCCACGCGGCGTGGAGGTCGCGGTTGGACAGGAACACCGGGCGGTCCGGGGCGGCCCGGTCAAGGTCCTCCTTGCTGGGCACCCCGCCCGGGAACACGTCCATCGACCAGCCGCCGCCAGTGATCCACCCGGCACCCGGGTGGCGCTCGGCGTAGCCGCGCACCGCCGCCAGGTAGTCATCGAGGCTGTGCGCCCCGGACAAATCGCAGCGGAGCCGTTCCAGCCCGCCGACCGAGGCGTGGACGTGGGAGTCGGTGAACCCGGGCAGCAGCATCCGGCCCGCCAGGTCGATGACCTCGGTGCGCGGCCCGATCAGCGCGGACACCTCCGCGTCCGTGCCCGCCGCGACGATCCGCCCGCCCGCCACCGCGACCGCCTGCGCCCAGGACCGGGCGGCGTCAACCAGGTAGGCATGGCCTCCCCTGAGCACCAGATCGGCCGGGTTCCTGCCGCCCATCGCGCCTAGTCCTGCCCGGGTCGCGGGTAGATGTAGGAAACCTTGTGCATCTTCAGCTCCATGAACGTCTCCACGTCGGTAATGCCGCCTATCGTGGGTATGCGTTCGTGGAGCAGTTCCCGCAGATGGTCGTGATCACGGCAAACGAGCTGCGCGTAAAGGTCCGCGCGGCCGGTACAGGAGGAGATGTAGGTGATCTCGTCCCACCCGATCAGCGCGTCGATCACCGGTTGCTGCCTTTCTGGCAGCACCTTCAGCAGGCTGAACGCGAGTACGCGGTAACCAAGCCGGAAGGGGTCGGCGATGGCCACGATAGTCAGTGCGCCCGACCTGGCCAGCCGGTTCGCGCGCAGCCTGACCGTGCCCTCGGCCACGCCGAGCTGGCGCGCAATCTCCCGGAAGGGCAGCCGCCCATCGTGTTGGAGCATACGAATGATTGCGCGATCCATCTCATCCAGCGGCCGGCTGGCGGGTAGCTGACCCACCGGCGGCAGCTGGCCGGGATCGGTGGGACCACGCCGCGGGTTCATCGGACCGCGCTCCTCACATCTCGGTCAGCAACGGCAGGCCGGTGGCGAGGAAGCCGCCATCGACGTAGATCGCCTGACCGGTCAGCCAGGTTGCCTCCGACACCAGGAAGTGCACGGTCTCGGCGATGTCGGCCGGCTGGCCGAACCGGCCCATCGGGGTCCGGCTGAGCTCGTGGCCGGCGATCGGACCGCGGGCGAGGTAGTCCTTGCCCATCGCGGTCTCCACGGTTCCGGGTCCAACCCCGTTGACCGTGATGCCGAGGGGCGCGAGCTCCACCGCGAGCACCCGGGTCAGCAGCAGGACGGCGCCCTTGGACGCGCAGTAGGCGCTCTCCAGGGCGAATCCCTGCGCCGAGGCCGTCGACAGGATGTTGACAATGCGCCCCCCGCCCGCGCCGCTCATCCGGCGGGCCGCCTCCTGGCAGGAAAGGAACACGCCCCGGGCGTTGACGCTCATGACGCGGTCCCAGACGCTGACCGGTGTCTCGAGGAAGGGGGTGTCGGCGAAGATGCCGGCCGCGTTGACGAGCGCATAGGGGCTGCCGAGCTCAGCGTCCAGGCGCTCATAGGCGCGGGCCACGTCCGCCGCGTCCGCCACGTCGACCTCGACCCCCAGCGCGGGCCGGTCCAGCTCGCGCAGCCGGGAGAGCGTCTCCGTCGCGGGCTGGGCGTCGAAGATGGCGATCCGGCCTCCCGCCGCGGCGAGCCGCAGCGCGATGCCCCGGCCGATGCCCTGGGCGCCGCCGGTGACCACCACAACCCGGTCATCGAGTGACATGGCCGCTCCTGCGGGCGAGGCGGTGAAACCCGGCTCGCGTCACGAGATCAGTGCCTGGTACGTCCTGCGCATGAACGCCTGGAGGTTGTGCTCGCTGTCCAGCATGAGGCGGCCGGCCGCGATCTGCCCGCACCGGTAGCCGACCTGCTGGCGATCGGTCGCGTCACCGTCTTCGCGCAGCACCTGGTCCCACATGGCCAGAAACTCACCGACGATGCTTTCGTCCGCGCCGGGCCGTACGTACATGTCGGCAAAGGCCGTGCAGCGCTCCGGCGCCAGGGGAATCACGCTGCCGACGAACCCGATGAAGTCGTCGACCGCGAAGAAGGAGGATGGCCAGAGGAACGCGAACCGGAAACCCTTGAGCGAGGCCGGGTCCAGGTCGCCTGGTCTCCACCTGATCGGCCCCTCATGCCAGAGAGTGTCGGCCCAGGAAATGGTGTGGTAGGCGTTCGGGCCGGCGTCGTACAGCTTGCCGAAGCTGTCCCGGTGCAAGGTCGGGCAGTGGTAGCACTCGATGGCGTTCTCCGCCCATACCTTCCAGTTGCAATCCATCTCATAGGTGTAGCGAACGCGGTACTCGTACTCCTTGAGATCGGCGTTCAATTCGTCGGTGCGCGGGCGGATGTCATCGGTCAGGCTGGTCAGGGCAGCGGCGTCAGGATCGGGGTTGACGAAGACGAACTGGTCCCACCTCTCCACCGAAACCGGCTTGAGCGAGATGGCGGAGCAGTCGAACTCGCGCTCGCGGTCCTGCCGCGGAGCGTGCCGCAGCTGGCCGTCCAGCCCGTACGTCCAGCCGTGGTAGGAACATCGCAGCAGCCGCGCGTTCCCATCCTCGGTCGCCACCGGGTGCAGGCGGTGCCGGCACACATTGACGAAGCCCCGGAGCTCGCCGTCCTTCCCGTGGACGATCATGATCGGGATATCGCCTGACTTTGTGAGGACGACGTCGCCCGGCGTCGCCAGGCGCGAGTCGTGGCAGGCGTACTGCCATGCCCGCGCGAAGATCTTCTCCTGCTCGAGCCGGTGGACCTCGGGGGCCACGTAGAGCTGCGCGGGAAGGGTCTCGCCGCCCGCAAGCGCCGTGAACACGTCGGCGTCGGAAGGAAGACCGTATCGCGCCCGGACGTCACTCAGGGTCAGCATAAGCGCCGCCTTGCTTGGCTAAACGCGTAACAGAATAAGCCGAATGCTACGCGATGCGCAATCCGCGTCCTCGATATTCAGAGCGGCCCGAGGCGAACCGCGGGTGATCGTGGTGGCGGGCCTTGAGCCGCCCGGCCGGGGCGTCGCCGCTCGGGTCGAGCCCCCGGCCCCTGCGGCGGGTGTCGGGTGGACCGTGGCCTCCGTCTTGCCCAGGCCCGGCGTCGTAGGGATGCTGATGGTCCAGAGCACGTTTCGATACGGCAACGCATATTGCGGCTTCTGTTCCTGGCTCCCATGATGTTGCCAGCGCTTGCCCCCAGCGGTGTTCCGCACGGTCATGGGCGCTGTGCCGCCGGGACGGGCGGGTGCGGACGGGAGGGACAACGTGGTTGGCGACCCACGGCAAGAGACGTTCTCGGAGCCCCAGGGCGCGGGGACCACTTCATCTACCATTGGCCGGCGCGACTTTCTCCGTTACACGGGCATGGGGGCGGTCATGCTCGGCGGTGCCTCGGCGCTGGCCGCGTGCAGTTCGTCCTCGTCATCGGCGCCGTCCACGAGCTCGCCGGCGGCCGCGGCGGGCAAACCCAAGATGGGCGGTACGCTGCACGCCGGCCTGACCGGCGGTACCGGGTCCGATACGGTCGACGCGCACCGCGGCGTCGACAACGTCGACTTCGCCCGGATCATCGCCCTGTACGACCCGCTGATCGGCTACGACCTCAACGCGCAGAACAAGCTGCGCCTGGCCGAGTCGATCACGCCCAACTCGAAAGCAACGGTATGGACGGTCCGGCTCCGTCCGGGGGTGACGTTCCACAACGGCAAGCCGCTCACCGCCGAGGATGTCATCTACTCCCTGACCAGGATCGTCAAGAATAACTACGGAGGGGCTTCGTCGCTGGCGTCCGTCGACATAAAGAACCTCAAGGCGCTCGACTCGCGCACCGTCGAGATCCCGTGTCACACACCGTACGCAACCCTGCCCGACGCCATGACCGGTTATTACTACTACATGGGCATTGTTCCAGTCGGGTACGATCCCACGCACCCGGTGGGCACCGGCCCGTTCAAGTTCCAGTCGTTCACACCCGGCCAGCAGAGCACGTTCGCGCGCAACGACCACTACTGGGACACGGGCGACGGGCCGTACGTCGACACGCTGGTGATCACCGATTACCCCGACGAGACCAGCCAGGTCAACGCGTTCGTCAGCGGTCAGGCGGACGTGGTCAACCTGCTCTCGGCCACCAGCATCCCGCAGGTGCAGGCGAACGGGAACATCCTGACCGCCGACGGCGGCGGCATGACGCCCTTCACGATGCGGGTCGACAAGCCGCCGTTCAACGACCCCAAGGTGCGGCAGGCGTTCCGCCTCATCTGCAACCGGCCGCAGATGAAGGAGCTGGTCTTCGGCGGCCGTGGCACCCTCGGCAACGACATCTTCTCCCCGTTCGACCCCTCCATCGACCACTCGATCCCGCAGCGCACGCAGGACATCGCGCAGGCGAAGTCGCTGCTGAAGTCCGCGGGCCAGGAAGGCCTGACCGTTCAGCTCGTCACCGCCGACATCGCGCAGGGCACGCTCAAGGTGGCCCAGGTATTCGCGCAGCAGGCGGCCTCGGCGGGCGTGACCGTCAACCTGCGTCAGGTGACCAGCACCGAGTTCTATGGGAACAACTACCTCAAGTGGGTCTTCGCGCAGGACTACTGGTACTACAGCAAGTACCTGCCCCAGGTCGCCCAGGCAACCCTGCCGAATTCCCCGTTCAACGAAACGCACTGGGATGACCCGGCTTACAACAAGCTCTACAACCAGGCGGTCGCCACGGTCGACGAGACGGCCAGGACGGCCATCGCGCACGAGATGCAGGCGATCGACCACTCGATCGGCGGCTACATCATCCCCTACTTCCCGCCGACGATCGACGGCTACGCGAAGAAAGTGAATGGCGTGGTGCCTACCAAGGCCGGGCTCTCACTGGGCTCCTACAACTTCAAGGCCATGTGGCTGGCGTGACCGCTGACGTGGCGCCGGCGCCACCCGTGGCCGGCGCCAAGCAACGGGCACATCCGGTCGCCCGGCTGATCTGGACGCGCACGGCTCTCGGCCTCGTCACGCTGTTCGTTGTCTCCATCCTGATCTTCGCGGCGACCCAGCTCCTGCCGGGCAACGCCGCCACGGCGGTGCTTGGCCACAACGCCTCCGCCAGCGCGGTCCGCACGCTGCAGCTGCGCCTCGGCCTGAACAAGCCGCCGGCGACCCAGTACTGGGACTGGCTGTCCGGGGTGCTGAGTGGGCGGCTCGGTACGAGCCTGGCGAACGGCCAGTCCGTCTGGGGCCTCGTCGGCCCCCGCCTGCTCAACTCGTTCGTGCTCGTCGTCCTGGCCGGCTTCATCGGCGCGTTCATCGGGGTCGGGCTCGGCTTGTTCGCCGCCATCCGGCGGGACAAACCCGTGGACCACGCCCTGTCGGTGGGCGCCCTGGCGGTCACGTCGCTGCCCGAGTTCGTGGTCGCGATCTTCCTGGTCATCATCTTCTCGACCGTGCTGCTGCACGTCCTGCCCGGGGTCTCACCGCTGGAAAGCAACTCGGGAGCGCTGAAGCCGTGGCAGGCCCCGAAGGAACTCGTGCTGCCGGTGGCCGCCCTCGTGGTCGTGATCGTCCCCTACATCTTCCGGATGATGCGCGCCGCCACGATCGAGGCGATGGAGAGCGAATACGTCGAGATGGCGCAGCTCAACGGCCTTTCCCGGGTTCGCGTGCTGCTGCGCTATGCGTTTCCCAATGCGATCGCCCCCACCATCCAGGTCATCGGGCTGAACTTCCTCTACCTCGCGGGCGGGATCGTGCTGGTCGAGTTCGTCTTCGACTACCCGGGCATCGGGCAGGGGCTGGTCAACGCGGTGGCCGACCGTGACATCCCGCAGATCCAGTTCATCGTGCTCGTGCTCACGGCCTTCTACATCTTCATGAACATCCTCACTGACGTGGTCACGCTCATGGCCACGCCACGTCGGCGGGTGCCGCGGTGACGGCGCCAGCGCCCGCGCCCGCGGTCCCGGCACCGGCCGCGCCCCGGATCCGGCGGCGCGAGTGGCTGCATATCCTCACCCGCGCGGCGCGCACGCCGCGGGGCATGGTGGGCCTGGGGCTGGCCCTGGTCGTGGTGCTGATCGCGGTGATCGGGCCGTTCGTCGTGTCCTATCCGCCGCTGGCGTTCGTCACGGTGCCCGGATCCCCGCCGAGCGCCAAGTTCCCGCTCGGCAGCGACATCCTCGGCCGGGACGTGCTCTCGAGGGTGCTCGACGGTGGCTGGCAGCTGCTGCTCATGGCCACGGGAGCGATGATCATCGGTGTCGTCCTCGGTACCGCGGCTGGCATCGCGGCAGCGCAGCTGCGGGGCTGGCGCGACGGGCTCATCATGCGGACGGTGGACGTGATCCTGGCGTTCCCGCAGCTCGTCTTCGCGCTGCTGCTGGTGTCGATCCTCGGCCCGGCGCGGTGGCTGCTGGTACTTGCCGTCGGCATATCCCACGTGCCGCAGGTGGCCAGGGTCATGAGGGCGGCCGCGCTGGACGTCTCCGAGCGCGACTTTGTCAAGGCGGTCGAGATCACCGGCGTCCGGCAGTCCAAGGTGATGTCCGGCGAGATCCTGCCGAACCTGATCACGCCGCTGATGGTCGAGACCGGCCTGCGGCTGACCTACTCAATCGTCATCATCACCGGGTTGTCGTTCATCGGCTTCGGCCTGCAGCCGCCGGCGCCCAACTGGGGCTACATGATCAACGAGAACCGGATCATCCTGACGTCGAACCCCTGGGCGGTGGTCGCGCCCGCCATTCTGATCGCGATTCTCACTGTCGGGCTCAACCTGTTCACCGACGCGATCGCCCGCGTGGCACTCGGCATCGAGCGGGCCGAGAAGATTATCGCCGAGGCCGCCGGGACCGGCATCGTGTCGGAGATCCCGGCATGACCTCCGGCACGGGCCCGCCGCGCCTCGTCGTCGAGGGCCTGACCGTCAGGGCGATGGGGTCCGGGGCAGCCATCATCGAGGACGTCTCCGTTGAGGTCGCCGCCGGCGAGGTCCTCGGCGTGGTCGGCGAGTCCGGTTCCGGCAAGACCACCCTGGGCCTCGCCATGGTCGGCCATGCCCGCCGAGGGCTGGAGATCGCCTCCGGGTCGGTCCGCCTCGACGGTACCGGCCTGTCCTCGCTGCCGGCCGATGAGCTGCGCAGGCTGCGGGGGGCGGCGATGACGTACATCCCGCAGGATCCGTCCTCGGCGCTCAACCCGGCGCTGCGCGTCGGCGGCATGCTCAAGGAGGTCCTCACCGCCCACGGCCGGACCGACGCGGAGGCGGCAGCGCGCGTGCAGGAGGTGCTGGCTGAGGTTGGCCTCGGGTCGCGGCCGGAGATTCTCTCCGTCTACCCGCATCAGCTCTCGGGCGGCCAGCAGCAGCGGGTGGCGATCGCGATGGCGTTCGCCTGCCGGCCGCGCCTCATCGTGCTCGACGAGCCCACCACGGGGCTCGACGTCACGACGCAGCGCATGGTGCTCGAGACGGTCGCTCGCATGTGTGCCTCGTACGGGGTTGCCGCCGTTTACGTCAGCCACGACGTGGTCGTCGTCGGCGAGCTCTCCAACCGGGTCGCGGTCGTTTACTCGGGCCGGGTGGTCGAGACGGGAGCAACCGCGGACGTGTTCGGCGCACCGGCCCACCCCTATACCCAGGGGCTGCTGCGCGCGGTCCCGTCGCCTGAGCGTTCCGGGCGCCTGGTCGGTATGGAGGGAGTCCCGCCGCGCCCCGGGCACCGCCCGCCGGGCTGCGGTTTCGCGCCCCGCTGCCCGCTCGTCATCGAACGCTGCACAGTAGCCATGCCGGAGCTGATCCCCACCGGCCGGGCTGGGCAGCTGGCCCGATGCGTGCTGGTAGAAACCGGTCAGGCGCACACCGAGGGGACGCTGGCCCCGGCGGTGGACAAAGACCTCACCAAAGCCGCGGCACCGGCGACCACCCCCGTGCTCCAGGTGACCGGGCTCGGCGCGTCATACGGCAGCAACCAGGTCTTGTCTGGCATCGATCTCACCGTGCCGCCGAACTCCTGCGTTGCGATCGTGGGTGAGTCCGGTTCCGGCAAGACCACGCTCGCGCGCTGCATAGCTGGCCTGCACATGAACTGGACCGGGGACGTGCGCTACGCCGGGCAGCCGCTCCCACCGGGCATCCGCCGCCGCCCGAAGGAGGTACTGCGCGGGATTCAGTACGTGTTCCAGAACCCCTACGCCTCGCTCAACCCGCGCCGCACGGTGGGCGGCCTGGTCGCCCAGCCAATCCAGACGTTCGCCGAAGGGCGGCGCGTGCGCGACGACAGCGAGATCCTGGACGCGCTCCGCGCGGCGGCGCTGTCGGTCGAGGTGGTCAACCGCTACCCCGACCAGCTGTCCGGGGGGGAACGTCAGCGGGTAGCGATCGCCCGGACCCTCGCGGTCTCGCCCAGGCTGCTGATCTGCGACGAGGTCACGTCCGCGCTGGACGTGTCGGTTCAGGCGGCCGTCGTCGAACTGCTGCGCCGGCTCCAGCACCAGCGCGGGCTCGCGATGATCTTCATCACCCACAACATTGCGCTCATCCGCAGCATCGCCCAGCAGGTCCTGGTTATGCATAACGGACAGATCGTCGAAAGCGGAGCCGTGGCGGACGTGCTCGACCATCCACGAGCGGAATACACCCGCCAGCTCCTTGACGATGTGCCGAAGTTCAGCGCCGCCATGACAAGCTCGGGAGACGCACAGTAGGGTCGGCCGCCTGCCCGCCGCCCTTCTCCGCTGTGGACGGCGGGCGTCATTCGTGTCACTTGCCGGGCGGGGCCGGACCGGCTCCTTCCCGCATGGTTGATCCCGAAGCGGGCCGCATCCGTTGTAAGGGTGGGAGCGGGGTCAGCGGCAGCATGCCTTGGGACCTCTGCTCGCGGTCCGGCGCGGCCATTGGGCTCATCACCAGCGGCTTCGCCTACCTTCGGAGGCAGGGGGCCATGAGAGAAGGACAGGGATGACAGCGCCCGCGGACCTCGCATTCGCTGGCGGGGGGGTGCGGCTGCAGACGGCAGAGCGAGCGACCGGTTTCCGGCTGGTCCAGCGCCAGATCTGCCTGAAGAGGATCGTTGACCCGGAGCACCGGCACCCGGCGGGCACCCCGGATGCCCCCCGGTGCCCGTTTCAGCCGCATCTGGACCATCCGCGGCTGTGGCAGACCGCGGCCGGTGAGCTGTTCGCCACCGCCGAGCCGTACACGTTAGAACTGGCGGACCTGGACTGGCTGCTCGTTGCCGCCCGCGAACTGGGGCTGAAGGTCATGCTGGACGGCCGGTCCGTGTACAACCCGGGCTCTACCTTCACGGTCCTCATCACCCGGCCCGGCTCGGCGGTGAGCCTGGCCGACCTGGCCCTGCCCACTAGGCTCAGCTGACCACGCGGCAGGGCCGCCCTCAGTCGCCGAGCTCGGCGCGGCGGCGGGTCACATAGTCGTCGAGCTCGGCGCGGACCGCGTCGTCGAGCGGCGGCGGCTGGTACTCCTCCAGCGTCTTGGCGCAGATCTCGCCGGCGCGGGCGGCGGTGTCCTTGCCACCCTGCTTCAGCCAGCGCTCGTAGTTGGCCGTCGAGGACAGCAGCGGCCGGTAGAAGCACTCCCGGAACCGCTCCATGGTGTGCTGGGCGCCCAGGAAGTGACCGCCGTGGCCGACCTCCTCGTGCGCGCCGAACGCGAGCGAGGCCTCGTCGATCTCCAGCGGCGTGAACTCGACCCGGAGCATCCGCAGCAGCTCTATGTCGATGATGAACTTCTCGTAGCAGCTGACCAGGCCGCCCTCCAGCCAGCCGACCGCGTGCATGACGAAGTTGGTACCCGTCAGGAACGTGGGCAGCAGCGTCATCAGCGCCTCGTACGCGGCCTGTGCGTCCGCGGTCTGGCTGGCGTTCAGCCCGCCGCCGGTGCGGAACGGCAGCCCGTAGTGCCGCGCCAGCTGGCCCGTGCACAGCAGCCCGATCGCCGACTCCGGGGTGCCGAACGCCGGCGAACCGGACTGCATGTCGATGTTGGACAGGAACGAGCCGAAGATGACGGGGCAGCCGGGCCGGATGAGCTGGGCCAGGGCGATGCCGGACAGCGCCTCGGCCAGCTGCTGGGTCAGCGCGGCCGGGATGGTCACCGGCGACATGGCGCCCATCAGCAGGAACGGGGTGAGGACGACCGGCTGGTTGGCCGCGCAGTACTCGAACTGGGCGTCCAGCATCCGGTCGTCCCAGCGCAGCGGCGAGTTGCAGTTGATCAGCGAGATCGTGGCGGGCGTGTGCTCGATCTTCTCCCGCCCGCCGAACAGGATCGAGGTCATCGCGATGGTGTCGGCGGCGTTCGGGCCGGACACCACGTTGCCCATGTAGAACTTGTCGGTCACGGTCGCCAGCGCGTAGATCATGTCGAGGTGACGGGAGTCCAGCGGGGCGTCGTTCGGCTCGCAGATCACCCCGCCCGCCGAATCCAGCTGCGGGAACGACTGCGCCAGCATGGACAGCCGCCGGAAGTCGTCGAGGGTGGCTTCCCGCCGCACCTCGCCCTCACGCACGAACGGGCAGCCGTAAACCGCGCTGAACACCATGTGGTCGCCGCCGATGTGCACGTTGTTCGCCGGGTTGCGGGCCTGCACGTCGAACTCGCGGGGCGCCTTCGCGACCTGCTCGAGCACGAACTCGGGGTCGAGCTTGACCACGTCGCCGTCCACCTGCTGGCCCGCCTGGCGGAACAGCTCCACCGCCTCCGGCTTGGCGAACTGGATCCCGATCTCGGAGACGATGCGGCGCCAGCCGCGGTCGAGGACCCCGATCGCGTCGGCGGAGAGGATCTCGTACCGCGGCATCGTGTTGACGAACATCGCCACCTCATTCGTCCCGCCCGGCCGGGCGCCGCCGGCGCGCGCTTGACCCTGCCAGGGGCCGTCCGTAGCATCACATAGTAGAACATGGTTCTGTAATGTGGAACTACCGCCCGAGGGAGGCGGCACGGGCAGCCACGGTAAGCCGGGCGGAAAGCGCAGGCGGGAAGCACAGTGACCAGTCCCAGCGGCACGCAGGCGGTCGACCGGGCGGCCAGGCTCCTGACCGAGGTCGTGCACGCCCCTGGCTCGGTCACCTTCACCGAGCTGGCGGCCACGACCGGCCTGGCCAAGAGCACCACCTCGCGGCTCCTGCTGGCGCTCGAACGCAACGGGCTGGTGCAGCGCGACGACCACGGCCGGTTCCGGCCGGGCGAGGTGTTCGTCAGGTTCGCCTGGCGTGGCGGCGCCGAGGCCGGGCTGACCGAGCTGGCCCAGCCGTTCCTCGAGCGCCTCGGCGGGCAGACCGGCGAGACGATCAACCTCGGTGTCGAGCGGGACGGCGTGATCGAGCAGATCGCGCAAGTCGACAGCGTGTACGTGATCGGCGTCGGCAACTGGCTGGGGCGCCCGGTCCCGCTGCACTGCACCGCGCTGGGCAAGGTGCTGCTCGCCTACGGCGCGGCCTCGCTGCCGGCCGGCCGCCTGGAGCGCCCGACCGACAAGACCATCACCGGCCGCGCCGAGCTGCAGGCCGACCTCGCGACGGTCCGGGCGCAGGGCTACGCGATCACCGACTCCGAGCTGGAGCCGGGGCTGGTGGCGGTGGCCGCCCCCGTCCGCCGTGACGGCGGCGCCGTGGTCGCCGCGCTGTCGGTATCCGGCCCCGCCACCCGGCTGACCCCGGCCACGCTGCCGGCCGTCGCGGCCCAGTGCGTGGCGCAGGCCGACGCGCTGTCCTGCGTTCTCGGCTACCGGCCCGGGGAACCGCCGCGAGCAGCCGGCGGTCAAGCACAGAAAGAAGGTGCCGCTTGACAACAGAGGAGCTACTCCGGCAGCTCTACGACGACACGCTGGTTGGCAACGGGCCCGCTGTGCTCGAGCTGACCAACGAGGGCCTGGCCATGGGGCTGGGACCGGAGACGCTGCTGTACGAGGCGCTGATCCCGTCGCTGGAGGAGGTCGGCGCCCGGTTCGAGCGCGGCGACTTCTTCGTCCCCGAGATGCTCATCGCGGGCAAGGCCATGGCCGGCGCGCTCGAGATCCTGCGCCCGCTGCTGGCCGAGACCGGCGCGGCGGCGATCGGCACCATCGTCATGGGCACGGTCAAGGGCGACGTCCACGACATCGGCAAGAACCTGGTCAACATCATGTTCGAGGGCGCCGGGTTCCACGTCATCGACCTCGGCGTGCAGGTCGCGCCGGAGAAGTTCGTCGACGCGGTGCGGGAGCACCAGCCCGACATCGTCGGCTTCTCGGCCTTCCTCACCACGAC
>Ga0318516_10000477_pt1 | contig 12623 bp, 11 predicted proteins | sample GRESIP176b2f20_FD_202501 | JGI IMG/M metagenome (GOLD analysis project Ga0318516, IMG submission 202501) | Tropical soil microbial communities from Luquillo Experimental Forest, Puerto Rico - GRE.SIPMG.176b2f20 | ecosystem: Environmental > Terrestrial > Soil > Tropical forest > Bulk soil... | reverse complement strand
TTGCTCAAGGATCTCGAGCTCCGATTGTTCGGCTTTTTACTTTGATGACTTGGCTCGCACCGGGCGAAAACTCACACGGTCGGCTGCGGATCGCTTCGGGCAGGCAAGTTGTTTCTGATGTACTTGCTTCCGGACTGCTGTTTCGGGATCTAGCTTGAAGAAGGCTAGTCCCAGGAAGGCATCGAACGTGAGCTCGGACGCGAGATTGTGAACCGCCAAGCCGCCGCGCTTTCGCTACGAGGCGAACTTTTCGTGTGGCTCTCCTCAGACGCCTAGAGGCGGTTCACGCAACCGCCACCTAAACAACCGCTGGCGACAATCGAGGCCTACCCGGCCCTGCTTCTTTCGCGGGAATTGGTTCTCGCGTGAAGCGCAAGGCAAGTTTTCGCCACAGTCGGCTGTCACGGTTATTCGCATCGGGGGATTGGGACTCGCCGACTTCCCTTCCGGACGGAGATAAGCGCGCGTGCGCGCGGTTTTCCATATTGATGGATCGTCACGCTCTAATCGGCACGACTTGGGCCCGCGACTGGGAGGGGAAAGAGTATCCGATAGAGTAAGTCGCCGCGGCAGCAGCTACCGTTCCCCTTGTTTAATTTCGTCGGGACTGTCAGCGAAGGCGCACGCCTTCGGCTGATCGGTCCGGTTGCGCAAGGTGGGGATCGGGCGGGGGCTAATCAGATGTCCTTGAGGACAATCGCCAGGATCATCAGCGTTATCGCGTTGGTGTCATTGGCTGCAGTTGCCTTGTCAGCCATTTATTGGCACGAGAACAATATAGGCTGGAGGGACTTGGAACGCGGACTGGGGGCCATTTATGAATTTTCCGCGAAAACTCTGAGGGACGTCAGCGCCTTCAAGACCTTTGCAATCATTTCTGTTGTTTTAGCATTTGAACCGTTTGTCATTGGGTGGAAGGAATCGAGCATGGCGCGGTTGTTCCTCCCTCGCAGATGGTCCGCGATGTTGGACTGTTTATGGCTCGCAGTTACGCTGTTCAATCTGACTTTTTTCTTGGAAGTCATTTTTACTTTTGGCGGCTCGATCCTGCTGTCCAGATTCTTCGGGTGGGTGTCGTTGCACTACCAGTGGACAAGACTGACCCTGCCGTCGGACGGAATATTTGAGACCGCTTTTAGCCTCTCGATTTTTTGGCTAGTGACCTCATTTGTACACTATTGGGGCCACCGATTGATGCACACCACTCCGTTCTGGCACCTTCACCGGTTTCATCATGCCGCGACCGAACTGAATATGATTACCGCGTACAGAGTACATCCCGTGGAACCGGTTGCACTTCGGTTTGTGACCATCGTCTCGCCGCTCGTATTCTTGAACGTGCCCGACCGAGTTATACTTCTCTATTTCCCCTTGGGGGTCGTGGTCGATCTCTTGGCGCACAGCCAATTGCGATGGGACTACGGTTGGTTTGGGCGATGGGTGATCCAATCCCCCCGTGTCCACCAGGTGCATCATTCCATCGACGAGGAGCATCAGAACCTGCATTTCAGCATCTGCCCACTCTGGGATCATCTGTTCGGCACATGGTACAACGGAACCAAGCAACCGTCGGGTTTCGGCATATCGGACCCCGCTTATGAACTGCGACCATTAACTCAGCTGGCAGGTGACGCTTGGATTTTTTACGCCAGCTTGACGGGTTGGATCGTATCCAGCTTGCAGAGACTGCGGCTCAGTTCCTTCAGCCTGACGGCGCGATCCAACTCCTGATAACGTTGCCCGTCCCGTCCTGCCGCTCTCGCTCAGACGGGCCACGCCCGAACGGCTGCCGATCCGTTCGGCTTCACGTATGAGCATGTATGGCATCGCATATCAGTCGAGGCCCCCTCCGAAGCGATTGGTAATCTCGATCAAGATACCGTCAGGGTCCTTGACATACGCGGACCTGCTGCGGGGCCAGTCGACCGTTGCATCGTTAGCCTCCAGCCGAAGACCCAGCCCATGAATGCGGCGGACTGTTTCGTCGATGTCATCGACAACAAATCCGACGTGATTGATGTGGGTGCCATCAGGCTTAAATCCTTCAGAGCCACGCTGTTCCGCGAGACAGAGGTAGAAGCGGTCGGGAGCGCCAATAATGCACCATCGAGTGACGCCATTGTCGCCCTGCTCCTTGAGCTCGAGCCCAAAAAGTGCCGCATAGAAGCCGGCCGACACGTCAAGATCGCGTACCGAGATATTCACGTGGTCGAGACGTTTGGCGTTCACCGGCACGGCCGGGCGCAGTCCCGAACGCACCTTGCCAGCCTCGATGTCTACGCAAGGTAGCTTAGCTGCAGAGCTCTTCGGGCTGCTTTCGGCTGAAGCGGATCTCGTTCCGTCTCTTTGAGCACTCATTGATTAACCTCCAGTTTGCGGCCATGATAGCGAGCTCATTTTCCGCATTCGCAACAGCGGTGACCCAACTTTCGGTGCACCTGATCCGCGCCAACGCGCCCAGGCGCCGGTCGTTCCAGATTACTGGCCAAATGCACGGTTGCGCAGATCGCTTCGTAGACCCTTCGGAAGGCGAGATTGACGTTTCCGGCTTGAAAGAACAAGCTGTCGATCATTGATGGCTCCAATCAGCATTAAAGCGGCCTAGACATCCAGGGGGATGGTAAGGGGCGGTGACGTGATCAGGACCGCAACGACTGATGCTGCCCGCAGCGTGTTTTTGCGTGCATGCTCGGCATTGCAGCCAGCCGATTGGCACGGGCAAGAGGCTGTGCTGCGAGCGGTCGCTTCCGACGGCTGGGCGGTCGTTAGCAAGCTGGCCATCCAGCATGGTCTCGTGGGACTTGTCAGCCGCAACCTCGATTGGGCACATCAGCGAACCGGCGTCCCGATCCCGATCCTGAAGCAAATGGCGACGTGGCGCCAGGGACAGCTGCTGCAGATGCTGCTTTGCCGCAACGCGGCGCGGCGGATCACCAGCGCGCTGGCCGCCGGTGGTATTCGTTTCGTGATCTTCAGAGGTCTGGCGTTGGTCGAACAGATTTATGGTGATTTGTCGCTGCGTGGATTCCGTGACTGCGACATCCTGGTTCGCCGCGAGCAGCTGGAAGCGGCGCATTCGGTGCTCCGGAATCTCGGCTACTCGTTTACCCTATACGACGGCCTTAAGGAATATCTCGCTCGGGGCAAGGCCGGCGGCAACATGAGACATGCCGACGGATCATTGGTTGACCTCCATTGGGGGTTTCAGGGTTACGAGATCCCGACGAGCGATCCCGAGATCATTTGGAGTCACTGTCGGCCGGCGAAACCGCCTGCAGAACTGCCAGGCTGGCGAATGTCGCCGGAATTGACCTTGATCTATCTGGCCACCCATTTTCAGGTCCATGAGTACCAGGAGTTTAAGCCGCTGGTCGATTTCTATCACGCGGCAGCGAAGTTCGGTACGCGCGTCGACATCGACGACCTGTTGCCGACGGCACGGACGCTGAACATGCTGCCACCGTTAGACCTCGCCGCCCGGCTTTGTCAGCGACTCTTCGCCCCAAACCCACTGGTCGAACGGCTGGCAGCGGGAACGCCGTCGATCCACGCGCGCATTGCATGCAGGATATTGACCACGAAAAGTCTGTTGCGGCTCGACACCATACGCCCAACCGAGCGGCGGCTACGAAGCTTGCTCTGTTATGGCGCGATCTCTTCATCGGCCAAAGCGTTTCGCAAGATGCTTATTCCCAAGGCGCGCGAGCTGGAACTGCGCTTCGGCCAGCCGTTCGATTTCGCAATGTATCCGAGATACTATTGGGTTCAGGCGTACCGTTTGGTAGCCCGCTCGCGAAAGCCGTTTTCCGATCTGGCCTGAGCAGATGCGATCGATGGCGCCTTCTCGACCAGCCGGCGCCCGCTAGCAACGTCGGGTCCCCGGAATGCTGCTGGCATTGGACGCATACTTATTTGCTGCCTGCATTTCGCTACACCTGCCTCATCCCGAGTGGCGTGTGGCTGACCAATCTTGTCAACATCATGGGTTGATCGAATGAATTACTGTGGCTGAGGTCGCAATCCGGCAATCGTCGTGCTAGGGCTACTCCGTGCCTTCCCTGGTCGCCGCTGCATTCTTGGCGCGACCCGTGCTTTGCTGCTGGCGCTAACGCCAAGTACGGCTCTTGTTGCTTGGCTGCTCGTCGCCTTTGCGCGCGGCAACGCGCGGCCAAGGGAGAACACGAACGCACTTTCAACTTGAAGCCGCCCTCGCTTTCGCGTTTTACTGCGAAATCTTGTAGTGCAGCTATTCAGAATGCGAAATCTTGTAACGCGGCTAATTCAGAATATGTATCTATGTTGCGAACGGTGACCGCAGGGTTTGGGCGATTTGAAACGGCCGACAAGAGCTGCGACGGTTTCGACTATGGCGACAGCTTCTGCGCTTTCGGCTGTCGCAACGGCGCTATTGTCTCGCCGACGAAGTTTTCTGATAGCAGCATTTATCATGGCCACCGCGTTTGCTTCCCTAGCGGCCTATGAATGGCATCTGACAGCAAGCGAACTCGCCCAAGCACTGCAGCAACGCCAGATTGCGGTTCATCAGAAGATTGCAAGCCTCGCCGAGGAGGCTCTTCACGATGGTGACGCCGGGACCTCAATGTTGCTCGCTCTCGAGGATCTGCCAAATATTCAACGCGGTTCCGAGCAGCCGTATGCCCTAACGGTAGCTACACTGTTCGCAGCCAGCGTTCAGCTGCGGGAAGCTGCCGTGCTCAAAGGGCACACAAACTGGGTCCTGAGCGTCGCCTTCAGTCCTGATGATCAACGCCTCATCACCTCATCGGGCGATAGAACGGCTCGGATCTGGGACAGAGAAACGCATCGAGAATTGGCAGTGCTCAAGGGACACAATGGCACGGTCTATAAGGCCGTTTTCAGCAGGGATGGACGGCGAATAGTTACCTCTTCCACTGATATGACGGCTCAAATCTGGGACGCCGATACGGGAATGCACATCGCCACGCTTTCCGGTCATCAGGCGGCTATTGCAACCGCTTCTTTCAGTCCGGATGGCCGTCGTGTCGCAACCGCTTCTGACGACGCTACAGTGCGCATCTGGGACGCCGAAACGGGTCAACAGATCGGAATGATCCCCGGAAACGGCCAGCCGGTATACGGTGTTGATTTTAGTCCAGATGGAAGGCAGATGGTCACCTCTTCCAAGGACACGACGGTGCGGATCTGGGATGCCGAGACGCTGAAGCAGATTGCTGTGCTCACCGGCCATCTCAACATGGTCTACAGTGTGGCGTTTAGTCCAGACGGGCGACATATTGTAAGCGCTTCCTGGGACAACACCGCACGGCTTTGGGATGCCGAATCCCATCAGCTGATTGGTGTGTTTCGTCATGATGATCCGGTTGTTTGTGCGGCGTTTAGTCCCGACGGTCGCCAAGTTGTAACGGCATCAACTGACAAGATCGCGCGGATTTGGGATGTAGCATCGGGAAGACCAACTGCTGTCCTGGTGGGACATCGCGACGCGGTGTGGGGTGTTGCGTTCAGTCACGACGGGAAATGGGTAGCGACATCGTCTTACGATCTAACCGCACGAATTTGGCGTGCCGGCGAGGACGCTCACGTTGTCGCGCTCGCGCATCGGTATCCTGTCACAAGCGCGGCGTTTAGCCCGGACGGCCTGCGCGTCGTAACGGCTTCGGTAGACGGAAAAGCTCGCATCTGGGAAGTGAGTACCGGCCGAACGCTGGCCGTTCTCAAGGGACATGGAGGTACGATTTCCAGCGTAGCCTTCAGTCCAGACGGCCAGCGTATTCTGACGGCTTCGGAGGATAAGACGGCTCGGATCTGGGATGCTGATACCGCTCACCAGATTAAGGTGCTGATGGGCCACGAGGCGGCGGTCGACAGCGCAGCGTTCAGTGCGGATGGTTTGTGGGTGGTAACGGCATCGGCGGATAAGACGGCCCGCATTTGGAATGCTACAAGCGGAGAACAGACGGTCGTCCTCACCGGGCATAGCGGTCCTCGTGGGCGACCCTATGGAAGTGCTGCATTCAGTCCGGATGGGCGGTTGATAGTGACTGCTTTCGGAGACGAGACGGCGCGGATCTGGAATGCTCGCACGGGGCAGTTGGTGGGCGTGCTGAGCGGCCACAGCGGTGGAATATGGAGTGCCGCGTTCAGCCCCGATGGTCGTCGTATTGCAACAGCCTCTAGCGATCCGTCGGTGCGCATCTGGGACGCGGCGACGCGCCGGCAGATTGCGCTAATTCGACCAGACGACCTCCAAGTTTGGAAGGTGGCCTTCAGTCCTGACGGGCAGCACTTAATTACCACTGGGATTGGTGCCACAGCCCGGATCTGGGACCTCGACACCTACGAGCAGGTCGCGGTGCTAACAGGCCATGCTGGTGCGCTCCGGGGCGCAACATATAGCCCAGACGGCAGGCATATTGTGACCTCGTCGGAGGATGGATTCGCCCGGATTTGGAATGTATTTCCGAGTACCCAAGAATTAATCGATTACAGTCGCAATCTGGTTCCGCGGTGCCTGACTCGCGAACAGCGGGCTTACGCAATTTTAGATGCCCAGCCTCCAGAATGGTGCATTGACTCGGCAAAATGGCCGTACGACACGCAAGATTGGCAAAATTGGCTTAGGCTTAGACGGACGAACGCAAGTCCTCCATTACCGGGCGCCCGACCGCCGCCCAATCCGAATATGATGGACATAGTGGGCAGCGACAAGCCCGGTTGAGTGGAGCGTCGAGCGCCCTGACCGGCGTCGTCGCGGATAAAGATTGCCCGATTAAAACACCGTGACTTTTCGAAGCGACCGCAGCCTGCGTGACGATTGGTCGTGTCGGGTGCTCACCCTGTTCCTAAATGACGAGGCACGCGGCCGTTGGGATCGCTTTAGGAGATTGATACTTGTCCTCCTACGTCAGGAGCACCCCTTGACCGTTTTAAAAGCGGCCTCGGCCTCGGCTCGCGTCTTAAATGGGCCCCCTCCTTCGACGGTTTTGTCCGTAGGCTGCTGAGTCACGATAATACATTTCTTCGCTGCATTGTCCCAATCGATGTAAAATGGTCCGGAAGCAGGCACGTTTTGTGCCAAGGCCGGCGTGAACGCGAGAGTCGCGAGGACGCAAAGAACCAAATACTGCTCTCTCATGGCGTATTCCTCCAATGCAAGAAAACGCGCCGAGCGCCTGAAAGTTTCTAAGCGGACTACCCAGCGCGTAGGATTATGCTGCCGAATTATAAACGTCAGGCAAGCCGCCGGTCAAAGTCGCCGTGAGTGAATAAAAGCAATCCCGGTGTTGGCTGGCACTGGGTTTGGGCGGATTCTGGTCACCGCAGCTCTGTCTAGGCCAGTACACGCGATTCGGTCCCGACGCGGGTTTACTCGTTCCGAGAAATCGCGGCACTCGGCCGATCGGGTCCCGTGAGGCGCCTCGTTCATCCTTGCCGCGGGATGGCATTGCAATGTTTTCCGGCTTCGCGACCCCGGCCCGAACAATCATTGGGTCGCAGCGTCGAACACTTTTTTGAGCGCAACCCGGCAGTCACCGAGGAAGCTCTCATCCAGAGTCGGATGAACGAGCAAGCAAAGCGATACGGTGCCCAGGTACGCCGCGTTAGGCAGACGCTGAAAACCTGCCATCGACTGCGCATAGACGCCTTCGCGATAGAGTTCGGGACATGCGCCCGGCATGGCCGGTATTCCTTCCGCGATGAGAGCCCGTACGACCCGATCGCGATTCCAATCACTCCTTAGTCTCGCGGGCTCGAGGCGGAAGCTGAATCGATAGAAGGCGTGCTGATAGTTCGCCGGCAACGGGGCGATATGCACGGATGGATACGGGGCCAACCATCGCGTGAGCTTGCGCGCGTTTGCCGCCCGTGCCGCCGTCCACGCTGGCAGCTTGCGAAGCTGGCGCAGGCCAATCGCTGCCTGGATCTCAGTCAATCGCCAATTCGAACCGACGCGGGTGTGGGCCCAGCGAAAGCCCGGCTGGGGTGGGCGATTGAATATCATCTCATAGTCCTTGCCGTTATCCCGGTAGGACCACGCCCGCCGCCAATGTCCTTCGTCCTTGAAGAGCGCCATTCCCCCTTCGCCGCCGGTGGTGATAATCTTTTCCTGGCAGAAGGAGAATGCGCTGGCATGCCCGAATGAGCCCACGAGCTTGCCGTCGATGCGTGCGCCATGGGCCTGCGCGCAATCTTCAATGATGAGAATGTTGTGGCGGTCGGCCAGCTCCACGAAACCAGGCATATCGGCGGGGCGCCCATTGAGATGGACGACGATGATCGCCTTCGTGCGCTCGGTTATCAGCGGTGCCACCGTGCCTGGCGTGATCGCCTCCGAATCGAGGTCGATGTCCGCAAAGACCGGCTTCGCCCCGACCAGATCGACGCAGGATGCGGAGGCAATGAAGCTTCTCGGCGTCACGATCACCTCGTCCCCCGGGCCGACGCCGCAGCCCCGAAGGACTGCCTCGAGCGCCAGCGATCCGGTGGCCAGCGCGACCGCAAACGGCATCTCGTGAAGATCGGCGAAGGCCCGCTCGAACGAGCGAACCTTGTTTCCGGTCCACTGATTGACCTTTCCGGAACACAACGTCGCGATGACAGCCGCAATCTCGTCGGCAGCATAAGCCGGCCACTGCGGTGGTGGAACGAGCCGGACCGGCGTTCCGCCGTCGACAGCAAGCTCGTGCGCTGTTACTACCGCTCCCGCAGTCATTATGCCCCCAACCGACACGCCAATTGCAGCAGCTCAACGACCGATCGACCGGCTTTCATGCCGGCGCGCTGGGCCACCGGCTCGCCAGCATCGACTTCGCCTATAGCGTTTCGCGAACCAAAATGCCAGCTGAACAATTGGCTGGTTTCGGTGCCCTGTTCGTCGGCGCATGGCTTTAATCGCACCGGCCTTTGATCGAAGCGCGAACGGGGAAGCCGGTTGCCTTGCCGCTTCACGCCCGGCCGCCAGCTTCGCTGTCCTTCCACCATCGGGCAAGTTATCCTGACTTGCACGTCTCGGGATTGGCTCGGGTGCCGGCCGGTCGAGCCGAGGCGCGGAGATCTCACCTGTTTGCCTCTTCCTCCTATTTGTTTCTCGTGCTGTCCACGGCGATCCGGCTTGCAGCCGGTCTCGTCCTTCTCAAATACCTGGCATGGCAATTTAGGCCTTCTATCTTTGGTCTGCTCACGCAGGTGATGGCCGTCGCCGCGGTCTTCTACCTGTTCGCCGGTGGCGGGATTACCAGCGGCATCATCCGCAATATCTCCGCGGCGCAGTCGCAGGACGAGCGACGGCGCTGGATGTCGGCCGCCAACACGATCACCCTCTTGTCCTCGATCGTGCTAGCGGCGGTCGCGCTCGTGCTGGCACTGTTCGGCAGCAATGCAATTTTCGGTGATACCGGATATGCGCCGGTATTCGTCGGCGTCGCCGCCGCCCAGGTTCTGATCGGTTTCGGCAATCTCGCCCTCGCCTATTTCAGCGCCATCGGCGATAATCGCACCTTCGCCACCGTTCAGATCGTCGCCAACATCCTGTCGCTGCTGTTACTCATCACGATGACGCAGTTCATTGGATTGCGTGGTGCCATGTTGGGGCTCGTTGTCGGTCCATCACTGATCGGCGTCGTCGCACTATGGCATTTCTTTCGCAACGTGCCGCATCGAGGCATATTTCACATCGTCTGGGACCGCGCAGCGCTGACGGATCTGCTCTCCTATTCCGCGGTGATGGCAAGCTCGGTGACGGCGGTGCCGCTCGCTCAGCTTCTTATTCGAGCCGATCTGAGCAAACGGCTCGGATGGGATGCAGTTGGATACTGGCAGGCCGTCGCCAAGATCTCGGACGCCAACATGACATTCGTAGGCGTGATCATCATCAACTACCTGTTGCCGCAGCTCTCCAGCCGGCGCGAAGCGGCAAGTGCGCTGCGCTTCCTCCTGCGTTTCGGTAGCTTGATGCTCGGCGCCTTCATCACAGCAGGCGCTCTGATCTATGCGCTGCGCGAGTACCTCCTCCTGTTCATCTATTCGGAGCAATTCCTGAATGCCTCCAGCCTCGTTCTGCCGCAGCTTGTCGGGGACGGGCTCAAGCTCATCACCTTGCTCCTATACTACTACTTCCTGTCCCGCGGGCGCGTGCTCATCGTCTTCGCCGGCGAGCTAGCGCTGGCCGTCGCCCTCTACGGGCTCTACCTCGCATTCGTTGCAAACTACGGAGCGGCTGCCCCGATCTACGCCTTTGCGTCCGCCTATGCAGGCGTTCCGCTCGTCATGATCGGGCTGTTGTATCTCAAGGAAAGGGCCGCTCTGTGACTATCCATTTCTTTTCAGGCGATCTCAGACGCGGTCGGTGAAGCGGTAGTTCCTTTGCAGCTGCTCTTCCCATCGCAATGCATGCTCGACGATCGTCGCGAGATCGGCGTATCGCGGCGACCAACCGAGTTCCTTGCGAATGAGCTTCGCCTCCGCGACCACCTCAACCGCGTCGCCCCGTCGACGCGGTCCGATCCTACGCTCGAAGTCTCGCCCGGCGACCTTTTGGGTTATGTCGAGCACCTGCTTGACCGAGTATCCACGTCCATAGCCGCAATTGGCGACCAGATTGTTACCTGTGTTACGCAGGTGATGAAGCGCGGCGAGATGCGCATCCACGAGATCGCTGACGTGGATGTAGTCACGTATGCAAGTGCCGTCCGCAGTGGGATAGTCGTCGCCGTAGATCTCGATGAATGGCCGGATGCCGAGCGCGACCTGGGCGGCGATCTGCACCAGCAGCGTAGTCTTGGTGGTGGATTGACCGTAGCGACCGCCGGGATCGGCGCCGGCCACGTTGAAGTAGCGCAGCGTCACATATCTGAGGTCGCGCACGGCAGCGAGGTCACCTAGCATGATCTCGGTCATCAGCTTGGAGCTACCATAGGCCGAGATCGGAGCGAGCGGCGCCGTCTCCGGAACCGGATTTATTGGCGGATTCCCATAGACTGCAGCCGTGGACGAGAAGATGAAATGCTTGACGCCGAGGTTCTGCACGGCCGAAAGGAGCGTCCGGCTCTTGACGGTATTGGCATGGTAATATTCGAGCGGATCGTCGTAGTATTGCGGGGTGATCAGCCTTGCCGCGAAATGGACGACCGCATCCACGTCGTATTTCGCAATCGTGCGCGCCACCGTCTCATAATCGCCGCTGTCGCCGAGCACGAAACGCACGCCGTTCGGGATCGCCCACGGCACGCCGTTCGACATGTCGTCGATGACCACCGGCTCCTCGCCGGCGTCGAGCAGCCCGAGGACCATGTGTCCGCCGATATATCCTGCGCCTCCCGTCACCAGCACGGTCATTATCCCGCTCCGACCCCGGTTGACGTTCGGCGATAGCGCCCGCCCTCACAGGCTCCGGGACGACGCCACAGCCTCAAGCAGGCACTTTACTGCCGACCGCACGTCGAATACCTCTTCGAGACAGGCTCGAGCGTTGCGCTCGATACTCGCGGTCATACCCGCATCATCAACGACGCCTAGGACTGTCCGGAATAGTGCCGCTGGATCACCGGCGGGGATGGAGACGCCGATATTCCAGCGACTGAGGAAACCGCGATAATCGCTATTCTGCTCGACGGCAGCGACGATCGGGAGTCCGGCCCGGAGATAATCGATGGTCTTGGATGGAAAGCTCGAGGATGCGACGCCGGTAACCGTGCACACGATGCCGACGTCGCAGGCCGAGATCAAGCCGAGGTACTCGGTGCGCGGCATCCGCCGGCGATAGATCACGTTGTCGCCGCCCGCGGCGATATGGCTCTCCACCAGGCCCACCAACCGGCCTTCGCCGATCAACAGGAAGACGAAGTCCGGCCGCGAAACCTTCGCCATTTTTGCCGCCGCCAACATCTCCTCGACGCCGCGCCCTTCGGTGATCTGGCCGCCGAATACCATAATCTTGCGATCGAGAGGCAAGCCGTGCTCGACCCGGGTCGCTTGCTTCGACCGTGGCGGAGGAGCAGCGATCTCGCCCCAAAGCGGCGTCCAGATCACGCGCTGCTGCGGCCTAACGCGATAATGTTTCCTGAGATAGACGATGTTATCTGGCCAGATGCAACCGATGACGTCGAATTTGCGGATCAGGCGCTCCTCGAGCCGGCGCGCGATCTCGAAAACCGGTCCGCCGGGCACCAGGCCGATGCTGCGGTGATGGTAAGGGAAGAAGTCGTGCACAAATAGCATCGACCGCATTCGCCACTGCTTCATTGCCCAGAACAGCTGCGCCGCGACCGTAACGCACGGGGTGAAGCAGACTAGCAGGTCAAAAGTGTTCCGGCCGAGCGCCTTTCGCATTTCGCGCGAGTTAAACAGCGAGGACAGGCTCCACTTGCTGGCTCTCTCGATTAAAAGGCCGAACCGGGTAATCCCACGCGGTGCGAGAACAAGCGCATCAACACCATCCGCTGAACGCACGCGGCTCATCGCAGCTCCGAATGGCGCATCCCAGTCGGTCACCACCACCTGAACATGATGGCCGGCGGCCACCAGCGCGCCGGCTAGCTCGTTCGTCATGAACCGATCGTTTGGATCGAGCGGATACTTCGTGCAGAGCATCAAGACGTTCATGGCGCCGCTCGGATCTGCTT
>Ga0318516_10000471_pt1 | contig 12671 bp, 13 predicted proteins | sample GRESIP176b2f20_FD_202501 | JGI IMG/M metagenome (GOLD analysis project Ga0318516, IMG submission 202501) | Tropical soil microbial communities from Luquillo Experimental Forest, Puerto Rico - GRE.SIPMG.176b2f20 | ecosystem: Environmental > Terrestrial > Soil > Tropical forest > Bulk soil... | reverse complement strand
CTCGATGACGTCTTCTTCGCCCTGACCGGCCACCCCACGCCAGAAATGGAGAACGCCCGATGACGACCCTGACCTTTGCCGTGCGGGACTCAGCCACGATGACCCGGCGCAGTCTCCGGCACGTGCTGCGCTACCCGGTGACGATGGTCGTGTCGGTGGCCGTGCCCGTGCTATTGCTGCTGCTGTTCGTAGGCGTCTTCGGCGGATCGCTGAAGGCGGGCCTCGGTGCCGTCTCGCATGGCTCTTACATTGACTACGTTATGCCCGGGATCATCGTGATGACCGCCGCCTACGGGAGCTCGGTCACCGCCCAGTCCGTCAACCGGGACTCCACCGAGGGCATCATCGCCCGGTTCCGCACCATGGCCATCTCTCCCGCCTCGGTGTTGAACGGGCACGTCGCCAGCGCCCTGGCCCGCACGCTGGTCAGCGCGGCCCTGGTCATCGGCGTGGCGATCGGGCTGGGCTTCCGGTCCGGCACCGACGCAGGCCGGTGGCTGGCGGCGGTCGGTCTCACCGCCATGCTCGTACTGGCGCTCACCTGGCTGGCCGTCCCGTTCGGCCTGGTAGCCAAGACCGCCGAGGGCCTGTCCGGCTTCATCCTCATCGTTCAGCTGCTGCCGTTCATCAGCAGTGCGTTCGTGCCGCCGGACCAGATGTCAGGATGGGTGCGCTGGTTCGCGGCACACCAACCGTTCACGCCGGTCATCGACACTCTCCGCGGGCTGCTGGTCGGCACGCCGGTCGGCGGCAGTGCGTTCGCCGCGGTCGCCTGGTGCGCCGGGCTCGCGCTGGCCGGCTACCTGTGGGCGCGGGCCCTGTCCCGGCGCGACCTCAACCGCTGACCTGGGTTCGTTCCCGCAGCGCGGCGCGGGCGGCGGCGCGCAGGCCTTCCGGGTCCAGGCCCGCGTATGACGACACGGCGCCGGCGTACGCCGGCCCGTCGGCGTCCTGCGCGGCCCGCCGGGCGCGCGCGGCGGACATGGTCGGCTGGAGCCCGCCCTTGAGGCCGAAGCGCTCGGCCAGCGCGATCATCTTCGCTCCCGACCTCGCAAACTCGGCGTCCGCCGCGCGCTGGCCTCGGTCGATGTCGGTCATGGCCAGGGCCAGCAGCAGTGAGCCGCAGACGGCGAGGCCATAGGAGGCGGCGAGCGTCCCGGGCGGCGGCCCCGGCTCCGCGGTCAGCGCCGATAGCGCGGCGGGCAGCGCCCGGGTGATCTCGGCGACCAGGCCGAGTCGGCCGTGCTGCGCGTGGGCGACCACGGCGCTGGCCTGAACCTGCAGTGCCCAGGGATCCAGGCGGGACAGGTCGCCGCCGGGTCCAGGGCGCTGCGTGTCCCGCAGCGTTGCCGCGGCCGTACGCCACAGCTGTAGGCCGGTATCGACGTCGCCGCGGCCGAGCGCGATCTCCGCGCGCATCGTGGTGTCGAACATCGACATATCCCAGGGCTCGTCCGCGGCGCGCGGCATTGTCAGCTTCAGCTCGCGTTCCGCCTCGTCGTAGGCGCCCCGCTGCACGTTGGCTCCCACGACGCCCTCGCGCAACCGGTTAGCGGTGGACCACGCCCCGAACGATTCGGCCACCGACAGCGCCGCGCTCAGGTGACGCAACGCCTCGTCGCTTGAACCGGCCTCGTCCACCTGGAGGCACAGTTCACCGACCCGGGCATGCGCGGCGGTCCGGAGCCACGCGCTGCCACGGCGCTCGAACGCGGCGAGCGACCGCCGCGCCGCCGCCAGCGCACCACCGGTGTCGCCCGCCTCCTCCCAGGCGTAGCTGGCCACGTAGTTGGCCATGCCCGCGACCAACGGCTGGTCGCCCTCGCCCAGCGCCCGCAGGGCCGTGAAGTCGGCCTCGGGCGACCCGCTCAGCGCGTTCAGCACGGCCTGGGCGGCCCGGGCGAAGGTGTCCGGCGGAGCGGACGGCAGCCGGCGCAGGCCCACCAGGAACCGCGCCGGGCTCAGCCCGCGCAGCAGGAACCCTGTCACTGCGCCGACAACCAGGCTGGTCCGGGTGGCCTCCACGAGGGCGGTTTCCGGCCGGAACGACGGCAGGATCCGGACCGTGTCCCCGGCCAGGGCGATCAGGCGGGCGAAACTCGACTCGGCCATCCACAGCCCGCCCAGCGCAGCCGACACCGCAGCGACCGTTCCGGCGTCCTTGCGGTCGAGCCCGTGCCGCAGGGCCAGAACCAGGTTGTCCTGCTCGGTCCGGACCAGCTCGAAAGCCGGCAGGTCGTCGCCGGTGAGCACCGAGTCGTGGTGCGCCGCGCCAAAATCACGGGCCCAGGCGATGAACCGGCCGGTCACGTGCTCGGTCTCGCCGGCGTCCTCCCGGCGCGCCGCGGCGAACTCCCGGACGGTCTCCAGCATCCGGTAGCGGGTGCCCGACGCGGTTTCGACGACCTTGAGCAGCGACTGATCGACGAGCTGCTCTAGGACCGGCAGGACGTCGGCGCCGAGCAGGTGCCGGGCGGCGTCGGCGGTGAACCCGCCGGGGAACACCGACAGGGCCCGCATGGCCCCCCGGCCGACCGGGTCGAGCAGGTTCCAGCTCCAGTCGATGACGGCATGCAGCGTGCGGTGCCGCTGCGGTGCGTCCCGTGCGCCGCCCCGCAGCACTGCGAACCGGTCGTCGAGGCGGCGGGCGATCTCGGCCACCGACATGACCCGGACCCGCGCGGCGGCCAGTTCCGCGGCAAGCGGCAGCCCGTCGAGGCGGCCGCACAGCTCCCGCACGGCGTCGGCGGGCAGGTCGGCGTCGGGCCGGGCCGCCCTCGCCCGCTGCTCGAACAGCTCGGCCGTGGTGGGCAGGTCCAGCTCGGGCAGCAGGTACACCGATTCCGACGACAGACCCAGCGGGGCGCGGCTGGTGGTGAGCACGCGCAGGTCCTTGCTCAGCGAAACCAGGGCACTCACCAGTTCGGCGGTGCCGCGCACAACGTGCTCGCAGTTGTCCAGCACCAGCAGCGCAGGGCCGGGACACAGGGCGGCCACGATCCCGGCGGGCCCGCCCGGCGAGGCGCTGCGCCCTCCGACCGGGTTGCCGCCTTCCTCGCCGGCGCCGAGAGCGGACGCGACCTCGGCCGCGACGTCGCCGTCGACGGCCACGCCCGCGAGCTCGACGACGTGCACCACGCGCTGCTCCGCCTGGCCGCTGACCGCGTGCGCAAGACGTGTCTTGCCCAGGCCGCCGGTGCCCACGATCGACGTGACCCGGGACGTGCGCAGCAGCTCGGCCACGGCGGCGATGTCGTCGTCCCGCCCGAGCAGCGAGTTGGGCTCGTGCCGGACACCGCGGCGGATCACCGGCGCGTCGGCCTGCAGCAGCTCCTGGTATGCGCCTTGCAGCGCGAGGCCCGGGTCGCTCCCGAGCTCGTCGCGCAGTCGCTGCCGGTATCTGGCGTACCGGACGAGGGCCGCTGCCGGACCCGCGGTCGCCGCCTCGCAGCGCAGCAGTTCGGCCAGTACCTCCTCGTCCCGCGGGCGTTGCCGGATCAGCTCGCCGAGCGGTTCCGCCGCCTCGGCCCGCCGCCCGAGGCGTGACAGTGCCAGCGCGCGGGCCCGCAGCAGCGACCGGTAGGCCGGAACCCGGGCCGCGCGCAACACGGACAGCGGGTCGCCGGCCCCGGCGTCCCAGCCCTCCGCGCCTTCGCAGAGCGCGAGCCCGGCCTCGGCATACCCGAGCGCCGCGAGATGGTCGCCGGCCCGGGACCGCTTCTCGCTCTCGGATGCGCTGAGCAAGACCGCGGAGGCATCGATCTGGTCCTCGCGCAGCGAGAGGCGGTATCCGCCTGGCGCGCTGACGATGACCTCAGCGCCAAGCCGGGCCCGGGCTCGTGACACAAGGACCTGAAGAGCCTTGACCGGGTGGTCGGGTTGCTCGTCTGGCCACAGCACGTCCACCAGCCGGGAGGTGCCACACCCCACATGCGGGTTCTCGGCTAGGAGCGCAAGCAGGCCCTGCAGCCGGGAACCGGTGATCTCCAGGCTGCCATAACTAACCCGCGACAGCAGGACCAGCTCAACGGTCACCGCCATCAGATTAGCCGGTCTCCCGCCAGACGCGGGTGACGGCAACGCCTCGGACGCATCCCGACCGGGCGGCCCGGGTGGCTGGGCACAGATCAACCGGTTCAGTGTGGCATCGGGCGGTCATCTTGGTTACCGAGCTGTCGGCCGCAGCACCCCCGGCGGGAGCTGTCACGGTGACGGCCGGTCGCTATTGTGACAATCGTGACGGCCTCCAACCCTTCCTGCAGAAGGGCCGAGGCCATCGGTGTTCTGCCACATGGTGATCAAGGACCGCCACACACGGACTTCAAGTCGACGCGGGCCAGCGGGCAGAACAACCGGAAGGAGAGCCGATGCGTACTGTGAGCCGCGGCGCGGTCCCGGCGCTGACCACCGAGCAGATGCGCGCGGTCGACCGGGCCATGGTCGATGACCTGCACATCGAACTCGTCCAGATGATGGAGAACGCCGGGCGCAGCCTGGCCGAGCTGGCGATCACCCGCTTTTCGCCCACCTCGGTGACGGTCCTGGCCGGACCAGGCGGCAACGGCGGCGGCGGCCTGGTCGCCGGCCGGCACCTGGCCAACCGCGGCTGCCAGGTCCAGATCGTGCTCTCCGAACCGGGCCGGCTCACCCCGGTGCCCGCCCACCAGGCCGACATCCTGGCCCGGATGGGCGTTACCATCGCCCGCCAGCCCGCCACCGCCGACCTGGTCATCGACGCGCTGATCGGCTACAGCCTGCGCGGCGACCCCGCCGGCGCCGCCGCCGAGCTCATCACCTGGACCACCGGCCAAGCCGCCCCGGTGCTGGCCCTGGACACCCCCAGCGGCCTCGACCTGACCACCGGGGTAGCCGGCACGCCCGCGGTCCGGGCCACCGCCACCCTCACCTTGGCCCTGCCCAAGGCCGGCCTGCTCGACGCGCCGGGCGTGGGGGAACTCTACCTGGCCGACATCTCGGTGCCGCCGCTGGTCTACCAGCGGATGGGCATCGCCGTCCCGGAGCTGTTCCGCCAGTCCAGCCTCCTCCGGATCGGCCCATCGGCGTCATCCGCCCCGCTCGTGCGGTAGGCGTGAGGTGGGGCGGCCAGCCTAGCCAAGCCGAGGACCTCGGTGGCGTGGCTGATATTGATATACCCGGCCTGCACTTGCGGGCGGCCGTGCTGGTGATGAGGCACTCTAACCAACGTGGACGCCGGCATCGAGCCCGGCCAAGCCTCCGGCTAGGTTGACCCGGCAGCCGGTCCGCTGGTTGTGGGTTGGCGGTCATGCATGATGGCTTGCTTGCGATGACGCAGCCGCAGTGCGGTGCCGGCGAGCGCTGCAGCGGCGATGGCTGCGGCTGAAGCGATGAGCCAGGCCAGGGCTGGTGAGTTCGCTCGAGGTGCCGGCGCTGGATGTGCGGCCCGGGGGTTGATACGCGGAGCCGCCTGTGTGCGCGGCCGCGACGGAACGCCGAGCCGGGCGAGGGTGCGGGTCAGGCCGGGACCGGTCCGGAGCCATCCGGTGACCGCCAGCGGCCCCCCGAAGCCGTCCTGGCCTGGTGGCGTATAGGTGACCGGACCGCCGACCGCATTCGGATAGAGGTACTGGCGAACTCGCCCGTCCTGCTCGCCCGGCTGGGGGATGACGCCGGGCACTGTGTAGATGATCGTGTACTGCGCGCCGAGGGAGGCCTTCGGCGGCGCGGTGCGCAGGGGGGCCGACGCCTGGCCGGATACGCTGGCATCCGCGCCGAACAACACGATGAACAGGCCGGTTTGCCCGGCGAGCGCCGCCAGAGGGTCCTGCATGCCTGGCTCGCCGTTGCCCGAGACGGCGATCGCGTGGACCAGCCCGGGACCAGTGATGCTCGCCTGGGAAGGTCCCTTGGCCAGCGCCGGCGTGGCCAGCGTGATTGCGGCGGCGAGGCTCATGCCTGCGGCAAGAGCGGTGGCAACGATCGGCCTGCGCACCATGGGTGGCTCCCTTCGTGTGCGCTTCTGATACACCGCAACCTGGAGGCAGGTTCCCGTGGGGCCGGCGGGATGTCAGTGCGCCGAGTCGGCGATGGCGAGCGCGGCTATCTGGCCGAGGTTGCCCTCCAGGCGCAGCGCGACCCGCGGGGTGCTCCAGATCAGGGTGTTCCCGGTGGTGAGCCGGGCCGAGGCTATGGCCGGTGTGCCGTCGCGGGTGACGTAGACCAGTTCCTGCGGGCCCTTGAGCCACAGGCCGTTGCGGCCGTTCACCTTGACCTCGGTCGCGTTGCCGAAATGACCGAACTTCTCGAAGTAAACCTGATCGACGTGACCGGCGAACTCATCCATCCGCACCAGGCCGTACGGCGTCCGGCGGTAAATCAGGGATACCACTCGTCCGCCGTCGCTGACCACGACCTCGGCTGGCCGGCTGAGCGCAGCCGGCACCAAGATCGGGAAGGAGACCTGGTGGCGGGCCTGCTCCAGCGACATTGGCCGCTCGCCGGGCAGGGAGGGAGTGCTCACCGGGGAACGGACTGGACCTGGCCCTTGGCGAAGCTCCACGCCGGCGAACCGGAACACATGCACGATCACGGCCCGCCCCTGCGGGGCCGCGATCAAGGCAGCCAGGAAGGCTGCCACCACAACGAGCACGGCACGCCGGCCCGGCCGGCGGTGGAGGGTGCCGACCCCCAGGCCACGCCTCTGAGGGCGCCGGAGCGCCCGCCCCTCAAGTTGCTGCTGCACGGCCACGGTGAGGTCCCTGGCTGGCGGAACCTCAAGATCGCGACCCGCGGCCCGCAACTCGGACTCGACCGCGTCCAGCCATCCGCTCCGCTCAGTCACTTGAGACCCGATCCTGCTCCCGGGGCACCAGCAGCCCGCGGAGCCTGTTCAGCGCCCGCGACGTGCGCGACTTCACCGATCCCAGCGGCCAGCCCAGCACCTGCGCCGTCTCTGCCTCGGACAAGTCGAGGAAGTAGCGGCATACCAGGACTTGCCGCTCTCTGGCTGGCAGGCCGCTCACAACCGCCACCAGCCGGGCGCGCCGCTCAGCCGCCAACACCTCATTGACCGGACCGTCCGCCGCTGTGCCGGCCGATTCCGCGGAGCACAGCCGCAGGGCCAGCGCAGCGCGCCGCCGCCGCGAACGGCTGAGGTTCCTTGTCTCGTTAGCCACGATACGCATCAGCCACGGGCCGAACGGCTCATCCGTCCGGAACCGGGACAAGTGCCGGAACGCCTTCACGAACGCCTCCTGCACGACGTCATCGGACTCCTCCCCGGCGCCGAGCAAGAACGCGGCGCGGTGCGCGCGCAGCGTGTACCGGGCGACCAGCACGCCATACGCGTCAAGGTCACCGCCACGGGCCCGGGCTACCGCCTCCGCGTCCTCGATGGCTCTCCTCACCAAACCGACCGCTCGCACCTGAATACACCGGCACCAGCCGCTAGGTTCCACCAGGGTCGCGGCACGCAGGCTCCGCTGGAACCGCTGGCACAGATCGGCCCGTTTTGCCTGGTCCGCTGGCTGCTGGACAACTAGCTAGTCGACGAGATCACCCTGCTCACCTACCCCATGGTCATCGGCCAGGGCACGCGGCTATTCCCCGATACCGGGCCGGACACCGCGCTTGACCTGACCGACTGGCGAGCCTAAGGCGGGTCGGCGCGCGGTTATCCAGAGCTCCTTGCGTCGCAGGCCAGCGCGGGTAGAAGCGCCGCTCCCGGCGACCCGGGACCGCAGCGCCACGGCCCGTTCAGGCGGAATTGACTCTTCCGAACGGTCCGTGGTCCCTGCTGCGGGGAGTCGCGTGCCCAGGCCCGGGCCTCTTTGGGCTCAGGCGGTGAGGTTCAGCATAAGGATCGGCGCAGTCGCAGATCCGGGCGGGCGGCCGACGGGTTCGACCGTGAGGGCCACCCAGTCCCCGGCGGCCAGGCCGGTGGCGATGACCGGGCTGGTCATGCCGTGGTCGGGCGCCGGGAGCACACCGACCGGCCGGTCACCGGCCGAGCCCATCAGCCACAGCTGGTAGCAGCGGCCTGCGCGCAGCGGCGGCAGCCCGTCGGTGGTGAACACCAGGGCCCGGTCCCGGCGGGACATCACCACGGTGGCCTTGCCTCCGGCCGTGACCCGGGCGGTCAGCAGGACCGCATCCGGCGCGTTCAGCACCACGGCGATCGCGTGGTCGCCTTGCCGGACGGAGCTGAGGTGATGATCGGCCGCGGCGAGGCCGACTGCCGCCGCGCCGACCAGGACCGCCGCGGCCAGGCCCGCCGCCACCCAGCGCGGCGCGGCCCGCCGGAGGCGTCCCGGCCCCGGCCGCCGGGCTGGCGGCCGGGCGGCGGCCGGCGGTAGCTGCCTGGTCCGGGCGGCCGCCGCTACCACGTGCTCGATCAGGTCCGCAGGCGGGTCGGCCGCGGCCGCGCCGGCCAGCCGGGCGGTAGCCTCGCGCAGTTCGCGCAGTTCAGCAGTGCAGGCCGGGCAGCGGGCTAGGTGCCGTTCGAACCGGGCCCGGTCCGGCCCGTCGATCGCGTCGAGCGCGTACGCTCCGGCCAGCGTATGCGGCTCGGGTCGGCGCGGTGTCCTCATCTTGCCCCCAGGCAGTCTCGCAGCCGGATCAGCCCGTCCCGCATCCTGGTCTTGACTGTTCCCTCCGGCGCGGCCAGCAGCGTGGCGACCTCGCGCACGGTGTACCCGCCGTAGTAGGCCAGCGTCACCGACTCGCGCTGCACGCTGGTCAGCGAGCCCAGGCAGCGCCGCACCCGCTCCTGGTCGAGCCGCGCCTCGACCGCCTCGGCCACCTCGTCGTAGGCGACCTGGTGCCAGGCCGCACGCACCTGCCGCTCGGCCAGTCGGTGCTCGGCGCGGACCCGGTCGACCGCGCGGCGGTGTGCGATCGTGGTCACCCAGGCCAGTGCGCTGCCCTTGCCCGGTTCGAACCGGGACGCGGCGCGCCACACCTCCAGCAGCACCTCCTGGCAGACCTCCTCGGTTTGGCACGGGTCACGCACCACGGCGCGCACCACGCCAAACACCGCCGGGCCGGCCTGAGCGCAGACCGCCTTGAAGGCGGCCTGGTCCCCGCGGGCCACCGCCACGATCAATGTCTGCAGGTCCGCGTCCCGCGTCTGCCCGGTCGCTGCCCTGACCACTTGCCGTCGGCCCGCGTCGCTGATTCCCACACCGGTAATTCGCCGCAGCCGCCGGTAACGATTGCTGCCCAGGCAATCCAGAACCTGCTCGGCGACGAGTAACTACCGTGAGCGGCGAGATCCGCTTCCGCCACCCCTGCCGTCTGCCGGTCCCCTGACCAGGAGAAACGATGCGAGCTACCGATGCCTGCCGGCCCTGCTTCGGCCCCACCGGCCTAGTAATGATTGCCGCCGCTGTCGCGCTCACCGCGACGGCCTGCGCGAGCACCGCCAGCAGCACCAGCGCCGCCCCGCCCGCCTCCAGCGCCACCACGGCGACTACCCCGCAGGCCGCGGCGTCGCCGTCGGAGTCCATGACCGAGACGGCCGGGACGATCGGCACCGACTGCGGGATGATCCCCGCGGCCGGGATGGGCAGCATGCACGGGATGGCTATGGACCCGGTGGTCATCGCGGCCAGTCACAACCCGCTGATCACCACGCTGGCCGCCGAGATCATGAAGGCCGACCTTACCGCCACCCTCAACACTGCGAAGAGCATCACCGTCTTCGCGCCGGACAACCAGGCCTTCAAGAACCTCACCGCGCACGACATGGCGATGATGAGCGGCATGACCGAACTCGCCAAGGTCCTCAAGTACCACGTGGTGACCGGGCACATAACCCCGGCCGAACTGGCCCACGGGATGACGCTGACCACCCTGGAAGGCAGCCAGCTCAAGACCTCCAGGATGGGCAGCGTATACGAGGTTAACAACGCCGACGTGACCTGCGGGAACCTGCACACCGCCAACGCCACCGTCTACATCATTAACACTGTGCTGATGCCCCCGCACTGACCGTGCGCCTGATCGGTCAGCTGCTGGCCACCGGCATCATCACGAGCATGTACCCCCGTGACCTCTGCCATGACGACCTTGTAGCTGGGCGCCAGCCGGCGGGCGAGCGCGGGCAGGCGACCCGAGCGCCGAATCGGCGCGCATGAAGGTTCCGGCGGACGGGTTCGATCAGCTGGCCCACCGTGACGGCATAGTGACCAAAGACTCTACTGGCGCGGCCGGGCGCCACCGCATCCTGGACGGACCCTCGCTCAAGGAGGCGTTATGGAGCAAAAGCAACGCAGACAACGCCGGCAGACGGCGTCACCCGGCGAGGCCGTCTACGGTCTCGGGCTGGTCGGCGCGCTGGTGTGGTACTGGCAGCAGGCGCAGAGCCCAGGCGAACGCGCCGTTAGCGTACCCAAGGCGCTCGTGTGGCCTGCGTTCCTGGTGTACGACGCCCTCAAGGCGCTGCATCGCTGAGGGGACGACGGCCGGGCACACGGGCAGGGGCCAGCCGCACGTAGCTCACCGGGGAACAGGAGCTGGCCGGCGCCGGAGTGCCCGGGCCCGCTGCCCCGGCACTCATTGCTGGATAGGGTCGGCCCATGGTCAGTGTCTGTTTCGCCGGTATCACCGGGTGGACCGCACCTGCGATCGTCGCCGCGATCGACGATGCCGATGACCTGACGTTGTCGTCGGGCGTGTCCCGGTCCGCAGCAGGCCAGAGCCTGGCTGCGGCCGCTGGTTCCACCAGCAGCGGTTTTGTCTACGCCACCGTGGCTGAGGCATTGGAGTCCGCACAGGCAGACGTCCTCATCGATTACACCAGCGTCGCCGCTGTCAAGAACAACGTGTGGACCGCGGTAGCGGCCGGGGTTCACACGGTGATTGGCTCCAGCGGACTGACCTCGGCGGACTACGAGGATTTGGACCGCCTCGCCCGTGACCGGGACGTCGGCGTGATCGCGGCCGGAAACTTCTCCATCATGGCCGCCGTGCTTCGTCACGCCGCCTCGATGGCCGCACAGCACCTGGACCGCTGGGAGATCATCGATTATGCCAGCGACGACAAGCCCGACGTGCCGAGCGGTACCTCGCGGGAACTCGCCGAGACTCTGGCGCAAGTCCGCGAGCCGGCCGTCACGGTGGCGCTGTCAGACCTGCACGGACCAGTTGAGGCGCGAGGCGCCAAGGTGGCCGGCACCCAGATCCACTCGGTGCGGCTGCCCAGTTTCGTGGTCACCACCGAAGTCGTGTTCGGCGGACCTGGCGAGCGCTTGGTCATACGTCACGATCCAGGGCTGACCCCCGCCCCTTACGTGGCCGGAACTTTGCTGGCCGTCCGCAACGTGGCCGATGTTGTGGGTGTACGCAGAGGACTGGACTCGCTGCTGTTCGGGGAACACTCCCAAGACCTCGGTCCCTAGCCCAGGGAATGCTCGCCGTCGCCACGGGCGGCCGGGTGATACTGGTGTGCATGGGCGAGCACGCCAACGGCGATGAAGCGGCGATGTACAACTACCGGAACTTTGACGCCTGGGTAGAGGCGCTCGACGACCTGGCCGACGAGGCGGCCTTTGCGGCGTCGCCAGCAGCCGGCCAGCGGGCGCCGGATTTCACATTGCCGCGGCTCGGTGACGGCGCGCCGGTCAGCTTGTCGGGGTTGTGGGGGTCTAAGCCGCTGGTCATGGAGTTCGGCTCGTTCACTTGACCCTACTGCTCAGCGGAGGGTCCTCTGCTCGACGCCGCGGCGGCCAGGCATCCTGAGGCCGCGTGGGTATTCGTCTATACAAGGGAGGCTCATCCGGGCGAGAACGTGGGTTATCACGACAGCATCGAGGCCAAGCTGGCGGGCGCACGGCTCCTTCACCAGGAGGCGGGGATCAGCCGGGACATCCTGGTCGATGACCTATCTGGCCGCGTGCACCGCGCGTACGGGCTGATGCCGAACATGACGTGGGTGATCGACCGGGGCGGGCGGGTGGCGTACAAGGCAGACTGGACGAGCGCCGCGAACGTGGAGGCCTTCCTGGGCCGGTTCCTGGCAGCACGAGATCAGCGCTCGCCAGGGACAACCGCCGTGATGTACCAGACCCAGCAGGTCGAGTTCCGCCAGACCGACCGGGCGCGCTTCACCGCGCATCTGCGGCGCAACGGCCCGAGCGCGGTGACCGAATTCGAGCGGGCACAGCAGATCTGGGCGCACCGGAGCGCGGGCTAAGTACACGGGCACGCCGATGCCGCAGCACGCGTCAGTCCCATCAGGATAACCGGGATCCGTCAGTGGGAACGCGACCTCAGCAGCCGAGCACCGATCACCCAACGTGAGGCAAGATCCCGCGCGCGGTTCCCGAACGCCGACTCGGCGCGGTCGGCGACCGCCGGGTCGGCGTCTATGCCTGCATGTAGCCGGAGATCTTGGTGACAAGGATGCGCGGGGACAGGCGTGCGCCGACCGCGAGGGCGCGGTTACGCAGGCCGGGAATGACCAGGGTCTTACCCCGGCGCAAGCCGTCGTGCCCGGCCCGGGCGACGCGGCCGGCGTCCATCACGCCCCGCCGGAACAGCCGGCTGCCCGCCGCACCGGCCTGCGCCGCGAAACCCGTGTCCGTCGGACCCGGGGCCAGGCAGGAAACCCGCACTCCCGAGCCGCGGACTTCCTCGGCCAGGGCCTCGGTGAACGACAGCACATACGCCTTCGTCGCGTAGTACACCGCCGA
>Ga0318516_10000462_pt1 | contig 12742 bp, 8 predicted proteins | sample GRESIP176b2f20_FD_202501 | JGI IMG/M metagenome (GOLD analysis project Ga0318516, IMG submission 202501) | Tropical soil microbial communities from Luquillo Experimental Forest, Puerto Rico - GRE.SIPMG.176b2f20 | ecosystem: Environmental > Terrestrial > Soil > Tropical forest > Bulk soil... | reverse complement strand
ACCGGCGGGTCGCGGGTGGCCCCACGGCGGCAGCAGACGCTGCGCGCGATGGTGGACTGGTCTTGGGAGTTGCTGACCGGCCCGGAGCGGGCCGTGCTGGCCCGGCTGTCGGTGTTCGCCGGCGGGTTCGGTCTGGCCGCGGCCGAGGCGGTCGCCGCGGGCCCCGACGTGCCCGCCGGGGAGGTCTTGGGGCACCTGGGCGCGCTGGTGGACAAGAGCCTGGTCCAGTTCGGTGACACCGGGACCGGCCCGGGCCGGTACCGGCTGCTGGAAACCGTCCGCCAGTACGCGGCCGCCCAGCTGGACGCGCTGGGCCCGGCGGCGGCCGACGCGGCCCGGGCCGCGCACCTCGACTACTACCTGGCCTTCGCTGAGGCGGCCGCCCCGCAGCTCGCCGGGCCCGATCAGGCCGAGTGGCTGGACCGGCTCGACGCCGAGCTGGGCAACCTGCGCGCCGCGATCGCCTTGAGCCAGGCCCAGCCCGACCCCGAGCCGGGCCTGCGGCTGACCGCCTCGCTGCACCTGTACTGGCGGGCCCGCGGGCACGCGGCCGAGGGCGCCAGCGCGCTGCAGGCGCTCCTGGGCGCCCCCGCCGCCCAGGAGGCAACGCTGCCGCGCGCCCGGGCCCTGGTCGCGGCGGCTGGCCTCCTCGGCAGGACCGGCGCGCACGCGACCGCCGGGGACTATTGCCAGGAGGGACTGGTCATTGCCCGCGCCGCCGGCGACGAGAGACTGATCGCCGAGCTGCTGTACATGCGGGCCCTGGTCCTGCTGCGCCAGGGGCAGCCCGGGGCCGCGCTGCCGATGATCGAGCAAGGCCTGGGCCTGGGCCGCCGCCTCGGGGAGCCCTACCTGACCGGCTGCCTGCTGTGGACCCGGTCGTACGCCAAGGCCCGTGAGGGGGATCATGCCGGTGCGGCCCGCGATACGGCCGAGGCCGTGCGGCTCTTCCGCCAGGCCGGTGACCGGCTCCAGGTCGGGGCGACGCTGGGCAACCTGGGCTACTACGAGCTGTCGGCGGGCGACCTGGACGCCGCCCGCGGCCACCTGGCCGAGTCGCTCGACATCGCCCGCGCGCTCAACGCCCGCTCCGACATCGTCTACGGAACGGTCAACCTTGGCCTGGCCGAGTACCTCGGCGGCTCGCCGGACGCGGCCGAGGCTTTGTTCGCCGAATCACTCGACCTGGCCCGGCGCATGGGGATGAAGGCGTCCATGGCCTACGCGCTGATCGGCCTGGCCCTGGCCGGCCGCCGCGACGGCGGCCCGGGCTGGTCCGCCCGGCTGCACGGCGCGGCCGACCAGGTCCTGGCCGGTCTGGGCGAGACCGTCGATCCGCTGGAAGCCCGGCTGGCCGACCTGGACCGCCAGCGCCTGCGCGCCGCTATGGGTGACGAGGCCTTCGACGCCGGATACACCGCGGGCCGCACTCTCGACGTCGCCCAGGTGCTGGCGGTGCTCGACCGCGCGGACACAGCGGCCAGGCCGGCCCAGGGGACCGCGCCCGGTGAGGCCGTGACGGTACTGACGCCCCGCGAGCTCGACGTGCTCAAGCTCGTCGCGCAGGGGCTGAGCAACGCCGACATCGCCCAACGGCTTTTCTTGAGTGAGCACACCGTGCACCGGCACCTGGCCAACATCCGGCGCAAGCTCGGACTGTCCTCCCGCGCCGCGGCCGCCGCCTGGGGCGTCCGCGCCGGGCTCGTCTGACCTGCGGGCCCGGGGGGGAGCGGAACCACCGCACCGAGGCACGACGCGGGGCTTACGTTACGGGCACCGGCCGGAGTCCTTAGGCTTGGTGCCACGGCTACCCTGACGTTTCTCTTCACCGACATCGAAGGCTCGACGGCACTGCTCGGGCGCCTCGGTGAGGCCACGTATGCGCGCCTCCTGGCCGAGCATCATCGCCTCATCCGCGATTCCCTGGCCGCCCACGGCGGGGACGAGATCACCACGCTGGGGGACGGATTCTTTGCCGTGTTCACCTCCCCGCGGGCCTGCGTCAGGGCGGTGCTGCAGATGCAGCGAGAGCTCACGGCGCGGAACTGGCCGGAAGGGGAGCAGGTTCGGGTGCGGATGGGAGTGCACTCGGGCGAGGCCTCTGAGACCGCGGCCGGGCTGGTCGGCCTCGACGTCCACCGGGCGGCGCGACTGGCTGGGGTCGCCTACGGAGGGCAGGTGGTGTTCTCGTCGTCCGCAGCGGCTCTGGTCCAGGACGTCTTGCCGGACGGAACGTCTCTGCGCGACCTCGGGCACCACCGTTTGAAAGACCTGGGACGGCCCGAGCAGGTCTTCCAGTTGCAAGCCCCCGGTCTTCAGCCGGAGTTCCCGCCGTTGCGTTCCCTCGACAACCCGGCCCTGCCCAACAACCTCCCGGCCCAGCCGGCCAGGTTCGTCGGGCGCGAGCGGGAACTATCCGAGCTCCGCCGCCTGGTGGAGGACCGCCGGCTCGTGACGCTCACCGGGGCCGGGGGAGCGGGCAAGACGAGGCTGGCGATACAGCTGGCGGCCGAGCTCCTCGACGGCTCGGGCGATGGGGTGTGGCTCGTCGAGCTCGCGCCGGTCTCCGACGAGGACGCGGTCGCCTCGACGATCCTCGACGTTCTCGGTATGGCGACGCGCTCGGGTCAGCCGCCGCTCGACACCCTGGTTACGGGCCTGGCGTCCCAGCAGGCTTTGATCGTGCTCGACAACTGCGAGCATCTCATCGGCGCCTGCGCGAAGGTTGCCGACGCCATCTTGCGCTACTGCTCCGAGATCCGTCTGCTGACGACCAGCCGTGAGCCGTTGGGTATCGCCGGCGAGACCATCTACCGGGTGCCCTCGATGTCTCTGCCCGACGAGGACGGCGACCCTGGCGAGGTGGATCCCTACGGCTCCGACGCGGTCGCCCTGTTCGCGGAGCGGGCTGCGGCCCAGGGCGCGGGCTTTGTTCTCGACCGAGCTGCTGTGCCCCTGGTCGCCCAGATCTGCCGGCGCCTCGACGGCATGCCACTGGCGATCGAGCTGGCCGCCTCGCGGCTTCGCGGACTCTCGCTGGCCGATCTCAACGACCGGCTCGACCAGCGGTTCCGGCTTCTGACGGGCGGCGGCCGGAACGTCCTGCCCCGGCAGCAGACGTTGCTAGCCACCGTGGACTGGTCGTACTCGCTGCTCACCGCGCCGGAACAGCAGCTGCTTCGGCGCCTGTCGGTGTTCGTCGACGGGTTCCAGCTCGACGCGGCGGAGGCGGTCTGCGCGGGCGGCGATCTCGACGCGTTCGCAGTGACCGACCTCGTGGTATCCCTCGTCGACAAGAACCTCGTCGTGGCGGAACCCGCCGACGGTGCCCTTCGCTACCGGCTGCTGGAGACAATCCGGCAGTTCGCGAAGGAACGGCTCATCGAGTCGGATGGACCGGAGGCCGACGAACTGAGCCAGGCGCACTGCCGTTACTTTCTCTCGGTCGCCGAGACCGCCGGAGCGGAGTTCGCGGGGCCGAAGCAAGTGAGGTGGATCCGCAGGCTGAACGCCGAGCAGGGGAACATCTGGCGGGCGGTCGACTACGCAGCCGGCGCCCCCAACGTGCCGGAGGGTACGGAGCAGGTCTTGCGGTTCGGGGCGGCGCTTGTCCGTTCCTGGTCGGAGAACGCGCAACGGGAGCGGGCGGTCGGCGCGCTCGCCCCGGTGTTGGAGCGACCCGAAGCGAGGGCTGATCCGTCTTTGCGGTCCGCCGCGTTGTCGAGCGCAGCCATGATCGCCCGGGGGGTCGACATGGAGCTGGCGCTGCGCCTGGGCGAGGAAGCCATGGAGATCGCCGAGCAGCTGGGGGATGATCGCCTGCTCATCGAGGCTGGGCATGTCCTGTGCGCCGTCCTCTACTTCGCCGGAATGCCGGAGCGCGGCTTGGCGTACGGTGAGGTCGCGGCGGAACGAGCCAGGCGCTCCGGCGACGACAGCCTGCTCGGTCCCAGCCTGATCTTCCTTCTCATGTGTACCGACCAGGTGCGGCCCGACCGGACCGAGGCGCTCGCGGCTGAGGCCATCGCGTGCGTCGAACGATCCGGGGATCAGGGTCTCGCCGGAGGCCTTTACAACAATGCAGGGGTGTTCAGTCTGCGCAAAGGCGATCTGCCCTCGGCGCGACGCTTCCTGCAACGTGCCGAAGAGGCCAATCGCGCCGTTGGACTTCCCAACCCGGTCCCGATGATCAATCTAGGCTGGGTGCTTCGACTGGAAGGCGACGAGGCGGGGACGGCAGACGCGTTCCGGCGGGCGCTGCGAGATAGCCATCGCGGCGGCGACAGACCTGACATCCCCTACGCAACGCTCGGCCTGGCCTGCCACGCCTCCGACACCGGCGATTGGCGTCGAGCTGCTGTCCTGCATGGCTTCGCCGACGCATTCCTCGGGAGCAGCGGAGAGCCGTGGCAAGACCCCGAGGACGTCTTCCGCCAGCAGAGCCTGGATGAGGTGCGCGTCCACCTCGGCGACGCCGACTTCCAGGCGGAGTACGCCAGAGGAACCAGGCTTGACCTGAGATCCGCCGTCGACCTGGCGCTCACCACGGAGCCGACCCGCGAACGGCGCAATGGCGAGGGCGACGACGCGGTCTGAGCCTGGCCCGATCGGGCCATCTGCCGCGGCCGCATGAATCTGGCCCTGACGGGCGAAGCGCTGCCGCCGCGCGGCGGGATACCAATGGGCACCAGGAGCAACGCAAGGGCCGGCGCGGCCCACCGCGACCGATGACCCGCACGACGAGAACGGAAGGGAAACCACGATGGCCAAGACGGCCACCGAAGCCCGCCGGCCGGACGCCACGGCCGGGACCGACGCGATCTACCGCAGCCTGTTCGACTCGTTCAATCCGGACTCCGGCGGGCGGATCTCCCCGCTGGAGGTGCTCAGCCGGCTGGAGCGCTCCGGGCTGCGGCCCGACGACCCGCGCATCGCCGACGCGCTGGCCGGGCTGGCCGGCGCAGGCGGCGGAACCCGGCAGATCAGCTTCGCCCAGTTCAAGGCCCTCGCCCAGCACACCAGCAGCCTGATCAGGCGCGCGGTCGAGGGCAACCTCGCGGTGCCCGACTTCGCCGCGCTGACCGCCGACATCACCCGGATGTACGACGAGCTGCTGCCGGTCAGGTCCGGCGCGGTGGCCGATTACATCCCGCAGCTCAAGCGCGTCGACCCGGATCAGCTGGCGATCACCGTGTGCACGGTGGACGGGCAGCGGTTCTCGGTGGGCGACGCGGCGACCGCGTTCTGCCTGCAGTCGGTGTCCAAGACGGTGAGCTACTGCCTGGCGCTGGACGAGCACGGCACCGAGGCGGTGCACCAGCACATGGGCCGCGAGCCGTCCGGCCAATCGTTCAACGAGCTGGCGCTGAACCCGAAGGGCCTGCCGCACAACCCGATGGTCAACGCCGGCGCGATCATGACCACCTCGCTGATCCGGCCGGAGGAGGACATCGCCGACCGGTTCGACCTGGTCGCCGCGACCTGGCGGCGGCTGGCCGGCGGCCGGCGGCCGGGCTTCAACAACGCGGTCTACCTGTCCGAGCGGCAGACCGCCGACCGCAACTTCGCGCTCGGCTACTCGATGCAGGAGCGCGGCGCGTTCCGCCCCGGCACCGACCTGCTGCAGACGCTGGAGTTCTTCTTCCAGGGCTGCTCCATCGAGGTAGACGCGCAAATGCTGGCCACCGCGGCAGCGTCGCTGGCCAACGCGGGGGTGTGCCCAATGACCGAGGACCCGGTGTTCACCCCGGGCACCGTGCAGTCCTGTTTGTCGCTGATGTCCTCCTGCGGCATGTACGACTTCTCCGGCGAGTTCGCCTTCACCATCGGGCTGCCCGCCAAAAGCGGCGTCTCCGGCGCGCTGATGCTCGTGATCCCCGGGCTGATGGGCATCTGTGTCTGGTCGCCACGGCTGGACGAGCACGGCAACTCGGTGCGGGGCATCGAGTTCTGCCGCAAGCTGGTCGCCGAGTACAACGTGCACGTGTTCGACTCCCTGGTCACCGGTCGCGGCCGGACGGCCAAGCGCGACCCGCGCCGCAAGCGGAATCAGACCCAGACCGAGGCCGTGGTCGCTTTGACCTGGGCCGCGAGCCAGGGCGACCTGAACGAGGTCCGCGCGCTGATCGCCACGGGGGTCGAGCCCGGCACCGCCGACTACGACTGCCGCACGCCGCTGCACCTGGCCGCCGCCGAAGGCCAGCTCGACGTGGTCCGCTACCTGCTCGCGGCCGGGGCCAGCCCGCACCCGGTGGACCGCTGGGGCGGCACCCCGCTGTCCGACGCCGAAGGCAACGGCCATACCAAGATTTCCGCGCTGCTGCGGCAGCACGCAGAAGAGGTAGGCCCCTTCCCCCATCACTCAGACAAGCGAGAGGCAGCAGCGGTATGAGCCACAACGACGTTGCCGCGGCCAGGGTGGTCGCGGTCCTGCTCGCGGACGGCTGGCACCGGATCGTCCCCAGCTCGTTCTCGGTCGGCCCGCTGGGCTTCGGCGCCGGTGTGAACCTCGGCGTGCCCGGCTTCCGCTTCGAGGAGGCCGACGCCGGCAGCCCGTACCAGCCCACAGTGCTGGCCGGGCCCCTGGACAGCATCATCGCGGTCCGGCAGGCCACCTCAACCGTGCGGCGCATCAGCGCCCCGGACCAGGCACGGGCGGCACACAACGGCCACCGGGCGGATCATGGCGCGCGGAAGCCAGTTCATGCGGGCCGCTGGGCGCCGACGGGATAAGGCGAGCACCATGAGTACGTCCAGCGCGATGAGCACGGCCACCTTTGCCGCAGAGCCGGCCAGCGGGCACCACCCGGACTGGCAGGACGATGCCACCTGGCGGGACGACGCCGCCTGCCAGGACGCCGATCCGGACCTGTTCTTTCCGGGCGGCGACGTCAGGTCCGTCCTGGCGCAAGTCAAGACGGCCAAGCTGATCTGCCGCGCCTGCCCAGTCAGGAACACCTGCCTGAGCTGGGCACTGGACAGCGGCCAGGAGTACGGCATCTGGGGTGGCATGACCGAAGACGAGCGACGCAGGCTGCGCCACCGCAACCGGTCCTGGGCCGCCGGGCACTGGCGTGGTGAGCGACCGCGGCACCTGGCCCCGACCCGCCTACGCCAGCACGCCACCAGCACCCACCAGCGGGCCTTACGCCCCCAATCGCCAGCTCACAATGCGAGAAAGTCATGATCAGAACCCTTAATGAGAGGCCCGGCGTGCCCGCCAGCACGGCGAATGAGCGGCGGTCGGAGCCGCCCGGCTTCCTGACCGCCAACCCCGGCTACCAGAGCACGACGCTGCTTGACCGGCTGCGGGCGACCGAGTACGCCTACCTCGACGAGGGCGGGCACGTTTACCTCGACTACACCGGCGCGGGCCTGCCGGCGCGGGCGCAGCTGGCCGCGCACGCCGAGCGGATCCGCGGCCGGTGCTTCGGGAACACACACTCGCAGAATCCGACCTCGGCCGCGTCGACGGAACTGATCGAGCGGGCCCGGCTCGCGATCCTCGCGCACCTCAACGCGCCGCCTGCGGAATACACGGTCATTTTCACCCAGAACGCCACCGGCGCATGCCGGCTTGTCGGGGAGGCGTACCCGTTTGGCCCGCGGACCAGGCTGATCCTGACCGACGACAATCACAACTCGGTCAACGGCATCCGGGAGTTCGCCAGATCGCGCGGCGCGGTCACGCAGTACGTGCCGTTCAGCTCCCCCGAACTGCGGGTCGGCGATGACGCGATTCGCCAGGCACTGGCCCAGCCCCGGCCGGCCCCACTGGGCGCGGCATGGCGGGTCGCCCGCCGCGGGGTGGCGCCCTGGGCCAGCCGGGGACCACGCGCCCTGCGGCAGCGGTCGCTGGCCGGGGACAGAGCCGGGGACGCCGGCCGGCCGGTGGCCACGCCGCCCGGAGCGGCCGCCCGCAGCCGCGGGCTGCTCGCCTACCCAGCGCAGAGCAACTACAGCGGAGTGCAGCATCCCCTGCGCTGGATAGAGACGGCGCATGAACATGGCTACGACGTCCTGCTGGACGCGGCAGCGTACCTGCCGAGCAACCGGTTGGACCTGTCGGTGGTCAAGCCCGATTTCGTGCCGGTCAGCTGGTACAAGGTCTTCGGCTACCCGACCGGCGTCGGCTGCCTGATAGCTCGAAGGGAGGCGCTGGGGCGGCTGTGGCGCCCGTGGTTCGCCGGCGGGTCGGTGTACCTGGCCAGCGTGCAGGGCGACTGGCACTCGCTGGCCCCCAGCGAGGCCCGATTCGAAGACGGCACGCTCAGCTTTCTCCAGATACCCGATCTGGAGTTCGGGCTGTCGTGGGTCAACGGCATCGGGATGGACCTGATCCATCAGCGGGTGACGTGCCTGACCGGCTGGCTCATCGATCGGCTCGCCGCCCTGCGCCACGGCAACGGCGCGCCGATGGCACGGATATACGGACCCGCCAATACCCATGACCGCGGCGGCACCGTGGCGTTCAACCTGCTGGACCCCAGCGGGCGCGTCATCGACGAGCGCGCCGTCGTGCGGGCGACCGCCGCTGCCGGGATCTCCATCCGGACCGGGTGCTTCTGCAACCCCGGCGCCAGCGAGGGCGTGACCCAGCTCACCAGGCAAGCCTGGCGCGCAGCGGCGCGGGCACGCCCCCAGACGGTGGACCAGTACATCAACATCCTCGGCCTGCCCAGCGGCGGAGCGCTGCGCGCATCGGTGGGCCTGGCATCCAACGTCGAGGACGTCGAGCAGTTCCTGGCGTTCGTGGAGACGACCTACCGGGATGGCGTGGCCAGCACCAGCGGCCTTGCGCCACGGCAGGGCTGTTAGCAACCGCGCACCCGGTACGGACGCGGCCACCCGGCTTCCTACCGGCTCGGAGGAGGTCATTGTGGATACCGGACCCGGCTCAGCGCGGCGCCTGCTCGGCGTCTTCGCCCACCCCGACGACGAGGTGTTCTGCGCTGGCGGCACGATGGCCCAGGCGGCCGAGGCGGGCGCCGAGGTCATGATCGTCTCGGCCACCCGCGGAGAGCAAGGACAGATCCGCGATCCTGCCGCCGCGACCCGGCGCACGCTCGGTGCGGTCCGGGAAGCCGAGCTGTCCGCGGCCGCCGCAGAGCTCGGCGTTCAGCACGTGCAGGTGCTGGCCTACGCGGACGGGACCTTGGCATACCACCGGTCCTCGCTGGGCGCCGCGATCGCCGGCATCATGCGGCAGTTCGATCCGGACACGGTTGTCACGTTCGGCGCGGACGGCGGATACGGCCACCCGGATCACGTCGCGATTTCCGGTCTCACCACCCAGGCGTTCTGGGCGATGGCCCGTGACCACAACCGGGGACGGCGGCTGTACCACGCCATCTTCCCGCCACGGCGCACCTCCATGGCCGAGGAACTGGCGCGCTGGATCACCGACTCGGGGCGGCGTGCCACCGATCCCGCCGCGCTGGGGGCGATCGCCCTCTTCGCCGGCGAGTCGGCCACCATGCGGCTGGCCCGCGACGACGTGCGAGTGGAGTGGTTCCCCCGGGGCACCAGTGTGATCGAGAAAGGTGAGCCCGCCAATGCGCTGTATCTGATCCTCAACGGGACCGCCGATCGCCTGCTGGAGCAGCCCGACGGCCAGGTGACCCACCAGCGTCGGATGCAAACCGGTGACTTCTTCGGCGAGCTGGGCCTGGTGATGGGCGAGCGCCCGGCGCATGTGGTGGCCCGCGAGAGTCTCACCTGCCTCGTTCTGTCCCGCACCCCGATCACCCCGTACGCCGGGCGCGGCGCCGGCGCCGGCGCCACCAGCGCAGAGCCCTCAGCCGCCGCCCTGCCGCCCGGGATCTGCGCGGTGGACGTCAGCAGCTACCTTCACCACAAACTCGGGGCACTGGCGCGGCACCGGACCCAGTACCCGATCGCCCCATCGATGCTTCCCCCGGGCCTGCTGCGGCAGATGCTCGGCACCGAGTTCTTCTGCCGCACTTCCTGTGGCGGGCGGAACGCCGCCGTCAGCCGCTGGTCGAAAGCGCCGCATCCCCGGTGGCCAGCAGGCTGCCCGCCGCAGCGGCATCTCCGCCGGCGTAATGACCACCGCACTCACCCGTCTCACCTGGTCCCTGGCGAACGCTAACCGCTTGTCTGCCCTGGTCAGGTACACTCACGGCCGGCCCCGGATCACCCCGCCGGCGACGGATGGGTGGTTCGGCTGCGGTGTCACGGGGCACCGGTATGGGGGGCTGCGGCTCCGGAAACCGGGTTGGCTGGATGCTCGTTGTCATGCTGGAGAGCTGACAGGAGGGTGGGTTGCTAGAGCCGCAGAGCACGGCGCTGTTCATCCTCCTGATGGTGGCTTTCTGCGCCCTGCTTGCCGTCGTGGCGGTCGCCAAGCAGCCGGCCGTCCGGGTGTTCGCCGCGTCGCTGGCGTTCGTCCCGGCGATGCTGTTCGGCGTGGCAGCGGTCAACAAGTATTACGACTACTACCAGACCTGGGGCTCGATGGCCGCCGACATCGGCGCCCAGGGCGTCAGCTCGGTGCCGCAGATACCCGCCAGCGCCACCGGGCAGCAACTGGCGAAGGTCCTCGGGAAGGTGACCGGGAGCAAGGCCGCCGCCCGGGAAGGCGAAACCGTGCGGCTCACGGTGAAGGGACACTTCAGCCACCTCACCAGGACCGTCCTGGTCTACCTGCCGCCGCAGTACTTCCAGCGCGGCTACGCCCAGCACCGGTTCCCGGCGATCGAGCTCATCACCGGCTTCCCCGGACAGCCGCAGGACTGGATCAACGTGGTGGGCATCACTCAGACCTACCTGACGCTGCTGCACGACGGCGTCGTCAAACCCGCCGTGCTGGTCATGCCCAACGCGAACGGCGGCCCGCGGGTCTCGCTGCAGTGCCTCAACGTACGGGACGGCCCGCAGGACGCCACCTTCATGGCCGTGGACGTGCCGAACGCGCTGTCCCACGCACTCAGGGTCGTGCCATCCGGGCAGGCCTGGGGCATCGCCGGGTACTCCGAAGGCGGCTTCTGCGCGGCCAACCTCGCGCTGGTGTACCCGGCCAGGTACGGCTACTCCGGCGTGCTCAGCGGGTACTTCATGCCGCTGGCCGACCAGTACGGGAACCCGTTGCGCAAGGTCAACCCGTTCGGCCCCAACAGGCGGGCCCGCGAACGGAACACGCCGCTGGACCGGCTGCGGTCGCTGCCGCTCAGCGTGCAGATCCCGCAGTTCTGGCTCGGCTGCGGGAGTAACTGGCACACCGACGTGAACGCGGCGCAGGGCTTTCAGCGGCTCCTGCTGGCCCGGCAACCGAATGTCACCCTGGATACCGAGCCGGGCGGGAGCCACAACATGGCGACCTGGCGGGCACTGGTCCCCGGGCTGCTGGAGTGGATGACCCCCCGGATCACACAGGCCGAACTACACCCGCAGCGGCTCCCCGGCTCAGGGCCGCGTCCCGCGGGCAACGTCCGGCCGACGCCATCCGCGCCGACCCCCGCAGCCACGCCGTCGGCACACCGCCACCGGACCACCCGGTCGCAGCGAACCAGGGCGGCACGACGGCAGCGTAAAGCCTGAAAATCGCCGAAGCTGACCCGAGCCGTTTTACCGGTGCGGTGGTGACGCGAGCCGCCCATCCGCCGCCTCGCCCGTCGGTGCGCGCTCGCCGGCCGCGCGCCAGCGACGGGCCAGCGCATAGGCCAGGCCGGTGAGTGCCAGCAGCGCGCCTGCTCCCTCCGCGTAGGCCGAGAAGAGCTTGCCGGGCGGGCCCCAGGACGGCTCGTACATGTTCGGCAGCAGCCCGGCGACCGGCCCGACGTTCACGTAGGTGTAGGTCACCACCGCGGCCGCGGCACTCGCCGAGACGAGCGCGGCGAACAGCCAGGACGGCCAGCGGGGCCAGGCCAGCACGGCGAGCGCGGCGACGATCGCCACGACCGCCTGGATCCGGAACAACTGCCCCTGGGTGACCAGCGAGCCCGTGCTGACGTCGTAGAAGTGGGCGTCCTGGAGATGCACGACCGCGTCGATGACCAGCGCGGCCGCGGTCGCGAGCCGCAGCGTGTAACCGGTGATCGTATGGCGCCGGGGCCGGCTCACGCGGCACCGCACCGCGCGCGCACAGCCTCATGTGACAGCACCGTCGCCGCGCGGCGGGGCCGGCTCACGCGGCACCGCACCGCGCGCGCACAGCCTCATGTGATAGCACCGGCGCCGCGCGGCGTGGCCTGGTCCGGCCGCCGCCGGGCGGCTGCGCCCGGGTGTTCGCACGCATGGGGATACTCCCTTCGTGGCAATGTCGGGTCCGGCTGCTGCCGGGTTCTCCTGCCCGGCGGGTCCGCCGGGTGGAGCGTCTGGCCGTGCCTCAGCCGGCCTGGTAGGTGCTGACCACCCGGTCGAGCAGCGGCTGGTAGACCCGCCAGGCACCGGTTGGCGTCGCCGCCACGATCACGCTCGCGGCATGGGATCCCTGCACGAAGCAGGCGATCTCCCGGTAGTGGTTGCTGTGGATCTTGGTGATGTAGGTGTCGATGACGCACCTGCCCCGGCCGCCGCGGAAGGTCAGGGCAGGTGACACGCCATCGACGTGGACCGCGGTCTCGCCGTCCTCGCGGAGGTGATCGAGCCGGAAGCCGGGCCAGTTCCGCAGCGTCTCGTCACCCTGCCGCGGGGTCACGTTCAGGTACACCAGCACCGCGCCGGAGCGGGAGTCGCGGCCCACGGTCACCGTGCCGTGGTCACCGTGCATCAGGCGCAGTGA
>Ga0318516_10000453_pt1 | contig 12799 bp, 6 predicted proteins | sample GRESIP176b2f20_FD_202501 | JGI IMG/M metagenome (GOLD analysis project Ga0318516, IMG submission 202501) | Tropical soil microbial communities from Luquillo Experimental Forest, Puerto Rico - GRE.SIPMG.176b2f20 | ecosystem: Environmental > Terrestrial > Soil > Tropical forest > Bulk soil... | reverse complement strand
CAGCAAGCTCGAGAGCTGGTGGTGTTTCAGCGCACCCCGAATTTCTCGATCCCGGCGCGCAACGGCCCGTTGTCGGCCGAGAAGCTCGCGCAACTGGCGAATGAGGCGGAATACCGCGCGGCGTCGAAAGTGTCGTTCGGTGGCATTGCGAATATGGACCGCAGCATCATCCCTACCTTCAGCGTCTCGGAGACCGAACGCCAACAACGCTATGAGCGCGCCTGGCAGAGCGGCTTGTTGTTCGAGACGTTCACCGTTTTCGCCGACGTGGGGAGCAATCCCGCGGCCAACCACGAGTTCGCGGAGTTCGTCCGGAACAAGATCCGCAGCATCGTCGACGATCCCCAGACGGCGGCCGATCTGTGCCCAACCGATCACCCGATCGGGATGAAAAGGCCGTGCCTGGACACGAACTACTACGCCACTTACAACCTGCCGCACGTGCGCCTCGTCAACGTCCGAAAGCATCCGATCCGACACGTCACCGAAACGGGCATCGACACAGCCGACGAGTCGTTGACCTTCGACGCGATCGTCTTCGCCACCGGTTTCGACGCCGTGACGGGTGCGATCGCGGCCGTCGACATCAGGGGCCGTAACGACTTGGCGCTGAAGGACAAATGGGCGCACGGGCCGCAGACCTACCTCGGGTTGACCGCGGTCGGTTTTCCGAACCTGTTCTTCATCACCGGTCCCGGGAGTCCCTCGGTGCTGTCGAACATGATCGTTTCGATCGAACAGCACGCGGACTGGGTGCTCGACTGCCTCGATCACCTGAGCGCATCCGGCTTCGATGTCATCGAGCCCACCGAAACGGCCGAAGCCGGGTGGATTCAACACGTCAACGACTGCGCCGACATCACCCTCTACCCGGCCGCGAACTCTTGGTATATGGGTGCCAATGTGCCGGGCAAGCCGCGCGTGTTTCTGCCCTACTGCGCGGGCGTCGACTTCTACCGCATCAGCTGCGACGAGGTGGTCGCACGCGACTATCTGGGGTTCAAGCTGTCCGGTCCCGACGGCTCGCGTTGCAGCGACGGGGTGGTGCGCCGGCTGCAACCGGACGTCGAGATGGTGCTCAACGAGGTGGCGGCGCTGAACCTGCCGCCGATGGAATCTATGCCCGTGCCGGACGCCCGCGCCTTCTACATGCAGATGTCAGTGACTCGACCGCCCGGACCGGACGTCGGCGAGATCGTCGACGGTGTCTTACCCGGTGCCACAGGCGATTTGGCGTACCGGCTATACCGGCCGTCGACCCCGGGCCCACACCCGATCGTCGTGTATTTCCATGGCGGCGGCTACGTGCTGGGTGACGCCATCTCGGATGATCCGCTGTGCCGGGACCTTTGCGTGCGGAGTGACGCGGTCGTCGTCTCGGCGGACTACCGCCACGCGCCCGAGCACCGATTCCCCGCCGCGGTCGATGACGCCATGGCCGCGCTTCAGTGGGTGGCCGACAACGCCGAGGCGCTCGGGGGACTACCGGGGCACCTCGCCGTGTGTGGCTGGAGTGCGGGCGGTGGAATCGCGGCGGTGGCATGCCGGTTGGCGCGCGACATGGGCGGACCGAACATCATGGGGCAGGCGTTGTTGACGCCGGCATTGGGCGCCGACATGACACGCGCATCCTTCGCCGAGAACGCGGACGGCTATGGTCTCACGGCGCCGCTGGTCCGGTGGTTCACCGACCACTACATCGACGCGGCAGATCGGAGCGATCCCCGCTTCGCACCCTCACACGCCGTCGATCTGTCCGGGCTGCCGCCGGCGATCGTGGTGACGGGCGAGTTCGACCCCTTGCGCGACGAGGGCGAGGCCTACGCCGCCGCACTCACCGCAGCGGGCGTCCCCACGGAGCATGTCCGCGCCCGCGGCCAAACCCACCAGTCGATGACGATGGTCGACGTGGTCATCTCGGGTGCACCGGTACGCGCGCGGATGGCGGACGCACTGCGCCGGTTCTTCGTGGCGACGCGCACGCCCGAACCCGCCTCCTGATGAATCACTGGACGAGCCAGGTCAGTGCCTCATTTCGACTCTCATACACGTGAGGTGCCAGCCCGCGCTCGGAAAGCTGACCGCTGAGTTTGAGCCGCATGAATGACGATGTGGTGTAACGGGTCACGGTGTCGTAATAGCGCTCGGCCAGGGCTCGGATAGCCGAGACATGAACGTCGGCAAGGTCGGGCGCGAGATAGAAGTTGTCGTAGTTGACAGCGTCTCCGGCGCGTAGCATCGCCATATGAGAAGGGCTGTCGTCACATTCGCGGTCGGGTTGATCGTCGCGGTGTTCGGTCTGGTCTGGGCGCTGCAGGGATTCGGCGTGCTTGGTGGCAGCCCGATGAGCAACACCACGACCTGGTCGATCATTGGTCCGATCACCGTGCTGATCGGCATCGCGATCGCGGTATTCAGTTGGCGGAAGCTCTCGTCGAAATAGTGCCGCATTAGTGCGTCATGGCTCCGTCACGGTGAAAGTCACCGTGTGCCAGCCGGTGGCGCCGTCCGGGACCGCGCCAACCTGATCGGCAGTTTGGACAGTTCCGGTGTTGTCGGTGGCGCGCACGGTGATGGTGTGATTCCCAGGGCTTTTCGCCTGCCAGGGGAAGCTCCACAATCGCCACGTCTCGTTGGAATAGCTCGCGCCCTGCTGCGCGGGCTGCCACACCCCGTCGTCGATGAGGACCTCCACGGCCCGCACGCCACGATTCTGTGCCCACGCGACACCGCCAAAGACCACGGGCCCCATCGGCACCCTCTGACCACTCTTCGGCACGTCGATCCGCGACTCGGTCTTGATGGGTGCGCGCGGTGCCCAGCCCTGCCGCGTCCAGTACGCCTCTGCTCTGTCGAAGCGGGTGAGCTCCATCTCGACGACCCACTTGGTGGCCGACACGTACCCGTACAGCCCGGGCACTACCAGCCGGGCCGGGTAGCCATGCTCGATGGGCAGCGGCTGACCGTTGAGGCCGACGGCCAGGAGCGCGGCGCGGCCATCGGTGAGCGCCTGCACTGGCGTGCCCGCGGTGAACCCGTCGATTGACGTCGAGAGCATCATGTCGGCGTCCCCGTGCACGCCGGCCGCCGCCAGCAGATCAGCCAACCTGTAGCCTGTCCAGATGCCCGTCGAAATCAGTTTGCCTCCAACGGGATTCGATACACAGGTTAACGTCGTCACCGTTTCGACGACGTCGAAGTGAGCGAGGTCGTCGAAGCTGTAGGTGGCTTCGCGGTCCACCATCCCGTGGATGCGCAGCCGCCAGTCGCCGCGGCTGAGTTGGGGGACAATGAATGCGGTGTCCACCCGGTAGAAGTCGGCGCTGGGGGTGACAAAGCTTGGTAGCGCAACGTCCTTCGGTTGCACGTCATCAGGTATTGGTGGCGCCGGTGTGCGGGGTCGGGGGAGTGTGACGCTGTCGCGCTCAGGGGCCACCGAATGCACCAACCGCGTGATGACCGCACCGGCCACGCCACTCACTAGTCCGAATCCGAGCAATCCGAACACCATCAACCTGCGCCTGCCGGCATCCGGCGCGTCGTGGTCGGCTCTGTCTTTCGGTTCGCCCGGGCCGTCCCTGAACCGACGGGTGAATAAGCGCAGGGCCCCCACGCCGCAGGCGGCGCCCGCGACGGTGGGGATCGTGTCGAGTGCTGTCGCACCCGGCCGAGACAGCACTGCCATGCATCCGAGGACGCCCGCCGCGGCGATCGCGGCGCTGCCGAACGGACGGCGCCGAGTCTCGAAGGTCCCGGCGATTGCAGCGATCGTGGCGATCACCACGAGCACGACGACGGATACGAAGAGTTTGTCCAGAGACCCCAGGGTCTGAATCGCCCACTCTTTGATGGGCCCCGGTGTCAGGTCGACGGCTACTGAGGCGATCGCAGTTCGCGCATCGGCCCGCGCACCGAACGGGATGCCCACTAGCTGGGCTACCCCGAGCGAGACGGATGCGGCGGCGACCCCGGCGATCATCCGCTCAGTGGACGTGGCGACAGCCATCGGAGCTACTGTACTCGCGGTAGTTCGTCGGAGCTAAGAATCTCAGGGCGCCTTGTCATTTCACGCAGGGAATGCCATCGGCGGTCATGCGCGTGAGGTCGGTAGGCGTCGGTTCTTTCGTGCCGGTGCCGGTGGCCGGCACGGTGGTGACGGGCGTCGCAGCGGTCTTGGCCGGCGACGTCGACGTGTGATTGAGGTCGTCAAACCTGGAGAGGTCGGTCCCTACGGTCAGTCGCACCGTGTTGCGGGCGACGCCGTCGGATGCGGTTGCAGTTATGCCGAATTCATCGCCGAGCTCGGCGGCGGCTGCCTCCGCGCCGGGACCGTAGGCGATGGTGCTGGTCTTGATGGTGGAGTCGGCGGTGCTGACCGCCCCCTGAGAGAATCGCCCTGTCGCTAAGGACATTTCGAGCTGCGCGGCCTCGCCTTGCCTGCCCGAGGCATTGACCACGTCGAGCGTCACGCCGCGCGCGGTGAGCTGCGCGGAGTCGCTCGTCTGCGCTTCTGGGGCGATGCTGCTGGTCGAGGAAGTCGCGGGCGAATCGCGGGTCACCAGGTTGTGCACGATGGAGCGGATGGTGGGTACGTCGATGAAATTGACATATGCGCCATTGGCGATTTCGCCGAAACTGGTGACCGGCAGCGTGTAGAGCACCACCTGCCTATTGGGTATCGCCGACGCCTGACGGACGAACTCTGCCAGGTCGAAACCAGCGTCAACGGCCACGTTTTGCTGGGCGACGTCAAGTAGGGCGCGCAGCCGGGAAGGGTCCGACAGCACGTCGCTGCCTCGCAGCGCATGGATCACCGAGGCGATGAAGGCCTGCTGGCGGCGGGTTCGATCAAGGTCGGTGAACGACGCATCGTTGGCGTCGCGGCGTTGCCGAACGAACGCCATCGCCTGCGCCGCACTGATTTGCTGGACGCCTTGATGAAAGTCCGCGCCCGAGTAGTAACGATCCGCGGTGTCCTCGTTCAGGCACACGGTGATGGGCTCGACCACTCGGGCGATCTGAAAGAACGCGACCAAGCTGACCTCGATGAAGTGGTCGATCGGGATTTGCAGCAAGCGCCTGACCGTGCTGATCTCGGCTTTGCGGCCCGCCTCACGCGCCGCCTGTTCTTGCGAGGCGGGATCGGAATGCAGGTTAGGGGAGCCGTAGCGGTTCAGCACTCGTTGGTAAGCAGCGCTGTAGGCCTCCTTGATCTTGCCGCGGCAAACCGAGTCCGGGCATCCGGCCAGATCGACATAGTCGTCGCGGGGGATTGAGATCGCCGTGGCCGGGGCGTCCCCGGCGGGTAGGTGCAACACGATGAGCGCGTCGGAGTCGCCGTCGCCCGAATCTTCACTGCCTGCATGAAGTGCGTCATAGAGGTCGGGAGGCAGGGGCCGGCCATGCTGGTCGCGACGGCTATCCAGCCCCATGATCAGGATGTTTTGATCGCTTCCGGTCGACGCGGGTTCACCGGCCAACGCATCAGACGTGGTGATGCCGGCCGATGCAGCGCGGTAGGCGATCCACCCGATGCCGCTGACGACAAGCACTACCGCCGATACCAGCGCGGCGAGCGCCTTGGTGCCGGCCACAATCGAGTGGGTGCGGTGCGGGCGATGCTTGGGCGCGGTCCTCTGTGAACCCGCTTCCTCATCGCCTGAGGGGTCCGTCATGACGAAAATGAGAATAGCCAGGTCACCCTGCTTGAAACCAGCGTTCGACGAGGTGGAGAGGCCGGCCGGCGGGCTCCTCAAGACCAATACCGGATCGAAGATCGCCTATTGGTCCGGAGACTTGCACCATCGGGCGATGACTCAGCCGCGTTGAAGTCAAACCGCGAGCTGGTACCTCGGCTCAGTGCCCGGGCTCGAATTCGATTGGCAGCGTGGCCGGTCCGCTGATAGCGGTGAGCGGCTTCCATGGCGCGGGGCCGGTGCGGTGTGCGTTGGGCATGCGCCGTGTGATGACCGTTAGGGCTTCGGCCAGCTCAAGCCTGGCCAGGTTGGCGCCGAGGCAGTAGTGCGTGCCGGCGCCGAAACTCTGCATCACCGGTACCCCTTCGCGGGTGATGTCGAGTCGGTCGGGGTCGTCGTACGCGGCGGGGTCGCGGTTTGCGGCGGCGGTGTTGGCGATGAGCAGTGTCCCGGCCGGGATCGTGACGCCGGCGATCTCGACGTCCTCGAGGGCGATGCGGAGGGTGACGCCTGCGATCGGTGAATGCCGCATTGTCTCTTCGACCGCGTAGTTCGCGAGCTCGGGATGCCGGGCCAGCCGCGCCCACTGGTCGGGGTGATCGCACAGCACGTGCACCGAGGCGGCGAGCTGGTTGCGGGTGGTATCGGTGCCCGCCATCAACAGGCCCGCTACCAGCATCCGTAGCTCCTCGGCGTTGAGGCGATCGCCGTCGTCCTCGGCGCGGATCAGCTCGGATAGCAGGTCGTCGGTCAGCGTTTGCCGCCGCTGGGCGACCATGTCGTCGATGTAGGCGTCGAGTTCGTCCCACGCCGCCAAGATGGTCTGCTCGTGGGCGGCGACCTCCCAGCTGAAGACCTTGAAGATGTCGTCGGTCCAGGCCGAGAACAGCTGCCAATCCTCGGCCGGGGCGCCCAAGAGCGCGCAGATGATCGGGATTGGGTATTGGCGGGCAATGTCGGTGACCACCTCGCAGCGCCCGGTTGCGGTGTGCTGGTCCACCAGTTCGGTGATCACCTCGGCGATCGTTGTGCGCAGCCGCTCGATGGCCCGCGGCGTGAAGGCTTTGGACACCAGTCGGCGGAGCCGCTGGTGCTGCGGCCCGTCGAGACTGATCAGGCTCGCTGCGACCCGATCCCACAACGGGCCACTGGTGATGCCCTGGGAGGCGAGGAACATGCCTTGAGGCACCCGGAATCGTGGGTCGCGCAGCACCTTTCGCACCAGTTCGTAGGTCAGCAGCTCCGGCCCATGGGGGCCGATCGCAATCGGCGCCTGCCGTCGCGCCTCGCTGATGATCTCGTGGGCCTCGTCGGGGCTCTGGCAGCGGTCATAATCAATCGCCGGCAGGCCGGCGTCAAAGACGCTCGGGCAGATTGGGGCGTCAATGGCCATGGTCATCGTGGTCCCCCGAAGGTTGTGTGAAGTACTTTCGCCGCAAAGTCTTGGTGGTGGGGCCACGCAGCACATGCGTAGTCGACTACCTGCATTGCGGTTCCGGTACTTGACCTCCAGCTATATGCGTACAACCGACCGAATCGACCGGTCTTGCGCGGAACTGATCACCCATTTGAAATAGACGAGATATGAGCTTCTTAAGGATCGGTGGTTGGACATTTCCACGAGGTGCCGTCGGCGTTCACGATGACTCCCACACATGATTTTCACAGAGGACCCTGGAAAATGCTGGGGCCCGGATCGGCGGAGGGCGATGACGGCCGCAGCGGCGTGCCGGACGTGCGGCACTGAGCCCCTTGAGAACGCGCGGTTTTGTCACGGCTGTGGCTCACCGATTACCGACGGCGATACCCGCGCCGAGTACAAACAGGTGACCGTGCTGTTCGCCGACGTGGTGCATTCGATGGATATCGCGGCAGCCGTCGGTGCGGAACGGTTGCGAGAGATCATGGCCGAGTTGGTCGAGCGTTCTGCGGATGCGGTGCAGCGTTTCGGCGGGACGGTGGACAAGTTCACCGGCGACGGGATCATGGCGGTTTTCGGCGCGCCGGTGGCGTTGGAGGACCACGCCGTTCGCGCCTGTCTGGCGGCCTTGGGCCTTCAGGAAGCGGGGCAGCGGCTTGCCGTTGACGTCCGAGACCGCGACGGCGTGGATCTGCGACTGCGAGTGGGCCTCAATTCCGGCCAGGTGATCGCCGGTGAGATCGGTTCGGGGCCCCTGGGATACACCGCCATCGGGGAACAGGTCGGCATGGCTCAGCGGATGGAGTCGGTGGCCCCACCGGATGGGGTGATGCTGAGCGATTCCACGGCCAGGTTGGTGGGGGATGCCGCGGTACTCGGTGAGCCCGAACCAGTTCAGATCAAAGGCGGCAATCGGGTGATCGCAAGGCGTTTGCTGGCCATCGGCGAGCACCAGCGGCAGCGCCGTACCGAATCGAAACTGGTCGGGCGTAGTTGGGAACTCACGACCGTCACCGGCATCCTCGATGAGGCGCTTGCTGGTTCGGGCTGCATCATTAACATCGTGGGGCCGCCGGGCATCGGCAAGAGCAGGTTGGTCCGTGAGACAGCCGCGCTGGCCGGCAGTCGCGGCGTCCCGGTGTACGGCACCTACTGCGAGTCGCATGCCAGCGACATTCCCTTCCACGTAGTGGCCAGGATGCTGCGTGCGGGAACAGGGATCGACGAACTCGGCGCCGATACCGCGCGCACACGGGTACGTGAGCAGTTTCCCGGGGCCGACACCGAAGACCTGCTCTTGCTGGAAGACCTGCTGGGAATCCGCGATTCGGCCATGCCGCTGCCGGAAATAGCCGCCGATGCACGGCGCCGGCGATTGACCGCGCTCGTCAATGCCGGAGCGCTGGAGCGACGGGAAGCAGCGGTGTATGTCATCGAGGATGCGCACTGGATCGATGAAATCAGCGAGTCGATGCTGGCCGACTTCCTGGCTGTCGTGCCACAGATCGCATCGTTGGTTCTGATCACCTACCGCCCGGAATACCAAGGTGCGCTTAGCCGCATCCCCGGTGCTCAAACAGTTGCGTTGCGGCCGTTGAGCGATGGCCAGACCCTCGCGTTAGCGGATGAGCTACTCGGTGTCGGTTCGTCGACAGGCGAATTGGCGGCGCAAATCGCCGGCCGCGCGGCCGGAAACCCGTTCTTCGTCGAGGAAATCGTCCGCGATCTCGCCGAACGCGGGGTGCTGCAAGGCCAGCCCGGCGCCTACCAACGGCGTGGTGACGGCGCGGATGTCGATGTGCCGGCCACGCTGCAAGCCACCATCGGCGCACGCATAGATCGCCTTGGGACCTCGGCCAAACGGACGCTGAATGCCGCGGCGGTCATCGGGGCGCGATTCGACGCCGATCTGCTGGCCGCACTAGTCCCCGACGTGGACGTGGCGCCGCTGATCAAGGCCGAACTTGTCAACCAGGTGAGGTTCGCACCATGTGCCGTGTACACGTTTCGCCATCCGCTGATCCGCACGGTTGCCTACGAGTCGCAACTCAAATCCGTTCGCGCGCAATCACATCGACGGCTCGCGGGAGCGATCGAGGCGCGCGGTCCGGCCGACGAAAACGCAGCGCTGATCGCCGAACACCTCGAGGCGGCCGGGGATCTGCGTGAGGCCTTCAACTGGCACATGCGCGCCGGCTCGTGGTCGGCCTTCCGCGACATGGCTGCGGCGCACACGAGTTGGCGACGGGCTCGACAGGTCGCCGATCGGCTACCCCACGACGACCGTGACAGTTTGAACATGCGGATCGCGCCCCGCACCCTGCTGTGTGCGACCGCGTATCGAGTGGGCGGCAGTGGCGCCGACACCGGCTTCGAGGAGCTGCGTGAGTTGTGCACCGCCGCGGCTGATCGACAATCGCTCGCGATTGGGATGGCGGGCCTGATGACGTGGCAAACGATGAAAGCGAACCGCCGCGAGGCATCGCAGCTCGCCGACGAACTCGTCGAACTGCTCGGGGCGATCGGTGACCCAACATTGACGGTCGCGCTGGTCTATGCCGCAATGATTGCCAAACACGAGACCGCCGAAATGGCCGAAATGCTTCGGTTCGCCCAGCTCGTCATCGACCTCGCCGAGGGTGACCCCGCTAAAGGCAGCCTGATCTTCGAATCGCCCTTGACGGTTGTGACTACCGCGCGCGGCTTCGCCCGATGGTGCTTGGGCATCGCCGGCTGGAAGGACGACTTCGCTCGGTCCATCGCGACGGCGCGCGCGCTCTTGACCGACCCGGGAACGCTTGGGGGCGTCATGTGGTTCACGTACGTCCCCGCGATCCCGTACGGGGTGCTGCTGCCCGATGCGACAGCCCTGCGCGACACCGCGGAATTCTTGTCAATAGCAGAGCAATCGGGTGACGATCTCGCCGTTGACCTTGCTCGAGGAGTTCATGGCCTCGCCCTGGCATATCAGGACGGCCCCGCGCGCGAACATGGCTTCGAGTTGCTGGCCAAAGTGCGGGAGCGCGCCGCGAACAACCTTTTCACCATGACCAATTTGCCGATAGCCGACATCCACATCGCCAGGGAAAAGGCGCGGACCGGCGACACCGCAGGCGCCATCGAATTGGCCCGCTCCGTCGTCGACGACTTATTCAACGCCGGTGGCTCCATCTGGACCGCGCTGGCCACCAGTGTCCTGGTGGAGACACTGCTGCAACGTGGCGGCGAAGGCGATCTCGACGAGGCCGAGAGCGCGATGGATCAGTTGGCGGCTGTGCCGACCGATCCCGGCTTCGTACTGCACGAGATCTCGCTGCAGCGACTCCGGGCGCTGCTGGCCCGCGCCCGCGGAGACGAGGCCGCCTACCGCGAATATCGGGATAGCTACCGCGCCATGGCGACATCGTTGGGCTTCGAGGGACACATCAAGTGGGCCGAGGCGATGCCATGACGGCGGGCTCTCCGTCGGGGGTCGTGACGTTCCTGTTCACCGACATCGAGGGTTCGACCCGTCGGTGGGAAGCAGACGCGGGCACGATGCGCGCGGCGCTGGCCGCCCATGACGAGGTGTTGCGCGCGGCGATCGACGGGCACGGCGGCTTTTTGTTCAAGCACACCGGCGACGGGGTGTGCGCGGGATTCTCGTCGCCGAAAGCGGCGGTGGATGCGGCGATAGCCGCGCAGCGTGCGCTGGAGTTGCCCGTGCGGATCGGGCTGGCGACCGGCGAAGCCGAGCTGCGGGAGGGCGATTACTTCGGTGCGGTGCTCAACCGTGCCGCGCGAGTGATGGCGGCGGGCCACGGCGGGCAGATTCTGTTGGCCGATTCGACGGCGGTTCTGGTCAGTGGAGTAGAACTGGTCGATCTGGGGGCGCGGCGGCTGCGCGATATACCGATGCCGGTCGGGGTGTTTCAAGTACGAGCGGCGGGACTACGCACGGAGTTTCCCCCAGTGCGTGCGCTTGACGTCATCCCGGGGAACCTTCGCCCGCAGGCGACCAGTTTCATCGGACGCGAGTCCGCGGTCGCCGACTTGGAACTGACGGTGCGCAAGCATCGGTTGGTCACACTGACGGGGGTTGGTGGGGTCGGCAAGACCCGCCTGGCTCTCGAGACCGCTGCCCATCTGGCCGATGAATTCCCTGATGGGGTTTGGGTTTTCGAACTGGCTGCCGTCACTGATCCAGCAGTGGTGCCCGATGCCGTCTCGGCTGTGCTGGGCATCATCCAACAGCCCGGGAAGAGCGTGAGCGAGTCGGTGGCCGCTGCGCTGGAGGGCAGAGTGCGGTTGTTGGTGTTCGACAACTGCGAGCATGTGCTCGACGCCGCGGCCGACCTGATCGAGGGAATACTCACCCACTCGGCGGCGGTCAGGATTTTGGCCACCAGTCGCGAGGGATTGGGAGTCGTCGACGAGCATTTGTGGCCGGTGCCGTCACTGGATGTCGGCGCAGGCATCGACTCTGCAGCGGTAGAACTGTTCGTCGAACGCGCACAAGCCGTTTCGCCGGGCTTCTCGGTGGCCAACGCCGATGAGGCTGCCGCCGTCGTGGAGATCTGTGGTCGCCTCGTCGGGATCCCGTTGGCCATCGAGTTAGCGGCCTCACGGATGGCGTCGATGACGGTGGGCGAGGTGCGGGATCGCCTCGATCAGCGCTTTCGGTTGCTGGTCGGGTCACGCCGTGGCCTCGCGCGCCACCAAACCCTGCACCACGCGGTGGCGTGGTCCTACGACCACCTCGATGACGCGGAAAAGGCGCTGCTGGAACGTTGTTCGGTGTTCGCAGGCGGTTTCGACCTGGAAAGCGCCTGCGCGGTAAGCGGATCCGAGGACCCCGACGACTTCGCCATCCTCGATCTACTGGATGCCCTGGTGCGCAAGTCGCTTCTCGTGGCTGATCGGTCAGCGGAACGGACCCGGTTTTCGATGTGGGAGACGATCCGTCAGTTCGCCGAGGAACAACTCGTCGCCCGCGGCAAGGCGACCGAGGCGCGCGATGCCCATGCCCGCCATTTCGCTCGACGTGAAAACGAAGTCCTCGCGCTGTGGGACAGCCCCCGGCAGCGGGAGGCGTATGACTGGTTCGCAACCGAGTTGGCGAATTTGCGGACCGCGTTTCGGTGGGCAGAGGACCACGATGACCTCGATGTCGCAGCGACGATCGCCACCTACGCGACCTTCCTCGGTTTTTGGGTCGAACAGTTCGAGCCCGTGGCGTGGGCCGAGGAACTGATCGAGCCGGCGCGTGCGATCGGTCACCCGCGGCTGGCTCAGCTCTACGCGATGGCGACGCAGTGCTATGCAGCCGGTCGGCTCCATGACGCGCTCGCTTATGTAGAGGCTTGTCGGCTGGCCATCGACAGCAACCGTTTCGACGCGATTCCGTATGACTTCGAAGGCTGGCTGGGCGGTCCATACATCTGGACCGGTGTGCCCGAGCGGTGGCTTGAGTTGTGCCGCAACAGGATCGAACAAGGGCGAGACACTGGGTATTTTGCGCAGGCAAACCTGGTTGTGGCACTGACGTTCACCGGCGCTGTCGATGAGGCGCTGGCGGCATCGGAGGGCGTCGTCGCTGCCGCCGAAGCCACCCACAATCCCATCGTGATCTGCTACGCACATATCGCGTATGGCTACCCTCGTCGTGGCACGGACCCCATTGGCGCCGATGAGGGCTTCCGCA
>Ga0318516_10000447_pt1 | contig 12827 bp, 15 predicted proteins | sample GRESIP176b2f20_FD_202501 | JGI IMG/M metagenome (GOLD analysis project Ga0318516, IMG submission 202501) | Tropical soil microbial communities from Luquillo Experimental Forest, Puerto Rico - GRE.SIPMG.176b2f20 | ecosystem: Environmental > Terrestrial > Soil > Tropical forest > Bulk soil... | reverse complement strand
GAGGATGAGGACGTCGGGATCGGCGGCGGCGGGTGGGCGAGGTCCTCGACCGGTGCCTGATCGCCGACGTGCGGCATCGGCTCATCGCTCGGCTGTCCAAGGGCTACCGCCAGCGGGTGGGTCTGGCGCAGGCCCTCATCGCCGATCCCGACGTCCTCATCCTCGACGAGCCGACCCTCGGTCTCGATCCAAAGCAGATCATCGGCATCCGGGCCCTGATCAAGTCGCTGGCGGGCGCCCACACGGTGATCCTCTCGACGCACATCCTGCCCGAAGTGTCGATGGTGTGTGAGGGTGTGGTGATCATCAACCACGGCCGCATCGTGGCGTCGGGGCCGCTCGACCGGCTGATGGACGAGTTGTCCCCGGTGGCCCGCCTCCAGGTCCAGGTCGAAGGGCCGGCCGGCCTGGTGGCGTCCTCGTTGCGGGCGCTCCCCGGGGTCCAGCGCGTGGAGACCCGAGACACGGTGGCGGGGACGACGACCTTCGTGGTCGAGGTCGACCGGGCCCACGACGTGCGGAAGGAGATGGTGCAGCTCGTGACCCAGCAGGGCTGGGGCCTCCTCGAGCTCCGGAGCCTCGCTCTCTCGCTCGAGGACCTCTTCATCCGGGTCGTGGCGGGCGAGGAGCACGACGCCCACGGGGCGGAGGCCGGGGGTCCCGAGAGCGGCGACGGCTCAGCCGCGTCGGCGAGGGACGACGGCGTCGAGGGGGGCCTTCGGTGAGGGCGCTGGCGATCCTGAAGAAGGAGGTGCGGCTCTATTTCAGCTCGCCCATTGCGTACGCGGTGTTCACGATCTTCGCGCTGGTGGCCGGCTGGTTCTTCTACAACGTGTTCGCCTTCTACGCGCTCATGAGCATGCAGGCGGCGATGAACCCGATGATGGGCCGAGACCTGTCGGTGACCGAAGGCGTGCTCCGACCGCTCTTCCAGAATATCAGCGTCATCATGCTCCTGATGATGCCGATCCTCACCATGCGGCTATTCGCCGAGGAGAAGAAGAGCGGAACGATCGAGCTGCTCCTCACCTACCCCGTGCGCGACGGGGAGGTTCTCGTCGGCAAGTACCTGGCGGCCCTGGGCGTGTTCACGGGGATGCTGGCCCTGACCCTCGTCTACCCCGTGCTGATGGCGTGGACGACCAACCTCGAGTGGGGACCGCTCGCCTCCGGCTACCTCGGGCTTCTCCTGCAGGGGGCCGCGTTCATCGCCGTGGGGATCCTGGTGTCGTCGCTCACCGAGAACCAGATCGTCGCGGCGGTCTCGACCTTCGGCATACTCCTCTTCTTCTGGGTCATTTCGTGGGCGGCCGATTCGGCGGGCGGCGCCCTCGGGCGCGTCATCTCCCACCTCTCCATCACCGAGCACTTCGACTCGTTCGCGCGCGGAGTGCTCGACACCAAGGACGTGATCTACTACCTGAATCTGGCGATCCTCAGCCTGTTCCTGACGCTTCGATCGCTCGAGTCGAAGCGGTGGCGAGGGTGACCCTCATGGAGCGGCTGGGCACTCCGGCGCTGGTCCTCGGGCTCCTGGGGCTGGCCGCGGGCGGCGTCCTGCGGGTGTATCGCCCGTCGTGGGTGACCGCCTGGCCGGCTGCGCTGATCGTGGGCGGGCTCCTCCTCCTGGCCGGCCTGTACCTGTCCTTTGGCGCTGGGGGCGGCGCCGGGTCGCCGGCCCGGCGGGTCTTGAGCGGTCGGACCGCCAAGTACGGTTTGAACGCCTTGGTGATGATCGCGCTCGTCCTGGGCGTCATCGTGATGGTGGAGGCGGTCTCCTATCGACACAACTGGCGACTCGACCTCACCGAGAACAAGCGCAACAGCCTCTCGGCCCAGACGATCCAGGTCGTTCGCGGGCTCGCGGTCCCGGTGAAGGCCACGGCCTTCTTTCGGCCGGACCAGCCCGGCAAGCGGACCGCCGAGGACCTCCTGAAGCAGTACGCCGCCCGGTCGGATGGGAAGTTCACGTGGGAGGTCGTCGACGCGGACCGGAACCCTCTCCTGGCGAAGCGGTACGGCGTCGAGACCTACGGGACGGTGATCCTCGAGGGGCGGCTGGCCGACGGCCAGGTCAAGGAGGAGAAGCTCACGGAGGCTGACGAGGAGAAGCTGACGAACGGGCTCGTCCGGGTGACGCGATCCGGGAAGCGCGTCGTCTACTTCGTGAAGGGCCACGGCGAGAAGGACACGGCCGACACCGAGAAGACCGGGTTCTCGCAGGTGAAGAGCGCCCTGGAGAAGACGAACTACCAGGTGAAGGATCTGCTGCTCGCCCGCGAGACCAAGGTGCCGGACGATGCCGCCATCGTGGTGGTGGCCGGCCCCCAGAAAGACTTGTTCCCCAACGAGCTCGACGCCCTGCAGGGCTACGGGGCCCGCGCGGGCAAGATGCTGTTCCTCGTCGACCCGTTCCAGGCCCCAAACCTCACGCCCTTGCTCGAGCGCTTCGGCCTGGTCCTCGGCAATGACGTCATCATCGACATCAACCCGGAGGGTCGGATCCTCGGGGCCGGGCCGGAGATCCCGGTCGTCGTGGACTACGTGAGCCACCCAATCACCCGTGACTTCCGCTTCGCGACTCTGTTTCCGGTGGCCCGCACCGTCACGCCCACGGACAAGCCTCCGGCCGGCGTGACCGTCCAGGCCCTGGCGCGGACGAGCCCGGAGAGCTGGGCGGAGACGAACCAGGAGGAGATCCGGACCGGTCAGGTCCGACCGGATCCCGGCGAGGCTCGGGGGCCTCTTTCGGTGGCGGCCGTCGCCACCATCGACGCCAAGGAGGCGCCGGCCGACCGCAAGGATGCCAAGGCGCGGGTGGTGGCCGTCGGCAACTCGAACTTCGCCTCCAACGCCTTCCTGAACCTGTCGGGCAACCGGGACTTCTTCCTCAATACCGTGTCGTGGCTGGCCGAGGAGGAGAACCTGATCGCCGTCCGGCCGAAGGAGCCGCGGACGAATCCGGTCTTCCTGACGGCGGCTCAGGGTCAGGTCCTGTTCTGGGTGCCGGTCGTGCTGCTGCCGCTCGCCATGATCGTCGCGGGGGGGTACGCGGTGGCGCGGAAGCGGGGCCACTAGGGGTCGTCCGGTCCGGCATGCACGGGAAGACCATCGCGGTCCTGGCCGCGCTCCTCCTCGGGCTCGGCGCCTTCTACTACGTCTACGAGATCCGTCAGGCGCCCGAGCGCGAGAAGACCGCGGCCACCAAGGATCGGCTCTTCAAGGATCTCGAGGCCAAGGATCTGGACGACGTCGTCCTCAAGCGCGGCGATGAGACCGTTCACTTGAAGAGGACCGAAGACCGGTGGGCGCTCGACGCTCCGGTGGCCGCGCGGGCCGAGGCCGGGCCGGTCGAGCTCCTCACCTCCTCGCTGGCCACCGCCCGGGTCGAGCGCGAGATCGACCCGAAGCCGGCCCGGCTCGCCGACTACGGACTGGAGCCGCCCGCGGCCGAGGTGAGTTTCGCCGCCAAGGGCCAGACGCACGGGCTCCGCCTCGGCGCGAAGAGCCCGACGGGGACCTGGGTCTACGCCCAAGAGACGGGGAAGCCGGCGGTCTTCCTGGCACCCGAGTCCCTCCTCCAGGACGCCCGGAAGCCAGTGGCCGAGTTTCGCGACAAGACGGTCGTGGCCTTCGAGGCCAAGGACGTCAAGGGTCTCGCGATTCGCCCACCCACCGGCCCCGCCGTGGAGGCCGTCCGCAAGGGCGCCGACGACTGGGAGCTCACCAGGCCGGCGCCGGTCGCCGCCGATCGCACCCAGGTCACGGGCCTCCTCGACAAGCTCCGGACGGCCAAGATCAAGGAGTTCGTGACGGAGGCGCCCCCGGACCTCGGCGAGTACGGGCTCGACAAGCCGCTGCGCCTCGGCCTGGTGGTGGGCGAGGGCAAGGACCGGGCCGAGAAGGGACTCCAGTTCGGGAAGGTGGTCGCCGACAAGAAGGCGGTCTACGCCCAGCGCGAAGGCGAGGCGGGCGTCTTCCTCGTGGAGGAAGACCTCCTGAAGGCGGTCCCCACGACGCTGGCGGGGCTGCGGGACAAGACGGTCTTCCCGTTCGACCGCGCCAAGGCCGAGCGCATCGAGGTCGACGGCCCCCAGGGCACGGTGAACCTCGCGCTCGAGAGCGGGGCCTGGAAGATCACCGCCCCAGCCGCGCTCAAGGCCGACGAGGGCGCGGTGTCCGATCTGCTCTGGAAGGCCCGGGATCTCCGGGCCACGGACTGGGTGGCCGATGACCAGAAGCGCCTTTCCACGTTCGGGCTCGATCGGCCCCAGGTCCGCCTGTCGATCTGGGAGCAGGGCGGCAAGGACCCGAAGGTCCTCGTCCTCGCCCCGGCCAAGGAGAAGGACCGCGCCTACGCCGCCGTGCCCGGGAGCGGCCCCGTCGTGTCGGTGGCGGCCAGCGCCCTGTCCGACCTGGGCCGCTCGGCGCTCGATCTGCGCGACAAGACCCTCGAGCGAAGCTTCGAGGCCAAGGACGTGAACCGGGTCCAGATCCAGAAGGGGGACCAGACCCTCACCCTCGACCGCGCGGGCGAGGATGACTGGACGCTCCGGGCCCCGAAGACCGGGAAGGTCCGCGGCGGCCGCGTGACCGACCTGGTGTGGGCGCTGCGGAATCTCCGCTGGAAAGAATTGGTCGCGGAGCAGGGCTGGGACGCGGCCCGCTACGGCCTGGACCGACCGGTGGCCACAATCACCTTCCTCGGCAAGGATGGTAAGACCGTGGCCGCGCTCGCGGTGGGGAAGACCGAAGGCGGCCACACCTACGTCCGCGTTCCCGGGGAGCCGGCCCTGTACGCGATCGACCCGACGGGCCTGGGCGAGCTGCCAGGGAGCCCGGACGAGCTGCTCCTCTAGGCCGAGCGATGCCCGAGACCATTGTCCTGGATGTGGTCGACGGGGTCGCCACGCTGACCCTCAACCAGCCGGCCAAGCGGAATCCCCTGAGCGCCCGGATGGGTGAGGAGATCGCCCAGGCCCTCGGCTCGCTGGGCGCCAGGGACGACGCGCGGGTCTTGGTGCTCCGGGGCGCGGGGGAATCCTTCTGCGCGGGCGGCGACCTCGGGCTCATCGAGGCGAGGATCGCCGACCCGGCCGCTACCCGGCAGCGAGAGATGCTGGCCTTCTACGACCGCTACCTGTCGCTGATGCGGCTCCCGATTCCCACCGTCGCCCAGGTGCACGGCCACGCCGTCGGCGGCGGCCTGGCCCTGGCCCTCGCCTGCGACCTGCGTTACGCGGCCGAGGACGCTCGCCTCGGCGTCACCTTCGCGCGCCTCGGCCTGCATCCGGGTTTGGCTTCGACCCTCACCCTGCCTCGGATCGTCGGCGTGTCGCGGGCCCTTGAGCTCTTCTATACCGGCCGCCTGGTCTCGGGTCGCGAGGCCGAGGCCCTGGGCCTGGTCACCCGGGCCGTGCCGGCCCCCGAGCTCTCGGCGACGGTCGAGGAGGTCGCCGGACGGATCGCGCGAAACGCCCCCCTGGTGGTCCGGATGCTCAAGCGGGCGGTGTACGGGAGCCTGGAGGAGTCCGTCGCGGCGGCCCTGGATTACGAGGCCTTCGCCCAGGCCATCACCTACGGCAGCGAGGACCTCCGCGAGGGCCTGATCGCCGGGCGCGAGCGGCGGGAGCCCCGGTTCCGCGGGCGCTGAGCGGCCGCATGGTCGGGGAGCTCTACCTCAAACAGATGGAGCTGGGGCCGATGCAGAACTTCGTCTACCTCGTGGGCGACCGCGAGGCTCGAGACTGCGTCGTGATCGACCCGGCGTGGGCGATCGACACCATCGTCCGCACCGCCGAGGCCGACGGGATGCGAATCACGGGGGCCCTCGTCACCCACACGCACCAGGACCACGTCGGGGGGAGCCTGGCCGACTGGGGGATGCCGGGGCGCATCCCGGGTCTCGAGGAGCTCTTGACCCAGGTCCCGGCCAAGGTCTACGTCCAGCGAGCGGAGCGCGAGTTCCTTCGGGGCTTCGGCTCGGATCTGGTGAAGGTCGAGGGCGGCACGGAGCTTCCCGTCGGCCGGTTCACCATCACGTTCATCCACACCGCGGGCCATACGCCCGGCTCGCAGTGCTTCCTCGTGGACGGCCGCCTCATCTCTGGGGACACGCTCTTCATCGGCGGCTGCGGCCGGACCGACTTGCCCGGAGGCGACCCGGCCCAGCTTCACGAGAGTCTCGGGCGACTCGGGAGCCTCCCGGAGGAGACGCTCCTCTTCCCAGGCCACAACTACGGCGGTCCGTCCTCCACGATCGGTGACGAGAAACGCCGGAACCAGTTCATGCGCTTCGGGCTGGGCGACTTCCTTCGCGCGATGGGAGGGGGCCGCATCGTCGCACCGTAGCGGCCCTACGCGTCGGCCGCGCTCTCCGGTCGCCGCCCGTCTCAGACGCCGATCCGGAGGCCGTGGTTGCCCCGGTAGTCCGAGGGAAGGGGGGACGTCCAGCCGGCCAAGAGGGCGGGATCAGGCTGATACACCTCCACCCCGAGCGGCCGGCAGACCTCGATAGGATCCCGCGCGTCCGGGCCCCACAGCGGGATCGACAGGTCGCCCCCGGGGCAGGTCGAGATCGCGCAGAGGAGGTCGATCTCGGCCAGGAACTCGAAGAAATCCCCCCGGCGGGCCGGGCTCGCCTTCATGAAGTAGCGGTCGTCCTGGAGTCCGGTCACCTGGAAGATGTTCAGCACGTCGTGGACGTCGGTCTCCCCGAGATGCCAGGGCAGGATGGCCCGGACCAGGTTCGAGTGACAGCAGACGTCGGACTCTACGCCGGTGAGGAGCTTGTTCACGTAGGGGTCACACCGCGTTCCGAGGAGGTCGTGGCAGCGACCGCCATCCGCGTCCTGACCATAGCGGAGGGTGTCGTTGGTGATCGTCAGCATGGGGCGAAGGTAGGGGAGGCTCGACCAGAGCCGGTCATGGGTCGTGACGTGGGCGCGGTGGAGCTGCTTGGTCCGCGAGGCCCAGAAGCGCTCCCGCGGGTTGTGCAGGCTCCAGCAGTTGAAGTCCGCCACCTGGGGGCCCTCGACGATGACGATCCGACAGAGCTGGCCGGCTCGGAGGGGCCACGCCCGTCCGGACCGGATGGGGATGACGAAGCGCTCGACGAGCGTCCGGCGGCTCGTCTCGCTGGCGAGCCGGTTGTAGAAGGGGCGGTCCACGGCCAGGGGACCGCCGGGGGTCGTGGGCAGGTAGGTCCACGGACGTTCGGACATGAGGAGGCCTCCTTTCTCGATGGTCCAGCTTCGGCCCCGCCCGGCCGGGTCCCTTGCCCTAGGCGAAGCGCCAGCCGTCCAGACCGGAGGGATTGTCCGCGAGGATGCGGAGCGGGAGATCGCGCGGCCCCAAGATCCCGGCGTCGAGCAGTGGGCCCAGGAGCGACCCGGCCGCTTCTCGCGGGAGGCTCGGCATCCGGCCGAGGCTTCCGAGAACCCGAGGCGGCCGCGGTGGCACCCGCACGCCTCGACCGTCCCCCGTCCACAGCCACACCCGACCGATCGCATCGACGTCCCCGGGGATCGCCGGGACCTGGACGAACACGCGCTCGCGGCTCGACCGTGGCAGGGCGTCGACGTAGCCGGAGGTGACGGGCCAGGTGGCCAGCGCGACGGCCCGCGTCCGACTCGAGACTCGGAGGCTCCGTCGGCGCGTGCGGCCTCCCCAGGTGAGCGTCACGGCCAGGGACCGGCCACGACAGACGACCCGGTGCGGTGTTCTGGGCGGCAGGTGGAGCAGCGTGCCGGGCTCGAGGAGGGCGGTCCACCACCGGGCCGGGCCGGGGGACTCCCGGGCGGATCGGGCGCGGAGCGCGTGGTCGGCCAGCTGGCCGTCGAGGTCCGACGGAGTACCGGGAGCGACGGGCGGACCGATCGTCACGGTCCGGCGGCCGTTGAGCTGGAGCCAGAAGCTGTCCACCTCGCCGTCATGGTGCAGTCCCATGCCGGGACGCCCCGTTCCCTCGACGATGAACAGGAAGGACGACTCCTCCCGGAAGGGGCCGAAGAAGGCGTGGCGCAGGGCGACCATGAGGCGGGCGAGGCGAGGCAGCAGCTCGTGGACCTGGGGGAGGAAGACGGTCGCCCCCGAGGCCAGGGCAGGGTCGAGGCGGCCGGGGTCCCCGCTCCGGTCGTAGCGCTGGTCGGCCGCGATCTGAAACGGCACCCCGGAGCGAGCCAGGGCCACGGCCTCGTCGAAGCCGGGCGCGAGGCGGCGCCAGCCGCGGTCTCGGGCCCGAAGGGTCACGGGTCGCCGGGCGAGCCAGAGGCGGCGGAAGCGGCCCACCGCGCGCTCGTCGGCGAACCACGTGTCCAGGGGCGACACGAGCCCAGGCCAGCTATGGTCTCTCCGGTCGGTCACCCTCGGCACGGTAGGCCATCGAGGGGACCGCCGCAACCGGGTGGCGTAGCGGCGGTAGAATGCGCCCATGCGCGTCGAGCAAAAGCTGGAGCGACTGGGTATCACGCTGCCGGACCTGGAGGCAGAGTATCGCGACAACGTCTCGGGCGCGCGCTTCGTCTCCCATCTGGCCGTGCGCGACGTGCTCTACCTGTCGGGGACGGTCCCGCATCGGGACGGCCGGCCCTACCTACCGGGAGTGCTCGGGGCCGACCTCGACGTCGCCCAGGGCTACGAGGCCGCTCGCTGGGCCTGTGTCCAGGCGCTCGCCGCCCTCCGGTACGCCCTCGGCGACCTGGATCGCGTCGAGCAGGCGCTCCAGCTCGTCGGTTACGTCAACTCGGCCCCCGGGTTTGCCGAACAGCCCCGGGTCGTGAACGGCGCCACCGACCTCCTGGTCGAGCTGTACGGGGACCGCGGTCAGCCCACTCGCGCCGCCATCGGTTGCCACGGGCTGGCCCTGGGGAGCTCCGTCGAGCTGGTCCTGACCGTCCTCTTCTCCGGCACCACGGTGCGCCCGCCCCTGGCCCGCGACCGCACTCGCCCCTGACGCGCTCGCTGCTGTGCCCGCCCCTCGGCAGGTATAATGCACAACGCTGTCACCGAGGAGGCGTCGGGTGTCAAGTCCGATCCAGTCCTGGTTCAAGGTCCGGTTCATCACGGGGTTCTTCGTCACCGTCCCAGTCGTCCTGACCGCGTGGGTCCTCTGGATCTTCTACTCGGAAGTCGACGGCGTGCTCGCCCCCATCTACGAGCGCGTCCTGGGCCGACGGGTGCCGGCCCTCGGCTTCCTGACCGCCATCGCGATCATCTTCGTGATCGGCCTCCTGGCCACCAACGTGGTCGGGCGTCGCGTGCTCCAGTGGGGCGAGGGGCTCATCCGGTGGGTGCCCCTGGTGCGTCGGGTCTATCCGACCGTCAAGGACTTCGTCGACGCCTTCTCCCCGGCGCGGCGCACGGGCTTTCGCGAGTTCGTGATCGTGGAACACCCGCGGGAGGGGTCGTACGCGTATGGGTTCCTGACCGGTGACATTCACGTCGAGGGGACCAAGCCCGGGCGACTGGCCACGGTCTTCGTGCCGACCAATCACCTCTACCTCGGCGAGATCGTCCTGCTCCCGCCCGACGCCGTCGTGCCGACCGGTCTGTCGATCGAGGAGGGGATCCGCGTGATCCTCTCGGCGGGCACGGCTGCGCCGGCCCGTCTGCCGTTCCCAGGCCCGAGCTCGACCAAGTGACCCGAGTGCCCCCAGGGCCCGAAGGCAGAAGGAGCGTCGGCGTATGAAGTTTCTGTGCCTGGCCTGTGACGAAGCGATGCGGCTCGCCTCCACGGCGGGTCCAGACGAGGGCTCGCTCACGGTCACCTTTGGATGTCCGCGCTGCGGTCACCGGGTGGCCATGCTGACGAATCCGTGGGAGACCCAGCTCGTGCGGACCCTCGGCGTGAAGGTCGGGGTTGGCGGCGCCCCGGCCCCGGCGCCGCTCGCTGCCGTTCGCGCGGGCCTGGCCTACCAGCGACCGCCCGAAGTCGTGGACTTCCCGGCCGCCGGCCTCACGCCGGCCGACGGATCGTCGGCGCTGGACGGACCGTCCCTTCGCGCTCCGGGCGAGGGTCCCGGCTGTCCGTTCGCGGCCATGCTGCCCGGCACCGCCGAGCCGGGGACGGCGACCGCCCCCTCCTGGACTCCCGAAGCGGAGGTCCGTCTCGAGCGGATCCCCGCCTTCATCCGGCCCATGGCGCGGGTGTCGATCGAGCAGTTCGCGCGCTCCCAGGGTTACCAGACCATCACTGGTGAGGTGATGGACCAGGCGCGCGACCGGCTCGGGATGTAGGCGGAGGGCGTCAGGAGCCTCCGGCGTCCGGCGGGGAGGGCTCGGGCATCAACCGGTACGGCTCTCGCGCCCACGCGGGCAGACGGTCAGCCAGCAGGATGCGGGCGAAGGCGGCCAGCGTCGGGTCCTGCGGAACGTCGGGGTTCTGATCGAGGACGGCCACGAGCTGCTCGGGCTCGTCGTAGGCCCACCGGGACACACGCGCCACCGTCTGGAAGAAGCGGCGCACCTTCCGCTCCACCGCCTGGGTGACGATGGGGCGGGCCAGCGAGCCCAGCAAGGCGGCCAGCGGCCCCACCACCGGAGTGTCGATGCGCAGGTGACCGGTCAAGCTCTGGTCGACGACGGTCCCGCCCTCGCCGTCGTCCTCGTGGCGGAACTCGAGCAGGATCAGCATCTCGCCGGCGATCGTCGGCAGTCCGGGGGTGTCGAAGCGCCCCTCCAGGTAGTAGAGCCGACGGCCGGGGTCGGCGTGGAGGAGCCGGAGGACCCCACGAGCGCCGCGCTGGTCGTCGCCCACGTAGGTGTCGTCGACACGGTCCAGCCGGTACTGGCCGACGCGGACCGCCCGAGCCACGGTGGCGGCGAAGTCCGGGTGGTCGAGGAGGAACGCATAGACCTCCTCGCGACTCCGGTAGCGGATCCCGGTGACGCGCTGGGCGAAGATCTCGTGGCTCAGGACGGCCTCGACGCGGGCCCGGGCCGACTCGTCGAGGGCCGCCATGGGGATGGGCAGGATCGGGCGGTCGAGGCTCACCATCGGCTGCGGCTGGAACTCGGACGGCGCGTCGCGCCCGGTCTCCGCCCGGGGGCTCGGCCCGATCGCGCTGGTGAGGAGCGCGAGGGCGACGAGGACCCCGGCCCGGTGGCCCATGCCGCCACGGTACCACAGCGGAATTAGTTTGACGTGGGGGCGGTCGGGCCTAGAATGGTCGGACGTGTGTCATGATTGGGCTGAGCGATCCCACGTGACCCGAACCTCTCCCCTCGGGGAGTGGCGCCGCGGAGCGCGGGTCCTCGGGACGGCCCTCCTGCTGACCGCGGGCCTGTGGGCGCTGGTCGCCGGGTCGGCGGACGCCCAGCTCCCGGAGCCCGGCGGTCCCCCCGGGGGCCCGGCCCCCGCCGTCACCGCCGAGGCCGGCCTTCTGGTCGACCTGGCCACGGGTCAGGTCCTCTACGCGAAGAATCCCGAGAACGACCGCGCCCCCGCCAGCCTCGTCAAGCTGATGACCCTCTACCTGGCATACGAGGATCTCCGGGCGGGCAAGGTCACGCGGGAGGAGCTGATCGTCGTGAGCCCCACGGCGATGCGGACGCCGCGGTTCCGGCTCGGCCTCGTGGCAGGGCAGGCGGTGCCGTTCGAGGTCCTGCTCGAGGGTGTGGCGATCGCCTCCGCCAACGACGCCGCGGTGGCGGTCGCCGAGCACCTCGCCGGGAGCGAGGAGCTGTTCGTCGAGCGCATGAACGCGGAGGCGCGTCGGCTGGGGCTGTCCCACACCGTCTTCGCGAATCCGCACGGGCTTCCCGATCCGCGCCAGCGGACGACCGCCCGCGACATCGCCCTGCTCGCCGAGAGCCTGCTCCAGGATTTCCCGGAGAGTCGCAGCGTCCTCGGCGACACCGAGTTCACCTGGCGGGGGCGGGTCTTCCGGCGGCGATTCCCACTCTTCCGGGATCCCGGCGGGGTGACCGCGCTGAAGACCGGCTTCACCCTCGCCGCCGGGTACAACGTCACGGTGGCGGCCAGCAAGGCCGGCCATCGGCTCCTCTGCGTGATCATGGGGGCGGAGACGCGCGGGCTGTCGTTCCTCGATGCCGGCCGGCTGCTGAAGTTCGGGTTCGGTGAGCCCGTGCGGACCCCCAGCACCGTCAAGCGTCGCTGGCGGGCCGGACGCGCACGCCCCGTTTCCTGAGCCGACCTACGCGCGGCGGGGACACGCGTCCCCCACCTCCGCGGACCCCGCTACTCCCGCTCGACGCTCCGGCGCACGATCTTCCCCTCCGCGTCCACGTAGAGGAGGAGTAGCTCGTACTGGCGGTACCGCTCGTCGTAGTCAACGCCGTAGAAGTGGTTGGGATTGATGTCGACCACCGCGGTCCGCCGGTACACGAGGACGGGACCGATGTCGGAGGATCGGATCTCCGCCGGCTCCCCGAAGCGCCGGACAGCCTCGTCGCGCGTCGTGACGCCGTCGAGGTCGTCCTCGGAGATGGTGGCAGGCGCCCGGGTGAGGGGGGCCACCTGGGCACACCCGACCAGCAGGAGGGCGAACCCGAAGAGCGCTGTCGGCCAGGCCCGCCTCATAGCCCGTGTCGATCCACCCACCCCATCGCCAGGTGGACGGCGTAGCCCTCGGCGTCCTCCTCGCTCCCGAAGGTGCGGTCGTCCGGGTCGAGGAGCGGGTGCTCCACGCCGGCAGCCGTGGGCGGGCGGATGATCGCCTGGGCCGCCCACGCCCCCTCCTCGGAGTCCGCGACGGGGACGGCCTGCGCCCGGATGTGATGACCCCTGTAGGTGACGGTCCGGGACACGGCGCGCTCATTCTACGGGTTCTGCCCAGGCGTGGCAAGGCGCGCGACGCGCTCGATGA
>Ga0318516_10000444_pt1 | contig 12858 bp, 12 predicted proteins | sample GRESIP176b2f20_FD_202501 | JGI IMG/M metagenome (GOLD analysis project Ga0318516, IMG submission 202501) | Tropical soil microbial communities from Luquillo Experimental Forest, Puerto Rico - GRE.SIPMG.176b2f20 | ecosystem: Environmental > Terrestrial > Soil > Tropical forest > Bulk soil... | reverse complement strand
GTCCCGCGCTGCGGCCGAAGACGATCGGGCTATATCGCTATCTGCTGCGCCGTCATCTGCGCCCAGCTTTCGGCAACTATCCGGTGGCCGACATCCGCGAGCCGATGGTGCGCCGCTGGCGACGGGAAATGCTCGCCGATCAGGTCAGTGAGGTGACCCTGGCCAAGGCCTACCGGCTGCTAAAGGCGATCATGAATACGGCCGTGGAAGACCGCATCATCGGCCGTAATCCCTGCCGGATCAAGGGCGCTGGCCAGGAACGATCGGCCGAGCGGCCGGTGCTGACCATCGCCCAGGTCTTCGCCCTGGCCGACGCGATCGACCAGCGATACCGCGCCCTAGTCCTGCTGGCCAGCCTCGGCAGCCTGCGGTGGGGCGAGCTGGCAGCTCTGCGGCGGACCGACGTGGATCTGGACGCCCGGCTCGTCAGGGTTTCCCGGCAGCTCACCGAGGCGCGCGGCGCACCGCTCGCCTTCGGAACGCCTAAGACCGACGCGGGCAAGCGCACCGTCGCCATACCCGAGGCGCTCATTCCGGTGCTGCGCTGGCACCTCGCTCGGTTCGTGGTTGAAGGCGATGAAGGGCTCCTGTTCACCAGCCCGGATGGAATGCCGTTGCGGCACAGTAATTTCCGCAACCGTGTTTGGCTCGGCGCTGTCGACAGGGCCGGGCTCGGTGAGCTTCATTTCCACGATCTGCGCCACACCGGCAACCAGCTGGCGGCGGGCACCGGGGCCACGCTGCGGGAGCTGATGGATCGCATGGGTCACTCGACCGCCCGGGCCGCGCTGATCTACCTGCACGGCAGCGATCAGCGCCAGCGTGAGATCGCCCAGGCGCTCAGTGACCTGGCGGAAGCGGAGATAAACCGCCGTGTCAAACGCCCAAAAGGCCAGCCAGTACGCAAGCCATCGGGCACGTATCGGGCACGACGCGGGCAAAATGCATCCTGAGCCGATCGGCGGGGATGCCCTGCATGGGTTCTGAGCTGTGTTTTCGGTTAGTGCGCCTGGCAGTGCGCCTGGCAGGATTCGAACCTGCGACCGGCTGCTTAGAAGGCAGCTGCTCTGTCCTGCTGAGCTACAGGCGCCAGCGGAGCCATTGTGCCGGGCCAAGGTCACGCGCGAGCAACAGAGAGGCTGAGCCCAGGTCGCATTTGGAGCGCCCTCTCGCCCACCCTGGTGCCGACGGTTCCCTATTGTCGTGGCCGTGGCGGCTACGGTCGGCGGGTCCCGCGCGGTGGCGCGGCGGGCCCGGCCGCGTACCAGGCTACCCGGCTGGCCGGCCGCCGCCGGGGTCGTCGCGGGCGTGGCCGCTGATTCGCTGCTCGGCGATCCGCGGCGCGGGCACCCGGTCGCACTGTTCGGCCGGGCCGCGCAGGCCGCGTTGGAGCGGGCCTACGCGGACAGCCGGCTGCGCGGCGCGGGGTACGCGGCCGGCTGCGTGCTGGGCGCCGCCGCGCCCGCGATGCTGGCGGAGCACCTGACCCGCGGCCGGCCCTGGCTGCGCCTGGCCATGACGGCCGCCACGGTATGGACCGTGACCGGGGCGCGCTCCCTGACCGGCGAAGCACAAGGGATAGCAACGGCGCTCCAGGCCGGCGACCTTACGGCGGCACGGAGGGCCCTGCCGAGCCTGTGCGGGCGTGATCCCGGCTCGCTCGACGAGAGTGAGCTGGCCCGGGCTGTGGTGGAGTCGGTCGCCGAGAACACCAGCGACGCGGTGGTCGCGCCGCTGGTATGGGGGGTGCTGGCCGGGCTGCCCGGCCTGACCGGGTACCGGGCTGTCAATACGCTGGACGCGATGGTCGGGTACCGGTCGGCGACCTGGGCCAGATTCGGGTGGGGGAGCGCGCGGCTGGACGACGTGGCCAACTGGGCGCCTGCGCGGCTGACGGGGGTCCTGGCCGCGGCGCTGGCGCCGGTCGTCGGCGGGCGGCCCGCCGCGGCGTGGCACGCGATGCGGCGGTATGGCGGGCAGCATCCCAGCCCCAACGCGGGCCGGTGCGAGGCCGCGTTCGCGGGCGCGCTCGGCGTCCGGCTCGGCGGGACCAGCAGCTACGCGGGAGCCGCCGAGCACCGGCCCGTCCTCGGCCAGGGGCGCGCGCCAGAGCCAGGGGACATCCGCCGCGCGGTCCGCTTGTGCCGCGCGGTTACGATCGCTGCGACGGCTGCGGCCGCTGCTACGGCAGTGGCGGCTGCGGCGGCGGACGCGGCGATCGGAGTGCGGACATGCCAGGGGCGCTTCTGGTAGCGGGCACGACGTCGGACGCGGGCAAGAGCGTGCTCGCGGCCGGCCTGTGCCGCTGGCTTGCGCGGCGGGGGGTGCGCGTCGCCCCGTTCAAGGCCCAGAACATGTCGCTGAACTCGTTCGTCACCGCCGACGGCGCGGAGATCGGCCGGGCCCAGGCGATGCAGGCCGCGGCGGCGGGCGTCGCGCCCGACGCGCGGATGAACCCGGTGCTGCTCAAGCCCGGCAGCGACCGGCGCAGCCAGGTAGTGGTGCTCGGGCGCCCGGAGGCCGAGATCGACGCGGCCGAGTACCGGCAGCACGCCGCCCAGCTGCTGGACGTGGCCACCGACAGCCTGGCGCGGCTGCGGCGCGAGTACGAGGTGGTGATCTGCGAGGGAGCGGGCAGCCCGGCGGAGATCAACCTGCGCGCAACCGACATCGCGAACATGGGGCTGGCCCGGGCCGCGCGCCTGCCGGTGATCGTGGTCGGCGACATCGACCGCGGCGGGGTGTTCGCCGCGCTGCACGGCACCCTGGCCCTGCTCGAGCCCGCGGACCAGGCACTGGTGGCCGGGTTCGTGATCAACAAGTTCCGCGGGGCGCCCGAGCTGCTCGTGCCCGGAGTGCGGATGCTGCAGGAGCTCACCGGCCGCGTTGCCGACCTGGCCTGGCTGCGCGACAACAGCATGGCCGAGGTGATCGCCGCGCGCGCCGCCAAGGGGCTGCCGGTGCTGGGTATCGGGAGCTACCAGATGCTGGGCCGCGAGATCGACGACGAGGTGGAGTCCGGCGCGGGCCGGGTGGCCGGGCTGGGGGTGCTACCAGTACGGGTGGCGTTCGGGGCGCCCAAGCGGCTGGGTCGGCCCGCCGGGAGCTGCTACGGCGCGGACGTCGCCGGATACGAGATCCATCACGGGATCGCCACCCTGGACCCTGGCGCCGAGCCGTTCCTGGACGGCTGCCGGACCGTGGCCGCCTGGGGGACGAGCTGGCACGGGACGCTGGAGAGCGACGCGTTCCGGCGGGCGTTCCTGACCGAGGTGGCCGCGCTCACCGGCCGCGACTTCACGGTGGCGCCGGACACCGACTTCGCGGCGCTGCGGCAGGCGCGGCTGGATACGCTCGGCGACCTGGTAGCCGGCCATCTCGACACGGCGGCGCTGGAGCGGCTCATCGACGGCGGTCCGCCGCCGGGACTGCCGGTCGTCTGGCCGGCTGGATCGAGGGCAATGTCATGAGGTGGCCAGGACCCGGCGGCTACTGGGCCAGCGACGAGCGGGCGCTGATCGACCTGGCCCGCGTGCACGCCTGGATCAGCGGCGAGAGCTACTGGGCGGAGGGCCGTCCTCCGGACGTGATGGCCCGGGCCATCGAGAATTCGCTGGTCGTCGGCCTCTACTCAGCCGACGGGACGCAGGTCGGCTTCGCCAGGTTCGTCACGGACTACGCCACGTTCGGCTGGCTGTGCGATGTCTTCATCGACTCGGCCCACCGAGGACACCGGCTGGGCACGTTTCTGGTCGAGACGACGGTCGATCATCCCGACGTGCGCGGCATCCGCCAGATCCTGGCCACGGAACCCGGGCGCAGCCTGTACACCAGGTTCGGCTACGGCCCGCTCGCCCGGCCGGAACGGTGGATGGAGCGCCCCGGCCTGGTGCCGTGAGTCTCATTAGCTGAGAGCCGCCCGGCCAGGCGTTGACAGGCTGGCCGCCCAGGGCGTAGCAAGCCGGGAGGGGAGGGTCGCGGCGCGGACGGGCGCCGGGCCGCCCGGGGAGACGGCGAGGTGGCCAATGAGCGAGGTCGGGACCGAGGTCCACGGAACGTGCGCGGCGGGTTACGAGCCGGTACGGGAGGCGTTCGCCGAGAACTTCGCCGAGCGGGACGAGATCGGGGCGAGCGTCGCGGTGGCGGTCGGCGGCCAGACCGTCGTGAACCTGTGGGCGGGCTGGGCCGATCCCGGCCGGACCCGCGAGTGGCAGGAGGACACGCTCACCAACGTGTGGTCCACGACCAAGGCCATGACGTCGCTGTGCGCGCACATCCTGATCGACCGCGGGGAACTGGACCAGGACGCCCCGGTCGCGCGGTACTGGCCCGAGTTCGCCGCGGGCGGCAAGGCCGAGATCCCGGTGCGGTGGATCATGGGCCACAAGTCGGGGCTCACCGGCCTGTCGGTCCCGGTCAGCGTGCAGGACTACTACGACTGGGAGAAGATCACCGACTTGCTGGCCCGCCAGGAGCCGCTGTTCCCGCCCGGCAGCACCACCGGATACCAGGCGATGACGTTCGGGTTCCTGGTCGGCGAGGTCATCCGGCGGATCACCGGGCAGAGCTGCGGGACGTTTTTCGCCTCGGAGATCGCCGGACCGCTCGGCGCCGACTTCCGCATCGGGCTACCCGCGACCGAGCTGGACCGCTGCTCGGAGCTGCAGGGGGTCCGGCCGTCGGAGGACGAGCAGGCCGCGCTGGCCCAGGCCTTCGCCAACGCCGGCCCTCCCGCGCAGGCCGCGTTGCTCAACCCCATGCTGACCGGGGACGAGGCCAACGCCGACGACTGGCGGATGGCGGAGATCCCGTCGGTCAACGGGCACGGCACCGCGCTGGGCCTGGTGACCGTGTACGGGACGCTGGCCGACGGTTCCGAGCGGCTGATCTCGGCCAAGACCCTGCAGCTGGCCCGCGCCGGCCAGGGGCGGTTCACCGACCTGGTCCTCGGCTTCCCGATCGAGTGGGGGCTCGGCGTCGGCCTGTCCGGCCCGGAGGGACACTGCGGCCCTAACCCGGCCGCGTTCGGGCACGACGGCTTCGGCGGGTCGACGGTCTGCGCCGACCCCGAGGCCGGCGTGGCGTTGGCCTACGTGATGAACCGGATGGGCATGGGCCTGGTCGACGATCCGCGCAAGATGGCGCTGATCGACGCCACCTACCGCAGCCTGGGCGCGAGATAGGCTCCCGCGATTCGAAAGGTGTCCGTTAGTGGTCGTGCCCACGACCACTAACGGACACGGACACTTTTGCGGCGGGCCGGGCCGTCGGCCGGGCGAGCTGGCGGCCCGGGTTCAGTCGGCGGGTTCGGGGACCGGCCTCGCGTCTGTGTCCTGCGGGCCGGCCAGGCTGGCATGGCGCAGCGACGGGAACAGCGCGCCGAGCAGCAGGGCTCCGCCGATGCAGGCCAGCCCGCCGCTGACCACCGAGGCGGTGAGCGAGAACAGCTCCGCCACGATCCCGGCCTCGACGTTGCCCAGGGCCGGGGCGGTGTTGACCTGGGCCAGGTAGAGGCTGCTCAGCCGGCCGCGCAGCCGGTCGGGGGCGTAGATCTGCAGCAGCGCGTTGCGCAGGATCTCCGAGATCATGTCGCCCATCCCGGCCAGCGCGAGGAACGCCAGCGCGACCGGCAGGCTGCGGACCAGCCCGAAGCCCACGATGGCACCGCCCCACACGATGCCCGCCGCGATGATCACGATCCCCGGCCGCCGGACCCGGCCGGTCCAGCCGCTGCTCGCCGCGCCGACGATGGCGCCGAGCCCGGGAGCGGCGACCAGCAGGCCGAACGTGGCCGAGCCGCCGTGGAAGTGCTGGCTGGCCAGGGCCGGGAACAGCGCGGCGGGCATGCCGAAGATCATCGCGTTGGTGTCGATCAGCAGCATGCCGCCCAGCACGCCGCTGTGCCAGACGTAGCGGAAGCCCTCGGCCAGCGAGCGGAACCCCGGCCGCGGCGCCCGCACCGTGGGCGGCAGCGGCCGCACGAACAGCAGCGCGACGGTGAACGCAGCGAAGCAGGCCACGGCGAGGGCGTAGCACGCGGCCAGGCCGGGCCCGGCGATCAGCAGGCCGGCCAGCGCGGGCCCGGCCAGGTTGCCGAGCTGGTTGCCCATCCCGTTCAGGGCCGCGGCGGCGGGCATCCGGGACGGGCCGACCAGCGCCGGGGTGGCGGCGGTCGACGCGGGCGCCCCGAGGCCCTGGAGCAGCCCGATCGCCAGCATGACCACGTAGATCGCCCACACCGCCGGGTGCTGCAGCAGGCTGTTGACCAGCAGCGCGCCCGCCAGCAGGGCCTGCGGCAGCCCGGTCGCCAGCAGCAGGACACGGCGGTCGTGCCGGTCCGCGAGCATCCCCCCGGCCAGCAGGCTGAACAGCATCCCGAGGCTGGCCGTCAGGGTGAGCAGGCCGACGGCCAGCGACGAGTGCGTCAGCGTGTAGACCTGCCAGCTGGCCGCGGTGGTGGCCACCACGTCCCCGGCCGACGCCACCAAACGGCCGGAGTACAGCCAGCGGAAGTCACGGCTCTCCCGCAGCGGCGCCACATCGATGACGATCTGCCCGATGCGCATGCCGCTCCGATATCTGACTGCCCGCGTGTGCCCGGCGTGTGCACAACGCCCGGGCAGCTTACCGGCTGGCCGCGCAACGAGACGCCGGAGGCGGACGGCGGCGCAGGTCATCTGGTGCAAAGGGGTTGGACAGCCCGGTGCCGGACCGACAGGGTGGGGCTGTGGACGTGCGCACTGAGCGGGCAGGGAGATAGCCGTGGCCCGGATCCGCGATGTGGTCTTCGACTGCGGTCACCCGGCGGCCCTGGCGCGGTTCTGGGCGGCGGCACTGGAGGGCTATGCGGTCGCGCCGTATGACCAGGCCGAGCTGGACCGGCTGCGGGCCGCCGGCATCGATGACCCGGAGGACGACCCGACGGTCCTGGTCGAGCCGTCATCGGGTTCCGGCCCGCGGCTGTGGTTCCAGCTGGTGCCCGAGGCCAAGCAGGTCAAGAACCGCGTTCACCTGGACCTGGCGTCCGCCGACGTCAGCGCCGAGGTACTGCGCCTGGCCGGGCTCGGCGCGCGGGTGCTGGCCGAGCGGCGGGCGTGGGTGACCATGGAGGACCCGGAGGGCAACGAGTTTGATGTCACGCCGGGCTAGGGCCCGGCCGTGCTGACCATCCTGCTTTCCCTGGTCTCCGCGGCGGGCTACGGCAGTTCGGACTTCGCGGCCGGCCTCGCGACCCGCCGCGCGAGCGTGATCCGGGTCACCGTGCTGGCCGAGGCGTTCAGCGTCGCCGTGGTGGGAGCGGCGCTGCCGCTGAGCGGCGCTGACCTGCCCAGTCCGCAGGCCGTGGCCTGGGGCTCGGTGGCGGGCCTGGCGGGCGTGGCGGGGGCGATGGCGCTCTACCTCGGGTTCCGGCACGCGGCGTTCAGCGTCGCCGCGACGCTCAGCGCGGTGGGGTCTGCGGGATTCTCGGTGCTGGCCGGGCTGCTGCTCGGCGAGCGGCCGACGGTGCTGGCCCTGGTCGGGATCGCCCTGGCGCTGCCCGCCATCGCGGGCGTGTCCGCGAGCGCGCACGAGCCCGAGGGTGAGGAAGCGGCGGACCCGTCGCCACCATCCCCAGCAAACCCTGCCATAACGGGCCGGCGGTGGGTGCCGGCCGGAGTGAGCTACGGCCTGGTCGCCGGTGCCTGCTTCGCGTTGCTGTTCATCGGCCTCAACCAGGCCGGTTCCGCGAGCGGCCTGTGGCCGGTGTTCTGCAGCCAGATCGCGGCGCTCGTGGGGGTCGGCGGCGTCGCCGTGTTCACCGGGGACCTCCACCTGCCCGAGGCGGGCGGCGGGCGGCTCGCCGCCGTCGCGGGCCTGACGGGCGGCCCGGGCACGATCTTCTTCTTCCTCGCCACGCATCACGGCCTCCTCGCCGTGGCCGCCGTGATCACCTCGCTCTACCCGGCCGTGACGATCATGCTGGCGCGGGTACTCGTCGGGGAACGGCTGACCGCGATCCGGCTGGCCGGGCTGACCCTCGCCGCCGCGTCCGTGGCCCTGATCGCCGTCGGCGGCGCCGGGTAGCCGGGCGCGGGCGCGCGCATGCTTACACTGGAGTCGCCGGCCCGCGACGGGCCGGCCTCTCCGATCACCGGGGTACACCGCGGAGGCCGTGATGGTCGCCTGGCTCGTCGGCACGGTAACGCAGCTGATCAGCTACTGGCTGCCCGCGGGCCACGCCGCTACCTCGCCGTCCGCGTCCGGCCTGATGGCCCTGGCCGCGGTCGCGCTGACCGGCATGCTCGTCGCCTTCCTCGCGCACGGCGCCAGGATCGCGGCGGCGGTCACCGCGCGCCCGCTGGTCCGGGCCGCGACGCTGCGCGAGAAGTCCTGGTCGGCGGCGTTCCAGCGGCAGCTCAATCCCGATGCAGCGGGCCGGGTCCGGCCCAGGGCTCCCTCGGCGGTCCCGGCGGCCGCCTGACGATCCGCACCTGCACTCCCCGCGCCACCTGTTCCGCCCGCGGGCCGTTCTTGCGGCCGTCTCCAGCTGTCATCCCGTTCTGCGAACCGCTGGAGGGTCTCTGTCATGTTCACTCTGCTCGGCGTCGCCGTCGGCGCCGCTTACCACGTCGTGTCGGCTTTCGCCCAGGTCCTGGCCCCGCTGCTGGGGGGCCTGGCCGCCGCGGCGGCCATCGTCGTGTTCACCCTGGCCGTGCGGCTGCTGCTGCTTCCGCTCAGCTACTACGCGATCCGCGGCCAAGCCGCCGCGGCCCGGCTGGCCCCACAGGTCCAGGCCCTGCGCCAGCGGCACGCCGCCCGCCCGGAACGGCTGCAGCGGGAACTGGCCGCGCTGTACCGGCGGGAGGGTACCGGGGTGTTCGCCGGATTCCTGCCACTGCTGCTGCAGTTGCCGTTCCTCAGCGTCGTCTACGGGCTGTTCCGGTCCGGCACCATCGGCGGCCAGCCGAACAGCCTGCTCAGCCACGACCTGCTCGGCGCGTCGCTGGGCAGCCACTGGCTGAGCGGGCCCGGGCCGCTCAGCGCCCAGGGCGCGGTGTTCCTCGGGCTGTTCGGGCTGCTGGCCGCGGCGGCCTGGCTGGCCGCGCGGGTCGCCAGGAAGATCGCCGCGCAGCAGGGGTCGGCCCAGTCCGCGCCGCCCGGCGGCACCGCCGGCTGGCTGGCCCGCGCGCTCCCGTACACGACGCTGGTCATCGCCGCGGTCATGCCGCTGGCGGCCGGCCTGTACCTGCTGACCACGACCGCGTGGGCCGCGGCGGAGCGCGCGCTGTTCGCCCCGCGGCTACGGCGGCATGTACGCGCGCCATCGCGTTCGGCATGATGAAGGCAGCGGCCGGGCGCGCGCGGTCACCACCGCGCCGCCGGGCTGGGCCGAAGCCCGAAGCGACGTGCCCGAGGAGGACACCCATGCACCAGCCGCCCATCCCGCACGTCGCCAGCGAGGACCCGGAAGTAGCCGGGCTGATCGACTCCGAGGCCGAGCGCCAGTTCGCGAAGATCCGGCTGATCCCTTCGGAGAACTACGTCTCGGCCGCGGTGCTCGAGGCCTCCGGCACCGTGCTGACCAACAAGTACTCAGAGGGCTACCCGGGGCGCCGGTACTACGAGGGCCAGCAGTTCATCGACCCGATCGAGACCCTGGCGATGCGGCGGGCCGAAGCACTGTTCGGCGCCGACCACGCCAACGTCCAGCCGTACTCCGGATCACCGGCGAATCTCGCCGTCTACCTGGCGTTCCTGCAGCCGGGCGAGACCGTTATGGGGATGGCACTGCCGATGGGCGGGCACCTCACGCACGGCTGGGGAGTGTCGGCCACCGGCAAGTGGTTCCGGGCGGTGCAGTACGGAGTGCGGGCCGACACCGGGCGGGTGGACCTGGACCAGGTGCGGGACCTGGCCCTGGCCGAGCGGCCCAAGCTCATCTTCTGCGGCGGCACCGCGATCCCGCGCACGATCGACTTCCCGGCCTTCGCCGAGATCGCGGCCGAGGCGGGCGCGGTTCTGGTGGCCGACATCGCGCACATCGCGGGCCTGGTGGCCGGCGGGGCGCATCCCAGCCCGGTCGGCTACGCACCGGTGATCACGACCACCACGCACAAGACGCTGCGCGGCCCGCGCGGCGCCATGATCATGACGAACGCCGAGTACGCCTCCCAGGTGGACAAGGCCGTCTTCCCCGGCCTGCAGGGCGGCCCGCACAACCACACCACGGCGGCGATCGCCGTGGCGCTGCGGGAGGCCGCCGAGCCGACGTTCCGCGGCTATGCGCATCAGGTGGTCGCCAACGCCAAGGCGCTGGCGGCGGCGCTGCTCGACCGCGGCTACGCCCTGGTCTCCGGCGGCACCGACAACCACCTGATCCTGATCGACCTGACCCCGCAGGGCATCGCGGGAAAGCCCGCCGCGAAGGCCCTCGACCGGGCCGGCATCGAGGTCAACTACAACACGGTCCCGTTCGACCCGCGCAAGCCGTTTGATCCGTCCGGGATCAGGATCGGCACGCCGGCCATCACCACCCGGGGCCTGGGCGAGCCGCACATGGCGCAGGTCGCCGCCTGGATGGACGAGGCGATCACCGCCGCGGCCAAGGACGACGAGGCGGCCATCGAGCGGATCGCCGGCGAGGTCCGCGAGCTGCTGGCCGGGTTCCCGATGCCCGGCTGGGCCTAGCGCCGGGCGGGGCCGGACGGCCCTGCCCCGGGTGGCTAGCGCGGTGTTAGTTGCTGATGACGCTGGACGGCTTGCGCCACTGGATCGTCGGCATCATGGCCTCGGGGCGGACCCGGTGCACGTACCGCTTGGTGATCTCGAACAGCGACTCGATCAGCGTGTCCGATAGCAGGTGCGGCTGGAGGCCGAGCCCGACCAGCCCGGTGTGCACCACGTTGTAGTGGTGGTTCTCCAGCTCGACGCGGGGGTTGTCGATGTGCTCGATCTGGACCGCGTCCGGGCTCGCGCTGACGATCGTGTCCGCGATCTGCCGCATCGACATGAACTCGGTGATCTGGTTGAACACCCGGAACTCGCCCTGGTCGGCGGGGGTCTCGCAGGCCAGCTGGATACACCGGACGGTGTCCCGGATCTCGATGATGCCGCGGGTCTGGGTGCCGTTGCCGTAGATGGTCAGCGGCGTGCCGAGCACCGACTGGATGACGAACCGGTTCAGCACCGTGCCGAATACCGCGTCGTAGTCGAACCGGGTCGCCAGGCGGTCGTCCAGGGCGGTCTCCGGGGTCTGCTGGCCGTAGACCACGCCCTGGTTGAGGTCGGTCGCGCGGATGCCCCAGATCCGGCAGGCGAACTCGATGTTGTGGCTGTCATGCACCTTGGACAGGTGGTAGAAGGATCCCGGCCGCTTGGGGAACAGCACCCGGTCCCGGCGGCCCTTGTGCTCGACGTCGAGCCACCCCTCCTCGATGTCGATGTTGGGCGTGCCGTACTCGCCCATCGTGCCGAGCTTGACCAGGTGGATGTCGGGGTTGATCTCGGCGATAGCGTAGAGCACGTTCAGGTTGCCGACCACGTTGTTGACCTGCGTGTAGACCGCGTGCTTGCGGTCGACCATCGAGTATGGGGCAGCGCGCTGCTCGGCGTAGTGCACGATCGCGTCCGGGGCGAAGTCCCGCACCATGTGATAGGTGAAGTCGGCGTCGCACAGGTCGCCCACGTAGCTGCCGATGGTCTTCCCGGTCAGCTCCCGCCACACCGCGATCCGCGCCTGCAGCGACTCGATGGGCACCAGGCTGTCCACGCCCATCTCATTGTCGTAACCCCGCCGCGCGAAGTTGTCCGCCACGGCGACGTCGTGACCGACCTGGGACAGGTGAAGCGCCGTCGGCCACCCCAGGTAGCCATCTCCGCCCAACACCAGGATCTTCATGCTCGTGCTCCCGCCTTGTCCGTAGCTGTCGTTGCTTTATACCTGACTGACCTGACAACGGCACTCAAACTGCCTGAAACGCCGGGGTTGCCGGGGAAGTACCGCGGCTGCGGCCAACCCGCCCCGAAGGCGTGCGACTGAACTGGAGAACAATGCAAGAAAGCCCTCCGCAGGTTCCCGTACTGTATACCTGACTTACGACCCCCCGATCGTTAGTTAGCCAAGGACAACTATGACGCTGGTATCGCCCAAGAACGCCGAAGCCATGTGGCGCCTGGTTCCCGGACCGCTGCGGCGCAGGCTCCGCACCCACGGCGGCCGGCGGCTGGTTCGCTTCGCGCCCGCGGCGGTGCTGGCGCTGTGTGCGACCCAGCTGACCTACTTCATCTGCCAGCTGGCGCACGTGACGGCGGGGATCGCCGGGGCAGCCGGCTGGCTGGCCGGGGCGATCGTAAGCTACGTGGTCAGCAGGTGGGCGTGGGAGCGCTCCGGCCGGCCGCACCTGCTCAAGGAGACGCTGCCGTTCGTGGCGATCTCCCTGTGCGTCGGGGTCGTGCTCACCAGCACCAGCAAGCTGGCCCACTACTGGGCCCGCGAGCTTGGCCTGCACGGCGCCAAGGAAGTGCTGTTCGCGCAGGGGCTGTACCTGCTGGCCAACTGCCTGACCTTCGTCATCAGGTTCGTGATCTTCCATAACGTGCTGTTCGCCGACCGCGAGTCCTCCGGCGCCGCGCCCGGCGCCGCCTCGGACGTGCCCGCGGGCCGGCCCGCGGGGCGGGTCTAGCGGAAACCGCCCGCAGGAAGCGGATCTAATCGCCAGCCCGCGCGCCTCCCCGGTCGTTCGCGAGAACCCCGGCCGCTAACTGGCCGGGCGCCCCGGACTCGCCGCCCGCCCGCCGGGCCGCATTCCCGCGGCCGCGCCGCCGCCGCTCGCGCCACCAGGTCCCGAACACGACCTTCGCGAAGCTCAGCGCGTAGAG
>Ga0318516_10000443_pt1 | contig 12864 bp, 20 predicted proteins | sample GRESIP176b2f20_FD_202501 | JGI IMG/M metagenome (GOLD analysis project Ga0318516, IMG submission 202501) | Tropical soil microbial communities from Luquillo Experimental Forest, Puerto Rico - GRE.SIPMG.176b2f20 | ecosystem: Environmental > Terrestrial > Soil > Tropical forest > Bulk soil... | reverse complement strand
ACACCCCACATGGCTGGGACGCCGGGGTGCTATACGAAGAGTCGACACGCACTTTGATGTGCGGTGACCTGTTCACCCAGCTTGGCAATGACCGTGCGCTGACCGACGGCGACGTTGTCGGGCCGGCAATCGCCGCGGAGGACATGTTCAAGTATTCCTGCCTCAATCCCAGCATGGGCGCCACGATCCGTAGCCTCTCCAATCTCTCGCCCCACACACTGGCACTTATGCATGGTCCCTCTTTTACGGGCGATGGCACCGCTGCCCTGCGTGCCCTGGCCGATGATTACGACCGTCGCATTTCCAGTGAGGTCTCCAAAGTACTTCGGAGCGTGGCCGCCTGAGTCATTTGGTCGATGTCTGCTTGTGGCACAAAGGGGACATTGTGATCGCGCCGAAAAACCATGTCCGCTTTTGGGGGTAAAGCGGACATCGGGTGAAGTCGCTTCAATGTCCGCTAATGACCCAAAGCGGACATTGGCGCGCCCTGGGCATTGGGAGGGTCAATGATCCGGATTTGCGTCCTGAAGGGCGACATACACCGTAGCCATGACCACGCTGTAGGTTAGTAACATGCCAAGCGACAGGAACGCCGGTGCCGCACCAAGTCCAACCTTAATCGCAAACGGGCCAAGTCCAATAAGCGGGAAGAACACAAGACCCATAAACACCCACCCGATTAGACCGAATGTTGTGCCTTTCGTGAGACCATTTCGACCCGGCAGCAATCGGTGAATGCGAGCAAACAAAAGGCTCAAAATCGTCATCCCGTTCAGGAACGACAGCACCCACGGGACAATGTGAGGAACATTCGTGCCAAGCCAATCGCTAAGGGCGACCTGAAAGCTGTGATACGGCTGAAACTGCGGAAGCAGTCCGGTCGCTGACTTGAAGTACATAAAGAGGAAATGCACCACGCTGCCGGACGCGCCAGCGATGATTGATCTTGCAATCCAGCGTCTCGCAGTCATTCGGCTTCCGGCCTAAGCCGGACGTGACGGCCTCAGACTACTGCTCTTGCACGCACGATCAGTGCGGGTGCTCGCCCTTTGCCATCATCAAGTGGTGCGGCTGATGGTGTCCGCCTTGAACCATTATTCCCATGAAGCCGAGCGCGTGAAGTTTGATTGCCTCTTTCGGGTCGTTGGTGATCACCGTCAATTTGACGCCCTTTGGCAGATCTTCGGTCTTCGCGTTCCAACCAAGTTTCATGAGTTCGCTGACGTGTGCAGGAACAATGTGCTTGATCGCTTCCAGCGTTCTGCCTTCGCCTGTCACCGCTATTTCGATCCCGTTGTCGAGGTCACGCGCGGCGGCAACGGCATGTAGTGTGACCTCGTTCATATCGACTAAGTGCTGCCGGAGCGCGTCGATATTGACTTTCGACCAGTCCGTTGTGGGATCGGCCTCAAGGATTTGTACGACTTCTTGAATTGCGCCAAACGCATCCTGCCCAGTGAGGACCGGCTGTCCGGACATGCCGCCATGCATCCCCATCATGTCGTGTTGACCTCCACCATGCATTCCGCCCTGCATCATCTGCATCATGCGGGCATGCATTTGCGACATACCGCTTGGCGGGGACATGGACGGTTGATCCGAACTGCCCGAACCTATGTGAGAGTGCATTTCCGAGCGATCAGACATTTGCGCCGCTGCATAGGTGCTTGCTGCGATGATCACCACAGTGGCTAGGCTAGCTTTCCAAGACCACGAACCCATGATCGACCTCATATAAGAGATTGCCCCTTGGGAGCACTGATACCCCGCTCCGTGGGGTCGGTCGTATGATCTGGATCATACGTTGGATTTCTTTAGACGGATTAGCCCGTTGTGACGCTCGATTTCGCCTTCCGCCGACATTTCCGCGAGCGTGCGATAGAGTACTTCGTGGGTCAGTCCCAATTCTGCAGCAAGATCTTTGAGGGTTCCTGAAAGCGTAACTGTTCGCCCGCTTGGGTCAGCATGGATGGCAAGATAATGCCGCACGCGGTCGCGTGCCGAACGTATGTTACGCTGCTCAAGACGAGTGCGAAGTGACATGACTTGATGGGCCAGCTTTGCCGCAAAGGCTCGTGCCATCTTTGGATTACGCTCAAGTTCATCGATCAGAACGGCTTTCGGATAGAGCTTAACAACCGCATCTGTCGTTGCGACCGCGTCACAGTGATAGGTCGATGAAAATAACGAGGCTTCGGCAAGTGTCTCGTCGGGCCCGGCAACCTGCAAGACCGCCTCACGTCCGCTGCGATCAACACGCGCGAGCCGCACCTTGCCTTTGACAACTTGGTAAAGCCCCACGGTCCGAGCGCCAGTGCGGAACAAAGTTTGCCCCGCTTTTAGCGTGCGTTCGACCGCAGATGCATAAATCGTTGGTGTGAGCCAGTCAGGTGCGCCCACGGGTCATACCTGCCTCGGAGAGGTTCGGGATAGGGGTGGTGTGATACCACATTCAATGTACGCTTTTGGCACAAAGCGGACATTGAACCCCAGCCAGCTGGTTGAGCCAGATCAAAATCGGGTGCGGCATAGTATTCTAAGAGAAGGGTACACCTACGGAAGTCCCGCACAGGCGAATCCGCGATGACGTATCCGAGCTCAGAGAAGACGGTCCGAGCGTCTGGCATCGGAAAAATCCCAATACCCGTCTATGCGATGCTTGCACTCACTGTTATCGGCATCGCCACTGCTGCCTATGTTGCACGTGGAAATTACGCGGGTACGCAGCTCTGGTGCCCGATAATCGACGGATGCAACGCCGTTATTAACAGCCCGTATTCGCGCATTTTTGGAGTGCCGATGTCGTATTTCGGCTTCATCTATTATTTGTTTATGTTTGGATTAGCAGCACGCCTCGCATACGAGCCGGCTGCAAACAGCGTGCGCTTCCGGGCAGTTCTCTATGCCGCGTTAGGCGCTATATCTTCCGCATATTTCATTTATCTTCAGCTCGGTGTGATTGCGGCGATATGCTCTTATTGCCTCATCTCGGCCGTCACATCATTTCTGCTTCTTTTCGCGGCGGTGTGGCACTTCCTAGCAAGCCGGCCGAGTTAACACGTTCGCGCCATAACCAGCTGCCAAGCACAACCGCCGCGAACATCCCGATGAACTGCGCAACGACGAATGCAATAATCCCGGCGGGTGCGATCCCAGCGAAGGTGTCAGACAACGAACGCGCAATCGTGACGGCTGGATTAGCGAAGGAAGTGGAGGCGGTGAACCAATATGCAGCCGTGATGTAGAGGCCGACGGCATAAGGCACAGCGGACGGCGTCCGCGCGCTGCATCCAAGGATCGTCAAAACTAATCCGAAGGTGGCAACACCCTCCGCAAACCATTGGCCGATACCCGTCCGCGCCGTGGCCGAGATTTGCCATATGGGCATTTCAAACATGAGGTGAGCAGCCCAAACACCGAGAACCCCGCCGATGACCTGCGCGGCAATATAGATTGCGGTCGAACGCGCGGCCAAATCGCCGCGCAGTGCCATCGCGGTGCTTACCGCCGGATTGAAGTGAGCGCCGGATACAGGGCCGAGCGTCAAAATTAAGACGGTCAGTATCGCTCCGGTCGGAAGCGTGTTGCAGAGAAGCGCCAGCGCGCCGTTACCGCCAGCGAGCCTTGCCGCCATAATGCCGGAGCCGACCACTGCCGCGAGCAAAAACGCCGTGCCCAAACATTCGGCGACGGTACGCTGCGCCAGCGACGGTTTCACGCTGGTTCGGCCGCCTTGGCGGTCGCGCCCTCCATCCGGCCAATTTCTCTCAGCTTCTTTTGCAGGCTTAATTGACCGAGCGAGCGCAGTGGCAGGGATTCAAAAATACCGATGCGCTGATTGATCATGCGGTAAGTGTCCTTGAAGGCAAGCGCGACTTCAGCTGGGTTACCTTTGGCTTCGGCAGGATCAGGCAACCCCCAATGCGCTGTCATCGGCTGTCCAGGCCAGACCGGGCAGACTTCCCCGGCAGCGTTGTCGCAGACCGTAAACACGAAATCGAGTAGCGGCGCGCCGGGATCGGCGAACTCGCTCCATGACTTCGACCGAAAGCCCGACGTGTCGTAACCGAGCGACCGCAGTAACTGGAGCGCTTCTGGATGCACCCACCCTTTGGGCTGACTTCCCGCGCTGTATGCATGGAAATTGCCTGCACCTAGCTTGTTTAAAATGGCTTCCGCCATGATCGAACGAGCCGAATTGCCAGTGCAAAGAAACAGCACGTTGTAGGGGTGATCGGGCATGGCGCGCCTCACGCGGTTGATGCTGGCGCGGCCAGAGGCGCGCAGCATGATTTGGTGTGCGCAATACGCGCTTCACGTTCGCCGCTGCCGTCGCCATAGTCCGTGCTCTCCCCCGTGGTTAGAAATGTCTCCCACGAAATACCGGATGGATCTTCGATCCACGATTTTTCCGACTTGGCGTAACAGCAGGTGGTTTGGCCTTGTTCGATCACATCACTGCCCGCCTTGTGCAGTCGTGCGTAAACTTCATTTAGCTCGTCCTTGTCCTGCACCTGGATACCAAGATGATCCAGACCGGCCTGCCGGCCGCGCGCTGAGATGGCGAAATTCACGCGCGGATCATCAAGCATCCACTTGGCATAGTCTGACTTGATGACGGATGGCTGCGCTGCAAACAACGCCGAATAGAAGCCAATGGAGTGTTGTAAATCTTGGACGGCGACGTGAACGTGCATGCGCTTCATAGCCTACACCTTTAGATCGACGGCAGCGGTTGATAGCCGATGCGGTTCATCATGGTTTCAAAGTAATCGCGCACCTTCCCAGGGAAGCGTAGGCTCTTGACGACAGCTGCCGAGCGGAGCAGAGGCAACACGCGAATATCGTCCAACGACAATGTCCCGTTCACCGCAGTCGGGCTTTCGATCAGCCGATCGAGCTTTTCAAGCTCGAGCATCAGCGCCTCAATATACTCGCGCGTCTTTGCGCGCAGCTCGACGAAATCGCCCAGCCGCTCTCGTTTCCGCACGACATAGTGATCGCGCGCGGCAATCGTGTCGAACTCTGGAAGACTGAGAAGTGGATATCGGGGCCATGTCAGAGGCGCGGACTTATCGGCGGTGTCGCTGGCCCACTCTGCGAGTTCACTTCGCTGCGGGCCTACGAGAATAGGTGCACCGAGGTTGTCGATGTACGCGACCATATCCATGCTCTCGAGCATAGGCTGACCGTCGTCCTTGATGAGAATGGGAACACGACGTTTGCCGACAAGACCGATCATTGTCTCGGAGTCGTCTTCGAGAACGACAGTCTCCTGAAGATGCAGACCCTTGAGCGCCGCCGCCATGCGCACGCGGAAACAGATGGAGCAGTGCTCCCATAGATAGAGTCTCATCACACTGGCTCCTTTTGCCGAGCCTTGGTCGCCGAGCCTGCGCTTGCCGCAGGCGCGCATTGATCCGCATCTCCCCGGCAGCAATTCTCGGTCAGGTAGCTTAGCAACGCATTCATGGTGTCGTAGCGCGCGGCATAAATCATCGAGCGGCCGTCGCGCCGCACAGTGACCAGCCCGGCCTCACGCAGCCGATCAAAATGAAAGGTCAGGGTGTTCGGGGCGAGTTTCAGCGCGTCAGCGACCGCTCCGGCGGGCATGCCTTCGCGCCCAGCTTCGACAAGAAGACGAAAGACATCGAGACGATTGTCCTGCGCGAGGGCGGCTAATGCCGCCACGGCTTGGTGCTTTTTCATATTTCAGCAGATATTGAAATATATGTCGAGTGTCAAGGGACATTTCGAGGAAGGTTGAAATAATTTTATGTCCGCTATTGGCACAAAGCAGACATTTCGCGAGCGAGTTCCAATGTCCGCTTTTGGGGGTAAAGCGGATATGGTCCGGACGTGGCCTTAGGTTGCTTTCTGGGTCGGATTCCAGCGCGCCGGACGCTTCTCTAAGAACGACGCAAATCCTTCGGCAGCCTCTTCTGATTGGCGTTTAGCCGCGTGACTTTCGATAAGTCCGGCAAACGCGTCATCTTCGAGATTGCCCCAGGCCAACCGCAACGCGCAGGCCTTGGTTTGCGCAACGGCCTCCGGTCCATTGGCCAGCAGATGATCCACGATGCGCTCGCCCGCGGCCTGTAGGCCGGCAAGCGGCACGATCTCGTGAACGAGCCCAATGCGATGCGCTTCTTTAACGTCGAAACGTTCAGCGGTGAGCGCGTAGCGTCGTACTTGGCGCACGCCGATGGCGTCGTTGAGTTGCGGGATGATGATGGTGCCGGCCACTCCGATGCGCGCCTCGGCAATCGAAAAAATAGCGTTGTCGGCGGCAATCACGATATCACAAGCTGCGATGATTCCGGTGCCGCCACCGAAACAGGCACCTTGGACAAGCGCGACGGTTGGAATCGGAAGCGTGTTGAGGCGCTGGATCGCCTCAGCGGTCATCCGAGAGGCGCGTAAATTGTCCTGCGCGGACGCGCGCCGGACAGTGTCGAGCCATTTGACGTCGGCACCGGCTTGAAAATTCCGCCCCGCGCCAGTGATCACGGCCGCACGCAAAGGTTCGCCGGCAAGCTTATCAAAGGCTACAAGCAGCGCAGCAATCAGGTCGCCATTATAAGCATTGTTAACCTGCGGTCGATTTAGGGTGACATAAGCCACGCCGCGCTCGTCGACTCGCCAGATAACTGCGTTGGTCGGAGTTGCTTGGTCCATCTGCTTTATCCCTTCGTTAAACGCACTTTCGGCGCGTGCGCGGTCGGCGGGCAAAGCACCTGTTCCTGACCCAACACGGACACGCGGCCATTCCAACGTGCTAGCTTATCAGCGAAGCGTATACCTAATCGCGCGGAGGTGTGACATGCGGGTTGCGGTCATGGCAGCCGGTGCCGTGGGAGGTTATTTTGGCGGGCGGTTAGCTGCGGCTGGACATGATGTGGCGTTCATTGCCCGCGGTGCGCATCGCGATGCAATTCGTCGAGACGGCCTCAAGATCGAGAGCGCCCTCGGCGACCTTCATCTGAAGGACCTCAATGTCACCGATGACCCGAAGCGGGTCGGACCAGTCGACGTGGTGTTATTCGCCGTAAAGCTGTGGGATACCGAGAAAGCAGGTGAGCAAACGCGCCCGCTCGTAGGCTCCAACACTCGTGTGATTACGCTTCAAAATGGCGTTGATAGCGTCGAGCGGCTCGTGCCGATCCTTGGGGATAACGCCGTGATCGGTGGGACAACTTATGTTGTCGTTACGATCGCGAGACCTGGCGTGATCCGCCACACAGGGACGATAGCTAGAATCCGCTGTGGCCGCCTCGATCGGCGTCCTGATGCTGTCCTCGCCGGTTACGTAGAGCAAATTAAGGCTGCGAACATCGACATCACGGTCACCGATCACATCCTTCTCGACATCTGGAAAAAGTTCGTGTTGCTCTCGGGCACCTCAGGCATCACGGCAAGCACGCGCCAGCCCATCGGTGTCATCCGCGACGACGAGGACATGCGTGCTTTCCTTTACAAGCTGATGCAGGAGACGATTGCTGTTGGTCGTGCGGCAGGCGTCGAGTTTTCGCCGGACTTTCAAGCAGAGCTAGATCGTTCTGTGGCGACCTTTCACCCAATAATGAAGGCCTCGATGGCGAACGACCTCGATGCAGGTAACCGCCTCGAACTGGACTGGCTCGCTGGTAAAATAGTCACCCTCGGACGTAAGTACGGCGTCCCCACGCCCGCCCAGGAGGCGGTCTACGCGATCCTGAAACCCTACCGGATGGGTCGTTTAACGTAGAGTGCGGATCGCTTCCACTTCTGCAGTAGGTATCTTGTGAAGGTGATCGAATAAGGCGGCGAACGTCCGCTTTTGGGGGTAAAGCGGACATGACTCAATGTCCGCTTATGACCCAAAGGGGAGTCATCCACCCTTGCGCAGGAAGACATAAGTGGCGGAATAAGGAACGCTGGCGAAGTCGCCAGCATGGTCGCACGTACCTTGCAAGATCCCGCCATGAGTGTCGAGCCGCTGCACAGTGCTGACATCTGCGAGCGTCCCGCCGCCACGGTGGTTCACGACGGCGAGCTTGAGCCAGGGAATGTCATTTGGGGTCGCGCCGGGCGCATTGCCGATCGCCTTGCCAGTCACGGCGCTGCCGTTCGCGTCCTCCCAGGTCGGACCGGCGTAATGCCGCCCGACCGTCTTGTCGTCGAGTATCAGCGTTGCGATCGGCTCCCGGAAGACCCAGGTGAGCTTGCCGTCGTTGCCGGCTTTGCACTGGTAGATTTGCGCGCCTTCGCCCTGGAAGGTTGCGACAGTTGTTTCTCCTGGAGCAGCAACCGCCGCCGGCACTTGCGCCATCGCGCCAGTCCCGTAACAGCCAGCCGCTGCCGCGATCGCCAGCGCCAAGGTGTGGATAGTCCTCGCGGTCATCGTGTCCTCGCTTCAATCCATTAGGTCTCGAGAACCTCTGTGCCAACCTGAACGTATCAAATCAGCATTGTGAAAATGGGTATACAGAAAAGAGGTTCAGTGCGGAGCAGATCACATTTGCTTCTTGCGCATTAGCACTTAGCGGACATAACGACGACGTTCGGCGATGTCCGCTTTCGGGGGTAAAGCGGACATGAGTGTGGATTGGAACTAACCACTTGGCACCTGTACACGGGGTGCGCTGCCTCGGGCCGCATTAGGTTCAGGGGCCAGAACGCCGAAAGCACTGCATCCAGCCAGCAGCTCTTGGGCGACACCAGCATCGGCCCGTCGCATGTGACAGGACAGCGCCCGAGCGGTCCGACCCCTTATAAGTTGTCCTGCGCGTACCTACTGTTTTGGATGCCGATAAGCCGGGAGGTAAATTCTCATGTTTCGTAGTCGCTGGTTGATCGCGCTTGGCGCAATCGCCATGGCGTTTTTCTTGGTCTCTGCTGATGCGCATGCGCGCGTCGGTGGCGGCTTCTCAGGAGGCAGCCGAGGCTCGCGCACGTTCGCGGCGCCACCAGCCACCCCCACCGCGCCGACCGCCGCGCCCATTGAGCGTTCGATCACACAACCCGGCAACGCCGCACCCATCGGCCAGGCTGGGATCCGTCCGGGCTTGTTCGGCGGGCTTGCTGCCGGCTTTCTCGGCGCAGGCCTATTTGGGTTGCTGTTCGGGCACGGACTTTTCGGCGGCATGGCGGGCTTCGCTTCGATAATCGGCCTGCTGTTGCAAGTCGTGCTGGTCGTGATTGTTGCCCGGTTGGTTTTCGCGTGGTGGCAGCGGCGTAATATGCCGACGCCCGTCTACGCAGCGGCGCATCCGGTATCTGGACATAGTTTCGGCGGTCTCAGTGGAATCTTGAGTAGCGCCAATGTACTAGCGACTGGCGACCATCTTACCATCGCCAAGTCGGACTATGATGCGTTCGAACGATTGCTCGGCGATATTCAAGCGGCTTATTCGACGGAAGACCTTTCGGCCCTGCGCGCTAAGGTGACGCCCGAAATGCTGTCCTATTTGTCCGAGCAGTTGTCGGGCAATGCAAGTCGCGGGCTGATCAATCTCGTCACTGACGTGAAGCTGCTACAAGGCGACCTGGCGGAAGCCTGGCGCGAAGGCAACACCGATTATGCGACCGTGGCCATGAACTTTGCGTGCAAGGACAGTATGGTCGATCGCGCGACTGGACAGACCGTCGAAGGCGTCGAGCGGAGTGAGGTCACCGAATTGTGGACCTTCATCCGTGCGAGTGGGGGCAATTGGCTGCTCTCGGCCATTCAGCAGACCTGATGTTTGGCAATTCGGTCTCCGGAGCTATTAGGGAGATAATCGAGAGCCCGCGCAGCCTCAGTGGCGCGGTTGCGGCCCGAGCTCAAGCTCGGGGTGGCATTCGCGTACCTTGGCCATCCTTTCCCAGATTTGCGCTCTTCGCTCGAACACGTCTCTATACTCAGACCGCAGCACTCGCTTGGCCTGTTCGCGGCATTCCTGGGCGTTGTGTTTGTATTCAGCGGCCCTGATCATAACTTGCCCCGGGAAGCCAATGCGCCACGGCCCAAATGACCGAGACGGCCAGAACGCCTACTGCCACATAATCAGGAATGGTCATGGGAACCCCGGTCAGCTTAAGGAAATGCGAGAAATCCAGGAGGCTGTTCCGGATTTCAATCAGGCGTTCAAATGGCCGATTGATTCTCGGACTTTTAGCCGTCGGCAACTGTTGGACTGATAAGAGACCTCCGAATGGCTCCGGCGGCGGTCGCCGGCCAAAGATCGTGGGCGAGCATGCCGGTCGCCATGGCGATGACGAAAACGATCACCGGCAGCGATAGCGTCGACAGATCCACGATTGCCGGTCCAGGACATAATCCGACTAGTCCCCAGCCAATCCCGAATAGAAGCGCGCCGGAGAGCAATGAGCTGTCAATATCCTTCTTGGTCGGCCACAAACTTTGCTGCTCGAATAACGGCGGTCGCGTCCCCAGAAGGGCATAGCCCAGGCCGGCAACGGCTAGGGCAGCTGCCATCACTACTGCGAGGCTCGGATCCCAGGCGCCGCTCGGAATGCCAAAAAAATCGAGGAAGCCCAAAACTTTGGCCGGCTGGATCATGCCAGAGACGACTAATCCGCAACCAAACACGAATCCGCACACGAGACTGGCAAGAATGGGCACGGCTCAGCCTCCGAAGACGTGATGTGTCAGCGCGACCACGATAATCGCTGCCATCATGAAAACGCCAGTGGCCACGATCGAACGCGGCGATAGCCGCGCAATACCGCAGATGCCATGGCCAGACGTGCAGCCGCTGCCAAGCCTAGTGCCAAACCCAACCAGCAGGCCACCAATGACGACCACGATGTAGCTCCCGGGCATCCGTGGTGTTGGCACAGTGTGGTCGAGAAGTGCAGCAGTAAGGGGTGCCGCAACGAGGCCTCCGATAAATGCCGCGCGCCAGGCACAATCCGTCGTTTGCGGATTGATAAGACCAGCAAAAATTCCACTAATGCCGGCGATCCGGCCGGTGAATACCATGAGTAGGACCGCGGAAAGCCCGATCAAGGCGCCACCGATCGCAGCAGAAACTGGAGTAAAATTGTCCATCACCCATCCTCGCATCTAGTAGCGTTGACGCTGGTTCCACCGCGAGCCGCCCATGTCCGCTTTGGGTCGGGAGCAGACATCAGAACTGGCTCGGATTACGTTCAGCGTAATAGCTCCGGCAGCTTGCAATCAATATTCGCTGCTATCCGCCTCGCCTCGTTCTTTCGTGAGCAACATCGCCGTCGATCTACCTCTGCCATGCAAAGAGTCGAGTCCTCCAAGGGAGGTGCTCTTACCAACCGAGAAGCTTACGTTTCTCGTCGTACTCGGCTCGGTCGATCTCGCCGCGGGCAAGACGCCGATTGAGAACGCTTAGGGCTGTTGAACGCCTTTCCGGGACGGCTGTCCAATCTGCCAACCAGACAATGATAGCGGCTAACCCGACGAAGATGATCAGGATGATTATTAGGTGCATGCCACCTCCGCATCAGCGCGCTTGCGCGGCGGTTCTCTGCCCTCAAGTTCCGACGCAGCAGTTTCGGCAGCTTAGCAAACATTTGCCGCGATCCGCCGAACCTTATCGTGCGCACGTTAATGGCCATCACAGCAGAGAACCCCGAAGGGGGGCTCCTTCGGGGTTCGCTGAGTTCCTCACTCAGGATTGGCGGCAGGGGGTTCGGGGGTGGGGTGCCGCCAGTCAAACCGTATCTAATGATGCGCAGAGCGGTTTCAAAGCTCGGTTGTCAAGCTTCAGTGCAGTGCAGACATGCAACCTTTTGCGACCAGGCGTTGATGCCGCGCCTCGCCCGCTTCCGTATGGGGCCGCGCTTCGGTCGGGATGTACGCTGAGAGGCGGCCTCAACTATTGACCTAAGTCAATGCGGCCGGGTGCCTTAGCTCCTAAAAAATCAAAGTGATCTCGCTTCCTACACTACGCACCTACAACAGCAATGTAGCAGGGTGACAGTAACGGAAGCGGAAGAACCAAGAGAGCGACGTCGAGCGAGGAAAGGGTTCGCGTCGCCTCTTGGATCACACGCGGTGACCGAACGGAGGTGCCAGCAATGAATATTCAGGTCACCAAGACAGTCGTTTCCTTCTGGATACAAATAGCACCGCTGGTCGTCCTTTCCGCCGTCGTGATTGCTCTCGCGGCGAAGTACGTCTGGTAGCCGCGACGAAACGGTCGCACCGTTAGATTTGTGCAGACATTAAGCGCAAAGTTGGGGGACGCATCACAGGAGCGTGGTGCCATGAACGACCGTAATATGATTGACCGAGCTGAAGGCGACGAGGAAATTCTTTCCGTCGACGTTTCAGACACCGAATTGGAGCGAGCTGCAAGCGCCGAACAGAATGCCTTCACCGTAGCACCACAGTAGTCGGCAACTTCTCGATATTCATCACGCTACGGCACAGTCGAAGGCACGGTGGTACTTTCGCCGTGGCGTCCGGCGGCTGATCCAGCAACTACTTTGATGAAATCGCGTCGCCGCATTGCCTTCCCCAAGGCCCGGGACTACGCCGATTAGGACGCGATTACAGTAGGGATTTACGACCGAATTTTGCAAGGGCGCGGTCCGCACCGGCACCAAATTCAATACAAAAGATTTTCTCCCCGTCGGGGACAAATATGCAGCGCGCAAATCTGACCGGGCGCGCGATTGCGCAAAATACAGAAAAGCTGCCGCTTATCCACCAACAACTTGAATTGGATGCGGATGCCGCCGCAATTCATCGTCGCGTAAGAACGCTGACGAGCTTCGACAGCGTTATCCAGTAGGTGATGGTGACCGAAGATAAAATCTATACGACCAAATTCGTGCCTAGTCGGGGCCACAATGAATCAGAGATAATGTTGGCCCCAACCTCGTCGGGGTGTCGGGGGA
>Ga0318516_10000419_pt1 | contig 13010 bp, 9 predicted proteins | sample GRESIP176b2f20_FD_202501 | JGI IMG/M metagenome (GOLD analysis project Ga0318516, IMG submission 202501) | Tropical soil microbial communities from Luquillo Experimental Forest, Puerto Rico - GRE.SIPMG.176b2f20 | ecosystem: Environmental > Terrestrial > Soil > Tropical forest > Bulk soil... | reverse complement strand
GAGTACGTCTCGCCGTCGCCGCGCCAGTACGCCCGCAAGGTGAAGAACGCTCAGGAGGCGCACGAGGCCATCCGACCCGCCGGCGAGACGTTCGCCACCCCGGGCGCGGTGCGTCGCGAGCTCGACGGCGACGAATTCCGGCTCTACGAGCTGGTCTGGCAGCGCACGGTGGCCTCGCAGATGGCCGACGCGCGCGGTACCACGGTGAGCCTGCGGATTGCCGGCACGTCGGGCGACCGGCCGGTGGTGTTCTCCGCGACCGGGCGCACCATCACGTTCGCGGGGTTCCTCAAGGCCTACGTGGAAACCGTGGACGAGCTGGCCGGCGGCGAGGCCGACGACGCCGAGCGCCGGCTGCCCCATCTGACCGAGGGGCAGCGGCTGGCGGCCCTGGAGCTCACCCCCGACGGCCATGCCACCAACCCGCCGGCCCGCTACACCGAGGCCTCGTTGGTCAAGGCCCTCGAGGAGCTGGGTATCGGCCGGCCGTCGACGTACTCGTCGATCATCAAGACCATCCAGGACCGCGGCTACGTGTACAAGAAGGGCAGCGCCCTGGTGCCCTCGTGGGTCGCGTTCGCCGTCACCGGCCTGCTGGAGCAACATTTCGGCCGGCTCGTCGACTACGGCTTCACCGCGGCGATGGAAGACGAGCTCGATGCGATCGCCTCGGGCAACGAGCAACGCACCACCTGGCTCAACCACTTCTACTTCGGTGGCGACCACGGCGTGCCGGAGTCGGTCGCCCGCTCCGGTGGGCTGAAAAAGCTCGTCGGGATCAACCTCGAAGGCATCGACGCTCGAGAAGTCAACTCCATCAAGGTGTTTGACGATGCAGAGGGCCGCCCCGTCTATGTTCGGGTGGGCAAGAACGGGCCCTACCTGGAACGCCTGGTGGCCGGCGACGATGGTGAGCCCAAGCCGCAGCGGGCCAACCTCAACGACTCGCTGACCCCCGATGAGCTGACACTCGAGGTGGCCGAAGAGCTCTTCGCCACACCGCAAGAGGGGCGCGTGCTGGGCGTTGATCCGGAAACGGGCCACGAGGTCGTCGCCAGGGACGGCCGGTATGGGCCGTACGTGACCGAGATCCTGCCGGAGCCCCCCACAGACGAGGGTGCCGAGGGCGCCGAGCCCCCCAAGAAGGGTAAGAAGGCTCCGGCTTCCAAAGGCCCCAAGCCCAGGACCGGTTCGCTGCTGCGCAGCATGGACCTGCAGTCGGTCACCCTCGAGGATGCGCTGAAGCTGCTGTCGCTGCCCCGGGTCGTCGGCGTGGACGCCGCGACGGGCGAGGAGATCACCGCGCAGAACGGCCGTTATGGCCCATACCTTAAGCGCGGCACCGATTCTCGCTCGCTGGCGACCGAGGATCAGATATTCGACATCACTCTCGATGAAGCGCTGAAAATCTACTCCGAGCCCAAACGCCGCGGCAGACAGAGTGCGGCGGCGCCGCCGCTGCGTGAGCTGGGCGCCGATCCGGCGTCGGGTAAGCCGATGGTCATCAAGGACGGCCGATTTGGGCCGTACGTCACCGACGGCGAGACCAACGCCAGCCTGCGCAAGGGCGACGACGTGTTGTCGATCACCGACGAGCGCGCCGCCGAACTGCTGGCCGACCGGCGAGCCCGGGGTCCGGCGAAGCGGCCCGCAAAGAAGACCACTCGCAAGGCGCCCGCGAAGAAGGCCGTCCGGCGCAGCTAGCCGCGTACCTCGCTGGAAACCTCTTCGCTGGAAAGCTCCTCGGGCGCAGCAAGATTCAGCGGCCGGGCCAGCTGAGTGGGTGCCGTGCGCCCGCGCAGCTCGACGACCTCGCCGACATCCCAGCACAAGGCTTCGGCGTCCAGCGCGCCGCTGACCGCAATCGCCGACGCGAGCACGTGGCCGGTCTCGAGTTTGGCCAGTTCGGTGAGCCGCGCGGCCTCATTGACCGGGTCGCCGATCACGGTGTACTCGAAGCGGGCCTGCGCGCCGATGTGACCGGCGATGGCCCTGCCGGCCGACACCCCGATCCCGAACTCCGCGGAACCGATCACCGGGAGAAGTTCATCGTGCAGTTCGCGGGCGGCGGCAAGCGCTCCGCCGGAAGCGTCAGGGTGTTCGATCGGCGCACCGAAGATGGCCAGCGCGGCGTCGCCCTGGAATTTGTTGACGAAACCGCCGTGCCTTCCGACGGTGTCCACCACCACCCGGAAGAACTCGTTGAGCAGGTGGACCACCTCGGCGGGCGGTCGCGTCGCGGCCAGCTGGGTGGAGCCGACCAGGTCGACGAACAGCACCGCGACGTCGCGTTCCTGCCCGCCCAACTCGGTGCCGCGCTCCAGCGCCCGGCGGGCCACGTCTTCGCCGACGTAGCGGCCGAACAGGTCGCGCAGCCGTTGCCGCTCGGACAGGTCACGCACCATGTCGTTGAAGCCGGCCTGCAGCAAGCCCAGTTCGCTGGCGTCGTAGATCTGCATGTGCGCGTTGTAGTTACCGCGCTGCACCTCGGACAGCGCCCAGCGCAGCTGACGCAGTGGGTCGGCAATCGACATCGCCACCAGCAGGGTACTGATGAAGCCGATGCCCAACGCCGCCAAAGCGAGCAGCAAGATGGGATTGAACAATTTCTCGGCCGTGGCATGCAGCAGGGAAACCTTGTCGGCCACCACCGCAAGAACGATGCCCAGCACCGGCACGGCGGTGGACAGCGTCCAACTCAGGAGCTGCCGCAGGATGACGCCGGGTGCTTTGACGTTCTCCGGCACACCGCTGCGCAGGGCCGCGACGGCGACGGGCCGCAGCACGCGCTCCGATTGGAGGTACCCGATGATCGCGGTCGCGGCGGCGCCCAGTGCGGTGGCGACCGCGACGACGGGAGCCGTGTACTTGGCCACCGACCAGCTGGCGATGATGAACACCACGCCGCCGATAAACCAGGACACCATGCTGGTAAGCGTCCGGTAGAACGGCATGCGCAACGCGCGGCTGCGGGCCAGCTCGGTGGTGGCCGGATCCGCGTCGGCGAGCAGATTGTCGCGGCGCTGCCACCGGAAAACCGGCAGCAGCAGTTTGAGGTTGAAGAAAATCCCGACGAGGAACAGGGTGATGACGACGCCGATGAAGGCCGCCAGGTTGACCGGTGGCAGATCCTGCAACTGGATGCGATCCTGGGGCGGCAGCCCGTAGCGCAGGAACCCCAGCGTGAAAAGGCCGCCGATGATGTCGGCCTGCAGCATGCTCAGCGAGAACAGCGGCCACGGCGTACGCACCACCCACCGGGCGAATGCGCTGATCCGCCCGGGTAGTGCTGCCTCGGTTGCCACCAACCCACCGTATCGGGCGACGCCGACTTGGTGGAAAACCCAAAACATCTCGGCAAGTCGTCAAGAGCTGCCGAAACCCGTGGAAATGTAACGGAATCATCGCAATACGGTGGCCGGTGGGTATCCGTCGGCCCGCGTCACTACTGTTGCCGGTGATGTCCGGGGTGTTCACGCGGCTGGTAGGCCAGGAGCCGGTGGTGGCCGAGCTGCTTGCCGCCGCCCGGGCCGCCCGCGGTGATTCGGCTCACAGCGGGGCCGGCAACGGGACTATGACACATGCGTGGCTCATCACCGGTCCGCCGGGTTCGGGGCGTTCGATCGCAGCGGTGTGCTTCGCGGCCGCGCTGCAATGCACTGCGGATTCCCAGGACGGCGGCGGCCCTGGGTGCGGTCGCTGCCGGGCCTGCGCGACGACGATCGCCGGCACCCACGCCGACGTGCGGCGGGTGATTCCCGAGGGCCTGTCGATCGGCGTGGACGAGATGCGCGCCATCGTGCAGATCGCGTCGCGCCGTCCGACCACCGGCCACCGGCAGATCGTGGTGATCGAGGACGCCGACCGATTGACCGAGGGCGCCGCGAACGCATTGCTGAAGGTTGTCGAGGAACCGCCGCCGTCGACGGTCTTTCTGCTGTGCGCGCCGTCGGTGGATCCCGAGGACATCGCGGTCACGCTGCGATCCCGGTGCCGGCACGTCGCGCTGGTGACCCCGCCGACCGATGCGATCGCGCGCGTGCTGGTCGACAGCGACGGCCTGCCCGCCGACACCGCGAACTGGGCGGCTTCGGTCAGCGGAGGTCACATCGGGCGGGCGCGGCGGCTGGCCACCGACCCCGAGGCCCGCGAACGACGGGAGCGGGCGCTGGGATTGGTGCGCGATGCCGCGACCCCGTCGCGGGCCTACGCCGCCGCCGAGGACTTGGTGGCCGCGGCCGAAGCCGAGGCGGTCGTGCTGACCGCGGACCGCGCCGAGGCCGAGACCGAAGAGCTGCGGACGGCGCTGGGGGCCGGCGGCACGGGCAAGGGCACTGCCGGGGCCATGCGAGGTGCCACCGGTGCGATCAAGGACCTCGAACGCCGGCAGAAGTCTCGTCAGACGCGGGCGTCGCGCGATGCCCTGGACCGGGCGCTGATCGACCTGGCGACCTATTTCCGGGATGCGCTGGTCGTGTCGGCGCGCGCCGGGCCGGTGCGGGCCAACCATCCGGATATGGCCGATCGGGTGGCGGCGCTGGCCGCCCATGCCTCGCCCGAGCGGCTGCTCCGCTGCATCGAGGCGGTACTTCAGTGCCGGGAGGCGCTGGCGATCAACGTCAAACCCAAGTTCGCCGTCGACGCCATGGTGGCCGCCATCGGCCAGGAACTGCGCGATTGATCCCGGCAGTTGGGAGGGCGGGGTAGCCTGCCGTAGACTCGTGCCGCCCGGCGTGCGGGTGTGCCGCCTTAGCTCAGTCGGTAGAGCGATTCACTCGTAATGAATAGGTCGGGGGTTCGATTCCCCCAGGCGGCTCCATCTACCAGCGGATATGCGCCACCCATGCAGCACCCATCGGGAGGGGTGTCGGGGATCGACTCATAGAGCACGTTTAGTTGCTGTTGGGCTTCGTCGATCGCGTCGGCTGCGGCTTCGGCATCATCGCGCGGGTACTTCGCGCTCTTTTGGGCGCTGCTGGTCTACTACGGCGGCCTTAACTCCTGGGTTGCCCTGGCCCACCTTCGCGGCGACCCGCGCGCAAAGCCGGTCGCCCTGACATGGCTCGTGTGCGTCGGCCTCGGGGCCGGGGCGATGGCGGGATGGCTCCTTCCGTGGATGGGCTGGACGGCCTGGTACGACTGGGGGCGGGTCACCATGTGCATTGCCGTGGCCGTCTTCGCGGTCGCCTCGCTGCGCTCCTGGCGGCGGAAGCTCGCTGCGTGGCGCGGCCTCATCAAGGTCACCGGCGCTCGACTTTGAGCCGCGCACCGGGACAATGCCTACGCGGGCAACCGTTGATCGGCCAGAGCACCGATCACCCAGGTTCGACGAACCCGACCGGCCCCGACGCGAGGCACAACGCCAGCGCGGTGGTGTTGGCCCGGACGGTGATCGCGTCTCCGGCGCCCGGCAGCCTGGCGAAGACGCGGTTGAGTCCCGGATGCACGGGGACTTTGACATCGGGTCCCTCGGAGAGCGACAACGTCATCGAGCCGTCGCTGTTGGCAAGGTAATTGAGTTCGACGGTCCAATCGGCGGGCAGCAGCGGCCCGTCGAGGATCATCCGCGCCGGCTTATCGGGTTGCGCGAAATAGCCGCACCGCGGCATGGGCCCGGGCGCGATGGTGCGGATCCAGGTCACTCTCGCGTTGACCACCCGGCCCGAGCTGTCGAGCATACGCAATTGCGTTGTCGCAGTGGCGAATTCGGGCCTGGCGCGCAACAGAGCGAACATGTGGCTGGCCAGGTTCTCCGGCGCGGCCACCCGTTGCAGCACCAGCGGATCGACCTCTTGGTCCAGCATCGGTGCATCCGAAGACGCCTGCGCGGCGGCCAAACCGGCCCGGGCGTTCTGCAGGTAGGGCTGCGCGGGGTTGTCCCGCCAACTGGTCAAGAACGTCGCCGTCGAGTACAGGCTGCTGGTCACGAACGCCACCGCCAAACCCACCGTCGCCACGGTGCGTTTCGGCGACGCGTCCAGCCAACGCGCCGCGGCCGGCCGGTTCGGGGCGCACAACGCGACCGCGGCCAGCAACGCCAGCACCACGACGAGATCCGGCAGATACCGCAAGGTTTGGGCCAGTTCCAATGCGGTCTGCTTCGACGACCGCATCAGATAGATCGGCACCTGGCACGCGACGGTGTAACCGGCCGCGGTCAGCCACACCGGCCCGATGCGTTGCTTTCGGATCAGCGACAGCGCAAGCACCCCGAACAGGACCAGCCAGCCGAGCGCCATCACCGACGGCGGGGGTGTGGCCCACGGCGACGCCGGTGCCCACCGGTCCCAGTGCCAGGGTCCGCCGGCCAGCCCGGGCACGATTCCGTGGGTGATCGAGCGCCACAGCAGATCCCACGTCATCGACAGGTCGGAACTCCATCGCCGCTGATTGACCACGGCCAAATAGAGCGCGACCCAGCCAACGGTCAGCGCCAGCGTCGCGATCCACAACCGCACGCCGGCCCGCCACACCGTCCGCAACGGCGCCCGGTCACCCCGCACGTGGCACAGCAGTGCGGCCACGGCGAAGGCGACGAACGGAATGACCGCGGCCTTCTCGAAAAACAGCAGCCCGCCGAGGTAGACCAGCACGCCGGTCGCCGCGTAGCGCGGGTTGCGGGTGCGGACCAACAGGATCGCGTCGGCGCATACCCAGGCCAGCGCCGCCAGCATCGGCAGCGAGTTCAGAGCGGCCGCCCACCACGCGAACCCGGGTACGCCCAACGGTGTGAACAACGCGAACGTCAACGGGATCAGCAGCACACGACGCCAGCCCAGGATGACGTACAACGCGCGCAGCAGCGCCAGCGAGGCCAGCAACTGCAACACCACCAGGCTGATCGCCGGCCCCGTCCAGTCCAGTGGCGCCAGCCGGACGATGGCGCCGCCGACCAGGAACGCGCCCGGCATGACGTGGCCGTCGTGGTCGTCGAACAGGTACGACGGCGATAGCAAGTTATGAGTGCCGGCCTTGCCGATGAGGATCAGGTCGTCCCAATAGAAGTAGCCACGGAACGCCAGCACCGCGCGTATCCCCAGCTGCACCGTGATCAGCGCGGCGGCGGCCAGGGCTACCGGAGGTATGCGGGTCATGCGCGCGGCCCGCCGGTATGGTGGGCCGGTGCGCGCACTGGTTACCGGGGCAGCCGGATTCATCGGATCGACGCTAGTCGACCGTCTGCTGGCCGACGGTCACGCGGTCGTGGGGCTGGACAACTTCGCCACCGGCCGCGCGACCAACCTCGAGCATCTGGCCGACAATCCGGCGCACGTCTTCGTCGAGGCGGACATCGTGACCGCCGACCTGCGCGCAATCCTCGACGAGCACGGGCCTGAGGTGGTATTCCACCTGGCTGCGCAGATCGACGTGCGGCAATCGGTGGCCGACCCGCAATTCGACGCTTCGGTCAACGTCATCGGCACGGTCCGCCTGGCCGAAGCGGCACGCCTGACCGGGGTACGCAAAATCGTGCACACCTCCTCGGGGGGATCCATCTACGGCACCCCGTCGCGGTTCCCGACCCCCGAGACCGCGCCCACCGACCCGGCTTCGCCGTATGCCGCGGGCAAGGTGACGGGCGAGATCTACCTGAACACTTTTCGCCATCTGTACGGTCTGGATTGTTCGCACATCGCACCCGCCAACGTCTACGGCCCCCGCCAGGACCCGCACGGTGAGGCGGGCGTGGTGGCGATCTTCGCCCGGGCGCTGCTGGAGGGTATGCCCACCAAGGTGTTCGGGGACGGCGGCAAAACCCGCGACTACGTGTTCGTCGACGACGTGGTGGACGCCTTCATCAAGGCCTCGGGCGACGCGGGCGGTGGGCAGCGTTTCAACATCGGGACCGGAATAGAGACCTCAGATCGCCAACTGCATTCGGCGGTGGCCGCGGCCGTCGGGGGACCCGACGACCCGGAGTTTCATCCGGATCGCCTCGGCGATCTGCAGCGGTCCTGCCTCGATATCGGTTTGGCCGAGCGGGTTTTGGGTTGGCGCCCGCAGGTTCAGCTGCTCGATGGCATCAGCCGCACGGTGGACTACTTCCGCCACGATCGGATGGTCTAGCGCCCGAACGTGGACTCAGCGCGAAATCCGCCCGTTTCTTTCGCGGTGGCTACACGTTCGACGCCGGCTCGGGCGGCTGCGCCCCTTCCAAAGCCACCGCGCGGGCGAGTCGCGCGTAGCGCAACTCCAAGTCCTTGAAACGCATATAGGTGCTCAGCGTGGTGAAACAGAACGCCATGATCAGCGCGTAGAGCATCAGGTCGACCCCGCGACGCACCCCGAACCAGTGCGCGACCACGGTCGTGTCGTCGGGCCGCAGCACGGCATAGATGCCGCCCAACACGAACAAGACGTACCCGACCTTGACCCACGCCTTCGCCCGCGAGTTGCGGCGCGACCGCAGGAGATAGACCAGCAGCGCGACGATCGATCCGATCAGTAGCACCTGGATCCAGTTCATCTTTCATTCCTTTTCATCTTGGAATCCTCCCTCGCAGGAACCCGTCGAAGATGATGTTGACGCCGTTGAGGAGGGGCTGCCCCTTCGACTTCGAGTACTCGGTATAGAGCACCTCGACCGGTTGTTCTGCTACGCGCCAATGATTTTCGGCGATCAACATGACGAACTCGTTGGCGTGACTCATACCGCTCATGGTGATGTCGAGTCCGTCGGCGACCTTCTTGTCGAACACCCGCAGCCCATTGTTGGTGTCGGTCAAGCCAAGCCGGCGACCGCGCGGGCTCAGCCGCGCGGCGGTTTGCAGCACGATCCGTTTCAGAAAGGGCGGCCGACTGCCCTGCTGCTCGCCGAATCGGGTTCCAATGACGACATCGACATCACCGACGCAGAGTCGGTCGATCATCGCGGTCAGGTCTTTGACGCGATGCTGGCCGTCACCGTCGAACGTGGCGAAAACCCGCGCCCCGGGCTGCTTGCGGGCGTATTCGATGCCGGTTTGGATCGCCGCCCCCTGACCCAAGTTGATGGGATGGCGCACCAGGTGAGCACCGGCTCGCCTGGCGTTCTCGCCGGTGCCGTCGTTGCTGCCGTCGTCCACGCAAACGACGTGGTCGAAGACCGACCGCACATCGGCGATCACGTCGCCGATGACGGCGGCTTCGTTGAAGGCGGGAACGACGATCCAGACGTCCGGGTAATGCGTTTCAGTAACCATCTAAGCCCACAAGGTTAGCCAGGATCAGACGGTTAGGCGTCCGGTACGCGCCAGCGCCGACAGGTGGACGCCGATTCCCACCAGCGGACCGCTCAACAAGGCAACCATGGTGCGGGTCGGCAGCGACAACGGCAACAGCAGCAACAGCCCGGACGCGACCGTCGCCCCGACCCAGCCCAGCGCATAGGCCCGATGGAGCGCGGCCGCTACCGCAGCGGCACCCGTGAGGGTCAGCATGGCGATCGCCACGGCGGCCGCCGTCAGCCACGCCAGCAGCGCGCCGCTGGCCTGGTACTGCGGCCCGAAGGCGACCCGCAGCAACCACGGGCCCACGACGCCGGCCGCCACCACTCCGACCGCGCCGATGCCGCCGATGACCGCCGCCGGCGCGATCAGGGCCCGAAGCCGATGGGTGCGCTCGTCGACGAAATGAGCGATGAGATTACCCTGCATGGCCGTCAACGGAACCAGGAGTGGCGCGCGGGTCAACGTCACGGCCAGGATGATCACGCCGCCTTGTGCCCCGAGCTGAGTGCTGGTCAGCTTCAGCAGCACCGGAAATCCCATCACCAGGATCGCGCTGGCACCGGCGGCGGCGATGGAATGTGCGGCGCCGCGCAGGAAGGTCGCGGTGCCGCCCGGCGTCAACAGGCGGGCCGCGGCGCGTGCCGTGGGCGAGGCCGCCAGTATGATCAGCCATCCCACCATCCCCGCCACGGTCGCCCACAAGTACCCGGTCAGGCCCCATCCGATCGCGAATGTCGCCGCGGCGAACGCCACCCGGATGGCACTGTCGGTTGCCATCAGCACCCCGTACTGGGTCCACCGATTGGTACCGGCCAGCATGCCCATCAGGGTGGCGTGCACGCAACATCCGGCCAGCCCGACGCTGAGCAGTCCCACCGATAGCCAGCGATCTTCGACGAATACCCGCCCGCTCCACAACGACGAGCTGCCAGCGATCGCGGCGGCCGTGGCCACGCCGACCATCGCGGCGACGCGCAGCGGATGGGTACGCCTGACAGGCACGGCTGTCATGTACTGCGTCGAGCGGACCTCGCGAGTCGCTTCTTGCATCAGGCCGAAGGTGGCTCCGGCGACCAGGCCGAACGCCCCCCAGAACACCCCGAATACCGAAAAGCCGCTCGGAGCCAGGTCACGAGCAGCCAGATAGATCACCGCGTACCCACACAGCGCAGTGAGTGCGGTGGCGGTGCCAACCCGGGCCAGGCTGCCTCGTGCGACCGGCCCCCTGGAGGACCCGACTTCGGTCACCGGGGCAGCGCCTTCCGTCGACCGACGTGATTTGTCGCCACAGTTTGAAAATAGTAAGTGCGCCCGCACCGATGGCCCGCCTCGGCGCGGTGGTTGTCACCGTGGCCGCCGTCCGCGTCCGTGGGTGTGGTTATGCCTCGATCTGCCCGGCGATCCGCCGTTCGATGGCGGCCTGTGCCGGGGCGGGCAGCACGATCAGCCCGTCGAGCTCCTTTCGCGCCCGCGCGTAGGCGTTCTGTCGTTCCTCATGCGTAGCCGCGTCGTCTTGCGCCAGGTACAGCAGGTGCTGGGCGCGTGCCAGCCGTTGTTGATCGTCTTCCGAGAAGTCGCTGCGGCGTCGCCGAATCGCTTCGGCTTCGGCGACCTCGAACGCGGTGATGTACTCGTGGACTGCATCGCGGTACTCCAGCTGTGCGGTTCGATCGCCGGCGAGGTCGTCCGGTCGTTCGGGCCGCAACAGGTCCGCGCGCCCTTTCGCCTTGTGGAACGCGATGGTCAGCGGATTGCGCATATCGGTCATCAGCGGGAAGTCCAGCAATTTGGCGATATCGATTTCGTAGTCGAACCACCGCGTGTCGGTACGGTCATGCGCCGCAAGGAGTTTGGCGAGCTCTCTGCGCGAGTTCTGCTCGTTGTTTCGCGCCCGCCCGGATGCTTCGGCCACCGCGATCTTGGTTTGCTGCTTCAAGCGGTAGCGCTCGAGCCGTCGGTCGGCCCGACGCTCGTTCGCGGCGGCGATCGCTTTGATGCCGGTGCCGATGGCGCCGGCCAGCGGGAAAATCAGCCACCAGAAGCCGGCGGCGAAATGCAGCATCGGGGTCACATCGCCAGGATGCCACCGCGACGCGGGGTGCGGTTACGCCAGCAGCGTTAGTGCCCGTGGGCCTTGAACCGCTCCACCGAGCGCTGCACTTCCGCTTCGGCTTCGGCGCGGTCAACCCAGTTGGCGGTCTTGACGAACTTGCCCGGCTCCAGCGCCTTGTATTGCGAGAAAAAGTGCTTGATCACGTCCAGTTCGAATTCCGGGACGTCTCCGATGTCTTGGATGTGGTCCCATCGATGGTCGCCGGCGGGAACACACAGCACCTTGTCGTCGCCGCCGTGCTCGTCGACCATCTTGAACATTGCGACCGGACGCGCCTCCACGATTACGCCGGGGAACAGCGGCTCCGGCAGCAGCACCAGCGCGTCCAGCGGGTCGCCGTCTTCACCGAGGGTGTCGTCGATGAAGCCGTAATCGGTGGGGTACGCCATCGAGGTGTACAGGTAGCGGTCCAGACGCACCCGGCCCGTTTCGTGATCGACCTCGTACTTGTTCCGCTGGCCTTTAGGAATTTCGATGGTCACGTCGAATTGCACCGTGCCGGCTCCTTCGCGAGGGGTGGTCTGGGTAGGTCTTGGGTGGTCGGTGGGCGTCGGGCATCCACCCTAGTCGAGGGGTATTGCGCCCGGTTCGGCAGAATGGGTTCAAACAGTCAGGAGAGTGATGGGTCCTACTCGCTGGCGGAAATCCACCCAGGCGCTCATCGGGTTGGCCGTGCTGGTGTTCGTGAGCGCGGTGGTGGCCGCGGCAATGTTTTTCACCATGGGGCACGGCGCCGGCGCCGCGCACGCCCCCGTGCCGCCTCCGCGCCCGCCGACGGTCAAGCCGGGGGTGCTCCCGGTCGCCGACACGGCCGAAACACCCAGCCCCGGAGGGGTGGCCGCCACGCTCGCCCCCGTCGCGGCCGACCCTAACCTCGGCAGGCTTGGTGGCCGGATCACGGACGCTATGACCGGAAACGAGCTTTGGCAGGTGGCCGAAGACCTGCCGCTGGTGCCGGCGTCGACCAACAAACTACTGACGGCGGCCGCGGCGCTGCTGACGTTGGACCATCAGGCCCGGATCAGCACCCGGGTGGTGGCCGGCGGCCCGAATGCGCAAGGACCGGTTGTTCTGGTGGGTGCCGGGGATCCGACGCTGTCGGCGGCTCCGCCCAACGTGGCCACCTGGTACCGGGGGGCACCGCGCATCAGCGACCTTGTCGAACAGGTTCGTCGCAGCGGCGTGACGCCGACCGCGGTGCAGGTGGACACCTCGGCTTTCAGCGGACCGACGATGGCGCAGGGCTGGGATCCGGGCGACGTCGACAATGGCGACATCGCGCCGATCGAGTCGGCGATGATCGACGCAGGCCGCATCCAGCCGACCACCGTTGACTCACGACGGTCCAAGACCCCGGCGCTGGATGCCGGGCGGGAGCTGGCCAAGGGCCTCGGCCTGGATCCGGGCGCGGTGACCATCGCCACGGCGCCGTCCGGCGCCCGGCAGCTGGCCGTGGTGCAGTCGGCCCCGTTGGTCCAGCGGCTATCCCAGATGATGGACCACTCCGACAACGTGATGGCCGAATGCATCGCCCGGGAGGTGGCGGCCGCGATCAACCGTCCGCGGAGTTTCTCCGGGGCGGTCGACGCGGTGACCAACCGGTTGAGCACCGCGCACGTCGACATCACAGGTGCCGCGCTGTTGGATTCCAGCGGGCTTTCGGTTGACGACCGGCTGACGGCCAAGAC
>Ga0318516_10000396_pt1 | contig 13218 bp, 13 predicted proteins | sample GRESIP176b2f20_FD_202501 | JGI IMG/M metagenome (GOLD analysis project Ga0318516, IMG submission 202501) | Tropical soil microbial communities from Luquillo Experimental Forest, Puerto Rico - GRE.SIPMG.176b2f20 | ecosystem: Environmental > Terrestrial > Soil > Tropical forest > Bulk soil... | reverse complement strand
GAGCCGTGCGCCCTCGTCCCTGGCGAAGCCGTCGAGCGCGAACTCCGCGAGCGCCGGGCCGCGCCACAGGCCGAGCGCCTCCGCCAGCAGCGATGACCGGCGCGAGTGATCATCGGGGGCGGCCTGCCGCGCCTCCTCAACGAGCCGCCCGAACCGGCGGGCGTCCACCTCTTCGGGGTCCACGTCGAGCACGTAGCCGGGCTTGCGGGTGACGAGGGGCCCGCTTCGCAGAGCCCTGCGCACCCGGGACACCACCACCTGCAGGGCGTTCGAGGGGCTGGCGGGAAGGTCGCTTCCCCATAGCTCGTCGATCAGCCGGTCCGCGGAGACCACCTCGCCCGCGTGGATCAGCAGCACGGCGAGGAGCGCGCGCTCCTTCGTCCCGCTGACCGGCACCTGCTCGTCGCCTTCCACCACTTCCAGCGGCCCAAGGATCCGGAACTCCACGTCCGAACACTAGGCCTGACAAGCACGGACAGCCAACTGACAGGCCGCCGAAAGGTCCGCCCAGGAGGCTGACACCGAAGACACCACTTCGGTCCTAAGGAGGCCCAGATGGGCTCGGCCAGGAAAACCGCACGGCTGGCAGGCGTGCTGTTCATCGTCACCTTCGTCACGTCGATCCCGGCGCTCGCCCTGTACGGGCCCGTCCTCAACGACGCGCACTACGTCCTGGGCGCTGGCGCCGACACCCGCATCGCCTTGGGCGCGTTCCTGGAAGTGATCCTCGCCGCCGCGGGCATCGGCACCGCCGTCACGCTCTTCCCGGTCCTGCGGCGGCAAAGCGAGGGCATGGCCCTCGGGTATGTCACCGCGCGCGTCTTCGAATCCACCATGATCGCGGTCGGCATCATCAGCGTCCTGTCGGTCCTCACGCTGCGGCAGGACTTCGCGGGCAGTTCCGGCGCCGGTGCCATCTCGTTCGTCGTCGCCGGCAAGACGCTCGTCGCCATCCACAAGTGGACGTTCCTGCTCGGGCCCGCCTTCGTCTCCGGCGCCGGGAACGGGCTGCTACTCGGCTGGCTGATGTACCGGTCCGGCCTGGTGCCGCGGCCCATGGCCGTGCTCGGGCTCGCCGGCGGCTCCCTGGCCCTCGCGGCCGCGACCGCGGAGCTGTTCGGGCTCTTCCCGCAAGTCTCCGCGGCGGCCGCCATCGTGACGCTCCCCGAGGCCGTCTGGGAGGCGTCCCTCGGAATCTGGCTCATCGTCAAGGGATTCAGGCCATCCCCGATCCTCATCGACGACAGCCGGACCGCCGCCACGGTCGCGTAGGCCCGCTGTGTCCTGCTCGACTGTCAGCGCGGCAGGAAGTCGAGCAGCAGCGCGTTCACCTGGTCCGGCGCTTCCAGCTGCATCCAGTGCCCCGGGCCGTCGAGGCGCTCGTACCGCCACGGGCCCGTCACGTTCTCGGCGGAATCGGTCATCTGGGCCTCGGTGAGGGCGATGTCCGCGGTGCTCCAGACGCCCATGGTGGGGGCCTTGACCGGCGGCAGCTGCAGCGCTGGCCCCACCCAGGACTCGGGCGGGATGTTGGCCCGGTACCAGTTGAGACCCGGGGTGAGCGAGCCGGCCGACTCCAGGTCGGCGATCACCTGGTCGGCGTCGGGGTGCCCGCCCCAGCTCCGGAAGTTGGCCCAGTTGTCCTCGCTCAGCCAGCGTTCGGCGATGCCGGGGAACTGGAACAGCAGCATGTACCACGACTTCTCGCGCTGCAGCGGTGTGCGGCGGAACGTGGCCGGATGGCCGACCGACAGCACGGCCAGATGGTCGACGCTGTCGGGTGCGAGCGATGCCAGCCCCCAGCCCAGGGCGGCGCCCCAGTCGTGGCCCACCACATGGGCCCTGGCGATGCCGAGGTCGGCCATGACCGCCATGACATCCCCGGCCAGGAGCATCAGCGAGTATGCCTCGACGGCCTCCGGCTTGCCGGACCGCCCGTAGCCGCGCAGATCGGGGACCACCACCTGGAACCCCGCCGCGGCCAGCGCCGGCACCTGATGCCGCCAGAGCCTGCCGGAGTCGGGGAAGCCGTGCAGCAGCACGACCGGCCGTCCCTCCCCGGTGACCTCGTACTCGATCCCGACCCCATCGACGTCCACCCGCCCCATCAGGCCTCCTTTGCTGGTCAAGACACCTACGGCGAAGTCGCCAGCGCGAGGAGCTGCTCCCGGGTGGGGCCGAACGACGGCTCGTCGCGCCAGCCGGATCCTAGCCGGAGAGCCTTCTCGCGCAGCCCGGGCCGGGCGAAGACCTCCTCCGGCGGGCGCAGCACGAGCTGGATGTCCAAAGAAGCCCGCAGGCACTCCGGGTCTTGACCGGAGGCAGCACCTAGCGCCTTCTCCAGCTGGTACCAGTCGTCCGGCGGGTCATAGGCGGCGCCGCGGAGGCTTGCCTCGATCTCGCCGAGCCAGTGCCGGTCGGTGGCGAGGGTGGTGCGGTACCACGGCTCGACGGTTTCGGCGGTGGCCGCGTGGAACGCCGCGGCGAACTCCGCCGGGTCGGCGAGGCCGACCGCGCGCAGCTGATCGCGGAGCACCAGGGCGTGCAGCATGCCGATCGACGCGCCGCGCCCGTTGGCGGGATTGGAGCACGCCCAGGAGTCGGCCGCGGCCACCACGCCCGTGGCGACCGGCTTCCCGTCGACCACGAAGCCGCGATAGCGGTCCTCCAGCCGGGCCATCACCTGCACGCCGTCGTCGATCGGGGTCCCGTCCAGCCAGTGGGCGGCCAGCGGCAGGGCGCGCACCACCGCTTCCCAGCGGTCCGCCTCGCGCAGCGACCGCAGGACCGTGTCCTTGGAGCTGGTCACCAGCACGACGGACCAGGTCCCGTTGTCCGCCGGCAGAGTGAGCGAGGAAACGGTGCCCCAGCGCATCTGGGGCGGCCCGATCATGGCCGGCAGCGACCCGTCCGCCGACCGGAAGTGCCGCCCGAAGTACACGAACCCGCAGTCTTCCAGTTCCTCGGCCGGGGGACGGGCGCCGATGTCCGCGAGCCAGCCCGGCAGGGCCGACCGCCGGCCGCTCATGTCCACGACCAGGTCGGCCGCGATGGACTCGCCGGCCTTCGTCCGGACCCCGGTCACATGCGGGACGCCGGCCTGCGCGGAGGCGCCGGTGGACAGGCCTGCGACGGCCGTGCCGCGGCGAACCTCGACACCCGGGGCCGACCCGGCCGCCGCGGCGAGCACCGCTTCCACCAGGACGCGCCTGCCGGTCAGCCACTCGTAGTATTCGTCACCGTCTCGCCAGCCGCCGGTCATCTGCGCGGGCAGCACATCGCGGACGAGGTTCAGCCGCAGCGCGCCGTAGTCCTGCAGGGTCTTGGCAACCTCCGGCAGCTCGGCCTCGACAATCGCCCGGAACCCGCCGAGGAAGACGTGCCCCAACCGGAACTGATTCAGCCCCGGGCGCTCCCAGCTCTCCCACGCCTCAATAGGGTCATCCGGCGGCCCTTCCGGGTCCCGCTCCAGCATGATGACCTGATGACCGTCGCCGGCCAAGAGCATCGCGGTTCCGAGCGCTACTACGCCGGCCCCCACCACCACGATCCGCGCCATGGCAAAAGGCTAGCCCCCGCGCGCGCCGCGCTGACAGGCGGCCTTCCTCCCCTCCACTGGATCCACACCCGGCCTTCACATGGCTTCGCGAGGCCCGGCGGCGGTGACCCCGGCTAGCGGTTTCATGATCGTGGGTCAAAAGGCGCTATTCGCCAAAAATGACCCACGATCATGGTCATCGTCCCTTTTCGGATACCCCTTCGGGTATGCGGGGAGGGGACTCAGCTGGCGCTGGCGGCGCGCAGTTCGACGCAGCAGGCGCCGGGCCGGGGGGCGAGGACGGCGGTGGCCGTCGTGGCGCCAAGCCCGTGCAGGTACCCGGCGAGGAGCGCGTGGTTGATGCCGCAGACCAGGTCCGGGTCGCGGGCGGCGAGCGGCCGGAAGGGGCAGTTGCGCAGCCATACCCGGGTGGGTTCGGCCCGCACCGGCTCGAAGCCGTGTCGGTCCAGCATGTCGCAGGCGACGGTGAGCGCTCGTTCGGCGCCGAGCCGGCCGGGCCGCAGGCGGTCGCGTTCGGCCTCGCCGAGTTCGCGCCCGCGGCCATCGGCGACCCGCAGCGCGGTCTGGCGGGCGCCTTCGGCGGGGGTCTCGGCGGCGACGGCGTCGATCAGGATGCCGGCCAGCACGGCGTGCTCGCGGTGCGGAATGCTCACCTGCACGTCGATGTCGGCGGGCGCGTACGCCTTCGGCGTGCGCCCGGCGCGGCGCGGGCCGTCCGGGCGGTCGTAGCTGGCCCGCAGCAGCCCGGCGGCGACCAGCTTGTCCAGGTGGAAGGCCGCCAGCTTGCGGGAAATCCCGACCGCGGCCGCGGCGTCATCGCGGGTGACCGGCCCGCCGGCACCGCGGATGAAGGCATACATGCGCCGCCGCAGGTCATCGGCAAGCACGGAAACGGCGGTCAGCGCGGCGTCATCGGAGCTCACCCCTCTACGATAACGCCTACAGTCGTCGGTTGAAAAACATCAGGGAGCAAGTTTGTCTGGGTATCTTGACGGCTAGCGAGAATATGACCAATACTTGTTAGTCAAATAGGAGGAGTCATGCCGGTCGAGTCCGATCCTCAGCAGTCCGATCCTCAGCAGCAGGCCAAGCACCCGGTCAGCATGCTCGCCGGGCCCTACGGTCACCCGATCCATCCGATCCTGGTCACCGTCCCGATCGGTGCCTGGACGGCGAGCCTCGTCTTCGACATCGCCTCGCACCTCACCAGCGGCCCGGGTTTCCTGGCCCAGGGCTCGCTGTGGCTGATCGGGATCGGCGTGATCGGCGCGCTGGCCGCGGCCAGCGTCGGGTTCCTCGACCTGACCGGCATCCCGCTCGGCACCCCGGCGTTCGGTACCGCCTTGGTGCACATGACCCTGAACCTTGCCGTCACCGTCGCCTACGTGGCCGGATTCGCCTGGCGTCATGGCGGTTACCGCCACGCCGGCCCGGTCGCCGCCGGCCCGCTCGCGCTGTCGGCCGTGAGCCTCGCCGTGCTCGCCGTGTCCGGCTACCTCGGCGGCAAGCTCGCATTCCGCTACGGGGTCCGGGTCGCCGACGAGGCCACCCAGGCCGAGGGCTTCGCCCGCCCGGGCACTACTGAAGGGAAGAACCGATGGCCAAGCCAGTATTCGTGATCGTCGGCGCCAGCCTGGCCGGCGCCAAAGCCGCCGAGGAGCTGCGCGCACAGGGCTTCGACGGCCGGGTGCTGCTGATCGGCGCCGAGCCGGAGCGCCCCTATGAGCGGCCGCCGCTGACCAAGGATTACCTGCGCGGGGAGTCTGCCCGCGCGAAGGCCTACGTGCACCCGGGCGATTTCTATGCCCGGCAGGAGATCGAGCTGGTGACCGGCGCGACCGTCACCGCGATCGAGCCGGGCGCGTCCCGGCTGACGCTGCGCGACGGCCGCGAGCTCGGTTATGACCGGCTGCTGCTCGCCACCGGCGCCGAGCCGCGCCGGCTGCGGGTCCCCGGTGCGGACCTCGACGGCATTTACTACCTCCGCACGCTCGCCGATTGTGACCTGCTGCGGGCGCGGCTCGACAACGGCGGCCGGGTGGTCGTGGCCGGCGCGGGCTGGATCGGCAGCGAATTCGCCGCCTCGGCCCGCCAGCGCGGCCTCGAGGTTACCGTGATCGATCCGCAGGCAGTGCCGAACGAGCGGATCTTCGGCTCCGCCATCGGCGCCTTCTACCGGGATGTGCACGCCGGGCAAGGCGTTGAGCTGCTGCTCGGCGACGGGGTCGATTCGTTCGGGGGAAACGGCGCGGTCGCGGAGGTGCGGACTACCAGCGGCCGCCGGATCGGGTGCGACTTCGCCGTCGTGGGCATCGGCGTGACGCCGCGCGCCGGGCTGGCCAGCGACGCGGGCCTGGAAACCGATAACGGCATCGTCGTTGACGAGGAGCTGCGGACCTCCGCACCGGGCATCTTCGCCGCCGGCGACGTCGCGAACGCCTGGCACCCGTTCTACCAGCGGCGGATCCGCGTGGAGCACTGGGCGAACGCGCTCCACCAGGGGCCCGCCGCGGCGCGGGCGATGCTCGGCCAGCCGGTCGGCTACGACCGCATCCCGTATTTCTTCTCCGACCAGTACGACGTCGGCATGGAGTACTCCGGGTACGCGCCCGAGTGGGATGAGGTCGTCTTCCGCGGCGACCCCGCTGGCGGCGAGTTCATCGCGTTCTGGCTGCACGACGGCCGGGTAGCGGCCGGCATGAACGTCGGCGTCTGGGATGTAAACGAGCACGTCCAGGCGCTGATCCGGGCCCGCCAGCCGGTCTCGGCCGCCGCGCTCGCCGATCCCGGCGTTCCGCTCGACTCGCTGGCCGGCGAGCTGCCCGCCACCCGAAGCTGAGCGGGGACAATCATGGCTGTCAACCTCAACCTGCGCCGGCTGCATGAGGCGGGCGTGTCCATCTGGCTGGACACGCTGTCCCGCGAGCTGCTCGAGACCGGCGGGTTCGCCGGGCTGATCCGCGACTATGGCGTCACCGGCGCGACGTCCAACCCCACGATCTTCGCCACCGCGATCACCGGCTCCGACCGCTACGACGACCAGCTGCGGAAGCTGGCCGCGGACGGAGTGCGTGATCCGCAAGAGCTGTTCTTCTCGCTCGCGCTCGACGACGTCCGCCGGGCCGCCAGCCTGCTGAGGCCGGAGTACGAGCGCAGCCGGGGCGATGACGGCTTCGTCTCGTTCGAGTGCACGCCCGACCTGGCCGATGACACCGAGGCGACCATCGACCAGGCGACCAGCCTGTGGCAGCGGCTCGCCCAGCCGAACGTGATGATCAAGGTCCCCGGCACCGCCGCCGGACTGCCGGCGATCGAGGAGCTGACTCGCCGCGGCGTCAACGTCAACATCACCCTGCTGTTCTCGGTCGAGCGCTACCAGCAGGTGATCGACGCCTACCTGCGTGGCCTGACCGCGCGCGCCGACGCGGGTGAGCCGGTGGACCAGATCACTTCCGTCGCGTCGTTCTTCCTGTCGCGCATCGACACCAAGGCCGACGCGCTGCTCGCCGCGGACTCACCGCTGCGCGGCCAGGTGGCGATCGCCAGCGCGCGCGTCGCCTACCAGCGGTACCAGGCCGCGTTCACCGGCGCCGGGTGGGAACGGCTCCGGGACCTCGGCGCCAGGCCGCAGCGGCCGCTGTGGGCCAGCACCGGAACGAAGAACCCCGCCTACTCCGACGTGCGCTACGTCTCCGAGCTGATCGGCCCCGGCGTGATCAGCACCATGCCCGGGCCCACCCTGCGGGCGTTCGGCGACCACGGCACGGTCGCCCGCACGATCGACGCCGATCCGGACACCGCCGAACAGGCCGTCGCCGCCGCGGTCACCGGGATCGACCTGGCCGCCGTCACCGCCCAGCTCGAACGGGAGGGAGTGCGCTCCTTCTGCGAGTCCTACCGCCAGCTGCTGGACTGCGTCGAACGCAAGCTCGGCGCCGGCTAAGCATCGGTGGAACCGCGGAGCGCGTTGCCGGCGTCTAACCGCAGGCGCCCATGAACGGCAGGGCGGGCACCGCTGGTCAGGCCGCGCTTGCTCTCTCCGGCGGCCTGCAGGTCCCGCTCGGTGCCCGCCCTGCCCCGCCGGCCCGTGGCGCAGAGACCGTGGCGCAGAGACCGTGCAGAGACCGGGGCGCCGGGGCCGGCTACACGTCGAGGATGAAGCGGGCGGCAGGGGAGAGGCGGGTCAGCGTCTCCGGCCGGACATACTTTCTCTGGTCGAGCTGCTGGGTGTTGCCGCGGCGGGTGAAGTAGGAGTGCATGGCCCGGCGCGGCCGGGATGACCGGTTCTGGGTCCCGCCGTGCCACAGGTGGCTGTTGAAGACCACGACGGTCCCGGCGGGAGCCAGCAGCAGCACCTCATCGGGGCGGGCGGCGCGGGTATCGGCCATCACGTCGCCCGGGGATTTCCCCGACCGGTGTGACCCGGGCACCACCCTGGTCGCCCCGTTGTCCGCCGTGAAGTCATCCAGCAGCCAGATCGAATTGCATACCTGGTACCGGCCGGGATCGATGACGGGGCCGCCTTCGGCGTGCAATGCCTGCAATCCGTGACCCGGAATCGCGGCACGGAAGTTGAGCGAGGACAGCTTGAAGTCGCCGAGAACGTGAGCCACGGACGCCAGCAGAGCAGGCTCGGTGAAGCAGACGTCGAACGCCGGATCCTTGTTGACGAGATCGGCGAGCCGGTCGGTCCCCGCTTCCTGGTGGACCTCAAGCCCGGCCCGGTCTCCCTCGCTCGCCAGCAGTTCGGCCAGCCGCGCCCGGAAGCCCGCGACCTGCCGCCCTGACAGCACCCCCGGGAGCAGCGCGTACCCGTCCCGGTCGAGCCGCTCCCGCGCCGAGTCGTCGATGGAGTCCGCGGTGACGCCTAGGCTGGCGAGCGCGGTGGCCATATCCATGAGTTTCACACTAGGCCGTGAGGCCGGCGGCGGCGGTGAGGACCTCAACGGCGGACGACTGCCGGCTGGCGTCCGCCGCGTCGAAGGGGCCAGCCCAGCGCAACCCGAACTGATCGGCCGCGTTCCTGGCGCTGTCCCATACAGAATCGGCGTTGGCCAGGATGAACGCGCGGTACGCCGGCCTGTCGCTGTGCTGGCAGAGCTCATGCAGGTAACGCACGAAGATGCCCTTGAACTGCGTCTGGTCGCCGTCGCAGCCGGAGGGCTCGCACGGCTCGGTCAAGATGCCCGCCGGGTCGGTCAGCGCGCTCAGCGCCGCGTCCGCGATGATCTCCCCCTCCCGCAGGTAGGCCCGGTCACCGGTGATCTGGAAGAGGGCGGCCAGCCCGCCGAGGATCACGCCCTGGTTGTAGGTCCAGGTGGTGCCGCCGTTGTTCGCGCACGCGGCGGTGAGCCCGTCATTGACCAGGCCGCCCTGGCCGATCAGGCCGCTCGCGGACAGCCACTCCCACGCCCGCAGCGCCCAGGCCCGGTAATCCTGATCACCAGGCGTCCGCTGATGCAGCCGCGCCGCCAGGGTGAGGAACAGCTCATTGGTGATCGCGTTCTTGTACTGCCGATCCTGGTTCCACCACAGCCCGCCGCCGCACGTGCCGTCCCAGCCGTCCTGGTTGTGCGCGAAGATCGTCCGCGCCGCGCCGAGGTACCGGCTCTCGCCGGTCAGGTCGTAGGCGGCAACCCAGGCCAGCGCCCACCACCCGTTGTCGTCGAAGTACCCGTTGATGAAGCTGGCGTGCTCGAGCTGCGCCGCCGCGAACGTGGTCTCGATGATCTCCATGTGGGACAGGTCCCCCGTGTGCCGCATGTACCTGATCACGGCCGTGAGCGCGTTGGCGGCGTTCCACCAGCCAGTGGTCTCCCACCGGCCGGCCGGCCGCACGTACCACCGCTGCAGCGCGCGGATCCCCGCCGCCGCCCGGGCACGGTAGTCAGGCTGCGCCATGAGCTTCTCCTTCGGGGCTGTCAGCGCACACTAGCCACAAGCGCGCCGATTACGCAGTTCGGGACCTTTGGCGGTGGTGCCGGGGCAGTCGGCGCGGCGGGATGGATCCCGGGGGAGAGGAGGCGAGATGACCACGTATGACGTGCTGAACGAGGCGACCATCGCGGCGACGCCGGCCGAGATAACCGACGCCCTCACGGCGGAAGCGGCCGGCCGCAGCCAGTGGTGGCGGCCCCTGCTGGTGCTGCGCCAGCGGGGGGACGAGCCGCTGACCGAGATCGGGGCGGTGGTGGACATTACCGTCAGCGGCGAAGGCCAGCGGTGGGGCAGCGTGCGTTTTTCCGCGCGGGTGACGGCGTCCGATCCGGGCCGGCGGCTGGTCCTGACGTATTTCGCCGGCGACTTCCGCGGTCGCGAGGAATGGCTGCTGGACCCGGTCGATGCCGGGCACACGCGGATCGCGACGCGCTGGATGACCGACCCGCAGGGCGCGCTGCGGCTCCTGGCCAGGTTCGTGGACGTGCCCGGCACCTACTCCAAGGTCATGCGGGAGGGGTTCCGCGCGATCGAGGGCTACGCCGCGCAGCGAAGGACCAGACCCCGGGCACCCGGCTGACTCCATCCCGCCCGCCGCTTCGCCTGGCCAGGGCCGCGGCCATGAGGGCGGCGGCCAGCGCCGGCACGACGCCGCAGACGGCCATGCCGGCCCGGGGACCGAACTGGCTGGTGAGCGCGCCGACGATCGGTGCGCCGATGGGCGTGCCGCCGATGAAGACCAGCATGTACAGCCCCATCACGCGGCCGCGCAGCTCGGGATCGACGGCGAGCTGGACGGACGCGTTCGCCATGGCCTGGAACGCGAGGTTCACGAAGCCCATGGTGGCCAGCAAGGGGAGGAAGACCGCCAGGTCCGGCGCGAGTGCAGCGGCCGCCTGCGAGAGCCCGAACACGGCCGCCGAGGCGGCGATGACGCGAGGCCTCGGCTGGGCGCCGGCCGCGGCGCGCAGCGCGCCGGCCGCCGACCCGATCGCGAGCACGATGTTGAACAGGCCGTACGTGCTGGCGTCGCCGTGGAACGCCGTCTTGGCCATCGCGGTCAGCACGATCGGGAAGTTGAGGCCGAACGTCCCCAGCATCCCCACGAGGAAGATCGTCCACGCGACGTCCGGGCGCCGGCGCACGTACCGGGCGGCCGTCCGCAGCGCCCCGGGCTCCCGGGAGGCGGCCGGAGCGGGCGCGAGGTCGGACGGCCGCAGCCGCAGCAGGCCGATCGTCGGGCCGAGGTAGCAGGCGGCGTTCACCGCGAACACCCACCCCGTGCCCGCGGTCACGATGAGCAGGCTCGCGACGGCCGGGCCGATCAGCCGGGTCGCCTGGAACACCGCGGCGTTGAGCGCGATCGCGGCGCGGAGCCGGCCGGCGGACGCGACTTCGGCCACGAACGCCTGCCTGGCCGGCGCGTCGAACGCGAAGATCACCCCGCTGCCGAACGCGAACCCGTACACGTCAGCCGGGCGCGCCGCGCCGGTGATCGTGATGACGGCCAGCGCTCCGGCCGCGGCGGCGTTCAGCGTCTGCGTGGTCAGCAGGATGCGCCGCTTGGGCAGCCGGTCCGCCACCGCCCCGGTGTGCAGGCCGAGCAGCAGCATCGGCAGGAACTGCAGCGCCATCGTCACGCCCACGGCCGCGGAGCTGCGGGTCAGGCCGAATATCAGCCAGTCCTGTGCGACGCTCTGCATCCACGCGCCCGTATTGGCGAGGCTCTGGCCGCCGAGGTAGATCCGGTAGCCGCGCGAGCCGAGGGCGGCGAAGGCGCCTCCCGATTGCCGAACCGCCTCGGCGGTAGTCACGTCAGGGGCCTTCCTGGTCGCCGGTTGTCCCTAGACATCCTCGGCGGATCGCGGCTTATATGGAACCGCAATTACTCATCTAACAGTTATTGTGAAATGTTATGACCGGCTATGATCCGCAGCTCCTCGCGACCTTTCTCGCCGTCGAGCAAACCGGCAGCTTCACCCGTGCCGCCGCCCGGCTCGGGATCCAGCAACCGACTGTCAGCCAGCACATACGCCGCCTGGAACAGCAGGTTGGCCGGACGCTGGTGCTCCGGGACACGCACTCCGTATCGCTGACGGCCGACGGCGAGGCGATGACCGGGTTCGCGCGCAACATCCTCGCCGCCTGCGACCAGGCGGCGGCCTACTTCAGCGGATCCCGGCCGCGCGGGCGGCTGCGTATCGGCATCGCGGACGACCTGGCCCTCACCCGGCTGCCCCAGATCCTGCGCGACTTCCGCCGGGACAATCCGCTCGTCGACTTCGACCTCACGGTGGATCAGAGCGGCCTGCTGCACCAGCGGCTCGAGAGCTACAAGCTCGACGTGTTCATCGGCAAGCGCCCCAGCGGCGAGCAGCGCGGCCAGCTCGTCAAGCGGGAACGCCTCGTGTGGGTCGGCACGCCGTCGACGAGGCTCGACCTGACCAGGCCCCTGCCGCTGGTCGTCTACCCGGCGCCGAGCATCTCGCGCACCGAGATACGCCGGGCCCTGAGCCGTGCCCGGCTGCCGTTCCGCAGCGCGTGCGTCTGCCGCGGCGTCAACGGCCTCATCGCGGCGGTCGCCGCCGGCATCGGCATCTCGGCGCTGGCCGCCAGCCTGGTGCCGGCCCAGCTCACCGCCCTCGGGCCCGGATACCGGCTGCCCGAGCTCGGCACGATCGACCTGGTCTTGCTGACCAACCCGCGAACCGACCAGCGCCCGGCGGTGCGGGCGCTGATCTCGACCGTGCTCGCCAGCGGGTCGCGGTCGCTGACCGCCTACCGCGACGAGACCATAAGCCAGACGGAGTCCAGTTTCCTGACTGTCCAGCGCAGGCGTTAACCAGCCGTCACTCTGAATAGAGGTCATCTCGGCGAATCTTTATCTGGACATTGTCCAGGTTCTGTCTTACGCTCGCAGGCGTGAGTGAGGCTAACGGAGGGCTGAAGAGGTCCTTGCTGGCCCAGGGCAGGTCGCGCGACACGAGGCAGGCCATCATCAAGGCGGCCCTGGAGTTGTGGAGCGAACGAGGCTACGACACCGGGATCGATGACACCACCGCCGAGGAGATAGCCGCCCGGGCGGGGGTCGCGAAGGCCACGTTCTACCTGCATTTCGCGCGCAAGGACGATATCCTGCTCGAGACCGGCTGGCTCACCGCCAAGGTGTTCTACGAGGACGCGCTCAAGGCGTTGCTCGAGGGCGGCCCGGCGGAACAGGTCATCGACGCCATCACGGTCAAGCTGACCCGCCGCGTCGAGAGAGTCCCGCGGCTCGCGCTGCAGCGGATGCTGCGGGCCCAGGGCGCGGCCGGGCCCAGGACGGTCGACGACCCGGATCGCTTCGGCTTCCGGCGGGCCTTCGCCGTCATCCTGCTGCACGCGCAGCAGGGCGGCGACCTGCCGCGGACGGTGAGCCCGGACAGCCTTGGCAGGATGTTCGAGGCCCAGCTGATGGCCGTGATCCGCGACTGGGCCTTGGAAGAGGACGACACCGAACTGCTGGCCACGCTGCGCGAGCGCTTCGCCATCCTGCTGGCCGGCGCCCGGAACCTGCCGGAGGACGCTTCCTGGCCCGGCGGCCGCGCTCGCCGCGCCAGGGGCGGTCCGCGCCCGGCCAGAACGCCCGCCCACCCAACGACGCCGTGAGGGAGCGATCTCATGTCCCGTGCCGCTTCGCCGATTTACCAGCTCGGGGCGGGCAGCCGGCCCGCCCGCCGGCC
>Ga0318516_10000393_pt1 | contig 13233 bp, 11 predicted proteins | sample GRESIP176b2f20_FD_202501 | JGI IMG/M metagenome (GOLD analysis project Ga0318516, IMG submission 202501) | Tropical soil microbial communities from Luquillo Experimental Forest, Puerto Rico - GRE.SIPMG.176b2f20 | ecosystem: Environmental > Terrestrial > Soil > Tropical forest > Bulk soil... | reverse complement strand
ATAGTCGACCAGGGCAGCCAGCCGCGCGGCCGACTCTGCGGCCGGCTCCGGGGTCACGCCGGCCCACGGAGCGAGTTCATCGCAGCACAGCCGAAGGCCGATGACCTTGTCGCGGCCGAGCGCCCCGTCATTAAGGGCGCTGCGCACCGAGGCCAGCACACGTTCGGTCAGCAGCAGCCGGTCCTGGCCGTAGCGGTCACCGCGCTGGTTGGTCAGGCCGGAATGGAACTGGCGCAGCAGCGAGTACTGGCCGGCGTTGATCTCCACGCCGTCCACGCCCGACCGGCCCGCCAGCGCCGCGGCGGCCGCGAACCCGTCGACCAGCGCGTTGATTTCTGGCTTCGCCATCTCCATGGGCAGCTCACGAGATCCGGCATCCGGAACCCGCGATGGTGCCCACAGCGGCCCTTGAGAGTACGCCGAGGAGCCCTGCAGGCCGGCGTGACCCAGCCCGGCCACCACCAGCGCCCCGTGCGGCGCGCAGGCCGCGACGGTCTGCGACCAGCCGGGCCCGCAGTCGGCGGCCAGCGGCGCGCGCTCATAGGGCCAGTCAGACGGATGCACGCTGGCGATCTCGGTCACGATGACGCCGCAGCCGCCCGCCGCCCGCCGTTCGTAGTAGGCGGCGTGCCGGGCCGAGATCGCGCGGCGCCGGCCCAGGTTGGTCTCGTGCGGACCGAAGATCACCCGGCTCGGCGCGCGGGCCCCGGCCCCCAGCGTGACAGGCTCGATCAGGTTCACGTGACGGCCCTCACGGGGAGCCGGCCGAGCGGCACGAACACCGCGGCGGCACGCCTGGTGTGACCGGGACCTGGCGACGGACGGTCCGGCAGGCACACCTTCGCCAGCTCGCGCTCGCCGTGCCCCAGCACGCACTCCGGATCCGGGCCGTCTAGCGGCAGCCCGGTGAAGAACTTCGCCGCCATGCACCCGCCCTGGCAGGCGTCGTACAGGCCGCAGGACGCGCAGGCGCCGGCGGCGGCCGGCTCACGCAGCCGCAGCAGCAACTCCGATTCACGCCACACCCGGGCGAAGCCGCCCGGGTCGCGGACGTTGCCCGCCCGGAACTCGGAGTGCAGCACGAACGGGCAGGCGTAGACATCGCCGACCGGATCGATCAGGCAGACCACCCGTCCGGCGCCGCACAAGTTGAGTCCGGGCAGCGGGGCGCCGAGCGCGGACAGGTGGAAGAACGAGTCGCCGGTGAGCACGTCCGGCCGTGCGGAGAGCCAGTCGTACAGCTGGCGCTGCTGGGCCGCGCTCGGATGCAGCTCGTTCCAGCTGTCGGCGGCCCGGCCGGACGGCCTGAGCCTGGTGACCCTCAGCCGCGCGCCGTACGCGTCAGCCAGCTGCTTGAACGCGTCCAGCTGCGCCACGTTGTGCCTGGTCACCACCAGGGAGATCTTGAACTCGCCGAAACCGGCCTCGGCCAGGTTGTCCATCGCCCGCCGCGCCGTGGCGAAGCTCCCGGCGCCCCGCACCGCGTCGTTGACCTCCGCGGTGGCGCCGTCGATGGAGATCTGCACGTCCACGTAGTCCGTACCGGCCAGCCGCCGCGCCGCGCGCTTGTCCAGCCGGACGCCGTTGGTGGAGAACTTGATGCCGACATGATGCGCCACGCTGTAATCCAGCAGGTCCCAGAAGTCCGGGCGGAGCGTCGGCTCGCCCCCGCCGATGTTCGCGTAGAACACCTGCATCCGCTCCAGTTCGTCCACCACCCGCATGCACTCCTGCGTGCTGAGCTCGCGTGGATCGCGCCGCCCGGACGCGCTCAGGCAATGGACGCACTGCAGATTGCAGGCGTAGGTAAGTTCCCAGGTGAGGCAGATCGGGGCGGCTAGCCCGCCCTTGAACTGCTCAGTCAGGCTGGTGATCTCAGCGCTCATGGATGACCTCCGACTCGGCCAGCGCCGCCAGCGCCGCGGCGTAGCGGCCCCACTGCTGGACGGGCACGTCCGCCGCTTCCAGGGCGCTGGCCGCGCTCTCGTGGCTGGACAGGAGCCGGACCACGCTCACCAGCTGCCGGCTCTTCAGGAAGCTCAGCCGCCGGTTGCCGAAGTGATACGCCAGGGCGCCGAACGGCTCCGGGCGCAAGGTAGCCGCCGGGTTCAGCCGGTAGGCGCGGCGCAGGTCGAAGGCCACTCCGCGCACCGTCAGTAGACGCCGCACAGGCCGTCGATGGATACCTCTTCGACCATCAGCTCATCGGTGACAGCGACGTTTTCCTCTTCCCGGTCCGAGTTATCACCATTCACTTCATCAAGACCTTTCTACCGAACGGACATCGGTACTTGCCCTGTTAAAATAAGTGCCTGCCCGCGCGGCCGGTAACTCCCTGACCGGGCAGTAACCCTAGCCGATCGGGCAGGTGCTTAAGTCATCAACGCCCGTGATCCTGGCAGCATGCTTTCAATCGAAACGCCGCATTTCCTCATTCAGGATGGGCACGTCCGGCTGCGGTTTCCAAGTGGTATCGGCAACGAACTCGCCGACTATATCGCCGCCGAACTCGCGCCGCTCGGGCTGGTGCCCGACGGTTCTGCGTTCGAGCAGATCTTCGTCGCTGCGGTCCTGGCCACCCATCCCGACCCGATGCAGGCCTGGACGGCCTTTTACGGCAATACCATCCGCCGCCTGCGATGCCCTGATCCCGGCGGAACGGGCGGCCTCGCCGCCTTCGCCCGGATCTACGCTCACGTCCAGTCGCTCATCCGGGGAACGACGGTCCTGGACGTCGGGTGCTGCTTTGGCTTCCTGCCGCTGCTGACCGCCGAGCGAAACCCGGACCTGAGGGTGCTCGGCGCCGACCTGCTCCCGGGTACGGCCGCGCTGGCCAGCCGCATCTCCCGGGCGCGGGGCGGCCGCATCGGTTTCATGGCGGCGGATCTGCTGGCCCTGCCGGTCGCCGACCAGGCGGTGGACACGGTACTGGCCATCCACGTCCTTGAGCATCTCCCCGCCGAGGCATGCCGCCGGGCGCTGGCGCAGTTGCGCCGCGCCGCCCGCCGCCGGGTGGTGATCGCCGTCCCGCTCGAAGAGACACCTGACCCTACCTTCGGACACCTGCAGGCCTTCGACCTGCCCAGGCTGGTCGGCCTCGGGGACGTCCCGGGCTGGTCCCAGGCCGTGCACGCCGCCGACGGAGGATGGCTCGTGCTGGACCGCGACCTGCCCGATCGGCTAGGCAGCCGCTGCCCGAATTGACGGTTCGAGCCTGCCAGCTTTCCGGTTCATCCGCCGGCGTATTTACCGGCGGGCCGCCGCGCTTTAGTGTGCAAGCTGTCGTCCCGGCAGAGAGGCAAGAAATGAAGGTCGAAGAACTTCTCAAGCCATTCCCGATCAAGGAGTTCCATCCATTCCCGCGTGCCATGCTGGGTCCCGGTGCATGGGAACTCCTCGGCCCAGAGGCGAAGAAACTCGGATTCAGCCGGGTACTCGTCATGACGTCGGGTCTGCGCGGTAGCGACACGGTTCCGAAAATCGTCGGATCGCTTCGCTACCACGGACTCGAAGTGGTGGTATACGACAAGGTCGAGTCCAATCCAAAGGATTACAACGTGATGGACGCGGTCGCGCTGTACCAGGAGAACCAGTGCGACAGCTTCATCTCGATCGGCGGCGGATCCAGCCACGACGCCTGCAAGGGCGCCCGGATCTCGGTCGCCCACGACGGCCGCAGCGTGAACGAGTTCGAGGGGTTCAACAAGAGCGAGAACCCCAAGAACCCGCCGCACATCGCGGTCTCGACGACGGCAGGCACCGGGTCGGAAACCTCCTGGGCCTACGTCATTACCGACACGACGACCGATCCGGACCAGCCGCACAAGTACGTCGCCTTCGACGACGCCGCCGTGGCCACGCTCGCGGTCGACGACCCGACCCTCTACTATGACTGCCCGGTCGACTACACCGCGCAGTGCGGCTTCGACGTGCTCGCGCACGCCAGCGAGCCGTACGTCTCCCGGCTGAACTTCCCGCCGTCACTGGGCAACGCGCTGTACGCGATCCGGCTCACCGCCGAGAACCTGCGCCAGGCGACGTGGAACCCGCAGGACCTGCCAGGCCGCGAGGGCATGATGTACGCGCAGTACATCGCGGCTCAGGCGTTCAACTCCGGCGGCCTAGGCATCATCCACTCGATCTCCCACGCGGTGAGCGCCTTCTACGACACCCACCACGGCCTGAACAACGCGATCGCGCTGCCCCGGGTGTGGGCCTTCAACATGCCGGTCGCCTACCAGCGTTTCGCCGAGATCGCCCAGGTGATGGGCGTGGACACGCACGGCATGACCGACGTCCAGGCCGCCGAGGCCGCCCTCGGCGCGGCCATTCGGCTGCTGCGTGACGTGGGTATTCCCGAGAAGTTCACCGACGTGAACCAGGACAGCTACTCCAAGAACCGGCTCGGCCAGGGACCGACTAAGTTCTACGAGAACTCGCCGGTGATCCGGGGCGACGCCGAGGACATCGACCGGATCACCAACCATGTCCTGGGTGACGCCTGCACTCCGGGCAACGCCAAGGAGTGCACGTTCCAGACCGTCCGACCGGTCGTCGAACACTGCCTGAACGGCGACCTGGATGATCTCCTCAGCTGAGAGCCCAAACCTGCCGCTCGGCCCGGTGCGCCAGCACCGGGCCGAGCGGTGGTCAGCACCCGGAGGACGAATGCCGTACTTCGACACTGTCGACGACGTCATCAGCGCGCTGGCCGATTACGGGTACATCGCTGACCGGCCGCTGGCCACGGCGGTGTTCGTCCAGACCCGCCTGGACAAGCCCCTGCTGGTCGAGGGACCGGCGGGTGTTGGCAAGACCGAGCTGGCCAAGGCGGTGTCCGCGGCGACCGGGCGGCGGCTGCTGCGGCTGCAGTGCTACGAGGGGCAGGACGACACCAAGGCGCTGTACGAGTGGGACTACGGCAAGCAGCTCCTGTACACCCAGATCCTACGGGAGAAGATCGGGCAGCTCCTAGAGGACGTTCCGGACCTGCATACCGCGATCGAACGGATCGCGCAGCAGGAGAGCGCCTTCTTCTCTGAGCGCTTTCTGGCCGCGCGCCCGTTGCTGGAAGCCGTGCATTCGCCCGACCCCGTGGTGCTGCTGATCGACGAGGTCGACCGCGCGGACGAGGCCCTGGAGGCGGTACTGCTCGAGATGCTCGCCGAGTACCAGGTGTCGGTGCCGGAGATAGGGACGTTCGTCGCCCGCCACCCGCCCTGCGTCATCCTCACCTCCAATAACACCCGCGACCTGTCGGCCGCGCTCAAGCGGCGCTGCCTGCACCTGTTCCTGGACTACCCGAGCGCCGAACGCGAGCTGGAGATCCTGCGAAGCAAGAAGACAGGCCTGCCCGAGGCCGCTGCGGAGCGCCTCGTCCAGGTCGTTCGGGGGCTGCGGGCACTGGACCTGCGCAAGGCGCCGAGCATCTCCGAGACCGTGGACTGGGCTCGGACGCTGGCCGTGCTGGGCGTGGAGGAAATCGCCCCGGCGGTCCTGGCCGACACGGTCTCCGTGGTGGTCAAGTACTCGCGTGACGTCCAGCGGGCACTGGACGCGCTGCCGTCCCTGACCGACCCGAACGCCGCCCTGGCCGACGACCACAGCCACGGTCACTCGCACGATCACGATCACGAGCACGGTTACGAGCACAATCACGAGCACGGTTACGACGCCGAAGCCCGGGCCGAGCGTGCCGCCAAGGACCGGCCGGGACGGCATGACGACAACTACTACGGAGCGCCGACCGCGTCGGTGGGATCCGGAGGCCGCGCCGTCCCGGCAGGCCAGGGCAGCCGCTCGTTCGCCCGCGGCCTGGCGCGGCGACGGGTCCTGTAGGGGCGACATGGAGCGCAGTGTGCACCGGTTCGTGCGGCTGCTGCGCCTGCGCGGGGTCCGCGTGTCGGTGACCGAGGCACTCGATGCCATGCGCGCCGCGGCCGGTCCCGGTGCCCTGGCCGACCGGGAGACGCTGCGCTGCGTGCTGCGGGTCGCGCTGGTCAAGGACCGGCGCGACCAGGAACTGTTCGACGAGCTGTTCGACCGTTATTTCCGGCTCGAACCCGTCTCGCCACCTGCCGGGCACCTGCACAGTCACGGGCACGAGGACCTGGCCGACCAGGGGACCGCGGAGTCGTTCACGATCTCGCCGGAGTTGTCGCAGACTCCGCAGCAGGGCCATTCGCACGGCAAGCCGGCCGACATCCGCGACTACTTCCGGCCCGAGGATCTCGCGGCCTCCTACAACCTGCACCAGGAGGCCAACAAGATCGACCTGGCCTCGATGACCGACGAGCTCGTGCTGGCCAAGGAGCGCGGCCGTGCGGCCCTGTCCGGCCCGCGTGTCCAGCTCGACACCTCCCGGCTGCACGGAGCGGGCCCGCCGGGCCAGCTCATCAACCGCCCGGGCACCCAGCTGGACGCCGCGCTGACCGTGGCCGAGGAACAGGCCCTGCTCGACTGGCTCGACGATCCGGACGCCGACGCGCCCGCCGACGAGCTTACGGCGCTGGCCCGCGGGCCGGGCGGCGAGATCGTCAACCTCGCCGAACTGCTCAAGCGCCACCTGGCGACGCTGGCGGCCATGGACCGCCAGGCCATCGAGTCGCCGGAGCGGCAAGGCGTCCATACCGTCGCGGTCGGCGAGGCCGAGCGCAACCGGCTGGAGGAGACGCTGCGCCGCCTGGCCCGGACCATGCCCGGCGCCCTGACCCACCGGCGTACCGTAGCCGGCCGCGGCCGCGTGGACCCGGGCCGTACCATGCGCGCGAACATCCGTTTCGACGGGATCCCGTTCCGGCCGGTCACGGTGGCCCGCAAGGAAGACAAGCCCCGCCTGGTCGTGCTGGCCGACGTAAGCCTGTCGGTCCGCCACACGGCACGTTTCACGTTGTACTTCGTGCACGGCCTGCAGCGGCTGTTCGGGCAGGTGCGCGCGTTCGCGTTCGTCGCCGATACGGTCGAGGTCACGGACTTGTTCGCCGAGCACCCGGCTGAGCGCGCGCTGGACCTCATCTTCGGCGGGGACGTGCTGGACACCGCGGCCGACTCCGACTACGGCGCCGCCTTCGCGCAGTTCCGGGAGGAGTTCGGAAACACCGTTACCCGGCGGACCACGGTCGTGATTCTCGGCGACGGCCGCGGCAACGGCCACGACCCCAACCTGGAAGCCTTCGAGGAGGTCGCCAGGCGCGGCAAGCAGGTCATCTGGCTGACGCCCGAGAGGCGGAACATGTGGCGTCTGGGCCGCTGCGACCTGCCGCGCTACGCGGAGTTCTGCGACCGGGTGGACGTGGTGCGCGACCTCGATGGCCTGGACCATGCGACCGACGACATCCTGGCCGGGCTGGCCGGCCGCTGACCTGGGGCGCATGGAGAACGGCCGGCGTCGGCGTCGCCGGCCGTTCTCCTGTCCGGTCAGGTAACGACCGGACGGCCCAGTGGGAAGGGCTTCCCGCCGGTGGCGACGCTGAGCGAGCCGGCGAACACGTACACACCTACCGCGGCGAAGGCGAACACGACGATTCCGCCCGCCTTGGCCAGGCCCGACGACCCGTTGATCGTCGATACCAGGACCAGGATCAGGGCCAGGTCGATAAGCGCGAAGATCAGCGTGAAGGCCGATGGCAGCCGCAGGCTGCCCAGCGTGAGCACCCCGACGATGATCAGCCAGCTGATCAAGAAGGCGGCCACGGTGTGGACGGTGCCGGCCTTGGTCACCCCCCACCAGCCATGAGCCAACCCGAGCAGTAGGGCCGCGTAGCTGAGCCAGAAACCGCTGAAGATGCCGAAGATGGCCGCCACGGCCGACTGGCCGAGGGCGGCGGCCCATAGCGTGGCCACCAGCTGGCCGATACCCGTGGCCAAGATGATGATGGGGAGCGACCCGCCGGCGGCGGGAGCATAGTTGATCAGCGCCAGACCGAGCATCACCGACCCGACGACGAAGGTTGGTACGCCGACGATGGCGGGGTCACCCGTCAGCGGCCCGACCGTCGCCTGCTCGGCGACTGGAGCCTCGACGTCCTGGGCGACCCCCTCGGGTATCCGGTCAGGGTGTGTGGCAGTCATATGCCCTCCAAGGGTCGACGACTCGAACTTGTGGCGGCGGGGCGGGAGGACTCAGCTGGCACCGCCGGCCGCGGCGCTGTGCTGCAGCTGGGTGACGACCGACGCGTCGCGCAGGGTGGTGACGTCACCGAGCTCACGGCCGTCCGCGATGTCGCGCAGCAGCCTGCGCATGATCTTCCCGGACCTGGTCTTGGGCAGGTCCTCAACCCAGATGATCCGGCCCGGCCGGGCCAGCTTGCCAATCTGACGGCCGACGTGCTCGCGAAGTGCCGCCTCCAGGTCTGGCTCGGGCGTCACGCCCGAGCCGAGGATGACGTACGCGACGATGGCCTGGCCGGTCAGGTCGTGATCCACCGCGATGACCGCGGCCTCGGCGACCACCGGGTGCGAGACCAGCGCCGATTCGATCTCGGCCGTGGACAGCCGGTGGCCGGAGACGTTGATGACGTCGTCGACCCGTCCGGTGATCCAGAAATAGCCGTCTTGGTCCCGCCGCGCGCCGTCACCGGCGAAATAGGTGCGGGGGCCGAACCGGCCGAAATACGTCTGCACGTACCGGTCCGGATCCTGGTACAGGGTCCGGAGCATGCTCGGCCACGGCCGGGTCAGCGCGAGCAGGCCGCTGCCCTGGGCGATCTCGTCTCCCGACTCGTCGATCAGCGCCGCCGAAATGCCGGGTAGCGGGAGACCGGCCGATCCGGGCTTGGCCGGGAGCAGGCCGGGCAGGGTCGTGATCATGATGGCCCCGGTCTCGGTCTGCCACCAGGTGTCCACGACGGGGCATCGTTCGGCGCCGACAACGACGTGATACCACAGCCACGCCTTGGGGTTGATCGGCTCGCCCACGGTGCCGAGCAGCCGCAGGGACGACAGGTCGTGCTTGGCCGGGTATTCCTCGCCCCACTTCATGCAGGCCCGGATGGCGGTCGGCGCGGTATAGAAGATCGTGACCCGGTACCGCTCTACGATCTCCCACCAGATGTCCTTGTCCGGGTAGTCCGGGGCGCCCTCGAACATCACTGACGTGCACCCGTTGGCCAGCGGACCGTAGACGATGTAGGAGTGACCGGTGATCCAGCCCACGTCGGCGGTGCACCAGAAGACGTCCCAGTCTGCGTCCAGGTCGAAGACCATCGCCATGGTGGTGGTGACCCCGGTGAGGTACCCGCCCGTGGTGTGCAGGATCCCCTTGGGCTTAGCGGTGGAGCCAGAGGAGTAGAGCAGGAACAGCGGGTGCTCGGCCTCCATCGGCTCGGCCGGGCAGACCGGGTCAGCGCTGGCGATCAGGTCGTCGAACCACATGTCCCGTCCGGGCTGCATCACGCACTCGGTGCCGGTGGACCTGACCACCACGACCGTATCCAGGTCAGGCAGATCCGAGATCACCTCGTCCACCTGCTGCTTGACCGGGATGAACTTGCCCTTTCGGCGGGCCCCGTCCGCTACGATCAGCGCCTTGGCCTGGGAGACCTCGAGCCGTTCGCGCACCGCAGTGGGGGCGAAGCCGCCGAACACGACGGTGTGCGGGGCGCCGATGCGAGCGCAGGCCAACATGGCCACGACCACCTCAGGGATCATCGGCAGGTAGATGCCGACCACGTCTCCCTTCTGCACCCCCTGCGCCTTGAGCGCGTTCGCCAGCCGCTGCACATGATCGAGAAGCTGCGCATAGGTCAGTTCGCGTTCCTCGCCCTCTTCGCCTCGCCAGTAGAACGCGACCCGGTCGCCGCGGCCGGCCAGCACGTGGCGGTCGAGGCAGTTGTAGGACACGTTGAGGGTCCCATCGGCAAACCAGGTGTAGAACGGCGGGTTACTGTCGTCGAGCACCGAGGAGAACGGGGTGTCCCAGTGCAGCCGCTCGCGGGCCTGCGTCGCCCACCAGGCCACCGGGTCGGCGGCAGCCTGCTCGTACACAGCCGGATCACTGACCTGCGCCGCGGCGACGAAACCAGCCGACGGCGGGAACTTCTCTACCTGCAATAGCTGCTCGAGGTGGTCACCGAGCGAGGCATCGGACTCTGGCATGTGGCTCCTCCTGGGATCTCCCGTCCAGCCTCGGGCAGGAAAGCCGCGTACGGCACTCCCCTCAGGGCGCGAGTACCTGCGACATCTGGCCAGTACCGGACCTAGCCAATCGGCTGGTCCGGCGGTGCCATCCAGGCGGTTTGCGCTCGCGGGCATTCCCCGTCGCGGGTGGCTCACCTAGGTTCGGGACCACCAACCCGATCAGTGAAGGGGTGTCCAGTAATGGCACTTTATGCAGCACCCGGCCGGCCCGACAGCCTGGTTTCGGTGCAGGAGCGGTACGGCAACTTCATCGGCGGGGAGTTCGTGCCGCCCGCCAAGGGGACGTACTTCGAGAACATCTCGCCGGTGACCGGCCGGTCGTTCACCGAAATCGCCCGGTCCACCGCTGAGGACGTCGAGCTCGCGCTCGACGCCGCGCACGGCGCCAAGCGGGCCTGGGGCCGGACCTCCGCCACCGAGCGCGCCAACATCCTGAACAAGATCGCCGACCGGATCGAGGCCAACCTCGAGTCGCTGGCGGTCGCCGAGACCTGGGACAACGGCAAGCCGGTCCGGGAGACCCTGGCCGCCGACCTGCCGCTGGCCGTCGACCACTTCCGTTACTTCGCCGGCGCGATCCGGGCCCAGGAAGGCAGCATCTCCGAGATCGACTCCGACACCATCGCCTACCACTTCCACGAGCCGCTCGGCGTGGTCGGGCAGATCATCCCGTGGAACTTCCCCATCCTGATGGCCACCTGGAAGCTGGCGCCCGCGCTGGCCGCGGGCAACTGCGTAGTCATCAAGCCGGCCGAGCAGACCCCCTGGTCGATCCTCAAGCTCCTTGAGCTGATCGGCGACCTATTGCCGCCCGGCGTGCTCAACGTGGTCAACGGCTTCGGTGTCGAGGCGGGCAAGCCGCTCGCGTCGAGTTCTAGGATCGCCAAGGTCGCCTTCACCGGCGAGACCACGACCGGCCGGCTGATCATGCAGTACGCCAGCCAGAACCTGATCCCGGTCACCCTGGAACTGGGGGGCAAGAGCCCGAACATCTTCTTCTCTAGCGTCGCCGCCGCGCGTGACGACTTCTACGACAAGGCGCTCGAGGGCTTCACCATGTTCGCGCTCAACCAGGGCGAGGTCTGCACCTGCCCATCTCGTGCCCTCGTCCAGCAGGACATCTACGACCAGTTCCTCGGCGACGCGGTCGCCCGGACGCGGGAAGTCAAGCAAGGCAACCCGCTGGACACTGCCACCATGATCGGCGCGCAGGCCTCCAACGACCAGCTGGAGAAGATCCTGTCCTACATCGACGTCGGCACCAAGGAAGGCGCCAAGGTCCTCACCGGCGGGGACCGCAATTACCTGGGCGGCGACCTGGCCGACGGCTACTACGTAACTCCGACCGTGTTCGAGGGTAATAACTCCATGCGCATCTTCCAGGAGGAGATCTTCGGGCCGGTGGTGTCGGTGACCAGCTTCGCCGATGAGGACGACGCGCTGAAGATCGCCAACGACACCCTCTACGGTCTGGGCTCCGGCGTGTGGACCAGGGACGGCGCGCAGGCTTACCGGGCCGGGCGGGAGATCCAGGCGGGCCGGGTGTGGACGAACTGCTACCACGCCTACCCGGCGCACGCGGCCTTCGGCGGCTACAAGCAGTCCGGGGTCGGCCGCGAGACCCACCTGATGATGCTCGAGCACTACCAGCAGACCAAGAACCTGCTGGTCAGCTACTCCCCGAAGGCCCTCGGCTTCTTCTAGGCCATGACCACCGACGAACCACGCCGGGTCGACCTCACCGCCGCCGCAGCGGACCTGCTGCGGCGGCTGGCCGGCCAGCACGGGCCGCTTATGTTCCACCAGTCGGGCGGCTGCTGCGACGGATCGTCGCCGATGTGTTACCCGGACGGCGAGTTCCAGACCGGCCAGGCCGACATCCTGCTCGGCGAGCTGCCGGTGCCCGGGCTGGACCGGCCGGTCCCGTTCTGGATGTCGACCTCGCAGTACAAGTACTGGAAGCACACCCACCTGACGGTCGACGTGGTACCCGGCCGGGGCAGCGGGTTCTCCGTCGAGGCGCCGGAGGGCGTCCGGTTCCTGATCAGGTCACGGCTGCTCACCGAGGCCGAGATGACCCACTTCGGGCTGATCTGACCGGCCCCATGCCGGTTCCGGTCAGATCAGCCCGAGCTTGCTCGCCGCGTACACCGCCTCGGCGCGGCGGCGGGCGCCCAGCTTCTGCATGATGTTGCCGACGTGAAACTTCACCGTGGCGGCGGAGATATACAGGCGCTGCCCGATCGCGACATTGCTCAGCCCGCGGGCGAGCAGGGCCAGGATCTCCCGCTCCCGCGGGGTGATGTCGCTGGCGGTCCCGCCCGGGCGCTGGCTCCCGTGCATCCAGTGGACGACGACGCCGGCGCTGCGGGAGTCGAAGGCGCTCTGCCCCCGGTGGACGGCCCTGATCGCGCGGATGAGCTCGGTCAGGTCCACGTCTTTCAGCACGAAGCCCTTAGCACCCTGTTTGATGGACTCCAGGATCAGCCACTCGTCGACGGAACTGGTTAGCACCAGCACCCTGCTGTCCGGATAGCGCTGGGTAATGGTCTTGCACAAGGACAGGCCGTCGCACTCGCTGCCCGCGGTCAGCTTGAGATCCAGGAGGACAACCCCGGGACGGGCCCGGTCGAGCATCGCCATGGCCGTCGTGGCCGATGGCGCCTCGCCGACCACGCGCAGATCCGGCTCCCTGTCGATCATGGCCCGCAGCCCCTGACGGACGATCGCGTGATCGTCGATGATGGCTACCCTGATCTCATCCATCGCGCTCTCCCAGTCCGTCACCGGAAGCCGGTACCGGCGCCACGACCTGGACCGCGATCCCGCCCAGGTCGGACCGGTCGGCCCGCAGAGTCCAGCCCATCTCCTCGGCGCTCGCCGCGATGTTGGATAGGCCCAGGTGATAGCCGCCACCGGTCCCGGGTACGTCGCCTCGGATGACCTTCCTGAGCGTCTGAGGCTTGCCGCGTCCGTCGTCCGCGACGCAGAGCGAGACGAACCTGAGGCCATAGGTCAGCCGGATGATCGCGCGGCGTGCCCCTCCGTGCAGGGCGGCGTTGAACACGCACTCCCTGGCCACCTGGAACAGCGCCT
>Ga0318516_10000391_pt1 | contig 13296 bp, 10 predicted proteins | sample GRESIP176b2f20_FD_202501 | JGI IMG/M metagenome (GOLD analysis project Ga0318516, IMG submission 202501) | Tropical soil microbial communities from Luquillo Experimental Forest, Puerto Rico - GRE.SIPMG.176b2f20 | ecosystem: Environmental > Terrestrial > Soil > Tropical forest > Bulk soil... | reverse complement strand
GTCGCGCTGATCCCCTACCGTGCGCTGCAGTCAATGCCGGACGCGGGATATCCGCCGGGCCGGCTCCATTACTGGAAGGCGAGCTTCCTGGCCGACCTGCCCAGCGAGGCGATCGACGCCATGCTCCGCTTCTCCGCGACCGCGCCCTCACCGCATACCGGGATCGGCCTGCAACAGATCACGGGCGCCGCCAGCCGCGTCGCCCCGACTGCGACCGCCTTCGCGCATCGCGGCCGCCAGTACGACTTCCTGATCCTGTCCCAATGGGAGGACCCCTCCGACTCGCCAGCCAATATGAGGTGGACCCGCGAACTCTTCGACGCCATGAGCCCTCATTTCCACGGCGTGTACGTCAACAACCTCGGTGAGGAGGGCAGCGACCGGGTTCGGGACGCCTACGGCATCAATTACGACCGCCTGGCCAGTATCAAAGCGGCCTACGACCCGGACAACCTCTTCCGGCTCAACCAGAACATCCAGCCCGCGGGCGCGCGCCTCAGCTAGCGCGAGGCTGTGACGGACCGCTGAGCCCCCTTTGGCTCCGTAACTGGGGGATGCCGAGCACAGCTGAGTGCTCATGCGCCAGTGCGAGGCGACTGTGACTTGGCTGGTGCCGACCGCCGAAGTTCGGCTGGACCGGGGGCGCTGGTTGTTAGCTGGGATGACAGCCTGGGCGCGGTACTTTCGCCGGTGACCGAGTGTCGGCGCGAACCTGCGACAATGTGTCACCATGCTCGACTGTGGTCATTGGTCAAGGAGGATGGCATGACGTCGGGTGAGGTCGGGGTCGGGCTGGTCGGCAGTGGGTTTATCGGTCAGGTACATGCCGAGGCGTTCTCGTTGTCGACATTGGCGTCGGTACGCGCGGTGGCGTCCCGATCGCCCGACCGTGCGGCAGAGTTCGCAGCTAGATGGGGGATTCCGGCGTGGCACACCGACTACCGGGAGCTTGTCCAGCGTCCCGATGTCGATCTGGTCAGTGTCGCGGCGCCGAACTGGCTTCATCGCGACATCGTGGTGGCAGCAGCGGAGGCAGGAAAGCATGTCGTCTGCGAGAAGCCGCTGGCACGAACGCTGCGGGAGGCCGACGAGATGATCGCGGCCTGCCGTAGGGCGGGGGTCAAGCTGATGTATGCGGAGGACATCTGCTTCGCGCCGAAGTATGTGCGGGCAAAAGAGCTTGCTGACGAAGGTGCGCTCGGCGAGGTCTACCTGATCCGGCAGTCGGAGCAGCATTACGGGCCGCACTCGGATTGGTTCTGGGATCCGGGGCTGGCTGGCGGTGGGGTGCTCATGGACATGGCCTGCCACGGCATTGAGTTCGCCCGCTGGATCTACGGTAAGCCTGCGGTGAATTCAGTGTCGGCGGAAATCGGCACCTTCGTCCACTACCAGCGCACCAGGGCCGAGGATCACGCCATCGTCACACTCCGGTTCGACGGTCGCCGGGCAGCTCTTATCGAGACAAGCTGGGCCAAGCCGGGCGGCATGGAGGATCGGGCCGAGATCCTCGGCTCCCGTGGAGTTACCTACGCCGACTTGCTCCGCGGCTCCTCACTCACCACCTTCAGCGACGTGGGTTACGGATATGCCGTGGAAAAGGCCCCTGACACCCGCGGATGGACCTTCACGATGTCCGACGAGCTGTGGAATTGCGGCTTCCCGCAGGAGATGGACCACTTCGCGCGCTGCGTTGCTGAGGACGCGGTTCCCCGTGAGACCGGCGAAGACGGCCGCGCGGTCCTTGAAATCATCTACGCCGCCTACCGTGCTGCCCGCCACGGCCGAGTAGAACTCCCGTTCCAGGTCACCGACGAGGAAGCCGGCGAGCCACCATTCGCGCAGCTGGGTCCAGGCGGAGTCGGCTAGAGACGGCGCCCCGACGCAAACAGCACGTGCCTCCCGGGACCTGCGCTGGCCGGGGGGCGCCTGGCTGATAGCGGTACCGGCATGATGCATGAGATTATCCCGGACTATGCACAAGGACCTGCGGGAATCCCCTGAGTACGCCGCGGTCGCCGGGCATCTCCGGCGGCTGCACGAGCCGGTTTTCGGCAGGCCGCACCGTGTCAGTGACCTCGTCACAACGGCCGATGGCAGCCGCATCATGGTGACCGGATCGGTCTATGACGAACTCGAGGGGCTGCCCCGCACCGTCCTGTACGAGGTGCGGGACGGCGCGCTGCGCGCGCTGACTTCCGGTGGCGGGTCAGCCAAGGGCGCCCGGCTCGCGCCGGACGGGTCATGTTTGGCCTTCCTGTCCGACCGGGTCAAGGCTGAGGTGTTCCAGCTCTACCTGCTTACCGATGGGCAGCTCGGCGAGGCCCGGCCAGCGCCCGCTGTCCCCGGCACAGTCGAGTACCTGGCGTGGTCACCGGACGGCACCCGGATCCTGCTCGGGGTCGCCGGGCTCGGAGCGGAGGTGGCTGATGCGCAGGGATCGGGAACGGCCGGCTCGGGCGAGTCCGGGCTACCGTCCTGGTACCCGCAGGTCGAGGCCGGGACGCCGGAGGACGCCTGGCGCAGTCTGTGGGTCTACATCCCGGCCTCCGGCGAGCTCGCCAAGGTATCGCCCGACGGGCTGAACGTCTGGGAGGCGGATTGGTCCGGCCCCGGGCACGTGCTGGCAATCACCAGCGAGCAGCCCAGCGAGGACGACTGGTACTCCGCGGTGCTCAGCCGGCTCGACATCTCGACGGGTGAGGTGACCGACCTGCTCCGCAGTGACGTCCAGCTCGGTCTGCCTGCCGGTACGTCCGACGGTACGAGGGCCGCCGTAGTAGAGGCCGTATGCAGCGACCGATGGATCGTGGCGGGTGATCTGATCGTGCTGGACCTGGTGGCCGGCACCAGGTGCGCGGTAGACACCGCCGGGGTAGATGTCACCGCGGTCCAGTGGATCGACCGAACGCGGCTCGGCTACATCGGCCAGCGCCATCTGGACAGCGTGGCCGGCATCGCCGACGCCGGGGAGGGACCCCTGCCGGAGACGATCAACGCCAAGGAGCTGGCCGCGTCCGCGCAGTCGTGGGCGAGCTGGTTCTACCCGGCCGGCGCCTTCACGTCCGACGGCCGGGTCGTTGTGATCCGGGACGACTACGACACACCGCAGCAGATCGCGATCGTTGGCACGGGCACCGACCAGGTGCTGGCCTCCCTCGCCCATGCCGGCACCGACTACATCCGATCGGTTGCGGGCTCGGCGGCGACGGTCAGCTGGAGCGCACCGGACGGGACAGCGATCGAAGGAGTCCTGTGCACGCCTCGCGGAGCGGGGCCATTCCCGCTTGTCTTGAACGTCCACGGCGGGCCGATCGGGGCTCACCAGCGGAGCTGGATGATGAGTGGCTACGCGGTACCCCTGCTGGTCTCCCGCGGATATGCCGTCCTGCTCCCGAATCCGCGCGGAAGCTCCGGGCGGGGGCAGGGGTTCGCCGCCGCGGTCGTCGGCGACATGGGCGGCGCGGACACCCACGACTACCTGTCCGGGATCGATGCGATGATCGAGCGCGGGATCGCCGATCCGGCGCGGATCGGCACGATGGGCGGCAGCTACGGCGGGTTCATGTCGGCTTGGCTGGTGACCCAGGACCAGAGGTTCAAAGCCGCCGTGGCCGCCTCACCGGTGACTGACTGGTACAGCTTCACGTTCACGACCAATATCCCCGGCTGGGGACTGTGGTTCCTGGACGACGCCGATCCCGAGGAATCCGGCAACCAGGTGCACACGCGCAGTCCGGTTATGCACGCGAGCAAGGCCACGACGCCAACCCTGCTCACTGCGGGCGCGAAGGACCGGTGCACGCCGGCCGGCCAGGCCAGGGAGTTCTACCAGGCACTGACCAGTCATGGCGTCGACTCGGAACTGGTGATCTACCCCGGGGAAGGACACGGCGTCAGACGGTTCCCGGCCATCACTGATTACCTGACCCGGCTCGTGACCTGGTTCGAAAAGTACATGCCGGCATGATTAGTGCCACGCGCGGATCAGCCCAACCGCCATCACGGTCTGGATGATTGAGGCTGCCAGGTGTTGCTGGCGTCCGGGATGAACCCGGGCATAGGCTGCCGCCGTGGCCTGGATCGCACCCGGCGTCGAGCGTTCGGAGACCTATCCGGAGCGGCGCAACGAACCCGAGCGGGAGATGCTCCGCGACTGGCTCGACTGGCACCGGGCCACCCTGCTGCGCAAGTGCGCGGGGCTGGACGGCGCCCAGCTGGCCACGCGCGCTGTGCCGCCGTCGAAGCTTTCGCTGCTCGGGCTGGTACGGCACATGAGCGAGAACGAGCGCGGGTGGGTCAGGCAGACCTTCCGCGGTGAGCAGCTACCCGACCTGTATTACCGCCCTGATACCCCGGACGCGGACTTCGACGAGGCCGATCCGGCCGGCGCCGAGAACGACTTCGAGGTCTACCGGGCCGAGTGCCGGGCCGTCGATGCCGCGCTGGAGGGCGCGAAGCTGGACGACACCTTCACGAACCGGGAGAAGACCATCTCGGTGCGGTGGATGTGGCAGCACCTGGTGGAGGAGTACGCCCGGCACAACGGGCACGCCGACCTGCTCCGCGAGGCCATCGACGGGTCAGCCGGCATGTGAGCCATGCCGGAGGTGGTGCTGCCGCTGACGGTGCGCGACCTGACCGCCGCGGACCTGCCGTCGTGCGCCTGGTCGGGCGGGCCGATGCATATCGCGGCCATCGCCGCGGCGCTGGACCGCGCCGGGCGCGGCGAGGTGGAGTACCTCGCGGCCTGCCCGCCGTCCGGCCTGCCGGTGGCGCTCGGCGGGATCGATTACGCGAAGATCCCTGGCGCCGGGGTGCTGTGGATGCTGGCGGTGCACGGAGCGCTGCAGTCGTGCGGGATCGGCACGGTCCTCATCGAAGCCGCCGAGCAGCGGATCCGCGCCCGCGGCCTGGGCCGGGCCGAGCTGAGTGTGGAGGAGTGCAACCCGCGCGCCCGCGCGCTGTACGAACGGCTTGGCTACGTCGCTTATGGCAGTGCGCCCGAATCATGGGACGAGGACGGCCCGGACGGGTCTGTCGTGCGGTACGAGACCGTGTGCACGCTCATGCGCAAGGAACTGCGTTAGTTCACGGGGTACCCCGGGCGGCGGGCGGTGGCGGATCCGGGGGGCACGGGGCGCGTAATGCATGAAATCAAGACGCGGCGAGGTCGAGGGCGGCAATGTAGCCGAACGTCATTGCCGGGCCGATCGTGGCGCCCGCGCCGGCGTAGCTGTGCCCCATCACGGCGGCGCTGGTGTTGCCCGCCGCGTACAGCCCGGGGATCGGGGTGCCGTCGGCGCGCAGCACCCGGGCCCGCTCGTCGGTGCGCAGGCCACCCTTGGTGCCGAGGTCGCCCGGCACGATCTTGACGGCGTAGAACGGCGGGGTGTCCAGCGGCGCGAGGTTCGGGTTGGGGCGGTGCCGCGGATCGCCGTAGTAGCGGTCGTAGGCCGAGTCGCCGCGGTGGAAGTCCTCGTCCCTGCCCGCCCGGGCGAAGCCGTTGAACCTGGTCACGGTCGCGGCCAGCGCCTGCGGGTCCAGGCCGGCACTGGCGGCCAGCTCGGCGAGCGTGGTAGCGCGGTGCACCGAGCCCAGGGCCGACCAGCGGCGGGGCAGGGACCGGCCCGGCGGCAGGCCCGCGAACACGTAGCTGTTCCGGTACCGCTGGTCGAAGATCAGCCAGGACGGGATGTGCGGGACCGCGTCGGTGTGCCCGTCGTACATCGCGTGCACCGCGTCGACGTAGGGCGCGGACTCGTTCACGAAGCGCTGGCCCGCGCCGTTGACCAGCAGGCAGCCGGGCAGGCTGCGCTCGGCCAGGCAGAAGTAAGGCCCGGACGGCAGCGGGATGGACGGGCCCCACCAGGCGTCGTCCATGAGGTCGAGCGCCGCCCCCGCCGCCTGCGCCGCGGTGATCGCGTCGCCGGTGTTGCCCGGTGACCCGGTGGTCCACTCGGCGCCGATCGGCGGGCGCTGATAGCGCTGCCGCATCGCCGCGTTGCGCTCGAAGCCGCCGGCCGCCAGCACGACGCCGCGGCTGGCCCGGATCAGCGCGGGCTGGCCGTCGCGGGTCACTTCCACCCCGGCTGCCCGGCCGTCCTCCAGGCGCAGCCCGGTCATCGGGGTGTCCAGCCAGACCGGCACCTGCTGTGCCGCCAGGCCCGCCCGCAGCCCCGCGGCCAGCGCCTGGCCCATGCTGAGCACGCGCTGCCGGAACAGCCGGGTGCGCACCATCCGGCCCGCGACCTTGGCGCTGGCGAGCACCGCCCGCGGATGCCGTGGGCCCAGGCTCAGCCAGCGGTAGTCGGCCTGGGTGATCGTCACCCCCGGTGGCGTGGGCAGATAGGGCGGGCTGAGGTGCGCCAGTTCGGCGCCGAGGACCCGGCCGTCCATGGGGCGCGGTTCGATGCTGCGGCCCTTGGCCAGGCCGCCGGGGGCCTCGGGATAGTAGTCGGCGTAACCGGGCACCCAGGCGAAGTCCACCGGGGTGTGCGCGCGCACGAAACTCAGCATGGCCGGGCCCTGGTCGAGCAGTGCCTGCTGGCGCTCGGCGGTCACGCAGCCGTTCGCGACATGGGCCAGGTAGACGCGGGCCTGCTCGAGTGTGTCGGCGACCCCGGCCCCGCGCAGCACCTCGTTTCCCGGCACCCACAGGCCGCCGCCGGAACGCGCGGTGGAGCCGCCGAACCGGCCGGTCTTCTCGATCACCACCACGGACAGGCCGTGGTGCGCGGCCGCGAGCGCGGCGGTCATGCCGGCGGCGCCACTGCCCACCACCACGACCTCGAACTCGCCCCTGTCGGTTGTCACGGCACCTCCCGGGCGCTCATACTAGAACACGTTACAGTTTTGGCCGCGGGAGCGGCAGCCCGGCCGGGCCCGGAGCCCGCCGTTGCGGCCACTGGCGTGGGCCGCCGGCTGCCCTGGGCCGGCGGCCCACCGTGGGGGCCGCCAGCCGATCCCGCCTGAGCGGAGGCGCCGGTGCCCTGGGACATCCAGGCGGACGTGGTCGTGGTGGGGTTCGGCGCGGCGGGCGCCTGCGCCGCGCTCGAGGCGGCGTCCCGCGGATGTGACGTGGTGGTGCTCGACCGGTTCTGCGGCGGCGGCGCCACCGCCCTGTCCGGCGGCGTGATCTACGCGGGCGGGGGCACGCCGTGGCAGCGTGCGGCCGGTGTCACCGACACCCCCGAGGCAATGTTCGGCTACCTGAGCACCGAGGTCGGGGACGCCGTGTCCGCCGGGACCCTGCGCGAGTTCTGCGACGGCAGCGCGGGCATGCTGCACTGGCTAGCGGGCCATGGGGTCCCGTTCGAGGGGAGCCTGTGCCCGGACAAGACCTCCTACCCCTCCAACCGGCACTACCTGTACTACTCCGGCAGCGAGCTGTCCGCCGCTGGCGTGGCGGCGCCCGCGCCGCGGGGGCACCGGGTCCGCGGCCGCGGCACTTCGGGCAGCGTGCTGTTCGCCCGGCTGGCCCGGGCCGTGCGCAGATCCGGCGTGCGGGTGCGGCAGCAGACCACCGCGCGCACGCTGATCACCGATCAGACGGGACGGGTGACCGGGGTGGAATGCCGCACCCTGCGCGGCGCTGCGGCCTGGGCCCAGATCGCGCACCGGGAACTGCACCGGTGGTCGGCCAAGCCCTACGTATATGCGCCCAAGCTGGGCCGGCTGCTGCACCGGCCGGTCGCCTGGCTGGAGGAACGGCACGGCCGGACGCTGCGAATCCAGGCGCGCCGCGGTGTGGTGCTGGCGGCCGGCGGGTTCGTGGGCAACCGGCCGATGATGCGCGAGCACGCCCCGGCCTACCGCGGCGGGCTGCCGCTGGGCACACCCGGCGACGACGGCAGCGGGATCCGGCTCGGCGTCGCGGCCGGCGGGGCGACCGCGTTCCTGGGCCGGGTGTCGGTCTGGCGGTTCCTCAGCCCGCCGTCCGCCCTGCTCAGCGGAGTGCTGGTGGGCCGGGACGGGCGGCGGGTGTGCGACGAGTCGCAGTACGGCGCGGCCGTCGGCGCGGCGATGATGGCAGAGCATGGCGGCCAGGCGTGGCTGCTGGCGGACCGGGCCACGGTGGCCCGGGCCGGGCGCCAGTTGCGCGGCCCGGCGCTGTGGTTCCAGCGGCTCCAGGGTTTGTACCTGCTGACCGCCGCGCGGGTGCGCGGGCCCTCGGTCGCGGCGGTAGCGGCGCGCGCCGGGATCGACCCGGCCGGGCTGACAGCGACCCTGGACGCCTACAACGCGGCCGCCGCCGCCGGGCAGCCCGACCCGGCGGGCAAGCCGGCCGACCTGGTCCGGCCGCAGGACCGGCCGCCGTTCTCGCTCATCGACTGCTCGGTCCGGCCCCGGCTGGCCTACCCCGCGCCCATGCTGACCCTCGGTGGGCTGGTGGTCGCCGAGGACACCGGGCAGGTGCGCCGGGCGGACGGCACCGCGGTGCCCGGCCTGTACGCGGCGGGGCGCACCGCGGTCGGCCTGTGCTCGCACTCCTACGTCAGCGGGCTGTCCCTGGCCGACTGCGTGTTCTCCGGCCGCCGGGCCGGCCGTCACGCCGCGGCGGCGGACCCATCTGGCCCGTCTGGTTTGTAGTGGTTGCGCCAACCATGACAAATGTGGCGGGTGTGGGGCGCTGGAGCATCAGTACGTGATGCTGACCTCGGGGGTGAGCGCTACCGACTGGCAGGCCAGGATGTAGCCGTCGGCGACGTCGTCGGCTTCGAGCACCTCGTTGTGCGCCATCTCCACCTTGCCCGCGGTGAGCTGGCAGGCGCACGCACCGCAGATGCCCTCGCGGCAGGAGAACGGCGCCTCCAGGCCCTGGTCGATGAGCACGTCGAGCATCCGCGCCCCGGGCGGCCAGGCCAGCCGGTGGGTCGCGCCGTCCAGGCTGACCTCCAGGGTCGCGGCGATCCCCCCGGTCTCCTCCCTGGCCTCGAACGGGTTCTCCGCCAGCGACAGGAAGCGCTCGACGTGCACCCGCTGCGCGGGCACGCCCAGCGTGCCGAGCGCCTGCCGGGCCAGCGCCAGGTACGGGTCCGGGCCGCAGAGGAACGCCTCGGCCCTTGCGTGGGGCCGGGCCAGCGCCGCCAGCGCGGCCGCCGTCGGCGGGCCCTGCACCGAGTCCAGCCAGTGCACCACGACCAGCCGGTCCGCCGCGGCGGCGGCCAGGGTACGCAGCTCGGATCCGAAGATCACCGACGCCTCGTCGCGGTTGGCGTAGACCAGCACGATCCGCCCCCGGCCGGCCGCGAGCACCGACTTGACGATGGAGATGACGGGGGTGATGCCGCTGCCGCCGGCGAACATCAGGAACTCGCCGTCCAGGGACGCCGGGCTGAACGTGCCGGCCGGCGGCAGCAGGTCAAGCACGGTCCCCGGCCGCACGTTGTCGGCGATCCAGTTGGAGGCGTAGCCGCCCGTCATCCGCTTGACGGTGATCGCCGGTGCGCCGCCGGCATGCGGCGAGCTCGACAGGGAGTAGCAGCGGGCCACCGAGCCGCCCGCGCCGTCGGGGACTCGGACGGTGAGGAACTGGCCGGGCCGGTAGGCGAACGCGCCGGCCAGGTTCGGCGGCACGGCCAGCACCAGCGAGCAGGCCTCCCCGGCCTCCAGGACGACCTCGGCCACCGGCACCTGGTGATACGCGCGCGGCCCGGTCAAGGCGCCGACCCGGTCACGGTGGGGACACCTCCAGGCGGCCCTGGAGCACGGCGCGATCGATGCTGTCCCGCAGGCTGCCGCAGCCTTCGATCAGGGCCGACGGCTTGCCGTCGGCGGCGCCGGCGGTGAACTCGGCGCAGGCCCGCACCGACTCGGGATTCCACTGCACGACGGTGTGCTGCGGGCTGAACTTGGCCACCTGGACGGCCGCGCCGCAGCGGTCGCATCCCACCCACCGGTAACCGATGCGCCGCTCGTCGGAGCCGCCCGCCTGGAGGGGCCGGCCCGCCCGGCGGGGGCTGCCCTCCCGGAGCGGACTGCTCGGCTGGCGCGGGCCCGGCACGGTCAATGGGCCTCGGCTCGTGCGGCGAGGTTCGCCGCGACCTCGGCCTCCCAGCCTTCCACCGCGCGGGTGGTGTCCACCTCGAACTCGTAGCGGGCCACCATGTCCGGCGAGATGTCCTCCACGTCGGTGTAGAACTGCTCGTACCAGCGGCGCAACTGGTACACCGCGCCGTCCTCGGCGCACAGCAGCGGGTTGTCGATCCGGCTCTTGTGCCGCCAGATCTCCACGTCCTGCTCGAAGCCCAGGCCGATGAACTTGGCGAACTTGCCCGCCACCCGGTCGGCCTGCCCCTCGGGCAGGCCCGCGGGCAGCTTGACGATCACGCCCCACTGCAGCATGAACGACGTGGGCGTGACCGGGTAGTGGCAGTTGATCAGGACGCTCTGGATGGTCGCGCCGTGGTAGTCGTGCCAGAGTTCGTCGATCATGTAGGACGGCCCGTAGTACGAGGCCTCCGAGCGCAGCGTGGTCTCGGTGCCGCGGGAGTAGTTGCTGTTCTCGACGTCCGGCCGCGACCTGGTCCGCAGGTACTGCGAGGCGACGTGCCCCTCGAACACGTTCTTGAAGTACGTGGGGAAGGCGAAGTGGATGTAGAAGAAGTGCGCCATGTCCGCCACGTTGTCGATGACCTCGCGGCAGTTCGCCCCGTCCACCAGGATCGAGTCCCAGGTCCAGTTGCTCCACCCGGCCGAGTACACGCCCTCGATCCGCGGGATGACCACCTCCGGCGGCGGCGGGTTCCCCCGCGGGTCGTGCCAGACGAACAGTTGCCGGTTCTGCTCGAGCGTCAGCCAGGACCGGGTGCGCGCCGCGACCGGGACCCGCCGGGCGTAGGGGATGCCGGCGCATCGCCCGTTACCGCCCCAGCGCCAGTCGTGGAACGGGCAGGCGAGCGCATCACCCTTGATCGTGCCGCGGGACAGATCGCCGCCCATGTGCCGGCAGTACGCGTCCAGGACGTGCAGGGTGCCCGCCGAGTCCGCGAACACCGCCAGCTTGGTACCGAACGCCTCCACCGCGTGCGGGCCGGACTCACGGAACCGGTCGGCGAGCCCCAGGCAGTGCCAGCCGCGGGCGAACCTGGATGGCGGGGTCCCCTGGTCAATGGTCCGGACGCCATCGGAGTCGTTCATCGAAGTTCCTCCGCGCTCGCGCTCGTCCTCACCACCGGCTCACCACCGGCCGGACCGGTCCCGCGCCGCAGGCCAGGGCCGTGCGGCTGACCGGCTTACCACTAGACTAGAACATGTTCTAGTCTAGTGGCGATGCCCAAACTTCAGGGCCGGCGAGCGGAGGGACGCGTGGAAAGCGACGGCGTCGGGTCGGCGGTGGTCGCCGGGGTCCGCGACCTATTGCCGGTGCTGCGGGAGCGGGCACAGGAGACCGAGGACGCCCGGGTGGTGCCGGCCGAGTCGGTCAAGGCACTGGAGGAGACCGGGTTCTTCCGGCTGCTCCAGCCCGCCGCCTACGACGGGCTTGAGGCCGACCCGGTCACGTTCCTCAGCGCGGTGCGCCTGATCGCCGGTGCCTGCGGATCGACCGGATGGGTGGCGTCGGTCCTCGGCGTGCACGCCTGGCAGCTTGCGCTGTTCCCGCCGCAGGCGGCCGAGGAGGTCTGGGGCGCCGACCGGGCCGCGCGGATGTCGTCCTCCTACGCGCCGACCGGCAAGGCACGCGCCGTGCCCGGCGGGCACCAGCTCACCGGGCGGTGGAGCTTCTCCTCCGGGTGCGACCATGCCCGCTGGGTGCTGCTCGGCGCGATCGTCGCCGACGGCGAGGGCAACCCGGTCGACTTCCGCACGTTCCTGCTGCCGATCAGCGACTACGAGATCGACGACGTCTGGGACACCGTCGGGCTGCGCGGCACCGGGAGCAACGACATCGTGGTGGCCGACGCCTTCGTGCCCGAGCACCGGTCGCTCAGCTTCACCGACGTGTCCCGGTGCAAATGCCCCGGGCACGAGGTCAACAAGGCGCCGCTGTACCGGCTGCCGTACGGGTCGCTGTTCTCCTACGCGATCACCATGCCGATCATCGGAATGGCAACCGGCGCCTACGACGCGCACGTGGCCTACCAGCGCGACCGGGTGCGCGCCTCCTACGTGGGCCAGAAGGCCGCCGAGGACCCGCACGGGCAGGTGCGGGTGGCGCGGGCCGCGGCCGACCTGGACTCGGCCTGGCTGGCCGCCAGCCACAACATGGCCGAGCTGATGGAGCACGCCCGGGCGGGGCAGAAGATCCCGCTGCCGCTGCGGCTGCGGGTCCGCCGCGACCAGGTGCTCGGCACCGGCCAGGCGATCGCCGCGGTGGACCTGCTGTTCGAGAACTCCGGCGGCCGGGCCCTGAAGACCGGCACCCCGATCCAGCGGTTCTGGCGGGACGCGCACGCGGGCCGGGTGCACGCCATCAACGACCCGGAGCGGGCGCTGTCGGCGTTCGGCCGCGGGCAGTTCGGCCTGGACGTGCCGCCCGACGCGATGGTGTAACGCGGTTATCGGGCGCCCACGCTGGAAGGTGATCAGGCGGATGCTAGAACCGGAGGGAACAGCCGATCATCCGGCGCAGCGTCGCAAATCGCGGCATTACGAACGGCCGTGCCGCACCTGGAGGCGATCGTGACCGTAGCACCACCGGAGTTCGCCGCCACCAGTCGCTTCGCCCAAGCGGGTGACCTGCGGCTGCATTACCACGAGGCTGGCCCGGCTGACGGGGATCAGGCATCAGCGGTGCCCGTGGTGATGCTCCACGGTGGCGGGCCTGGTGCGTCCGCGTGGAGCAACTTCGGGCCCAATCTGCAGATTTTCGCAGCCCGGTTCCACACGTTTCTCGTCGATCAGCCGGGGTTCGGCCACTCCGACAAGCCACCGGTGGCCGGGCAGTACTTCACCTTCGCCGCCGATGCGCTGGCGGGCCTGCTCGACGGGCTGGCCATCGAGAAGGTGCACTTGGTCGGCAACTCGCTCGGCGGCGGCACCGCGGTCCGGTTCGCGCTGCGGTATCCGGAACGTGCCGGGCGGCTGGTCCTGATGGGCCCGGGCGGCCTGAGCCTGAACGTGTTCGCACCCGACCCGACCGAGGGCGTCAAGCGGCTGATGGAGTTCGCCGCGCCACCGGGCCCGAGCAAGGAGAAGCTCGCCGCGTTCCTGCGGACGCTGGTGTTCGACCAGCGGCTGATCACCGACGAACTGGTGGAGGAGCGGTTCGCGGCGGCCAGCGAGCCCGCGGCCCTGGCGGCGGCGGCCTCGATGGGCGCCTCGTTCTTCGACCCGGCTACCTTGGAGGAAGGG
>Ga0318516_10000387_pt1 | contig 13321 bp, 14 predicted proteins | sample GRESIP176b2f20_FD_202501 | JGI IMG/M metagenome (GOLD analysis project Ga0318516, IMG submission 202501) | Tropical soil microbial communities from Luquillo Experimental Forest, Puerto Rico - GRE.SIPMG.176b2f20 | ecosystem: Environmental > Terrestrial > Soil > Tropical forest > Bulk soil... | reverse complement strand
CGAGACCCGTCCAGCCGCTCGCCGCGGGAGTCGAGGTCCTGGTAGAAGTAGGTGGTTTCCTCGGGCGTGTTGACGAAGATGTTGGACTTGCCGATCGCAGTCCGCGACAGGTAGTCGGTGCCGAATCGCGCGCCGTTGCGCTGGGTACTCCAGTGGCCGGGCCGCGGCAGGCCGATGTTGCGGAACTGGAACAGGGGGGTAACCAGGGAGGCGTCCGCGTCCACCGCCGCGGAGGCCAGCAGCTCGGCCACGTGCGGGTCGGCCGCCGCCTGGAGCAGGGACTCCACCAGTCCGTACAGCGCTTCTTCCCCGGGGCGCGCCGGGACCTCGGCCATCACCTCGGGCAGCTGGGTGAAGAACAGGCCGGGGTCGACCCACTGGGTCTCCTGCGCGCCGGAGGTGGCACCCCCGGCCGGGAAGATGGGCGCAGCCGACCAATCGGTGGTGCGCAGCTGGCCGGTGTACTCGCTCAGCGGGTACACCATGACCTGGTTGATGACCGGCTGGATCGCGGCCCGGTCGGAGTCGGTGTCGTCCATGAACACCCGCGGGAGGCACACCGCGATCCGGGTGTCGAACCGGAACACCCCGGCGATCCCGTCCGGCACCTGACCGTCCCACGACTTGGGGGCCAGCAGGTACAGCCCCGGTGGGGTGGCGTGCATCGCGCCCAGGCGGACGAATGAGTCGGTGCGCTGGTCGACCACCTGATACACCCAGAACCGGCCGCCGAAGTCGGGGACCTGCACCACCGACGGGCCGCGCTGGGCGTCGATCACCCCGTTCCCGTACACCACGTCCTGGTTCGGGCAGGCGACCAGCCGCTCCGCTGGGGTGATGTAGTCATGCAGCATCGCGATGCTGCCCGGCGAGGCCGCCGGGACCACCCCGTCGATCAGGCCCGGGCCCGGCAGCCTCTCCATCGTCGACAGCCGGTTGTGCATGTTCACCAGCGGCCAGCCCCACAGGTACGCGATCTTGCCGACCGAACGGAGGTAGTCCTCGGTCATCCTCGCGCCCGCCACCGGCCCGGGCACCCCAGCTGACATCGAAGCCTCCTCCGCCGGCTGGGTTCGATTACCGCTGAGCGGGTCCAGGTCTCGCCACGATCACTAACTGGGTTGCGCGGACGCCTCGCGTGACCGGGCGGACGCAGATCCTGCGAGGTAGACCACCCGGCGGGCGATGTTGACAGCGTGGTCGGCCAGACGCTCATAGAAGCGCGCCACCAGTGTCATTTCCATCGTCACCGGCAGCGTCATTCGCCCGGAGGCGAGCTCGGCCATCAAGCTGGCGTACATATCGTCCATCTCATCATCACGCTGACCTATCGCCTCGGCGGCGGAACGGTCGCGCTCGTGCCAGCAGTCGACGGCCTGGCGCCACATCTCGGCCGCGAGATTCCCCATCTGCTCGATGAGCCCCCGGCTGCGCGCCGAGAGGTCGTCGCTAAGGATGTGGCTGGCCCGGCGGGCGATGCTGACGACGAGGTCATGGGAACGCTCAAGTTCGGGCACGACCCGCAGCACGGAGATCAAGAAGCGCTGCTCCGAAGCCATGGGCGCCTGCAGCAGAATCTCCCGATCGGCCAGTTTCTCGATCTGAGGGTAGAGGTCATCGATAAGCCGGTCACGCTCCGCGAGCTCCCGGGCCGCGTCGCTGTTGCCACTCAGGAGCGCGCCGGTCGCCGTAGGCAGGTCCTCAGCGACCATGGAGAACAAGTCGACGACCTTAGCCTCGATAGCTTCGAGTTCGTGTTCAAATTCCTGCCGATGCTGGGCCATAGCCAAAGCCTACAGATCACCGATCCCGCCGTCCGGCACGACCTTATAAGGAACCAGCCGACGGAGTGCCGGGCGCGATCGGCCACAGCCATCTCGGACAAGGACCGGCCCGCGCCTGGCGCACGGGAACCAGATCGGTATGGTGGGAAAAGAGGTCGTGCGGAAGGCAGCCTCATGGCGCTGGTGCTCGTGGTCGAGGACGAGGAGTCGTTCAGCGACGCCCTTTCCTACATGCTGCGCAAGGAGGGCTTCGAGGTCGCGGTCTGCGCGACAGGCCCCGATGCGCTGGAGGCGTTCGACCGTAACGGCGCCGACCTGGTGCTGCTCGACCTGCTGCTCCCCGGGCCGCCAGGCACCGAAGTGTTCCAGAGCCTGCGCGAACGCTCAGATGTGCCGGTGATCATGCTGAGCGCCAAGGACACCGAGGTTGACAAGGCGGTCGGGCTCGAGCTAGGCGCCGATGACTATGTGACCAAGCCCTTCTCGTGGCACGAGTTGGCCGCACGAATCCAGGCTGTGCTGCACCAAGACCGGCAGGCGGGCCGCGGCTCCTGCGGACACCCGCGCAGCGCGTTACAGCGGTAGGCCTGGCTAAGCCCCGGCCGCCTCGACCGGTGAGGGGACCGCGCGGGTCTGATTTGCGTCTGACGGGTGCGTGAGCTCCGCCACCTGGCCGTCGGCGGTGAGGTGACGCCAGCTCGTCTGCCAGTCCGGCAGATCCGGGCCGTCCTGCTCCCAGTCGACGAACGTGGCCTCGTCGCAGTAATGGTCCATCCGTCTGCTGATGGCCAGGTGCGGGTCGCTGTTCACAAAGGCCTGCATCGGGCGGCGGTCCGCCCAGGAGCTTACGCTCCACCAGGCGTTGTTCGCGTCGGCGAGCGCGTCCGCGCCGAGGTTGCCCTGCGCCTTTTGCGCCTGCTCGATCGCGGCGACGGCGTCGGTGAAGAACTCGTTCAGGAGCGCCGGGTCCTTCAGCCGGAGCCGGGTCACGACGATAACGGGCATACGATCTCCCCCAGGTCAAGAGCAAAGGCACCGGCCGGGCCTGCCGTCCGGCAAGATCCCCTCAGCATGCCAGATGCTGAGGCATCATGCTCGCGGCGCGATGTCCCGGCCCACGGTGAGGGCGGCCCGCAACTGGTCCGGCAGGTCATGGAGGGCGGCGTCCGGCAGCGTGCCCGTCGCGTCGAGCACCTTGCTGAAGAAGCACCGGGCCGCAGCGGCGAGGATGACGTTGAAGACGTCGGCGTCGGAGAACCCCAGGCGGCGGAGCTCGCCGACGTCCTCCGGCGTGATCTGCTCGGCCTCCTCCGCGACCTTTCGCGCGAACCGGACGACCGCCGCGTCAGCCGTATCCAGTGCCGCGGCGGCCTCATCCCCGTCTCCCGCGATGCTCACCACCTGCTCAGGCGGGTAGTAGCCGGTCGCGAGGATGTTCCCGTGCACGAGACTGCAGTAGCTCGATCTCATCGCCGTCGCGGCTGCCACCGTCGCCAGCTCGTACAGCCGCGGATCCATCCCCGACGTGATCGCGTCCTTCAGCGCCAGCCAGCCCTGGAGCACGTCGGGCCGGGCACTGAACGCCCGCGTGTAGTTCGCCACGTAACCCTGCGCCGCCAGGTCCTTGTCGTACATCGCCTTGACCTCGCCGGACGCATCCTCGGGCGGAACGGTCTGAAGAAATGGCATAGTCACCCTCCCGGTCCCGACGGTACGCCATGTCACATCCGCGGGGTGCCAGGTGTCAGGGTGGTGACACCATGCAGCGAGGGAACGTGACAGATGGCCGACAGTGACTGGCTGGCGGCTCTCTTCGAAGAGAACCGCCATCACCTGCGGGCGGTGGCCTACCGGCTGCTCGGCTCGATGACCGACGCCGACGACGCGGTCCAGGAGACCTGGCTCCGGCTGACCGGCGCGGATACCAGCGAGGTGGAGAATCTCGGCGGCTGGCTGACGACGGTCGTCGCGCGGGTGTCCCTCAACATGCTCCGGGCGCGCCGGTACCGGCACGAGGAGCCCGTCGGCGATTCCTGGCCGGGCGCCGCGGAGATGGCGGCCAGGAACGGCGCTGTGACCGGGTCCGGCGGTGCCGGCCCCGTCAGCCCGGCCGGCGATCCGGAGGACGAGGCCGTGCTCGCGGACTCGGTCGGCCTCGCCATGCTGGTCGTGCTCGACACGCTCACGCCGGCCGAGCGGCTCGCGTTCGTGCTCCACGACATGTTCGCCATGTCGTTCACCGATATAGCGGCGGTGCTCGGCCGCTCCACGGACGCGACGCGGCAGCTGGCCAGCCGGGCCCGGCGCCGGGTCCGCGGCGCGCCCAGCCCTGATCGCGCAGCCGACCTCCCGCGCCAGCGGGAGGTGGCCACCGCGTTCCTTGCCGCTTCCCGCGGCGGCGACCTCTCGGCCCTCCTCGAGTTGCTGGACTCCGACGTCACGCTGACCGCGGATGCCGGCGCCGTCCCGTCCGGGAAGCCGGCGCTGCTCCACGGCGCGGACATGGTCGCCAAGGGCGCGGTGCTGGCCTCCGGCCGGGCCGATCAGTCCCAGCTGGCCCTGGTAGACGGGGTCGTCGGCATCGTGTTCGCGCCGGCCGGCCGGCTGCAGATCGTGCTGGCCCTGGCGGTCACCCCCGAGCGCAAGATCAATGCCATCGATGTGATCGCCGATCCGGACCGGCTGCGGCGGCTGCGGCTGGCGGTGCTGCCCGATTAGGCCTGCGGCCGGGCAGGCCCGCCGCCGCCATCACCTGGAGGTTTCCCGGCCGCCGCGGCCGCAGCGGGCTCTGGCATTATCGATGCGTGACCACCTCCCGCCTCGACCACCTCGCACGCACCGCCTACGACGCTCACCGCCGCGCCCATCCCTCACCGCTCCCGCCGTGGGAAGAAACGACCAAGCAGGAGCAGGCAGCGTGGCGGGCCGCCGTGTCCGCCGTCGCCGGGCAGCCGGGCGTCACCGTCGCCGAGCCGGCCCCGACGCAGTCACTGCTCATCCAAGTCGGGGACGAGCGCCGCGTCTTCCACAACGACTTCACCGTCGGCCGCCGGGGCAACCTCGCCATCGACGACGAATACGCCTCCAACCACCACGCCCGCTTCCGGGTAGCCCACGGCCTGTGGTACGTCGAGGACCTGGGCTCGACCAACGGCACCTGGCTGAACGGGCGCCAGATCCACGCGCCGCAGCTGCTGAAGAAGAGCGACAAGGTCAAGATCGGGCACACCTTCATGATCGTGGTGCCCAGCTAGCGAGCTCCCGGCGTGTCCGAGCCACGAGGGCCGTCATGGCATGCCTATATCGCCGGCGTACCAGCGGCCAGGCCGCGGCCAATTGTGCTGCTTAACGGCTCCGCGAGCCGGCGCCGGGACATGGCACAGGGCCCGGATGGGCCATGATGGCGGGGTGGCCGATCAGCTGCCGCCGTCCACGTTCGTAGTCGTGTCCGGCGCCCCGGCGAGCGGGAAGACGACCCTGGCCCGGGCGATCGCGCCAGCGCTGGGTCTCCCGCTGGTCGCCAAGGACACGATCAAAGAGGCGCTGATGAGCGTGCTGCCGGTCCCGGACGTCGAAGCCTCCCGCGCCATCGGCACCGCGAGCGTGGCGGCGCTCCTCGCGGTGGCCGCCGAGACGTCCGGCGCCGTCCTGGAGAGCGTCTGGCACCGCAGCCGCTCAGGGCCCGACCTCCAGCGCCTGCCGGGGAACATCGTGGAGGTGTTCTGCCGCTGCGACCCGCGGATCGCCCGGCGCCGGTATGCCGAACGCGCCGACGGCCGCGCCGTCGGCCACTTCGGCGCCGAACGCACTCCGGCGGAGCTGTGGAACGACGAGGTGGCCCGGCCCGTGGCCGGCGGCTGGCCCGTGATCGAAATCTGCACCAATGACCCGGTTGACGTGGCGCCGCTCACCGCGCGGATCCGCGCTGCCGCAGGCATGGCCGCGTGATCTGCGTACTGGGCGACGCTCACCTGGACGTGGTGGTCCGCCCCGGGGGGCCGATCGCACCAGAGACCGACACGCCCGCCCGCACCTGGGTCGGGGCCGGCGGGCAGGCGGCCAACGTGGCCGCCTGGATCTGCGCGCTGGGCGGCCAGGCCAGGCTGATCGCCGCCAGGGGCACCGACCTGGCCGCGAGCCTGGTGGCCGCGGACCTGACCCGGCGCGGCGTGCGGATCGCCGGGCCGGTGATCGAGGGCCGGACCGGCGTGGTCGTCTCGCTGTCCGAGCACGGCACATCCCGGTCCATGCTGACCGACCGCGGGGTGGGGCCGCGGCTGGGCGCCGACAGCTTGGCCGACGGCTGGCTCGCCGGCTGCGACCGGCTGCACCTGCCCGCGTACAGCCTGGCGGGCGGGCGCATCCGGGGCGCCGCGCTGGCGGCGGCCGCGCGGGTGCCGCGGCTGAGTGTGGACCTGTCGTCCACGGCTGTGCTCCGCGACCATGGTGTCGGCCGGTTCCGCGACCTGCTCGGCGAGCTGCGGCCCGAGATCGTGTTCGGCACCGAGGCGGAGGCGGAGCTCGTCGGGGATCTGCCAGGATCCGACCTGGTGGTGAAGCTGGGCGCGCGCGGCGTGCGGGCGGGGGGCGTGGTGCACCCGGCGCGGCCGGCCGAGGCGGTGGACTCCACCGGTGCCGGGGACGCGTTCGCGGCGGGCTACCTGCTCGGCGGGGTCGGGCTGGGGCTGGCCGCGGCGGCCCGGGCGGTGGCGACGATGGGAGCGATGCCATGACGATCACGCCGCTGCTGAGCGAGGAGGTCGAGGCGGCGCTGCGCCGCGGCGGGCCGGTGGTGGCGCTGGAAACGACGCTGGTGTCGCACGGTTTCCCGGGCGGGCAGGGCCTCGAGGTGGCCGTGGCGGCGGAGGCGCGGGTCCGGCAGGCGGGCGCCGTCCCGGCCACCATCGGGATCGTGGACGGCGCGGTCCGGGCCGGGCTCACCGCGGCCGAGCTGGAGCGTTTCGCCGACGCGGGCTCGTCGGCGCGCAAAACCGGGCCGCGGGACCTCGCCGCCTGCGTGATCCAGGGCGCGCTGGGCGCCACCACGGTCGGCGGAACGCTGGCGGTCTGCCGGCTGGCCGGGATCGCCTTCATGGCCACCGGCGGCACCGGCGGGGTGCACCGCCGTTTTGCTGCCAGCCTGGACATCTCCGCCGACCTGCCGCAGATCGCGAGGACCGGGGCGCTGGTGGTGTCCTCGGGGGTGAAGTCGATCCTGGACGTGGCGGCCACCGCGGAGCTGCTGGAGACCCTCGGCGTACCCGTGCTCGGCTGGCGGACCGGCACGCTCCCGCTGTTCTACAGCGCCACGGGCGGCCCGCCGGTGTCCGCGGTGGTGACCTCCGCGGAAGAAGCCGCCCTGATCGCCGCCGCCCACTGGCAGCTGAACGGCCCGTCCGGCCTGCTGCTGACCAGGCCTCCCGAGCCGTCCCTGGAGATCGAGCCGGTCATAGCGGAGGCGGTCGACCGGGTCAACCGCCAGGGTGTGCGCGGGCAGGAGGTGACCCCGGCCGTCCTGGCGCTTGTTCACGAGCTGACCGGCGGCCGCAGCGCGGAAGTCAACCGGCAGCTCATCGAGGACAACGCGGCGCTGGCCGGCCAGGTCGCCGTCGCCTACGCGGCCACGGCCGGCACCGCGCCCAGCACTGGCGCGCCCTCTACCATGGCCCGGTGAGCAGTCGCTACGACACGTCGGCCGTGCCACCGCAGGGCGGTTATGTAGCCAAGCAGTGCCCGGTCCGCGCTCAGTGGAACCTCATCAGGCCGGCCGTCCCCCGGCCGGTGTCGCCGGTGCTCGAGCGGAGGCTCGCCCGCGGCCGGCAATTCGAGGCCGAGGTCGTCGCGGAGCTGCTCACCTTTCATCCCGCCGCCTGCATCGTCCCCGGTGAGCCCCGCGCCGCCAGAGAAGACGCCACGCTCGGCGCGATGCGGGCCGGAGCGCCGCTCATCGTGGGCGGGCGGCTGCCCGTTGATCTCGCCGGCCGGCGGGTAGGCGAGCCCGACCTCCTGGTCGCCGTGGCAGCAGGCCCCGGGTACCGGCCGGTCGACATCAAGCACCATCGCTGCCTTGACCCCAGCCCCGACGGCCAGCCGCCCCGCTGTTCACCACTTGACCGCCCGGCCTGGGAGGCGGCGGAGCCCGTCGCGGGCTCGTCGGCCCGCGCGCGCCGGGAGGACCTCCTCCAGCTCGCCCACTACCAGCGCATGCTGGAAGCCTGCGGGACGGCCGCGCCCGGCAAGCGCCTGGGCGGCATCATCGGCGTGGACGGCGTCGTCGTCTGGTACGACCTGGATGCCCCCCGCTGGCCGACGCCCTCCGGGGCGGGCCGGCGGAAACGGCGGTCGGCCATGCAGGTGTACGACTTCGAGTTCGGCTTCCGTCTCGATGTCCTCGCGGTCGCGGCCCAGCATCAGGCCGATCCGTCCGTCCCGCTGCTGGTGGTGCCGGTGCGGATCAGTGAGTGCGCCGAATGCCCCTGGTGGTCCTGGTGCGGCCCGCAGCTCCAGGCCGGGTCCGGCGACCCGAGCATGCTCCCGCGTCTCGGCTGGCGGGCGTGGCGCATTCACCGCGACCACGGCGTCACCAGCCGGGCGGCGCTCGCCGCCCTCGACCACCGCACCGCCACCCTGGTCGCCGGCCGGGTCGACCTGCGGCCGATCACGGCGGCGCTGGGCGTCCTGCCCGATGACACGCCGGTCGCGGTCATCGTCGGAGACCGGAAGCGGGCGCAGCTTGCGCGCCTGGACAGGGCGGGCATCCGCACGCTGGGCGATGCGCGGGTACTGAGCCCGCGCACGGCCGCCTACAGCGATCAGCCGATGCGGAGCCTGCCCGATCAGATCGATCATGCCCGGGCCGCTCTCGGCGGTTCCCCTGTCTACCGGCGGCGTGGCGTCGCGCGGGTCGAGGTCCCCCGTGGCGAGGTCGAGGTCGACGTCGACATGGAAAACGTCGAGGACGGCGTCTACCTTTGGGGTGCCCTGGTCACCAACCGGTCAGCCAGGAGCCCGGTGCCCGCTGGCTACCGCGCGTTCTGCACGTGGGACCGGATGACCATACAGACCGAGGCCCAGCTGTTCGCGGAGTTCTGGGCCTGGCTGTCGGGGGTTCGGGCGGCCACGGCGTCCGCGGGCCTGGCGTTCCGCGCCTACTGCTACAACGCCGCTGCCGAGAACACCCAGATGCACCGCATCGCCGCGGGCACCGGCCTGCGTGACGAGGTCGCCCGCTTCACCGGCGGGGAGGAATGGGTGGATCTGCTCCGGGTGTTCGAGGCGCAGCTCCTCACGGGGTCGGCGGCCGGGCTCAAGAAGGTGGCCCCGCTGGCCGGCTTCTCCTGGGACGTCGAGGACCCCGAGGGAGGCGAATCGATGATCCACTACGACGAGGCCGTCGGTGCCGGCGACCCCGGCGCGGCGCAGGCCGCCCGCGACTGGCTCCTCGCCTACAACCGCAACGACGTCGAGGCAACGCTCGCCCTGCGGGAATGGCTCGACCGCGCCGGGCCCGGCTTCCCCGCCGCCGAAGACCTGGGGCCGTGACGTTGTCCCGCGGTCTGGGCCGGCGTGGGCGATGATGGGGGCATGCGCATGGTGATCGTGAACGAGACCGGCGGGCCCGATGTCCTCACCGTCGCCGACCGGGAGCCGTTAGCGGCCGGCCCCGGTCAGCTGCTGGTGGACGTGGCCGCGGCCGGGGTCAACTACATGGACATCTACCAGCGGGAAGGCCGCCCACCCTACGGCCGCGACGTGCCGTTCGTGCCCGGCGCCGAGGGGGCGGGCACGGTGGCCGCATTCGGGCCGGGCGTCGCGGGGTTCGCCGTCGGGGACCGGGTGGCGTGGGCCGGCGCGCCGGGATGTTACGCCGAGCAGGCGGTCATCCCCGCCGCGTCCGCCGTCACCATCCCCGACGGGGTGGACACCACGGTCGCCGCCGCCGTCATGCTCCAGGGCATCACCGCCCACTACCTGTGCCACAGCACCCACCCGGTCGCTCCCGGCGACACGGTGGTGGTGCACGCGGCGGCCGGCGGGGTCGGCCTCCTGCTCACCCAGATGGTCAAGATGCGGGGCGGCATCGTCATCGCGACCACCTCCACTCCCGTCAAGGCCGATCTGGCCCGGCAGGCTGGGGCGGATCACCTCACCGGCTACGACGAGTTCGGCGCGGTGGTGGCGCGGGTCACCGGGGGAAACGGGGCGGATGTGGTCTACGACGGCGTCGGCCAGGCCACCTTCGACGCCAGCCTGGCGGCGATCCGCCCGCGCGGCATGATGGTCCTGTACGGCGGGTCCAGCGGCCCGGTGCCCCCGTTCGAACTGCAGCGCCTCGCCGGGTCCGGCTCGCTGTTCATCACCCGCCCCACCATGATCCACTACATCGCCAGCCGGGAGGAACTGGTCTCGCGGACCGGCGATCTGTTCACGTGGATCACGGAAGGCCAGCTCTCGGTCCGGATCGGCGGGACCTATCCGCTCGCCGACGCCGCCCGTGCCCACGATGACCTGGCCGCCCGGCGCACCACCGGGAAGCTGCTGCTGCTGCCCCGGTGATCAGGGTCGGCCGTGCCATCTCACCCGCCCGGCGACGTGGTGGCCTTCGAGTCGGTGTCGACCTGGCGGCAGCCCGAGCCGCCACCCGCGTCCGCCCTGAGGTCCCGCCTGATCAGCGACATTGCGGGCCAGATCGCCCAGCTCAGGCCGGGGCGGCTGCGGGTGGCGGTCGATGGATTCACCGCCGCGGGCAAGACGAGCTTCGGGCATGAACTGGCGACGGCCATCCGCCGGCTGGGCCGCCCGACCCTGCGCGCATCCCTCGACGACTTCAAGAACCCGTGGCAGGAGGCGCGGGAGCTTGACTACGACCGCCTAACTGGCGAGGGGTACTACCGCAACGCGTACGACTTCCGCGCCGCCACTGAACTGCTGCTCGGCCCGGCGGGCCCGGCCGGCTCGGGGCAGGTGGTGCTTTGCGCCCACGATCCGCTGACCGGTGAGGACCACCGGGACACGGTGGTCTCGGCCCCGGCCGGCGCAGTACTGGTCGTCGATTCGGTCTTCGCGTTCCGGCGCGAGTACAACGATTTCTGGGACTTCCGCATCTGGCTTGACATCGATGCCGAGCTGGCGCTGGAGCGGGGCATCGTCCGCGACGCTGGCATGGAGGGCCCCGGCGGCGCGGCGCTGCTCCACCGCGACCGCTACCATGCCGCCGAGCTGATCTACCTGGCGGAGGTCGATCCGGCGTCGCTGGCGGACGTCGTAGTCGACAACCGGGACTTCGCGAACCCGCGGATCGGCTCCTGAGGCCAGTGCCCCATCCCGGCCGGCCAGCGCCCGCGACCCCGGGGCCGAAAGGGCTGGTCTCCCGCACTCCGGGCGGAAAAGCGGAGTGGAGGGATAGCCGCCAGGTTCTCGGGGAGTAAGGATGGCAGTGGAAACCGGACGGGCGCGGGAGCCGGTCCCTGACCAGCTGGCGGGGGTACAGATGTGGAACTTATCGAGGAGACCCCTTACCGGTTCCTGATCCCGCAGCGAGGGGAGATGCGGGTACCCGGGATCATCTGCGCCTCCCGCTCATTGCTGCCCGGCCCGGACGGGGACCGGTCCCTGGAGCAGGTGGTGAACGTCGCCACGCTGCCTGGCATCGTCGAAGCGTCCTACGCCATGCCCGACATGCACGGGGGATACGGCTTCCCGATCGGTGGGGTCGCCGCCACCGACCCGGCGCACGGCGGGGTGGTGTCACCCGGCGGCGTCGGGTTCGACATCTCCTGCGGGGTGCGCCTGCTCGCGGCCGACGCGGACCGCGGCGATCTCACGCCCGTACTGGGGCAGGTCATGAACCGGCTGGCGGCGGCGACCCCCCGTGGTGCCGGGCGCGGCGGGATCTGGCGGCTCCGGGGCGCCGGGCAGTTGCGTCACGTCCTGACCGGTGGGGCCCGGTACGCGGTCGGCCAGGGCCACGGGGTCGAACGGGACCTGCTCCGGTGTGAGGGTGGGGGAGCGGTGGCAGACGCCGACCCGGCCCAGGTGAGCAGCCGCGCCATCGACCGGGGGCTGCAGCAGGTCGGCAGCCTCGGCTCGGGCAACCACTTCCTCGAGGTCCAGGCCGTCGACGAGATCTACGACGGCGACGCGGCGCGGGCTTTCGGGCTGCGGCCCGAGCAGATCTGCATCATGATCCACTGCGGTTCCCGTGGCCTGGGCCACCAGATCTGCGGCGATCACGTGCGGGCGATGGAGAAGGTGATGGCCCGGTACGGCATCACCGTGCCCGACCGCCAGCTGGCCTGCGCGCCGGTCGGCTCGCCGGAAGGCCAGGGCTACCTGCGGGCGATGGCGGCCGCCGCCAACTACGGCCGCGCGAACCGGCAGGTGCTGGCCAACACGGCCCGGCGCGTTTTCGCCCAAACGACCGGCGGTGACCTCAACCTCGTCTACGACGTATCCCACAACCTGGCGAAGATCGAAACCCACGTGGTCAACGGCCGGCCCACGGAGCTGTGCGTGCACCGCAAGGGGGCCACGCCGGCGCTCCCGCCCGGCCATCCCGACCTGCCTCCCGACCTGCGTGCGACCGGCCAGCCGGTGCTGATCCCCGGCTCGATGGGCACCTGCTCGTATGTGCTGGCCGGTGTGCCAGGCGGCGGCGCGTTCGCCTCCGCCTGCCACGGCGCGGGGCGGGTGATGAGCCGCCACGAGGCGTTGCGCAGGGTCAACGTTTCGCGGCTGCAGCGCTGGCTGGAGGCACGAGGCATCGCGGTCCGGGGAGCGTCGGCGCGCGGGCTGGCCGAGGAGGCCCCGGACGCCTACAAGGATGTGACCGCCGTGGTGACCGCCGCCGAGGGAGCAGACCTGTGCCGCAAGGTCGCCCGCCTGGTGCCACTCGGCGTGGTCAAGGGGTTAGCGGCCCGCCGCTTGCGGCCTATCCCGCCAGGCACCGCCACCGGACGTGGCTGCCGCCCCGCCCCGTGGCAGAATCGCCAGCGATGGAGCAGAAACCGCTGCCTGCCAGGCCGCTCACCAGCGGGCACCGAGGCGTGCCGCACGCGGCCGACCTGCGCATCGAGGCGTGGGCCGATACCAGAGAGGAGTGCGTCGCTGAGGCCGTCCGCGCGCTGGTGAACAGCTTCGCCGAGCCAGTGGCGCAGGCCGGGCGCCGCGCCGTGAAGCGGCACGTGGCCGGGGAGACCGACGCGGATCTGGTGGCCGCCGCCATCGAAGAGGTCATCTACCGCCTGGACACCCGGGGCGAGATCCCGGCCGCCGTGGCCGCGCGGCGGGCGGCTGACGGCGGGATCGACCTGACCCTGCACCTGGCGGGCCTGGACCAGGTGGCGATCACCGGGGCGGTCCCGAAGGCCGCCTCGCTGTCCGGCCTGCGCTGCGGCCGGGACGAATCCGGCCGCTGGTCATGCGCGGTGACCGTCGACGTCTGAGCAGGCGCCCCGGCTCCGCCCGCCCGGGGGCCCGGCTTGCCTGCTCCGGCGGCGCCCGGAAGAATCGGCTCCCTATGGCACCCGAGGCTCAGC
>Ga0318516_10000383_pt1 | contig 13356 bp, 13 predicted proteins | sample GRESIP176b2f20_FD_202501 | JGI IMG/M metagenome (GOLD analysis project Ga0318516, IMG submission 202501) | Tropical soil microbial communities from Luquillo Experimental Forest, Puerto Rico - GRE.SIPMG.176b2f20 | ecosystem: Environmental > Terrestrial > Soil > Tropical forest > Bulk soil... | reverse complement strand
GTCGGCACTGCGGCTGCAAGAGCGCTACGTGCCGCTGGATGGCCTGGACGCCTACCAGGTGACACCCGCCATCACCGGTGAGATCCTGCGCCCGCTGCTGGAAAGCTGCGGCGACGTCCGCATGCACGTGAGCAACGGCGCGCTGGCCAGCTTCGCGGGCACCCTGCCATTGCTTCACCCGTTCGGCCGGCTGCAATGCCATGACCTGTTCCTCACCGGGCCGGGCGGCTACCTCACCGAGTTCCACGGGCCAGGGAAGTACGACGGCTCCGTGGTGAACTGGGTCAACGGGCCGTTGCTGGTGCTGGCCGGCAACCGGCGCGGCTTCGACGTCCAGATCGCGTCGGCGCGCCGGCCAGGCGCGAACGTCAAGACGCTGACCGCGCAGGTCCGGGACTAATGGGCCCCGCCCCGTCCGCGACCGCCGTGCTGCGCGGCACGCCGCTGGCCACCACGGTGGTGGGGTCGTACTCGGTGCCGGAATGGCTCGGCCGCCTGAAGACGGACTACTACCAGCGCCGGATCAGCGCGCACCACCTGGACGAGATCCACGAGGTGGCGATCAAGGCGGCGCTGAAGGACCAGGAGCTGGCCGGGGTGGACATCGTCTCCGACGGCGAGTTGCGCCGCGACAACGACATCGACTACCTGCTCACCCGCATCCCCGGGGTGGAGATCGCCGACCGGGCCAAGACCGACTATTACGACTACTACGACGCGCAGGTGCACGCGCCGCTGCCCGAGGCGGCCGGGATGAGCCCGGGGCTCGCGGCGGACTTCGCGTTCACCCGCGAGCAGACCCGGCACCCGATCAAGTTCTCCTTTACCGGGCCGTTCTCCCTCTCCCGCCGGATCCACGACACCGGCTACGCCGACCCTGCGGACCTGGTCCGCGCGCTGGCGCGCAAGCTCAACGCGCAGGCGCGGGACCTGGCCGGGGCTGGCGCCGACCTGCTGCAGATCGATGAGCCATTCCTGGCCGGCTACCCCGAGCAGGTGGACCTCGCGATTGAGGCGGTCAACATTGTGACCGCGGGCGTGGCCGTCACCTGGGCGCTGCACGTGTGTTATGGCAACCGCTACGCCAGGCCGCTGTGGGAGGGCCACTACGACTTCCTGTTTCCCGCCGTGACCGCGGCGCACGTCAATGCGCTGGTGCTGGAGTTTGCCCGCAAGGGCCTCGACGACCTGCGGCTGCTGAAGGAGCACGCCTGGGACCGCTACCTGGGGCTCGGGGTGATCGACGTGAAGTCGGCCGGCGTGGAGGACCCTGCCCTGGTCGCCGCGCATATCCGCCGGGCGCTCGAAGTGGTTCCGCCGGAGCGCCTGATGGTCAACCCCGATTGCGGGCTGCGTCATCTGCCGCCCGAGGTGGCCCGCGCCAAGCTGCGCGCCATGGTCACCGGTACCGCTCAGGCCCGGCAGGAGCTTGGCCTCGGGCCCTCCCCGTGATCCGGCCGGGCGGCGCGGCCGGTGCCAGTAGCGCCCGGTCAGCGCTCCCGGACGGGGGCCGCGGGGCGGAAGGTGGCGGCGAAGGCGCGGAAGTAGTGGAAGCTCCCACGCCACCGGTAGGCGGGGACCGACCACGACAAGACGTAGCCGTGCCGCGCGCTGGCCAGGATGTTACGCTTCAGCACCCGGGTGAGCTGACCGTTCCGGTAGTAGGTGAACGCCCAGTCCGCGGCCCGCTCGGCCGGTGCGTACCGCACCGCGGCCAGCCGGATCCGGTGATACCCGGGATAGCTGCCGATCCGGGCGGCTTCCTGCCGGCGCCACTCGGCTAGCGGGTGCGGCCTGGGCCGCCTGGTCCAGACGATGGCCAGGAACCTGCGGCTGCGCCGGTCACGCACGTAGACCCGGTGCCCCTGGCGGGAAACGTGCCAGCCGGGCGGCACGGCGATCGAGAACCCGGTCGGGTCGCGGTACCGGGAGAACCTGGCGGGGAGCACCCCGGTGACCGGTGCCGGGCGGGCCGCGCGCGCTGGCCCCCGGGCGGCGGGACCGGGCCGCGGCCCGTGGCGCGCCCCGGCCGTATCCGGCGCGGCCGGTCCGCCCGTCCCGTGGCCCGATGCCGTCGGCCCGGCCACCCCCGCCCCGAGGTCCGCTACGGCTAACGGATGTCCGGCTGTCCGGAAGGAGGCGGGCACCGTGGCCATGATCACCGCTGCGACGGCGGCGATCATGGCAGCACCGCCGGTGGCGGCGAAGAACCACCGCCGCCGCCGGCGCGCGTGGCCCCGGGGTGGCTCTCCCGACGGCGGATCTTCGTACTCCAGAGCCTCCCCCACGGGCGCGGGGCCGCGGGGACCGAACCCGGGGATGAAATCCGCCGCGGAACCGGCCGGCCGGTCGCCGGATGCCGCGGCAGGCGAGGCCGCGGCCGACGCCGCGCCGTCCTGGTTCGCCGTCGGCGGGCCTTCCGGTACCGGGGAGGCACCGGCGGGCTCTGGCGGTGGCACCGGTCCCGCGGCATCGCGACCGGCTGCCACGCGCCGGAGCAGCCAGTCCACCCTGGCGGAGTCGGCCCGGGCACCCGCGTCCTTGCGGAGCAGGCCGCTGATCACCGGCCAGAGCGGGCCTGCCTGGCTGGGCGGGTCCGGGTAACCGCTGACGACGGCGGCGCGCACGGCCGCCTCGCCGTCCCCGTGGAACGGCGGCCGTCCTTCCACCGCCGCGTACAAGGTGGCACCCAGCGACCACAGGTCCGCGGCGGGCGTGACCGGCTGGCCGGTGGCCCGCTCGGGAGCCAGGTAGCACGCTGACTCGGCCGGCGCTTCCGGCACCGCCCACGCGTCGTCCGCGGTGACCATGCCGAAGCCGGTGAGCATCGCCCAGTTTCCCGGGCCGAGCAGGACGTTGCCCGGCCTGATGTCGCCATGCAGAACGCCGGCGGCGTGCGCCGCCCGGAGCGCGGACAGAATCTGGAACCCGGCCTCGGCCGCCCACTGCGGCGCGAGCGGGCCGTCGTTCTGCACGACATCACTGAGCGAACGGTAGGGAAACTGGTACGGGGCAGCCTGCAGCACCATCCAAGTCCTCCCGTGGTCTTCGACCACGTCGAAGACCACGGGAATGTTGGGATGGCCGAGCCTAGCCAGCGCGCGGGCGTCCCGGAGCAGACGCTGATGCGGTGCCTCCAGTTCCGCATCACCCGGCACCGACGCCAGGCAGGCCGCCCAGACCACCACGTCCCGGTGCAGCAGCCCGTCTCTGGCGAGCCAGACCGTCCCCATCGCGTCCCGGCGGAGCACCGCCGAGAGCCGGTACCGAGCGGCAAGAACGCCCCCGGGCTCAGCACGCCCCATATTTTCCGGATACCCGCCGCTGGCCCGAGCTAACTAGGACGCACCGGCACAGCTGAGGCCATCCTGGCCGATGCGTCGCCGCCGCGCCGGACCCTCCTGGCCGGCCTCCGGGCCGGCGTGCCGGGCGGCGATCCTGGCGGCCGCCTCCCGGACCCCGGTGCGCAATTCCGGCGGGTGGAGGACCTCCACCTCAGTGCCGAGGGCGAGCATGTCGAGCACCGCGACATCGGCCGAGTCGACCCGTACCCAGGCCTCGACCCAGTCTCCGCGCCCGGCAACGACGTGCGGGCCCCGGCGGACCCTGACGTCCGGTGGCCGGCCGAGCAGGGCGGCCAGCCGCCGGCCGCGCGGGGACAGCCGGACCCGGGCGCGCTGCGGATTCGGCCCGGCGGGCCCACGGCCGCGTGGCGCGGCGGCGGCCGGGAGGTCGCTGCGGAACCCGTCCAGCAACTCGAACCCGCCAAGGCAGCCGCGAACCGGGTACACCGGGATCCCAGCGGCGCTGAGCGCCTCGATGTCCCGCAGCACGGTCCGCTGCGACACCTCGAGCTCGGCGGCGAGCTGTCCGGCGGTCATCCGGCCCCGGGCCTGTAGCAGGCCCAGCAGCTCGATCAGCCTGCTGGCACGCACAACCCAAAGATAATCCCGATCATGACAAGAGATGTCAGGTATTAGCTGGGATAATCTCCAGGTCACATGAGGGGAGACCGATGATGACGGCTAACGCCGCGGGAGTGGGAACTGCCGCGGATCCCTGGATCCTGACCACGCCGCCCGGCAAGTCCGAGTTCGAGGCGTGGCGCGACGAAAGTTCCGCCCCGCCGGCCCTAGTGGTACAGGTGGGCACCACTCAGCTCCGGTACTACCTGCGCTGCATCGACGATCTGCACGCGATGCTGAAGGAGCGCGGCGACTGGGTGGCGCTGGGCAACGCCGACGAGCAGAAGCCGGCGCAGGACGGGACGGTCGAGGCCTGGGGCCGCTCGCCAGACAACCCGGTCGGCGGCTGGTACGGCTTGAAGAAGGGCCTGCGCGGCCGGTTCGGCAACTACGTGCCGCCGGTGCTGGAAGTGCTGGGGCTCGCCGAGGTCGAGCACAACGCCCGCAACAACCGGATGCGCGCCCGGTAACGCACCGCCTGCCTCCTGCCAACGGGCGCACGACCCGGTCCGTTGCGGGTTCCTCCGGTCATGGCTCGTAGGGCGAACCTTCCGCCTGGAAGGTGGGCTGCCCGCCGACGACCGTCGCCAGCACCCGGATGTCCGCGATCCGCTCGGGCTCGGTAGCCAGCGGGCTGCGGTCCAAGACCACGAAGTCCGCGAGCTTGCCCGGCTCGAGCGATCCGATGTCCCGCTCCCGGTGCATGGCGAACGCGGCTTCCGTGGTGTACAAGGCGAGCGCATCCACCGTGGCCAGCCGCTCGCCCGGCCCCAGCACGCGGCCGCTGCCCGTCCGGCGCAACGCCGCATCCCGGATCCCGACCAGCGGATCGGCGGTGATCACCGGCGCGTCGGAGGACCCCGCGACACGGATCCCGGCTCGCCGCCACGACGCGTAGGCGAACAGCTCATCGCTGCGCCCCGGCAGCGCCTCGGCGAACCCGTCGCCGAGGATGGACAGCATCCCGGGCTGGGCCGCCACCACGATCCCCAGCGCCGCGGCCCGCGCCGCCAGGGGCGCGAACAGCGAGCCGCCATGCTCGATCCGGTGCCGCAGCGAGTTCCCGGAACGGCCGCCAAGCACCGTCGCGTAGGTGTTAAGCACGGTCTCGATCGCCCGGTCCCCCTGCGCGTGGATGCACACCTGCAGCCCCCGGGCGTCGAACCCGGCCACCATCTCGGTCAGTTCGCTCGGGGAGAAGTACATGATCCCCGAGCCGTAGGGCGGCACCGGATAGCTGCCGTGGATGGCCGCGGTGCGACTGCTCATCCCGCCGTCGGCCCAGATCTTCACCGATTCGGCCGCCAGCCGCGGTGAGCGGCGCCCGCGCAGCCCGGACCCCAGCAACCAGTCCGCCTCGTCGTGCACCACGAGACCGGCGATCCGCACGCCGAGCACGCCGCGCTCGTCGGCCTCCGCATACGCGGTCAGCGAGTCGCGGCGGGTGTCCGCATCGCACGCCGCGGTGACGCCCAGCGCCGCGAAATGCTGCCCCGCCCCGGCCACGAACCCGGCCCGCGCAGCGGCACTCATCCGGTCCATGTCCCGCCGCAGGCCACCCCACAGCAGGCCGAAGGTCGGCCCCTCGTAGACCACCCCGTCCAGCCGCCCCTCGCGGTCGCGCCCGAAACGGCCGCCCGGCGGGTCCGGCTGCCGGTCCTCGAACCCGGCCTCCCGCAGCGCGGGCGGGTTCAGCACGCAAGCGTGCAGCGAGGTGTGGAACAGGATCGCCGGCCTGCCGGGCACGGCCGCATCCAGGTCAGCACGGGTGGGATGCCGGCCCTCCCGGAGCTTGTACTCCACGTACCCGCTGCCGGTCACCCAGGACCCCTCCGGGGTCCGCCGGGCCGCCTCCCGCAACCGCGCCAGGACCGCCGGGATATCCGGCGCCGCCGGCTGGCTGCAGTCCGCGCCCGACGCCAGGTAGCCCACGTTGCAGAGATGGCAATGCGCGTCGATCAGCCCCGGGATGACGGCCGCTCCCTCCAGTCCCACCACCCGCGCACCCGGCGCCGCCGCCGCGCGCACGGGCTCGGCCGGCCCTACCGCCACGATCCGGTCATCCCGGACCAGCATCGACCGCGCCGGGCCGGAGCCGGCCGCCATCGTGATGATGTCGGCGTCGGTCAGCAGCACATCCACCGTTCAGCCCTCCACCGGCGCGGCCATGGCCGGACTGGCTCCGCGCCGTACAGGTCACATCCTGCGGCACGGTGCGGGTCAACGGCACCATGCGGGCGGCTCCAGCTCCGCGCCGTACTGTTGACCTTGTTGTGGTCCGGCCCGCCTGACTGGCCCCACCCAGACCAGCTAGGCACGGCAGCGGGAGCGGTTACCACCCGAGGTGGGAGAAGGGCACATGGATGAGCACCAGCGGTCCGCGATCGAGCGGGCGCGTATCGCCTGGCATGACCACCAGTTTGAGCACGACTGCTACGGCCGGGACTGTGCCGAAGACCGCACCCTGTACTACGCGTACCAGCGGGCGATACGTGGCGATCTGGCCGAGCTGGACGAACAACCCCCGGTGCCGGGCAGGCCAGCGCCCTATGACCAGGGCCCGAGCTAGGTGACGGCATAAGCCGGGAGTCGATCGCCGGCCAGTCAGCCGTCCGGCAGCCCGGCGGCCGTTAACGCGTTTCCATGCCGATGTGATCCATGAGTGCGGCCTCGGCCCCCGCCTTCGTGCCGTAGATGCCCCGGATTCTGCGCAATTCCGCAGAGACCTCGGACCAGTCCCGGTTCGGGTCGTCGCCGCACCCTGGGCAGACGATCTCGTACGGGCCCTCGGTCGTCTTATCCCACACCCGCTGGCCCGACGGGCCATCGACGAGCTTCCCCCGGCGCAGGCGCACCAACGCGGTGCCACCATCATGACCGGGCACGCCAGAACGGATAGTCGCCATGGAACCATCCTGCCGTGCCAGCTGGCCCGCGGGCGCGAGCAACTGGCGATCGCCGATCGCCGGGTGCCCCGATCCGGCGGCCGTGGCGCTAACGGAGCACCGGGTGCGGATAGTCCGGGGCGCGGTGCTGGAAGGACAAGATCGCGGGATTGCGGATGACACCGTCGCGGATCTCGATGGCGCGCCGGATGGTCTCAGCTGAGTCCCATGCAGCGGGCCCGCCGAGCACGGTTGCCAGGTAGGGCAGGAGGGCTTCGCTGATCTCCCAGGTGGCGGAGTTCCACAGCAACGATGGACTGTGATCCACGGCGTAGTAGCCGATGCTGCCGCCCACGGTGAGCATCGGATCGGTGAACGATGTGGGCCGTGCCCAGCTGAAGCCCATGCCCGCATCGCACGACACGTCCACGATGAGGGTGCCAGGCGGGAACAAGTCCAGGTCGCGCTCGGTGACGAACATCAGCGGCGCACCGGTGTCCTGGAGCACGCAGTTGACGACGATGTCGAATCCGGCCAGATAAGCCGCCATCGGCACCCGGCCGTCGCCGTCCAGTACCTCGCACCGCGCCGGGTCAGTGGAGTCCCGCTCGAACTGCACCATGCGGACCGAGCGCCCCGGTGCGGCCACGGCGGTCACCGGCCGGTGCGTCAGCACGTGGATGCCGGTCACGCCCAGCGCGGTCAACGCCGTCACCGCGCCCCGGCCGGCCGCACCGAAGCTGATGACGGCGGCCCGCAGCGGGCGCCCATACGCCCCGGTCGTCCCGATCAGCTGCATGGCGTGCAGCACCGAGCAGTAACCGGCCAGCTCGTTGTTCTTGTGGAACACGTGCAGGTGGAACGAGCCGTCGGACCAATGATTCATCGCCTCGAACGCGATCAGGGTCAGCCGCCGGTCGATGGCCAGCTGGGTGATCTCGAAGCTCTGGACACAATGCGGCCAGCCCCACAGCACCTGGCCCGCACGCATCTGACGAAGATCTTGCGGCAGCGGCTTGGGCAACACGATGACGTCACAATCCGCCAGTAGCCGGTTCCGGCTGCGCAGGCCGGCGACCCGGCCCGCTAGCTGCTCATCCGGCAGGCCGAACCGCTCACCGTAGCCCTGCTCGAGGTAGACCGACCGCCGCAGGCTGGCGTCGATCCGGTCCAAGTGCCGCGGGTGGATCGCCAGCCGTCGCTCGTTTTCCTTCTGCGACCGGGCAAGTACCCCAACGCTGAGCAGAGCCACGTGCACCCCCTAGGACCGGGCCTGCATGCGGCACGCAGACCACCGACATGCCTGGTACTGCAATACCCCGGCAACCGGTAACAACTAGCGCGGCGGTGTCCGGGAAGCATGGCCGGTCTACTGGCCGGTGTGGACGGTGCGAAGCCGGGCCGGGATGGCCCACCACTGGTCTGGGCGGTCGACGACCGGGGCGGCGAGCATCTCATAAGCGCCAGCCATGAGATCGCAGTCGGCCAGACCGCGCCGGAATTGCATGTGCGCGCCGCACGTGGCGCGCGCCAACCAAGGACACCGCTGGGGGCGCTCCGGTTAGCGCGGGCCGGCGTCGATCACGGACCGGACCTGCGCCTCGGTCGGCTGCAGGCCGAAGAAGGTGACGGCCCAGGTCAGGCCGGCTCGCTCCCAGGGCCCGAGGTCGGTGTCCGGGGGAAGCTCGGTGATCAGGTCGAACGGGCCGCCGCCCGGCCGGGCATCGCGGATCTCGGTGGCCAGTTCGGCCAGCGCCTCGGGACCGGGCAGGCCGATGGTGAACAGGCCGTCCCAGCGCAGCGCCCGGAGTACCGGCCGCCGGTTCGGCCACTCCCCGGCCACCCACACCGGAGGCCTGGGCCGCTGCACCGGAACCGGCTCGAACTCCCCGGCCCAGTACCTGGCCAGAGCGTCCAGGCCATGATCGAGCAAGCGGGCGCGCTCGTGCGGGTCGGTCACCTCGCCGAACGGCTCGAGTTCGTTGTTGCGCGCGCTGCCGAGCCCGGCCCCGAAAACGAGCCGGCCGGAGCTGAGCAGGTCCAGCGTCGCCGTTTCCCTGGCCACTTTGTGCACCCGCCGGCGGGACAGCGGGGTGACCAGCGCACCGATCCGCACCCGCGACGTGGCGCAGGCCACTGCGGCCAGCGCCACCCACGGGTCGGCTACGGCCCGCACCGGCGCGCGGTAGGCGATGTGATCCCAGACGAAAAAGCCGTCCCAGCCCCGCTCCTCAGCCCGGGCGGCCAGGCGGGCAGCCACGCGCGGGTCGGCCAGTTCACCGAACAGCCCCACGTCGATCGCACGCTCCACGACGGCGATACTAACTGCCCACCGGAAAACCCGTGGCCGGCCGGGCCGTCCCGAGCCGGCGATAGCGTGATCATGGTTTGGTGCCCGCTTGTCATGTCACCTGCTTCTCGCCGTTTCTTTACTTCGCGAAGACGCAGGCGAACGACGTCGTGGCGAGGGCCGGGGAATCAGCGCGGGCACGCGGGCCCGGTAGGCGGCGTAGGTCCCGCCCAGGCTCTGGAGCAGGTCATGTTCCTCGAATGCGATGCCGATCAGGATGTATCCGGTCGCGGTGGCCGCGAACAGCAGGTGCCCGGCCGTCATCGTCGGCGCCGACCAAAAGACCAACAGGAACCCGGCCATTAGCGGATGCCGGATGTGCCGATACATGCTGCGCTCGGTAAATGGCGGCGGGCTGTAGGTGACACGGCGCGCATGCAGCCAGGCTTGCCGCAGCCCGAACAGATCGGAATGGCTGATCAGGAAGGTTGAGCTGACCGCCACCACCCAGCCGGCCGCATACACCGCCCAGAGCCCGGCCGCGCCCGGTCCGGGCAGGTTCCATACCGTCCCCCCGATCGGCCGCCAGAGCCAGCACAGCAGGGCCAGCGCCAGGCTCGCGGCCAGGACGAACGTCGACCGTTCCGCCGGCTCCGGTACGATGCGCGTCCAGCGGCGCTTGAACCACGGCCGGGCCATCACGGTGTGCTGGACCGCGAACAGCAACAGCAGCAGCAGGTCGATCGCCGCCGCGACCGGCACGGTGGCGCGCGGCCCCTAGTCGATGCCCTTGGGCACGCCAACTCCCGCGAAGAAACCCACCGCGTAGCCGAGCATCGCCAGGAAGATCAGATAAACGGCCACCGCGTACCCCAGAATGATCAGCGCGGGCATCCTGGCCGACTGCGGGCGCCCGGCCACCAGGAGGCGGGCCGGCTTCGTGGCGTGTGCCATGCCTCGACACTAAGAGCGGCCGGTGCCGGGCGGCTATCGGGCGAACTACCGGCAATCTGCCCCGTTCCCCCGGGCCGGGGCGGCCGTCCCCGGCAGGTACGTCGGGCGAACTACCGAGCCGCTCAATGGCGCAGCCGGTGCTCGGTCACCCACACCGCGATCTGGGCGCGCGAGCGCACCTCCAGCTTGCGCCGGATGTTCTCCACATGCGCCTCGGCGGTCCGCGGCGCGACCGACAGCCGCCGGGCGATGGCCTGATTGGTCAGCCCCGCGGCGACCAGCTCGGCCACCTCGAGCTCCCGGCCGGTCAGCCTCGGCCCCGGGCTCGCGGGCTCGCCCAAGAAGTCGAGCGTCGCGTCCAGGACCGCGGGCCAGTCGCCGTGGTAGAACAGGTGGCTCGAGCCCGGCAGCGGGATCAGCGTCGCCCCGGGGATCAGCGCGGCGACCTCCCGCCCCAGCTCGAACCTGGTGCCCTGGTCCGCCTCACGGTGCAGCACCGCCGTGCGGGCCCGGATCGCCGGGAGCAAGGCCCTGACGTCGGTGTCGTAGTAGACCTCCAGCAGCCGGGCCGCCACGGCGGCCGAGGCGCTCGCCCGCTGGAACCGGGCCAACCCGTCCACGTCCTCAGCCGTGGGATCGGCGACGAAGAGCCCGGCCATCGCCTTCAGCCCCAGGCCCCAATGGGCCCGCACCAGCGCCACGAGCGAATCCCGGACCTCGGCAGGCGCCAGATCCCGGCCGCTGGCGCACATCCCGTACACCACCAGCGCCTCGACGCGCCCCGGGTACCTCGCCGCGATCGCGGCGGCGAGCTGCGCGCCCTGGGAGGCCCCGAACAGGCTCAACCGGTCGGCGCCCACCGCGTCGGCTACCGCCAGCGCCGCGGCCACCTGCCCGTCGAACGACAGGTCGATCCCGTCCCGGTCCGACTGGCCGCACCCGGGCTTGTCATAGCGGATCACGGTGAACCGCTCGGCCAACCGCTCGATGAAGCGGCCGAAAGAGTAGAGCTCCGGCTGTCCGCGCAGATCGGTGATCCAGCCCGTGTCGACCAGCAGCGCCGGGCCGGTGCCCGCCGTGGCATAGGCGACGCGGCCCGCGGGCGTACTGGTGTACCTGATCCTCGGCCTCACCCGCCCAGGCTGGCACCCCCAGCCGACACAGTAAAGGAGCAGCAAAGGGTGGCCGCGGATTTCGATCCCGGCCAGGCTCGCAACGCCTCCCCGAACCCTCGATCACGCCGGCACCGCGGCCCGGGCCAGGCCGGGCACGGGCGACCGCCCGTGATCGTCGGGGATGACCGGCGTCGCGTCACGGGGCGACGGCCGCGTCGACGGGCCCGCGGGCGGCCACGGCGACCGAGGTGCCGCGCCTGGCGCCGGGGCCGGCGTCGCGGGCGACCCAGGCGGCGCACTCGCTGATCGCGGCGATGAGCAGGTCACCGAGCATCTCGTCGGGCTGCGTGATGCACGCCTGCGCGATTCCCTCCGCCGCGGTGTGGACGGTGAAGGGCGCGGCGCGCTGGCGGAAGGCCTTGGGAGCGATCGGGAGATCGTGGGTGAAGTCACGGGCCCAGCGCGCCGCGTCCGGAACGCGCGCCAGGGCGGCTCGGCTCGGCTCGGCCAGCCAGCCGGCTGGCCGGCCGTCCAGGTCACCAAGCACTCGCTCACACACCAGCACCGACACCGACAGCACCTGCTGCCGGCCGGCCGCCGCCACCGGAAGCGCCATCCGCGCGCACACCAGCGCCACCCGCGCATCGATGTGCAGATCATCACCGGTCAGGCCGATCACCGATGGGATCAGCCCCGCCAGCCGGCCCCGCGCAGCATCAGAGGTGTAATCGTTGACATCACGGGCCAGCGCGGCCAACAGCGGGTGGGTGCAGGCCGGGTGATCGCTCCACCGCTCTCCCGCCAGATACGACGCCATTTCCATGAAGCACGCGCCCCGGCGCGGGTTCCGGTGCTTGCCCCGCGACAGAACCGGGACCATCGCAGGTAGGTCAGTCTCGTAACCCGGCACGGCTACCTCCACAAAGCCGGCAGACCCGGTCTGACCAGTCTGCGCCCCTTCCCGGCAAACCGCCACACCGCCCGAGCGGGTCCCAGGCCCGGCAACCCATTCCGTTCGCTGACGCGGGGACGTTTGGCATGCCCGCCCAGGCCGGCGCAGCCAGATCCACGAGGCGGGCTGCGCGTGCCGCAGTCGGGGCCACGAGAGGCGAGTTTTACTGTATCTTTACCTTTGCACATGACCTGATCGACGTCGATGGAGGGGCCGGGATGGCAACGAAGGTAACCGTCACGCTAGAAGACGATCTTGATGGCGGCCCGGCCGAGGAGACGGTGCGGTTCGGGTTCGGCAACATCGAGTACGAGATCGACCTGAACAACAAGAATGCCCTGGCGTTCCGCGAGTTGCTGGCGCCCTTCATCGAGCATGCCCGCCGGGCTGGCCGGGGGCAGCGCCGCGCTCTCTGGCCCCGCACGGCGACGGCGCGCCGATCCGGCCCTCAGGCCGCGGAGCGGTAAACCCGCCCCCGTGCCATCGATCGCACCGCCGATTACCGCGCGCGCCGTCCCGGCCCACGCGCAGCACCCGCATCGGGCCGCACTCAGGCGGGCATCGATCATGCCTATCGCCTTAAGTTGTTCGATTATATAATCGATTTATGGGCCAGAAACTGGTCTCTCCTGCCACCTACTGGCGCCGCCGTGTGGTCGTTCTCGCCGCCGGCGTGGCGGTGCTGGCTCTCCCCATCTGGGCGGTGAACCAGGCGCTGGGCGGCAGCCACGCCCCGGGCCAGGGGTCGGCGCGGGCGCACGCGGGCCAGGTGACCGGCCCGAGCGCGCGCCCACCGGCCCGGCGAGGGCAGGCCCCGACCCGGGCAACCGCGGACCTGGGCTCCCGGCCGCGGGCGCGGCTGCCCGCCATTCCCCGGGACGCCAGCACCTCACCCTCCCCCAGGGCCCGGCGGCAGGCCTGCGCCGGGGCGGCCGTGCAGCTGACCCTCCGCTCGGCCCGGCACCGGTACGGGCCAGGCGAGCAGGTCACCTTCGTGGTCGGCGCGGTCACCACCAGGCGCCGGCCGTGCCGCATCGACCTGGGCTCCAGGTTCACCTCGGTGGTGGTGGCCTCCGGCCGTACGCCGCTCTGGGACTCCTCCAGCTGCCTGCGCGGCACTGGTTCCCGGGTGGTCATGCTGAGGCGGGGCGCCCCGGCCTTCCTCCGGGTCACCTGGGACCGGAGAACCTCATTG